>Ga0134099_1000155_pt1 | contig 88839 bp, 71 predicted proteins | sample 10_taG_2_FD_105482 | JGI IMG/M metagenome (GOLD analysis project Ga0134099, IMG submission 105482) | Switchgrass degrading microbial communities from high solid loading bioreactors in New Hampshire, USA - 10_41_5_180_A2 metaG | ecosystem: Engineered > Bioreactor > Semi-continuous > Anaerobic >...
ATTAATTAGGGATTGCCTGTACTTCATATCCTGTGTTATGCTATTCATGCAGGGATAGGCACTTCCTTTCGACCAGAATTTTGTGTGGTAACTCAATTCTAATCGATGTGCCTTCTTCCTGCATTATTTTTTTCTCCGCGCTGTCCAATATGTATTGTAGTCCTACATCATGCTAAAAATTAGCTGCCAACATCAAAATATATTCACGCGCCTGGTGCGAACAAAGGCATATTTTGCGCTCATTTTGATTGTTTTTGCATGCGATGTCTGTTATAATATCGATACAGGCAGGAAAGCGTAAAGGAGGCCGGATCATGAAAAAACAGAGGATCTCAAGATTGCTGGAACCCGGCATGCGCGCCTATTTCATAATTTTCCTGCTGTTCTTCCTTGCCGTCATTTGGATCGACTATTATGTTGCGGCTGCGGGCATTGCTCTTCTTGCGGCCCAGTACATGGTGTTCCGCCGCGTGGCCGCAAAGCGGCGCAGGGAGATTCTCGGCTACATCGACAGCATGACCGCGAGCATCGGCGACGCCGCGATAGGTTCCGTCAGCAATTCGCCGTTCCCAACGGTTGTTATAAGAGTAGAGACCGGCGAGATACTCTGGTCAAACGAGCGGTTTCAGTTCATTACCGGAGAGCGCCGCCATACCTTTGAAATAAAACTTAAGGACATAATCCCCGACGTCGATGTCAGGTGGCTGCTTGAGGGGCGGTCGGAGGCACTCAACGAGCTCCGGATTAAAGACAGGTTCTATACCCTTTACGGAAGCACCTCAAAGGTCGAAGGGAAGCCGGGCGTATACGGCACAATTTACTTTATCGATACAACCGAGCTGCGGCAGATCAGGCTCCTTTATGAGGACACAAAACCCGCCGTAGCCATAGTTTTAATAGACAATTACGACGAAATCCTTAAGAACGGCACCGTTAACGAGACGTCAAAGCTTGTCGCGGACGTCGACGGGAAAATCGCCGAGTGGGCGGAGCAGTCGGGCTTTCTGTTCCGCAAATACGACAGGGACAGGTATCTCCTCCTGTTTGAGCGCAAGCACCTGAAGAAGCTTATCTCCGACAAGTTTCCGATACTCGAGACCGTAAAAGCTCTCTCCTCAGAACCCATTCCCCTTACCCTCAGCATAGGGATTGGAATCGACGGCGAAAGCTTTGCCGAATGCCTGAAGTTTGCGCTGCTCGCGCTCGACATGGCGCTCAGCCGCGGCGGCGATCAGGCCGTTATAAAAAACAAGCTCAATTTCGAATTCTACGGAGGACAGACGCAGGAAATACAAAAGCGCACGAAGGTAAAAAGCCGCGTAATGGCGAATGCTCTGGCTCAGCTTATCAAAGATTCGGGCATCGTGCTCGTGATGGGGCACAAGTTGTCCGACCATGACAGCATCGGTTCAGCCGCAGGAATTATTTGCGCCGCCCGCAAGCTCGGAAAGCGGGCCTTTCTGGTAGTTGACAGGCACAATACGGCCGCTCCGCAGCTTTTGCAGAGGCTCGGAGAACTTCCCGAATACGAGGGCGTCATCATCTCCCCCACCGACGCCATGCTTATGGCCGATAACAGGACGCTTCTCGTGGTCACCGACGTCAACCGCCCCAAAATGGTGGAGTCGGAGGAGCTCCTGCTGTCCTGCAACAGGGTCGTCGTCATCGACCACCATCGAAGGGCCGCAAGCTTTATAGACAACGCTGCGCTTAACTTCCACGAACCGTATGCATCGTCGGCTTCGGAACTCGTAAGCGAGCTTTTGAGCTACATGGGGGAGGGCTCCCCTATCCTAAAAACCGAAGCCGAGGCCATGCTTGCGGGCATTGTTCTCGATACGAAGAACTTTTCCATGCGCACCGGAGTCAGAACATTTGAAGCCGCCGCAAGGCTGCGGATGGCGGGTGCCGACACCGTTGAGATAAAAAGGCTTTTTCAGACCGATTTTGACAGCTGCATCGACCGTTTTGAAATTGTCAGGCGTGCCCACATTCACAGCAAGGGTGTGGCCGTCTCGCATATCGAGAAGCCCGTCGCCCGCACGGTCGCGGCTCAGGCGGCGGACGAGCTTTTGAACGTTCTCGGGGTTCAGGCATCTTTTGTGGTCTTTCCCGAGGGTGAGCAGACAATAGTATCTGCAAGGTCCCTCGGGCAGATCAACGTCCAGGTCATACTGGAGAAGCTTGGAGGGGGAGGGCATCTGAATATGGCCGGGGCCCAGATAAAGGGCCAGTCGCCCGAAATCGTGCTTAGCATGCTTTATACGGCGATAGACGAGTATATAGCCAAAGTTGACAAATAGAGGAGGATTTAAAATCCCATGAAGGTTATTTTGCAGCAGGATATAAAGGGACAGGGCAAGAAGGGGGAAATAGTCCAGGTTTCCGACGGTTACGCCAGGAATTATCTCCTCCCTAGAAAGCTTGCCATCGAGGCGACGGCCGACGCTTTGAACGCCGTCAGGCTCCACGACAAGGCCGTTAAGGAGGCCGAGGAGCGTGAAAAGAAGAAACTTGCGGAGCTCGCGAAAAACCTCGGGTCAATGGTGACGAAGATCACAGCGAAGGCGGGTTCCAACGGGAAGCTCTTCGGATCGGTTACGTCTAGGGAGATATCGGACGAGCTCAAAAAGCAGCACGGCGTCGATATCGACAAAAGAAAGATCATACTTGACGAGCCGATCAGGCAATACGGCTCTTATCAGATCCCCGTAAAGCTGGGGTACGATATTTCGGCAAACATCACGTTAGTTGTAACGGAAGGCTGAACCGAACAGACAGAGCGAATGCGGATAACTGCGAGGTTAGTGGGAGGTTGATTTCATGGACGAGCTTATGGGCAGGCGTATGCCCTCAAGCATAGAGGCGGAACAGTCGGTCATCGGTTCAATGATTATCGACTCCCGCTGCGTGCCCGACGTTATTGAAATCCTGAAGCCCGAAGATTTTTACATCGAGCAAAACCGGGAGATATTCGAAACTATCCACTCTATGTTCAGCTATTCGCTTCCGATCGATCCGGTGACCGTCCTCGACCGCATGAAAGTCCGCGGCGTCTATGACGAGCGCACAAGCCGCGACTATATTATGCAGCTCATGGATATCACTCCGACTGCCGCCAACGTCAAATATTACGCCAAGATCGTCCGCGACAAGGCTATTCTCAGGCAAATAGCGGCCGCCGCGGAGGATATATCCGGAATGGTGCTCGAGGAGGACGGCGAGGCGCAGGATATTCTCGAGGTGGCCGAGCAGAAGATATTCGCGATAAGGCAGGGCCGGGCGGATCAGGGATTTGCCCATATTTCCACGGTGCTCATCGACGTTTATGACAACCTCAACGAGCTTGCGAAAAACAAGGGGCAGATTCCCGGACTGACTACCGGTTTTCCTGAGCTTGACAACCTCATATCCGGCCTCAACAAGACCGACCTGGTTCTCGTCGCATCGCGCCCCGGCATGGGCAAGACCTCCATCGCGCTGAACATGGCGCTCGCCGCCGCGAAAAAGCAAAAAAAGACGGTGGTGATATTCTCCCTCGAGATGTCGCGAAACCAGCTCGCGACGAGGCTGCTCTCGGCGGAAGCGTTCGTCGATTCCAAGAAGCTCATCACAGGCGACCTTTCCGAAAGCGACTGGACGAAAATCGCCATGGCCTCGGAGAGCCTCAGCCGCTGCGATATACGCATCGACGACAACCCCGTCGTCACCCCTGCGGAAATGAAGGCGAAATGCCGCAGGGTCGACAATCTGGGGCTTATCATCATCGACTATCTTCAGCTCATGCAGCTGGGAGGAAAGCGCAACGACAACCGGGTCCAGGAGGTAAGTGAGATTTCGCGATCCCTCAAAATCATGGCAAAGGAGCTTTCGGTTCCGGTCCTCTGTCTCAGCCAGCTCTCGCGCGCAAACGAAAAGAGGACGGACAAGCGTCCCATGCTGTCCGATCTCCGCGAGTCCGGAGCTATCGAGCAGGACGCCGACATCATAATGTTTCTCTACCGCGATGAATACTACAACGAAGATACCGATCGCCGCAACATTGCCGAATGCATCGTAGCCAAAAACCGGCATGGCGCGACCGGCACCATAGAATTGCAATGGGTCCCGCAATATACGGTATTTGCTCCGCGGGAGTACATACATACCGAAGATTAGCCGTATTTGCACCACTTGGCAGTTTGGGAGGGACGGGATGGAACGAGCGGAGGGACTTGCCGCCGAAATTATACGAGTATCTGAAAAATACCGCATGATGGCGCCGGGCGACCGGGTGCTCTGCGCGCTGTCGGGCGGCGCCGATTCCACCGCGCTCACGATATTGCTTTTCCGCCTCGCGAAGGAGCTGAGCATCGAAGTATTCGCGGCCCACCTGAACCACGGACTCCGCGGCGAAGCTTCCGACGGAGACGAGCGCTTCGTCCGGGAGCTTTGTGCGTCGTACGGCATTCCGCTTGAGACGCGGAGGGAGAATGTCGGGGAAATTGCAAGGGCTGAAGGCACGGGTATCGAGGAAACCGCGAGGAAGGTCCGCTATCGTTTTCTCCGGCAGGCGGCGGACCGTTTCGGGTGCACGAAGATCGCGACGGCCCACAACGCAAACGACAACGCCGAGACCATACTGATGAACATGGTCCGGGGCACGGGGCTGCGGGGCCTTTGCGGAATACCGCCCGTCAGGGGCAGCATCATTCGCCCGCTTCTTTTTACAGAAAGAAAAGCGATCGAAGAATATCTGGAAAGTCTGGGAGCAGGATATGTGACGGACGAAACCAACTTCGACACTTCATATACACGGAATAAAATACGCCGGCAGATCATTCCGCTGCTTCTTGAAATCAATCCGTCGTTCATTGCCGGCGTTGGCGACATGGCGGAAATTGTCCGAAGCGACGCAGACTGCCTGGACCTCCTGGCGGAAAAGACTTTTTCCCTTGACGGGAGTCCTCCTTCAGTTAATGTCGGGGATGTGAAAGCCTCCCCGAGGAGCCTTTCGGGACGCGCAATCCGGAGAATGTATTCGATTGCCGCCGGGAAGCCTTCGGAGGACGCCTGCCCGCTCTCGAAGGAGCATGTGGACTCGGTCATCCGCCTGGCGTACGGAGAGCGGCCCGGCGCAGAAATACACCTTCCCGGCGGCATCGTCGCAAAGAGGAAATATGAAAGTATCGAGATGGCGACGGGCAAACGGGAGGAAATCGCCGAAGAAAAAAGGCTCGGGCTCGGGCAAACGCGGTTCGGCGGATGGCTGATTTCCGCAGAGCTGATAAATGAAGGGGACCCGCAGGACCGCAACGCGGTATATCTCGATCCGGATCTCCTTCGCAGAGGTATCAGCGTTCGAGGATACAGGACCGGGGATTTCATTTCGCCTCGCGGCAGAAATTGGACTAAAACCCTGAAAAAATTATACATTGAAATGAAAATACCGAAAGACGAGCGCAGGAGCCGGCCCGTTATCGCGTGCGGCGACAGGGTGTGCGCGATTCCCGGCATCGCGGCGGATAAAAAATTTGCGGCAACGGGGCTTCCCGCGCTGAAAATTTCGTTTTTAAATCAAATATAAATTGGAGAGGATATTATTATGGACAAAACCGCAGCTCACGAAAAAACTGTCATTCAATCGGAAGAAAAGAGCATTGCCTCCGACATTAAGGAAATCCTGTATACGGAGGAGCAGGTAAAAGAACGCGTCAACGAACTGGCAAAGCAGATAGAGGCCGATTATAAGGGAAAGACCCCGCTTCTTGTCAGCATACTGAAGGGCTCCTTCATATTCATGGCCGATCTGGTCCGCAGCCTGGATATCGATTGCACCATCGATTTCATGATAGTCTCTTCCTACGGAACGAAGTCAAAGTCCACAGGGGCTGTAAAAATCCTCAAGGACCTTGACATAGATATAGAAGGCAAGCATATTCTGCTTGTGGAGGATATCCTTGACAGTGGTCTCACGCTGAGCTATATTAAAAGAATATTGGAAACAAAGAAACCCGCCTCGGTCCGAATCTGCACGCTCCTCGACAAGCCCAGCAGGCGCACTGCAGCCATCACGGCCGACTATACCGGGTTCACAATACCGGATGAGTTCGTCGTCGGCTATGGGCTCGACTATGCGGAGAGGTATCGCAACTTTCCTTCGATAGGAGTTTTGGATCCGTCGGTATACTCAAACGAGTAAAAAAGGAAGTGAACACTATTGAAAAAATTCAATCTTAAAGATATCGGGTTTTACATCCTTGTGATAGGGATTCTCCTGGTGACGATTTATCTGCTCTACCAGTCCGCAAAGCCGGAGGAACCGCCCTATTCGGATGTATACCGCTACTTTAAAGAGGGAAAGATCGTTGAGTATACGATCGAGGGAAACGTGCTAACAGCGAGGCTGAAGGACAATACCGTCATTCAGTACACGATCCCGTACCTGTCCGTTTTCTTCGATGATCTCGGCGACACCATCCGCCAGCAGCTTGACTCGGGGGTAATCCGGGAGCTGAACTATATAGAAGGTTTCGAAACCCCCTGGTGGATGATGTTCGTGCCCTACCTTATAGTCATCGTAATATTCGTACTGCTGTGGTACTTCCTTTTCAACAGGAGCGGAGTCGGCGGCGGCGGGGCGAACAGCGCAATGAAGTTCGGGCGCGCCCGCACAAGGCTGGGCACCGACGAGAAGAAAAAGGTAACCTTCGCCGACGTAGCCGGAGCCGAAGAGGAAAAATTCGAGCTTCAGGAGATCGTTGACTTTCTTAAAAACCCCAAAAAGTTTATTGAAATAGGCGCGCGCATTCCCAAGGGCGTACTGCTGGTGGGACCTCCGGGCACGGGCAAAACATATCTTGCCAAAGCTGTGGCGGGCGAAGCCGGCGTCCAGTTTCTTTCCATATCGGGCTCCGATTTTGTCGAGCTGTATGTCGGTGTCGGTGCCTCCAGGGTGCGCGACCTGTTTGAGCAGGCCAAGAAAGTCGCCCCGTCCATCATCTTCATAGACGAAATCGACGCGGTCGGCCGCCAGCGCGGCGCGGGAATGGGCGGCGGCCACGACGAGCGAGAGCAGACGCTGAACCAGCTTCTGGTAGAAATGGACGGATTCGGAAACAACGAGGGCGTTATTATAATGGCCGCCACCAACCGTCAGGATATCCTAGACCCCGCGCTGCTGCGGCCCGGCCGCTTCGACAGGCAGGTCTATGTGGGACTTCCCGACGTCCGAGGCCGCGAGGCCGTACTGAAAATACATTCGCGCGGCAAGCCTCTCGACGCCGGCGTCAATCTGTCGGTGGTCGCCAAGACGACCGGCGGCTTTTCACCGGCCGACCTCGAAAACCTCCTGAACGAAGCAGCTCTTCTTGCCGTCCGGCAGGGCCGCAAGGTGATAAAGATGGAGGACATCGAGGAGGCGATGATAAAGGTCATTGCCGGTCCGGCGAAAAAGAGCCGCGTGATCTCCGACAAGGAGCGCAGGCTTACCGCGTACCACGAAAGCGGCCATGCGATCGTGATGAAGAACCTGGAGCATCACGATCCCGTCCATCAGATCTCGATAATTCCGAGAGGAGCCGCCGGCGGAATGACGATATCGCTGCCGAACGAGGACAAATTTTTCATGTCCAGAAGCGAAATGTTCGAGCGGATAGTAAGCCTGCTCGGCGGGCGAGTAGCGGAAAAGCTCGTGCTTGACGATATTTCGAGCGGGGCCGCGAACGACATCCAGAGGGCGACCGATATCGCAAGGAAGATGGTCACAAGGTATGGAATGAGCGAAGAGCTGGGACCGATAGCCTTCGGATCCGACCATGACGAGATTTTCCTCGGGCGCGATTTCGCCTCGACCCGCAACTACTCTGAAAACGTCGCTTCTGCGATCGACACCGAGATAAAAAAGATCATCGACTCAGCATATGCCCGCTGCGAAGAGATCCTTGCAAGGGAGATCGACAAGCTCCATGCGGTGGCCGGATATCTGCTCGAGCATGAGACGATGGATTCCGAAACTTTCGAGAGATACTTCAAAACGGGAAGTTTTGAAGCCGACGTTGAATACGAAGAGTATACTCTGCCTAATTTTTAAAATACATCATGCCTGATTTTTCGTGTTGTCCGGAACATCAGGCATGTTGTTTTTCCCTCGAGGGGACGGTTCTTCGTGTTCCGACCACCCCCCTTTTAGGTGTCGACGACAAGTTTTGACGAATAGTATTGACAAATATGTTATAATAAAACTCGCTACTGTTTAAACATTTGTAACAATATTCTGGTTCCCATATGTTATACTTAGCGAGATCCAAGAATTGAAACTGCGTGACTGCGCGTGGAGGTTGCAAAATGATAGAAGTATGTCAGCTAACCAAGGTTTACGGCGATAAGCGCGGCGTGGACAACATCTCTTTCATGGTAAAAGAAGGGGAGATTGTGGGCTTTCTCGGACCAAACGGCGCGGGGAAGACCACGACCATGAACATCATCACCGGCTACCTGTCCGCTACATCGGGACAGGCAAAGGTTGCCGGAATAGACGTTCTCGAGGATCCGATAGCCGCAAAGAGACACATAGGCTACCTGCCGGAGCACCCGCCTCTCTACCTGGACATGAAAGTATCCGAATACCTTGATTTTGTCTATGAACTCAAGGGAGCGTCCATGCCGAACAGGCGCAGGCATATATCCGAAATCTGCGAACTGGTCGGAATCGAACAGGTATACGGACGTGTGATCAAGAACCTGTCAAAGGGCTACAGGCAGCGTGTCGGGCTGGCCCAGGCCCTGATCGGAAACCCGGACGTACTTATACTGGACGAGCCCACGGTTGGTCTCGACCCGAGGCAGATCGTGGAAATACGCAATGTCATCAAAGAGCTTGGAAGGAAGCGCACCGTCATCCTTTCCACCCACATACTGCCCGAAGTCGAAGCAATATGCGAGCGTGTCCTCGTGATAAACAGAGGAAAGATTATTGCCGACGACGCGCCGCAGAACCTTGCCGCGAACGTCGCCGGTGAGCACAAGCTCGCCCTGCGGGTGGCGGGACCCAAAAACAGCGTAATTTCGGTGATCCGCGGCATTGACGGAGTCCGTGCCGTGACTCCGCTCGCCGACAGGGAAAAGGGCGCGAGCGACCTGCTCGTCGAATCTCTTCCCGCAATCGATATCCGCAAGCCGATGTTCAACGCTCTGGCAAAAGCGGGCTACCCCATTCTCATGATGCGCCCGCAGGACATGTCGCTCGAGGATATCTTCATATCGCTGACGGAAGAGGGCGCAGCCCAAACCGAATCGAAGGGAGCCTGATTTCATGCTTGCTGTATTGAAAAGAGATCTTCGCGGATACTTCACATCGCCCCTGGGATATGTTTTCATAGCCGCTTTTCTTGTGGTTGTCAATACTATGTTCTATATGAACAACATTATGGGAGCGATCTCGGATATATCCGGCGTTTTCGCCTTTATGCAGTTTATCCTCATATTCACCGTTCCCCTCCTCACGATGCGCCTCTTCTCCGAGGAGTTCAAGCAGAAGACGGATCAGCTTCTTCTCACTTCGCCGACAAGCGTTTTCCAGATCGTGCTCGGCAAGTTCCTCGCAGCCCTGGCAATGTTCACCGTCGCGATGCTCTTCACGCTTCTCTATCTTGTGATAATTGCCGCTTTCGGGCAGCCGAACATCAAACAGGTTCTGGCAAACTATATTGCCATCTACTGTGTCGCCGCGGCTTTCCTCTCGATCGGCCTTTTCCTTTCATCCATAACCGAGAACCAGCTTATTTCCGCTGTTCTCACAATGGCCGTTTTTCTGGCTCTTTACATAATCGACTACTCGGGGATCGGGCAATATAATGCCGTCCTGGCCAATTTTCTCTATGCCATTTCCATGTTCCGCAGATATTCCAACATAGGACGCGGTGTCCTCGCTGTCAGCGACCTGTTATATTATATCAGCGTGGCTGCGATTTTCCTTTTCCTGACCACTCGTGTCATAGAAAAGAAACGCTGGAGCTAACGGAGGGGACAAATCATGAGAAAAATTAATATAACAGGCAAAAAACTGAAGTACGGCTCACTCACCCTTATTTTTACAGCTTTGTTCATAGCCGCGGCCGTGGTGCTGAATATCCTGGCCTCCTATGTCACCGACCGCTTCGGCCTTCGTTTCGACCTCACCGACAACCGAGTGTATGAAATCAGCGACGAAACAAAACGTTTCCTGCAAAACGACCTGCAGGAAGACATCACCATTACCATTCTCAGCGCCGAGAGCATATATATCGATAACGAATCCTTCTCCCCCATCCGCGAGGTTATTCTAAAATATGTAGCGCTCTCGGACGGTAAAATATCCGTCCGGTACATAGACCCGTACGTAAACCCTGAGATTATCGAAGAATACGATGATGTCACCACCCCCAATTACCGGGACATTGTTATTGAAAGCAGCAAAAGATATAAAGTGCTGAACCCAGGCGACCTTTATGCCGTTCGCACCAATTATGAGACCCAGGAACAGTATATTACCGGTCTTCAGGCCGAGCAAAAGCTCTCGTCGGCGATTATGTACTGCACTGTCGACAAGCTGCCGGTCGCGCTCCGCGTTCAGGGCCACGGTGAGACAAACCTGCCGAAGCTGACCTCCCTTCTTGTTTCGGGAAATTACTCCGTCGACACGATCAATCTCTCGATAGAAGACATTCCGGATGACTGCGAGATGCTGATCATTTCCTCGCCGAAGAAAGATTTCACCGTGGATGAGATTGAAAAGCTCGATGCCTTTTTCGAAAGGAACGGCAACGCAATGATTTTTTATGATCTGAGCGTGCCCGAACTTCCCGTCTTCGAGCGCTTTATGGCGGATTGGGGCGTCCGTTACGAGAAGGTGCTGGTCGGCGACGAAAAGCTGTACATCAGCCTGCCCACGACCCTCGCTCCGACAATTTCGTCCCATGCCATGACGAAGGACCTGGCTTCCCCGGGAGAATATGTCGTGGTGCCGATAGCCCGCCAGATCACGACCCTGTATGAACAGCAGGGCTGGCGTACGGTAAAGCCTATACTTGTAACGTCGTCAGCTTCTTACGGCAAGATATACAATTCTGGTGAAACAATCAACAGCATTACAAAAGAAGAAGGCGACCTCTCCGGACCCTTCTATGTATGCGTGCTTACCGAACAGAACAGAATTGAGAACCTCCAAAGCAACTATTCCCGTATTCTCTTCTGCCAGCTCAACATGGCTGCGGATGAAATCCTTGATATCGACGCGTACCTTAATTCCCGCTTTTTCGTGCGCGCCATCAATTACATGAACGATTCCGCCGATTCGATCGTGGTTGAACCCAAATACTATACCTCCCCGCAGCTCAACATACTTGGCAACCAGGCGAGGGTGGTCTTCTGGCTTCTGGTCGTGACCATTCCCGCGGGAACGCTGGCCCTCGGGTTCTATATCTGGCTCAAAAGGAGAAACATGTAATGAACAGAAAGACGCTTAAGCCTGTCATTATTACGGCGATTGTTCTTGTACTTATCGCCGGAGCGTACCTGGTTCTGACGTTGATTCCCGAGCCGGAGCCGGCGGAAGCTTCGCCTTCTCCCACGGTGTCGAAAGCCCCCGAGGTATTCAATCTGATTAAGGAGGACTATTACTCCCTCAAGCGCATGGAGCTCGAGTTCGGCGACGGAACCGAACTGACCATCGATGTGGACAACTCGAAGGACACCCGCATTTTCACTCTCCGGCAAAGCTTGCCCGGCTGGAGTTACGACCAGGAAAAGTTCCGTACATGCGCGTTCAACATCATCTCGATCAACGCGGTTGCGAAGGTAGCCGAAAACGTTAAGAATTTCGGCGAATACGGGCTTGACTCGCCGCAGCTGATCGCCCGCGCGATCTATGAAGGCGACGACGGTGAATATGAACGGGAAATCCATTTCGGAAAAGAGACTGCCGTTCAGGACTCGTATTATGCCCGCCTGAAGGGCGACGATACCGTATACGCCGTCAGCAAATATATTATCCAGAAGCTCATGACAACCGAGATGCAATATCGCAGCATGGAATTCTTTCCCTCCTATCTTGATGAAGAAACAATGGAGATGGAAGCCGCCGGATCGATTACGTATATACGCGTAAGGAATCCGAAAACCGGCAGCGATATAGAAATTTACCTTCGCTCCGATGAAGATGAGCTTTCGTCAGGAATCTCCAAATATCAGATGCTTTCGCCGGTCGTATCGGAGTGCATCGACGAAGTTGTGGATGAAAAGCTTATAAACGTAGCCGCCGCTCTTACGATATCCGGCGTGGTGGAGGACGACCCGGCCGACCTGTCGCAATACGGCCTCGATCGGCCGATGGACCTGTGGATGACCAATACAGACGGTGAAGAAATCCACTACATGATCGGCGACAGCAACGGGACCAGGGCCTATGTGATGGTCGAGGGAGTAAATTCCGTGATGTATACCGAAACCTTCCCTCCCGCCCTTCTTAATCTGAACCACGTCGACTTCATGTTCAAACTTGCCTGGCTCCACAATATCCAGGATGTAAAGAGCATAGTATATGATTTGAACGGCGAGAAGAAGCTTTTCGAGATACGCAAGAACGAAAGGGATGAAAACGGCAAGGTTGTGGAATTCGAGGCGGTGCTGGACGGAAGGCCGATTTCCGAGACCAACGCGCGCCGTCTGTTCTCAAGGACTCTCAACATGATGATAACCGACAAGCTTCAGGAGACCTTTGACAAGGAAGGAAAGACTCCCGAATACACGATCACAATAAACATGAAGGACGGAACAGTCAACGAGCTGAAGCTTTATTCCCTCAACGAAAGGCAATATGCCGTCAGCGTCAATGATTCGAATGCCGATTATTATATCAATGTAAGGAGCATAAAGACTCTCCTGGAAGGCTTCGATTATATTGACAGGGGTGAGGAAATGCCGCGCGTATAGGCGCGACATTCTTTCCGAACATTTCCCCATGAAGCAACCCGCCCTCGCTTCACAGAAAATGTGAGGCGAGGGTATTTGTTTCGGTTGACAGAGAAAAAGAGTTATGATAAACTGTAGCTTGTCGGGAATTCAAGGGCCATGCCCGATAATTAATCCCCTGCGGGTGTAGCTCAATGGCAGAGCACCGGCTTCCCAAGCCGGCTACGTGGGTTCGATTCCCATCACCCGCTCCAAAGTTAATGCCCGAAATGCGAAAACTCGCATTTCGGGCATTTTTTATCAATATAACAATATATAAGGCTCGAAGCAGATTTGAAGTCGGGGGCGATCTTAGTATGAGCAGTATGACACGAACGCCGCCGGGAGCGATAGACCTGCACTGCGACACCTTGTCCAGGCTCGTCTGCGCAGGCGGCGGTACTACGCTTTATTCAAACGATTTTCATGTGGATATAACAAAACTGAAAAAGGGCGGCGTAGGAGCCCAGTTTTTTGCCGTGTTTGTGCCGGTGAACGAAACCGAAAATCCGCTTGCCCTGTGCCTGGACGAGATTGACAGGTTTTATGCGGAGCTTGATCGTTACCCGGAGCATATCGCCTTTGCAGGATCCTCGCAGGATATTGTAAAAAACGGCGGAGAGGGAAAGATATCCGCCTTTCTGGCGCTCGAGGACAGCGGCGTTATCGGGGGGAACCTGTCGGCCCTGCGTATGATATACAGGCTGGGAGTCCGCCTTGTCACGCTGACATGGAACTTTAAAAACAGGGTGGGCTCGCCTAACACCGATGCTATATCCGGCGGCGAAGGACTTACGGCGCACGGCATCGATTTTCTGCGAGAAATGGAGCGTCTCGGCATGCTGATCGACGTAAGCCACCTCTCGGACGCGGGTTTTTACGATGTGGCGGGCGCTGTGAAAGGGCCCTTTATAGCCTCCCATTCAAACTCGAGGGCTGTCACTTCTCATCCCAGGAACCTGACCGACGACATGATACGTATCGTTGCGGAACATGGCGGGGTCGTAGGCGTCAATTTCTACAGTCTGTTTTCCGAGCCATATGTCTTTGAGGACATATACGGCGGTCCCCCATCCTCGCTCAACGGCGCCCGTATTTCGGATGTGGTGCGGCATATAGACCGAATTGCAAAGGTCGGGGGTATCGATTGCGTCGCGCTCGGCTCGGACTTCGACGGCATTTCCTCCGTCCCGGACGGACTGGAAAACGCGTCCCGCCTTCCGGCGCTGTTTTCAGCGCTCGAAAAGGCGGGATACTGTGCGGACGATATTGATAAAATCCGGTTCCGGAATGCTTTCCGTGTAATAAAAGAGGTGTGCGGCTAGGAGCGGAAGCGTGCGGAAGGGTGCAAGGAAGCGTGCGGCAAGTGCGAAAACAGCGGCAAGCACAGTTAAGCGCCCCGCGCGGCAGCTTTCTCCGCCGCGGCATTCTCTTCGGAGAGTGCCGCTTTAAGCGCCTTGGCGATCTGATCGGGGCAGGAAGTGGGCCTCGGCCCGCAGGTTATGCCCTCGAGGCGGGATATCGTGTCCGCGGCGTCCCGGCCTCTGAGCATGGACATCAGGCCTTTGCTGTTCCCGTTGCACCCGCCGATGATTTCGACCGATTCGATTATGTTTCCGTCGAGAACAACGCGTATTTCTTTTGAACATGTACCTTTTGTCTTGTAAACAGTCATATTTATCCCCATAATATCGTATTATCCATTCGAATGGCTATCGGCGGATGGCTTTCAGAGGACAGAAGAACCTATTGCTCTCAGTTCCTTTATCCTCTTCGCAGGGTCTTCACCGGGCCTGAAGACGGCTGAGCCCATCACGATCACATTTGCGCCCGCGCGGAGGGTGTCGGCGAGATTGGTCTCGTCTATTCCCCCGTCGATCTCAAGCTCGCAGCCCGGATTACGCTCGTCGATAAGCCTTCGGGCATCCGTGATTTTTTCCATTGTCTGAGGAATGAAGGATTGCCCGCCAAAACCGGGTTCAACGGTCATAATAAGTACGAGGTCGCACATATGTATCAGTTTGTCAAGCTCGCTTACGGGAGTGCCGGGCCTGATGGAGAGCCCTGCCCTTGCGCCCCGGGATTTTATGTGCCTGAGAAGGGATTCGGTATCGGACGGCGGGACGGATTCCAGGTGGAATGTCAGTATGCCGGCGCCGGCGTCAATGAACGCGTCGGCATATTTCACGGGATTTTCTATCATAAGATGAACGTCAAGAATTGCGTCGGTGGCGGCTCTTATGGATTTCACAACGGGGACCCCTATAGTAATGTTCGGGACGAAATGTCCGTCCATTACGTCAACGTGGATGTAGTCGGCGCCCCCCTCGACCGCCCTTGATATGTCGCGGCTGAGATTTGCAAAATCCGCCGACAGAATCGATGGAGATATTTTAAACATAAACCCGCCGCTCCTTTCCTGCTTGTCGCTCTAAATATCATAGCACAGCACGCGTACATTTGCAAATCAATATCGGTATCAAAAAAACAAGCCGTACGCTGTACGGCTCAAAGATATAGAAAAGGGGAAAAAACAAATGGATTATGGACAACAAATGAAGATATTATCCAAATATGCCACATGTCACATTGAAATAATACCAAAAAGCCGAATATGCGACAATACTTAGGATAATCAATCTTTCACAATTCAGAGTATATCTTTTTGTGCGTGTTGTACAATTAATGGGCGTGCCGGGTAAAAAACGCCGCGACCTTGTTTCAATGCTCGGGTTCTTCGATTTTTCCGACGATCGGTTCAGGATCGATCCCCTGGCGCTTATAGTAGTCGGAAATAGCAGCGCGGATTGCCTGCTCGGCAAGCACCGAGCAATGGACCTTCACAGGCGGAAGCCCGTCGAGAGCTTCCATTACGGCCTTGTTTGTGAGCTGGAGGGCTTCCTTTATGGACTTGCCCTTAACGAGCTCTGTTGCCATCGACGAAGTGGCCACGGCGGCGCCGCAGCCGAAGGTCTTGAACTTTACGTCAACGATTATATCGTTTTCTATTTTAAGGAACATCTGCATGATATCGCCGCATTTTGCGTTCCCGACAAGACCGACCCCGTTCGCGTCGGGTATCTCGCCCACATTGCGGGGATTTTCAAAATGGTCAAGTACTTTATCAGAATATAACATATAAACCTCTTTTCTTATCCTTTCCATACCGGGGACATTGCCCGGAGCTTTTCGACAATCGGGGGCAGCTTCTCGGCTATATAGTCGACGTCTTCCTCCGTCGTATCCTCTCCGAGGCTCAGGCGCAGGGAGCCGTGGGCAACCTCGTGGGGCAGCCCGATCGCAAGTAACACATGGGAGGGATCGAGCGAACCCGATGTGCAAGCGGAGCCGGAGGAAGCGCATATGCCTTCCCTGTCCAGCATGAGGACTATCGACTCGCCCTCGATGAAGTTGATGACGACTGAGACGGTGCCCGGAAGGCGGTTTACGGGATGCCCCGTAAGCTGAGTATAGGGGATTTGCAGGATTTTTTCCGTGAGCTTGTCACGGAGCCTCGTCAGCCGCGCGGAGGTTTCGGGCATTGTCTCAACCGCGTGCTTCAGGGCCGCGGCCATGCCGCAGATGCCCGCAACGTTCTCGGTGCCCGACCTGAGGCCGCTCTCATGTCCTCCGCCGTGCATAAGGGGCGGAATGCGGATTCCCTTTTTGACATACAGCACGCCGACACCCTGAGGTCCGCGGAATTTATGGGACGAAAGCGAAAGCATATCGACGTTCATTTCCGCGACGTCTATCGGGATGTGTCCGACGGCCTGCACGGCGTCGGTATGAAAAACCACACCGTGCTTGCGGGCGACGGCGCCCAGCTCCTTGATAGGCTGTATTGTCCCGATTTCGTTGTTTGCGGTCATGACCGATACAAGGATGGTGTCGGGGCGGATAGCTTTCTCAAGGGCGGCGGGATCCACAAGCCCGTATTTGTCAACGGGGAGATAGGTCACTTCGTAACCGTCGGACACAAGGGACTCCATCGTCTCGGAGACGGCATGGTGCTCGACGGAGGAGGTTATTAGATGTCTTCCCTTCTTCTGAAACGCCCTGGCGGCGGACTTTATGGCCCAGTTGTCCGATTCGGTGCCGCCCGAGGTAAAGAATATCTCTCTGGGGCTGGCGCCGATTGCGGCGGCTATATCCGTGCGGGCGGCTTCGATAGCCTTGCGTGCGTCACGGGCGATGCCGTAAATGCTGGAAGGGTTTCCCCACTTTTCGGTGAGCCAGGGCTTCATCGCCTCGAAAGCAACTTTGGAAAGCGGCGTTGTGGCCGCATTGTCAGCGTAAACAAATCTTTTTGCCATTTATATATCTCCGTTCGTAAAACTCTTCTTAATTTATAACAACGCTTATAATCAGCACATTTCGCGTCATTCGTCTTTCCTGACATTATTATACCTTCAACTCTTATTATAATTACGCATGTCCGTTGAAACAATAGTAAAATTCAATATTTTCACAAAACAGGCTGCTCTTTTTTTGCACGAATCAAAGTATGTTTGCAGGAGATCCGGGTATATGGAAGATCAGATCTGAAATAATAAATAAAGAAAGTAACAAAATTGTTTACAAAGACTGCGATATGTGATAAAATACCACCTTGCCAAGTCCTGCGGCCGGGTTTCGGGAAACAGGCCCGCACGGGGGATCACCCGCCCCTTACTCCGCCGCACGGATAGTAATTTATGAAAGGTGATACAAATATGCTGCAAAAAGAGCGAAAATCCGAAATCATTCAGGAGAACCGCGTCCATGAAAAAGACACCGGTTCGCCCGAAGTCCAGATCGCTATTCTGACCGAGCGCATAAACCAGCTCACGGAGCACCTGAAGGTCCACCCGCACGATAATCATTCGCGCCGCGGGCTGCTGAAGATGGTCGGCGCACGCCGCCGTCTGCTTGATTATCTGATAAAGAAGGATATCGAGCGTTATCGCGCCATTATTGAAAAACTCGGAATCAGAAAGTAAAAGTGTCGGCGGCGGTGGGAGCAAATCCCGTCGCTGCCGTTTCCACATCCCGGAGAGAAGCCCTTTTAGCAGTTGAAGGCGGCACCGAGACTGCGGACTTCGGTGTCGGCTTCAAGTGCTAAAGGACTTCCCGGAAATAAATATACGGCGCGTTAAATGCGCTCCGCAAGGAGGATATCCATGAAACACAAGCAGTTTGAAAACTACAGAACATTCAGCATCGACATCGCGGGCAAGACTTATACGTTCGAAACAGGAAAGATGGCAGAGCTTGCAAACGCCGCAATACTTTGCCGCTGCGGCGAAAGCGCCATTCTGGTTACGGTCACGGCTTCGGCGACCGCCCGCGAGGGAGCCGACTTTTTCCCGCTTTCCGTCGACTTTGAGGAGAAGCTTTACTCGGTCGGGAAAATACCGGGATCCTTTAACCGCAGGGAAGGCCGCGCGGGAGAAAAAGCCACGCTTGCGGCCCGGCTCATCGACCGCCCGATGCGCCCGCTCTTCCCTTCGGATATGAGAAACGACGTCGCCATAATCTGCACCATACTTTCGTCCGACCCCGACGTACAGCCCGAAATACTTGGAATGCTCGGCGCGTCGGCCGCCACCGCGATTTCCGACGTCCCGTGGAACGGGCCTATTGCCGGAGTTTCCGTCGGCCTGGTCGACGGTAAGTTTATTCTGAACCCCAACAGCGAGCAGCGCGCCGCTTCGTCGCTCCATCTCACCGTTGCCGGCACCGAAGAGAAGATAGTAATGATCGAGGCCGGCGCGGACCAGGTGCCCGAGGAAACGGTATTCGACGCGATCATGTTTGCCCGCGAGGAAATCAAAAAAGTCGTCCTGTTCATAAAGGACATGGCGCGCCAGATAGGCAAGCCCAAATTCGATTATGCGAAGGCTGCGTTCGATGAAGAGCTTTTTGAAAAGATAAAAGCGTGGGGGATCGACAAGATAAGATACGCGCTCGACACCGACGACAAAAACATCCGTGAAGAGCGCCTCAATGAAATCCGAAAAGAGATTGTCGAAACCTTCGGGCCGGAAAACCCCAATGCCGAGCTGATGCTCGAGGACTTCCTGTACAAGATTCAGAAGATAGTCGTCCGCGAATGGCTGCTTCAGTCGAAGCGCGTGGACGGACGCGCGATGGACGAGGTCCGCCCGGCGGCCGCCGAAGTTGGCCTGCTGCCCCGTGTTCACGGATCGGGCATGTTTACCCGCGGACAGACACAGGTTCTTACCGCGGCTACGCTAGGCACCATCTCGGACCAGCAGAAGCTTGACAACATTTACGGCGACGAATTCAAGCGCTTTATGCACCATTATAATTTCCCGCCGTATTCCGTAGGAGAAGCCCGCGGGCTCCGCGGCCCCGGCCGCCGGGAGATCGGACACGGCGCCCTTGCCGAAAGAGCGCTCGAGCCCGTTATCCCGAGCGAGCAGGAATTCCCGTACAGCATCCGGCTTGTCTCGGAGGTTCTCTCGTCCAACGGCTCGACCTCGCAGGGGGCCATTTGCGGTTCGACCCTGGCCCTCATGGACGCAGGCGTGCCGATCAAGGCGCCCGTCGCGGGCATTTCCTGCGGCCTGATCACAGAGGGCGACAGGTGGATCACTTTTACCGATATCCAGGGCGTCGAGGACTTTTTCGGCGAGATGGACTTTAAGGTCGGTGGGACCAAAAAAGGTATCACCGCCATCCAGATGGACCTCAAGAACGACGGACTCACGCCTGAGATCATCCGCTCGGCGTTCGAGCGCTGCCGCAAGGCGAGACTGGAGATCCTCGACGAGATCATGCTGCCCGTCATATCCGAGCCGCGCAAGGAGCTTTCCAAATACGCACCGAAGATGCTCCACATGACGATAGATCCGGACAAGATCCGCGACGTCATTGGTTCGGGAGGAAAGATAATTCAAAAGATCACTGCCGACACGAACACGAAAATTGATATCGAAGACGACGGGCAGATTTTCATATCCTCCCAGAACATTGAGGATTGCCGGCGTGCGCTCAGGATTATAGAAGCCATCGTCAACGAGCCTGAGATCGGAGCTCTCTTCTATGGAAAGGTCACCCGCATCATGACGTTCGGCGCCTTCGTCGAGATCGCTCCCGGCAAGGAGGGGCTTATCCACATTTCCAAGCTCGACGACCACCGTGTGGGAAAAGTTGAGGACGTCCTCAAAATAGGCGACATGACGTGGGTAAAGGTCATCGAAATCGACGACAAGGGCCGCATCAACCTCTCCCGCAAGGATGCGATAAAGGAAATTGAGAAAAAGGAAGCCCCGCAAAAATAAAAATTCTTTGAATTCGGGTGTATTATGCATCAAAAAATCACTCTGCCAAACGGCGTGAGGATAATTTATGAAAAGATCGACCAGGTACGGTCAGCTTCCATCGGCGTCTGGGTAATGAACGGTTCGCGCCACGAGCCCAAAAAGCTGGGCGGCATCTCGCATTTTATTGAGCACATGGTGTTCAAGGGCACGCATACGCGCACCGCCGCCGAGATCGCGGAGCAGATGGATGCGATCGGCGGCCAGGTCAACGCATTCACCACAAAGGAGTGCACGTGTTTCTACGCGCGCGTCCTGGACACCCATCTCCGCGATGCGGCCGGGATCCTCGCGGACATGCTGTTCAACGCGAAGTTCGATGAAAACGAGGTATCGATCGAGCGGGGCGTGATTCTCGAGGAGATCGGAATGTACAACGATTCCCCGGAGGACCTTGTGGGCGAGCGGCTGATGTCCGCGGTGTACGCCCCCACTCCCCTCGCCCGCCCCATCCTCGGAACCGCGGCGACTCTCAGGAGCATCGACGGGGAGACCATGCGTAAATACATCAGGGAATACTACTCCCCCGAGGGTACTCTTATCTCCATATCCGGAAGCTTTACCGACAAGGACATAGAGACCATTGCCGGCCTGTTTTCGGGCATGGAGGGAGGTCCCGCAAAAGTCCCTGAGAAGGGCAGATATACGCCGGCTTCGGTCGTTCGCAGGAAATCGACCGAGCAGAACCATATAATCCTCGCTTTTGAGGGGCCCAGCTTCGGTTCTCCCGACAGATATGCGAACTCCATTATGTCAAACATTCTCGGCGGAGGAATGTCGTCCCGCCTGTTCAGAAAGGTCCGGGAGGAACGCGGCCTCTGTTACTCGATATATTCATACATTTCGTCCCATTCCGATACCGGCATCTTCGGCATATATACCGCCACGGGCAAGGAAACAGAAAAGCATGCGATCGGGCTGATCGTCGATGTGATAAACGAGTTTCTGGAGAACGGCGTGTCGGAAGCTGAGCTCGACCGTGCGAGGGAACAGAGCAAGGCGAACGTGCTCCTCGCCCTCGAGAGCACGGTATCGAGAATGAACAACCTCGCCCGCGGAGAGCTCTTCATAGGGGAAATACTCCCTCCGGACGAAATAATAAGGCGGTACGACAGCGTAACCCGCGAGTCCGTACTGAACGCCGCCAGAAATATACTCGACATGAAGAGGATATCCCTCTCCGCGGTAGGACGTGTCGAGACGGCGGATAACTATCTTGAAATGATACGCAGCAGGGCAAAAACATAAACCGGCAAGCCGCGCTTCCGATAAAGTTACGGATGCGCGGCTTGTTTTACTCTAAGTATACCCCGGTCTGTATACATACCTGTAAAATATGCGTTTGGTTTACGTAATGTGCTGTGGATAACTCTGTGGAAACTGTGCAAAACCCTGTTCACCGGCGAATTTCAGGGTAACCCGGGATAATAAAAATACGGTAATCGCTGTTTTATGAAAACATACCCTATAATTTACTCTTGACAAAACGGGATTCTATTATAACTGACATACATATCCACGTGAATTTGAGCATCTTATACAGTTTAAACAGATAAGGCGGAAAACAGACAGGGTCGGTTGAATTTCCGCGAATGCTGTCATACGGCGGCATAATACAGGCAGCAATCTGAACGGATGTACAAATGCGGACCGCTGCGTTTCCTGAACATAAATTCTGTTTTATATTGCATGAAATTATGCAATTATAAGCATCATTTCAATTTTGTAACAAAAAAGCTGCCATGTTACGGGATTGTTACAAATGCCGAAAACCTCTTGCAATGTCCGTCGGCTTGTTTTATTATAGCTGAGGATAGCAAATATGCCTATCCGCACCATTAAATCTACAAGGAGGAAAAAAGCACATGACAAACCTTAAGAAGGTATTGTCCCTCGCTCTGGCATTTGCGATGGTTCTCGGAATCATGATTTCCGCTTCCGCAGCCGTCGACGTGTCCGACTGGGATGATATCGATAATAAGGACGCCGTTGAGCTCCTCGCAGCTCTCGGTATCATGCGCGGCCGTGCCGACGGGACATTCGATCCCCAGGGATTCCTGACCCGTGCGGAAGTCGCAAAAATGATCTATGTCGCCCGCAGGGGCGTCGATGACGGAGCCAGCCTTTTCAAAGGCGCTTCCAACACAGAATTCAAGGATATAGCCGGCCACTGGGCTGAAGGCTACATCAACTTCGCCTATGCGGCAGGATTCGTTTCCGGCGATGGAAAGGGCAACTTCAGACCCAACAGCTCCATCACTGGTTACGAGCTTCTCAAGATCGCCCTTACCGCTCTCGGCTATGACGCGGAAAAAGAGGGCTTTGTCGGATCCATGTGGCAGGCCAGAGTCGCAGCCGCCGCCCTTGAGGCCGGACTGACCGAAGGCTACGACGGAATCCCCACCACCCCGATCACCCGTGACGAGGCTGCCGGCATATTCAACAACCTCATCTTTGCCGACACCGTCAAGTATGATGATGGCATTCTCACCACTGTTACAACCGGAAATCCCCCGACACCGGTTCGTTTCGGCGAGAGATATCTTAAGCTGAACCCTGTTACCGGCGTTGTAACAGCCAACGAGCATGCAGATCTCAACAATGCCAACTCCGCTCTCGTCGCCGGCAGAACCAGGATCGGAACCGCTGTCTATCCGATATCCACTCCTGCTGAACTTCTCGGCCAGAGAGTCACAATCTATGTAAAAGGTACCCCGGCAGATACAACAAAAGCCACAATCTATGGCCAGGCTATTGTATCGCCGCTGAACACAGTTGTTAAGTTCAGCGCTCCGCAGGCAAACCTTAACGCTGCGCTGACCAGCAACGGACTCAGCACCACCGTCCCGGCAACCACTTACGTCAACTCTTATGCGATAGCTTCTGCCATAGCTGCTGTTAAAGTTGGCGAAACCGTAACCTTTATCGACAACGACGGCGACAAAATTGCTGACTTCGTATTTGTTGACAAGTATAACTTCGGTAAGGTCACCGCTTACACTGCTCCTACTGCTTCCGCCAACGGCACATTGACCATTGGCAACGTAGACAAAGTCGATGGTTATGTCCCGTTCAAGGCCGGTGCTGCAGCCACCGCCGGAGCAACACTCACGGTCGGTTTCGAAGATGTGGCGAAAGGCGACTATGTACTCTACAGGACGTTTGGCAACAAGCTGTATGTCCAGAAGGCCGAGTCGGTCACCGGAACCATCACTTCCAAGGCAAGCAACGGAACTACCGTCGGACTCAGCGGCACGACCTACAAGGTATATGAACCTGATTCCAACAAGTCCATCGATCTTACCCCGGCCGCGAGCGTAGATCTCAGAGCTGAAGGCACCCTCTATCTTGACAATCTGGGCAACGCGATTGCGTTCAAGCCGGTTTCCGGACCTGTTGCTACAAACTACGCTTATGTTGTGGAAACTGAGTATAAAGAGCCTTCTCTTGCAACTGGCAACAAGCCGTCCGTAAGTGCTTTTGTTGTTCTTGATGACGGAACACAGGCTGTCTATGCTGTAAAATCCGTCGGTACTGCAACAGGTACAGCTCTGGAACACATCGAAGACATGGTCAAAAATAAGGTAGTCAAGTACCTCATCAATGATGACGGATCGATCTCCTTCACAATCGAATCCAACGTATACGATGCTAACTTCGACCTTGAAAAAGGCAAGGCGCTGATTGCAGGCACCTATTATGCAAACGACGCAACAATCTTCCTGTTCGTCGATGATTCCAACGTGAACAACGTGAAGGTAGCCCGCTATGTAGGCAAGAATAATTTTCCGGGCTTCACCGGAACTTCAACTGCTCACAATGAGCTTCTTGCTTACAACGCTACAACAAAGGTCGCAAACTTTGTTGTCGTCAGAAGCACCGCTCCGGCGACTTCAACAGATTCCTATGCTTATATTACCAGCATCAACTATGAAGCCACCCTCGACGGCAATGTATATCAGGCTATAATCAACGGCGAGAAGACAACGCTTCTCACAAGGCCTACCGATATTCTTACCGCAGGCGGCGAAGGCATCTACAAGATTGTCCGCAATGACAAGGGCCAGGCTGAACTGGGATCCAAGGAAACTCCTTCGTCCGACACTGTCACCTACTATGGCGGAGACGTGATCATCTTCGGTACAACCGAATACAAGATCGCTTCCACCACCTATATTTACAACATGGCGCAAGTTCCCGGCAACGGACTCAGCGCTGGCGACGTTGTTGAGTATCTCGAAAGCAACGGAACAGTTACATATCTCTTCATCAAGGATGACAACTAAGCCTATAGCTTAGAAGTTACTGAGGAAGTAATGTAACTGAAGTGAACCCCTCGATTACTCGAGGGGTTCACATTTTCCTATTAGAAATGATTTAAAAAGCGGTATATACGTGCCCAACATCGGTTTCAATCTCTGTAAATTAGCTGGCTGCAAACAGGTTATATATTCGATAAAAATAATTATAGTGTTAGTTTTTACGCTAAGCATTTAAAATATATTACAGAGGTAGTATAAAATGCTATATCACGTGTCAAACACCCACAACTTAAAAGTACTAATACCCCGAAAATCAACTCATGGAAAAGCATATGTATATGCGGTTAATAATGTGGTTACAGGTTTGCTGTTTGGAGCAAAAAAAGATGATTTTGATTTTATTGTAAGCGTTAATAAGAACGGCATACCAGAAATTTATGAGTGCTATAAAAATGCGTTTGAAACTATTTACAAAGGTGTTTCATGTTCTGTATATGAGGTTGATGATGCTGGATTTTTAAGAGGTGTTACAGGATGGGATGCCGAGTATGTGAGTGAAAACGAAGCTAAAGTACTGAGTGAAACTATTGTAGAAGACTTATTTACCAGGTTATGCAATGAAGAAGAGAAGGGCAACCTTTTAGTCCATAAATTTAGAGACTCGATGAAATATAAAGCGATAATTTCTAATCACATAGTTGACAGGATAATTAGGTCAGGCATTCTGGACAGGCCAAATATCGAGGAAAGGCTAATAAAGCATTACGGAAAAATTATTGATGTTCTAAAGGAGCTTATAAGCGGCAAATATTTATAATCAAAGCGAGAATTTCATATAAGCCAGCATGAGCAGCTTTGACAAGCGGAATGCTGCACTGAGAACTTCATATTTAAACTCACATATCGAAAGCACGCTGATTTCTAACCGATTTAGCTGTAAGCTTGATATCTATACTAATCCTCTTTTATGAGTACAATGAAAAGCATGTAAATAAAAACACATTCTTTAAACGCTGAAATATCGGTTCAGGAAATTAAAAACCCCGAGACATATATCGTCTCGGGATTTATTTGCTTTGTGGAAGATTTTTAATTTACAGGTTACCAGCCGGACGGAGGATATAGTCCTGCAGGGTCTTGAATGAGCCAGCCGTTATCCGGTTTTAAGAAGGTGCCGATCGCGACCTGGATGTTTTCTGAGGCGGAGGGATCGTCATAAGGCCTTGGAGAAATTATTACAGGAACGAATTTGCTTTCGGAATTCAAAGGTTGGGTATAGCTTTCTATCGCGGCGTGAATCGCCGCTGAAGTTTCCGGATCGGTGCCTATGTTGGTAAACAAACGGTCTACGGTATTGTATAAGGTTTCCGGATCCTGACCTGAAGCGGTGTTGGGGCCGTTCAGTATTGCGTTTGGGTCGACGAGTATTGAGAGGGCGACATCCTTCTCTGCGAGCTGCGACGACAGGTCCGCCGCGAATGAGTTAAGAGTATCAGTCTTAGGAACGTTTTCGAACTCGCCGTAATAAAGAAGATGGGGACGGCCCAGGGTCGGGTAGCAGAAGTTATCGAGGAGTATTTCGTCAAATCCGAGGTCGGCAAGTTCATTCGCGATGTTTACCACATAATCGCGGGCTTCCTCGATGTATGGGTTGAGCCAGCCGTGATAGTCGCGGTCGAGCCATATGACGCCGCTTTTAACCTTAACGGAGGCAGACTGTATTTTGCGGGGCACCAAATTGTCTTTGAAAGCAGACATTCTCGCGACAAGATGGAGACCAGCCTCTTTCAGCTGGGATATGACCTGGAGGGATACGTCGCTTTCGGGGTTTGCCCCCGATTTTATGGCGTGGCTGTCGCTTGAGGTATAGGCGAGCGTGCCGTCGTCGTGCTTCATATCGATAACCACGGTGTTTATGACGCCTTTTTCAGCAAGCTGTATTGCCCCGGCAACCGAGACGGAATCCGAGATGTCGGGAATGAAGACCGCTTTTAAAATAAGTGATTGCTCCGGCGTGGGTGCTGGTTCCGGAGTCGGAGACGTTGACACTTCGGGCGTGGCGATTATTAGATCGGGTTCGTCGACGGGGCTCGGACTGGGTGACTTCTGGGCCTTTTCTTTTTCGAAAGGATTCAAGAACCGCAGACCGTCGGAAGAGAACACGATATAATCCTGAAGACCGAAGTATAAAAAGAGGATCGCCGCTATAAGGATAAGGATGACTGCCAGAAGAGGAAAGACGGACCGTCTCCGGGGTCTTCCCCTGTAAGAACGGTAGCCCTTTGGCATATCCATGCCTCCTTAAAATATTTTCAGTTAGAAACGGCGGTTGATTCAGAAACAACTGGAGAACGGTCAAGCTTGGAATCGACAATGAGATGGCGCGGGCACTTCAAGGCGCATTCGCCGCAGCCCGTGCATTTCTCATAATCGATGCTTGCGAGGTTGTCGATAACGTGGATTGCGTCATACTGGCAGGTCTTCTCGCATATTTTACAGCCGATGCAGCCGATGTTGCATATTTTGCGGAGAACCGCACCTTTCTCATGTGAGGAGCAGGCGACGTTCACATCCGCGTAATAGGGTACGGGATGTATGACGTGCTTCGGGCATGTGTTGACGCATTTGAGGCATCCGGTGCAGCGCTCGTGGTCGACGAATGCGACGCCGTTGACCAGGCTGATGGCTCCGAACGGACACGCGTTGACGCAGCTGCCGAGGCCGATGCAGCCGTAGGCGCACTCGGTCGGCCCGCCGGAAATACGCATCGCGGCGTGGCAATCCTTGATGCCTATGTACTGAAATTTCTTCTTTGCGTTATTACCGCCTGAACAGTTTACAAAAGCGGCGATACGCATATTTTTCTTGACCTCTATGCCGAGTATTTCGGCTATCTTCGCTGCACAGTCCTCTCCGCCGACTACGCAGCCGCCGGGATCGGCCGTGCCGTCAATTACGGCCTGGGCGAAGGCGGAGCATCCCGCATATCCGCAGCCGCCGCAGTTCGCGCCCGGCAGTACATTGGATATAGGCTCCAGCAGCGGATTTTTCTTTACCTCAAACAGTTTGGAAGCGACGGCGAGAACAAGACCGAGAATCGCGCCGAGCAGTCCCAAAACAAGCACGGCATATATTATTGCCATAAGTGTGTCCATGACATACTCCATTCTGCCGCGCAGGTGCGGCTAAAGTTATATGTCGTCCCAGTATAGTATAAGGCGACAGGTTGAAAACAGACCATGAAAGGAAAATCAGAAAACCTTGAGGCCGGAAAAGCCCATGAAGGCCATCGCGAGCAGTGCCGCGGTAACCAGAGCAATGGGGAAGCCATCGAAGGCTTTCGGGTAATCGGCAAACTGCAGCCGCTCGCGGACAGAGGCGAAAAGCAGCAAAGCGAGCGTAAAACCGGTTGCGGCGGCGGCTCCGTTGACGATAGACTCAATAAAAGAGTAATCGGCGCGGATGTTAAGAAGGGCGACGCCCAGAACGGCGCAGTTTGTTGTTATGAGAGGAAGATAAATGCCGAGAGCCTGATAAAGCGAAGGCATTGATTTTTGGAGGAACATCTCGACAAACTGCACAAGGGCGGCAATTACTAATATGAACGCAACCGTCTGCATATATTCAAGCTCCAGAGGTATAAGCAAAAACTTGTTGACAAGCCAGGTTGCGGCGGAGGCGATTGTCATGACGAAAATGACGGCCATTCCCATTCCGAAGGCGGTGTCGGTCTTTTTTGAGACGCCGAGGAAGGGACATATACCGAGAAACTGTACGAGGACATAGTTCTCAACAAGGATCGCTCCGAGGGCGATCGAAAAAAGGCTTGCAATGCTCATCAATGACACCCCCCGTTTTTACTTGATTGATCGGCCTTGTTCTTTCGGCTCATGATCTTTTGCATGGCAGCTATGATAAAGCCGAGGGTGAGAAATCCTCCGACAGGCATAATCATTATGATGGCGGGCTGCAAAGCGCCGAAGGTGAGATCTACGGCGAACGGTGTGCCGCTCAGAAGTGTGCCGTTTCCGAGAATTTCACGGATTGTCGACATTACCAAAAGCGTGAACGTAAAACCGAGCCCCATTCCAAGGCCGTCAACCGCGGAGCGGAAAACTCCGTTTTTTGAGGCATAGGCTTCGGCGCGGGCCAAAATAATGCAGTTGACGACGATTAGTGGGATAAAAATGCCCAGCGCAACTGATATATCAGGTAGAAAAGCCTGCAGCAGCAAGTCGACAGCCGTTACGAATCCGGCGATGATAACCACATAGGAAGCTATCCGGATTTGGTTCGGTATAACCTTTCTGAGGGCTGAAATGGCCATATTGGAGCAAATGAGGACAACTGTTGTGGAGAGGCCCATACCGAGCGCGTTGATAACCGACGTGGAAGTGGCAAGAGTCGCACACATGCCGAGCAGAAGGACGAGGTTCGGGTTCTGGTCCCAGATGCCCTCCTTCAGCTGTTTTAACGTTTCTTTCATTGAGCGGTTCCCTCCTCGGTGGATATTGCCTTAATCGCGTCCAACGCCATATTTACGCCTTTTGTTACCGCCTTGGATGTGACGGTGGCGCCAGAAATGGCATCGACATCGGCGTCGGTGCGCCCGACCGTGATGTTCGAAGGGGCGGTGTTAATAGATCCGTTTTCAAGCGATATGTTGTATGTAAGGCCTTTGAACTGTGAAAGGAATTTTTCATCCTTGGCTTTCGTGCCCAGTCCGGCCGTTTCTTCCATCGAAACGATCGATACGCCTGTAACCCGCTTCACCAAATTCCCGTTCACCTTCACGACCTCAATACCGACAATCATGTCGATGGGGCCGCCGAAACCGTCGGGGGCCAGCTCTACGCAGTAAGCGCGTGTTCCGTCCTCCCGCTGCAGAGTATATATTGTCGCATTTTCGGTATCGACAGTCAGGTCGTCGAGCACAGTGCCGCCCGGCATGACGAGCTGCATAGCGTTATTTCTGGCCTCGATCCTGCGCTGTCGGATAGGGTCCGCGGTAAGAGCGTTTACTCCGGCAAGCAGCAGCGCGGTAATCGAAGTGATCAAAAACAATGTAAAGCCCAGTTTTACTATTAAACGGTTGTTGCTTCTTGCCTGCTCATTCATCTTTAGCACCTGCCTTCTTCAGGGAGACGGCTCCATACCGGCGCGGCCGGAAAGCCTTGTCCAGAATCCATACACACGCGTTCATTATAAGTATGGAGAATGTAACGCCCTCCGGATATGCGCCGAAATATCTGATGAACACGGTTAACAGTCCGCAGCCGATGCCGAATGCAATCTGGCCGCCTTTTGTTACCGGGGAAGTCGCATAGTCGGTCGCCATAAACACGGCGCCGAGAATAAGGCCGCCGGAGAAGACGTTGTAAAGCATCCAGTTAAGGTTGGATACGCCGCCGCGGGGGAAAATAAAAGTCAATAATGCGACGGTGCCGATATAGCACAGCGGAATGCGGGGAGAAATCACCCTGCGGAGGACGAGGTAAAGACCTCCGAGCAGCAGGACAAGGGCCGAGGTTTCCCCGAGACAGCCGCCATGCTGGCCCAGCATAAGCTCCATTACAGTTAAATCCGGCAGCGTGCCGGCCTTGATCGAAGCGAGAGGCGTCGCGGCGGTGACGACGTCGGCGGTGGAGCCGGTGAGGGGAAGCATTTCGAAGACCTTAGGCCATGTCGTCATAATTCCCGGCCAGGACAACAGGAAGACTCTCGCCGCAAGCGCCGGGTTCATGAAGTTCTTTCCAAGGCCTCCGTAAAGCTGCTTGACAATTATTATGGCGAAGCCTGCTCCCACGACGACTATCCAGTATGGTGCGGAAGCAGGGACGTTGAACGCCAGCAGCATACCGGTGACGACTGCCGACAGATCGCCGATCGAGACGGATTTCTTCATGAGCTTGCGGTAAAGGAACTCGAACGCTATGCATGACGCGACCGAGACAAGCGTCAGTGCGAGCGCGCGCGGGCCGAAAAAGAAAACGGCAAGTATAAGCGCGGGGGTGAGGGCGATGATAACGTCCAGCATAAGTGAACGGGTATCTTCCGCTATGCCTCCATGCGGAGAGGAGGAAACTACAAACTGTTTATCCATGGGCATTGCTCAGTTCGCCACCTTTCTTTGTGCAAGCGTTTTCTTATAATCGGCAAGGCGAACCTTGGCTACCCTGAAGGACTGTGTAAGGAACAGTCTGCCAGGGCATGTATACGAGCAGGAGCCGCATTCTATGCAGTCGGCAACGTTGAGGCGATCGAGCTCTGGGAACATCTCTTTCTGGTAGTACATGTACATGTATACGGGCATAAGGTTCATCGGGCAGGCCTCGACACACCTTCCACAGCGAATGCATGTAGGCTCGCTTGCGAACTTGTCTTCATCCTGTGAGAAGGCCAGAAAGGCGTTAGTCGCCTTGATTACCGGAATTTCGATGTCGGGAAGGGCAACGCCCATCATCGGGCCGCCCATAATAAGCTTGTACGGTTCCTCCCTGAAACCGCCCGATGCGGCAACCAGGTCGGAAAGCGGGGTGCCGATGCGGCAGATCAGGTTTTTGGGATTTGCTATGGCGGAACCGGAAACGGTGACGCCGCGGGTTATAAGGGGCATGCCGGTCGTGACGGCGTTGTGAATGGCGGCGCAGGTATCGGAATTGAAGACGGCGCACCCGACCGCGGCCGGAAGCTGTCCGGGGGGCACCTGCCTTTTTGTCACGGCGTAGATTATTTGCTTTTCCCCTCCCTGGGGGTATTTTGTTTTAAGTACCTTTATTTTTATCGGTGAAGACCTCTGAGGAAGCACTTTTTCGAGAACCCGGACCGCGTCGAGCTTGTTTTCCTCTATCGCGATAATCGCGCTGTCCAGCTTGAATATTTTCATGAGAATCCGGACTCCGCCGATCATTTCTTCCGGACGCTCCAAAAGCGCGCGGTGACCGGAGGTTATGTAGGGTTCGCACTCTGCGCAGTTTATGATGAGAGTATCGACCTTTCCCAATCCCGAGGAAATTTTCACATGTGTGGGGAATGCGGCTCCTCCCAGGCCGACAATGCCCGCGTCCCTGATTACGGCCAGCAGATCTTCGGCGGAAAGGGATTCCACCGAGCCGCGCGGGGAAACCGTATCGTCCAAGGTGTCGGCGTAATCGTTCTCAATGACGACCGACATCACGTTTGTGCCGTTCGGGTGCAGACGCGGTTCGACCGCGACGACTTTTCCCGATATCGGAGAGTGGATCGGCGCGGATACGGGAGCAACGTTGTCACCGATTTTCTGGCCCATCCTGACGGCATCGCCCTTCTTCACAATCGGCTGACACGGGCCGCCGACGTGCATCAGCATGGGAATAACTACCGAGGCCGGTGCGGGCACATTCTCGAACTGTTTCTTTCTGGTTTGATCCTTCTTCTCGTCGGGATATACCCCGCCTCGGAAGGTAAGAGCCATATAGTTCACCTTCTATGTCCTTTATATTTTGCGTGCAGAATCATAAGAAGCAAAGTTATTTATGCAGCACAAACTATTATACATCAAAGCAGTCAGTTTTGTTAATAATTATTTTTGGAAATTCTGAAAAAGTATATAAAAAAACAAAAAATCGTTATTTTTTTATCAATTTTGTGCCGTGACCGACGCCCATCCCTCGGACAGCGACACGTCGATTATCTCCATTCCGGAGTTTTTCAGAGCATTAACTACATCGTCAAGCCTGGGTTCAATAATGCCGGATGAGATGAATATACCGTTCTTGCTGAGCGCCGGTAGTACAAAACCGGGAAGCTGAATTATGACATCGGCTATGATATTTGCCAGGATTATTTGATATTTGCCGGCAGCAAACTGTTTTGCAAGAGCTTCGTCCGAAAGAATATCGCCGACATACGCTCTGAACCTATCCGGCGTTATACCGTTAAGCTCGGCGTTTCTGACCGATATGTCGACGGCGTTGGGGTCGATGTCGACGGCGTCGGCATACTTCGCGCCCATCAGAAGACCGCAGATCGACAGGATTCCGCTGCCGCAGCCGAGGTCCAGAATGGCGTCGCCCATACGGATATGCTTTTCGAGAGCCTCCAGGGCGAGGCGGGTGGACGCGTGGGTGCCCGTGCCGAAAGACATGCCCGGGTTATTGACGAATACCGCCCGGTCCGTTTCGGGAATAGGCTCCCATTCGGGAACTATAAGCAGCTTCTCTCCGATGGGAGTGGGTTTGTAATATTGCTTCCATGAGTTTTCCCAATCGCCGGAGTTCACCGTTTTCAGGCTTATTCTGAGGGTTCCGAGATCGACTTCGGGGAAAAGGGAAAGAAGCGAGGATATTTCCGCCTTCAGGGCTGCGAGGGTATCCCTTCCGGAGGGATTGTCCGACAGGTAAACCTTGACGGCGGTAGGGGCTTTCTTGCTTTCGACAAGAGTTTCGTCGACATAGTCCCAGTATTTCCTGTTGTTTTCAAGAAACTCCCTGAAATCGTCATAATCCTCTATCTGCATTCCCTCGATGCCGAGGGCGATTATTTTTGCGCACACATAATCTATTCCCGCGGGTGTGGTTTCTATAGATGCTTCGATCCAGTCCATTGTTACCTCCATTGCGGCGGCTTGATGCTTAGCCGGAACCTTGTTTACTTTATGCCGATATAGCTTTTGCTTTATCGACCGTAAGTATTATATCAGATATATTTCAATTGCTCAAACAATATAAAGGCGAAAAAGAAAACATTCTTGCTTATATTAAAAAGCAAAAAAATGTGAGGAGGTGTTAAAGCAAGGGCTTGCAAGTCGCCAGGACGGCGGAAGCTTTTAGACAATGTATGCAAGACTGGAGTATATATACAAAGTTATAATTTTAAAGAAAAAAGGGTAAGCTCTCCTATAGGAAGAGTTTACCCTTTTTCGGTATGTGCAAATTATGTAGAACTGTCGTATGAACTTCAGCGCTGGTCTATCGGAACATACGGGACGTTTATCGATATCGACCGGTAGGCGGGCCGCATAATCCTTCCGCCCGAAACGATTTCTTCGATCCTGTGGGCGCACCAGCCGGCGATGCGGGCGATGGCGAACAGCGGAGTGTACAGCTCTTCGGGTATTCCGAGCATTTTATAAACGAGGCCCGAGTACATATCCACGTTCGCGCAGATTTTCTTGCCGTTGCGCTTGTTTTCTTCAAATACTTTAGGCGCAAGTCGCTCGACGGTTTCCATGAGGAGAAAATCGTCAAGGCAGCCCTTTTGCTCCGCGAGGCTGTGCGCATATTTTTTAAGAAGAATGGCGCGAGGGTCGGATATCGTGTAAACGGCATGCCCCATGCCGTAAATCAGGCCGGTGCGGTCGTTCGCCTCCCTGTTGATAATTTTCCTCAGATAGGCGGCAAGTTCTTCCTCGTCATTCAGATCACGGACATTTCCGCGGATGTTGTAGAACATCTCCATGACCTTTGCGTTGGCTCCTCCGTGCTTGGGGCCCTTAAGCGATCCGACTGCGGCGGCAATCGCGGAAAACGTGTCGGTGCCGGTGGAAGACAGGACTCGGCACGCGAAGGCCGAGTTGTTTCCGCCGCCGTGCTCCGCATGAAGGATCATCATCAGGTCGAGGAGCCTCGCCTCCTCCGGAGTATATGAGTTGTCATGCCGGAGCATGTGCAGAAAGTTTTCAGAAACCGAGAGATCCTCCTGGGGGATGTGCAGATAAAGAGACTCGCCGTCGAAGTATCTGCGCTTGACGGCATATGCATCGGCCACAATGGTCGGGAAACGGCCGATAAGCTCTATCGATTGGCGCACGACATTTTCAAGGGACGTGTCGTCCGGACGCGGGTCATATGAATACAGTGCGAGCACGCATCTGGCAAGCTTGTTCATTATGTTCGCACTCGGGGCTTTGATTATCATATCCTCGGTAAAGCCCGGAGGGAGCTTCCTCGCGGCGGAAAGAACGGCGTTGAACCGCTTGAGCTGCGTGTAATTGGGCAGTTTTCCGAGAAGCAGCAGATAGGCGACTTCCTCGAATCCGAAGCTTCCGTCCTGCGCATGGGATTCAACTATCTCCTCGACGTCGATGCCGCGGTAATAAAGCTTTCCCGGTATGGGGAGAGGCTCCCCGTCCTGCATTACGTAGCCCTGCACGCTGCCAACCCGGGTGATTCCGGCCAGCACACCTGAGCCGTCGGGATTGCGCAGGCCTCTCTTTACGTTGAAATTATTGAAATGTTCAGGGGCGATCCGGTAATTTTCAATGAGATCGGTGCATAGACTTTCTACGTAGCCGGACAAGATATCACTCTGCGTTTGCATCTTTTATCACCCGTTCTTTCAAAACATAAAGGAATATTGTAAATCATATTAGCTTTTTAAATTAGGAAAGTCAAGGGGAAAATGTAGAATCTATAAGCTCTGTAAAGAAAATTTTCTTGTATATCTTGCATAACCGTGATAAACTTTCTCGAGCAAAAAAAGAATATTAAAAGTTAGCCGTGGCTTACTTGCAAAAATGAACGGAGGACGATATGAAAAGGATCATAATCATGGCACTGGTCCTTACCCTTTTTGTTTTCCTTCTGCCGGTGCTGGCCGTCCGTGAGGAGCCGGTCGCCGGGGTAACGGATTTCTCCGACGAAGAGCCGGAAAACGCAATAGAGGCTGCCGGATCTGCGGTGGTTGTAAAAAACAGTTACGAAAAAAAGGAAGATAACACTAAAATAAACAAAGAAGACAATGCTTCCGGCGCGGAAACAGCCGAAAAGGACGCTCCGTCCGTCATATATCCGAATGACGCAGATATCCGGGTACGTGTCAAAAGCAAAGGTAAAATACTGACAATGAGCCTGTATGATTACCTGTTGGGTGTTGTTTCGGCTGAAATGCCGGCCTCTTTTCCTTCCGAGGCCCTTAAAGCTCAGGCGGTCGCGGCGCGTACCTTTACCTACAGCAGAAAGAGGGCTGCGGAAAACGGCAAACCGTCGCACCCGGACGCCGATGTATGCACCGACGCCTCCCATTGCAAAGCATATATGCCATGGGAGGAGATCAAAGGAAAATGGGAAGATATCGGAAGGAGCGATTACGCCGAAAAGGTCGAGATTGCCGTGAGGGAAACCGACGGCGAAGTGATATTGTACGAAGAAGAACCGATAATAGCCGTTTTCCATGCCGCTTCGGGCGAATATACCGAAAACGCGAAGGACGTGTGGGGAAGCGAGGTGCCGTATCTGAAAAGCGTCGAGAGTCCCGGCGGAGCCGAATATGTCAGGGAGACTTCATTCCGTGCGGATGAGTTTAAAAGCATGTTTGCAAAAAAACATCCCGAAGCTGTCTTCGGCGACAGTCCGTCGGAATGGATTCGTGATATTGTCAGATCGGAAGCCGGAGGTGTTATGCGGATATCGATCGGCGGAGTACAGGTAAGCGGCAGAGAAGTGAGATCGATATACGGCCTCGCATCCACGAACTTCGACGTCAAAGCCGATAAAAGCAAGGTGACATTCCAATCGAGCGGATACGGGCACTGCGTCGGGATGAGCCAGTACGGAGCCAGGACCCTTGCCCTGAAGGGAAAGGATTATCGCGAGATACTGTCATGGTATTACACCGGAACAGAGATCAAAAGAATAGGGATGCATGAAAACTGAAGCGGTTTCATGCATCCCGTTTTATATTGCTTCAAGGAAGAAGGCTGCAGGGATCGATTTGCGCTCCGTCGCGGATTACCTCCAGATGCAGGTGAGGGGGGTCAAGCAGTTCGTCCGCGGCTGTTTGGCCGATACCTCCGATAATGTCCCCCGCATATACGGTGTCTCCGGCCGAAACCATGACGGTCTCCATCAGGTTCCTGTATACGCTCCTCGTCTTGTTGCCGTGGTCGATAACAACGGTGACTCCGAGCAGCTCGTCGATATACACGTCCTCCACCACGCCGTCGCCTATCGCGCAAACCTGCGTTCCGAGGGGAGAAGCGATATCGATGCCGGGATGAACCCGCCAATCGCCCAACGTCTCATTGAACACAAGCCTGTCTATGCTGAACCTCTCAAGCAGCTCGCCGCTCACCGGCCAGACAAAGAAGCTTGCCGTGACGGGCTTCGGACTCGTTTCCGGACTGCCGGTGTCATTCTGCGCCTTTCCGCTTCCTCCCGGGTTGCCCGACGTGTCGCTTTCGGACAAAACCTCCCCGGGCAGATTACCCGATACGGCTTCGACGTTGTCTTTCGGCGAGGCGTCGGGAGACGCCATCACGACCTCCGTTTTCCGTATCGCGTTTTCAGGGATTTCCGTCCTTAATTCCGTTTCCTGCGGCGTATTCCCGGCCGGCTTTTCGCTTTCCAGCGAGTCCGGACCGTTTCCGCCTATATACAAATTATTTCCGCCGGTTTTATCCGGTCCGCTAAAGAAGAGTACATAACCCGATATCCCTATTGCCGCTATGCAAAGGATAAGGATTATGTAAAATCCTTTATCCGCGAAAAAATCTCCGATTTTACCTGGCTTTTTCTGCCGCATGCTTCCACCTCCGCAGGTATTATTGACCGCGGAATGGCAATATATTCATATTTTGTAAAAAAACATTCCATTACCTGTAAAATAATTAATTGAGCGGCCGATTATCGCGCAAAACTTCGGTTAAGATTGACAGGAAGTTGTATAAAGGATATAATTTCATGGAAGACGTCACGTGCCGGAAAGGACAGGAATATGATGACCGAAGTTGTCACCGAAAATACGCTTGCCGAATACGAAGAATTTATCCGCAGCCACCCAAAGGGGCATTTCATGCAGAGTTCGCTCTGGGCAAAGCAGAAGCCCGACTGGAGCTGGGTGGCCATAGCGAGGAGAGGACAGGCGGGGCAGATTGTCGGTACGCTTGCGATGCTCATACGGAAAGTTCCCGGGATCCCATATACGCTTATGTATTGCTGCAGGGGCCCGGTATGCGATATAAACGACCATGACACGGTTTTGGACCTGATCGAAGGCGCAAGGCAGCTTGCCCGCAATTTCAGGAGCTACTGTATAAAGCTTGATCCCGACGTGCTTTCGGATCAGGCTGATTTTCGCGAACTTCTGGTCTCGTCCGGCTTCCGGCTTCTCGACAAGGGGAAGAACTTTGAGGGAATCCAGCCACGGTATGTCTTCCGTCTCAATGTCGAGGGGAAATCCGAGGAAGAGCTGATGGCTTCCTTCTCGTCAAAGACCCGCTACAATATCAGGCTCGCGCAGAGAAAAGGCGTGGAAATCAGGCTCGCAAACGAAGCGGGCCTCGACGATTTTTCGAGGCTCATGGTCGAAACCGGCGTAAGGGACGGTTTTGTCACCCGCCCGCGCGGCTACTTTGCGAATCTGCTTAAGAATCTCGGTGAACACGCGCGGCTCTATATGGCTTATTACGGTGAAATCCCGATCGCCGGGACAATCGCCATCCATTTCGGAGACAAGGTGTGGTACCTGTACGGCGCCTCATCCAATGAACACCGCAATCTAATGCCGAATTACCTCCTGCAGTGGACAATGATCAAATGGGCGCTGGAGCTTGGATGCCGCATATACGATTTCAGGGGAGTTTCCGGCGACCTGAGCGAGGACAATCCGCTTTACGGGCTTTACCGATTTAAACGCGGCTTTAACGGCGATTTCTGCGAGTTTCTCGGCGAGTTCGACTATGTCGTAAATCCAATAGTATATCATGCAGTCGATGCCGGCAGAAAAATAATGAACTACGCGATGAAAAAGCGCTACATGTTTAAGAACAGAAGCATAAACAAAGGGGCAATGGAAAAAGGCGACGCGAAGGAAGTTTAGAGAAGGGGCGACGGGATTATGAAGACACTGCTTGTCGATACGGCAAAGGTCAGGTATAACGTTGCGAAGATCCGGGAACGGGCGGGAAACGCGCTGATATACGCCGTGCTCAAGGGCAACGCCTATGGGCTTGGGCTGCTTGAGATGGCCGAGCTTCTCCGCGGTGAAGGGATCACGCGTTTTGCCCTTACCGATGTCGAGGATGCCATACTGCTGCGGGAGCACGGCTTTCAGACCGAAGAGATCCTTATGCTGAGGTCCACCACGGAAACGGATTATATCGAAGCTCTTGTCAACTACAACCTAGTCGGCACCATCGGTTCCCAGGATGTGGCTCTGGCGGTAAACGGCATCGCCGACAAGCGCAAGACGGTGATCGAAGCGCACGTAAAGATAGATACGGGAATGGGAAGATACGGTTTTACACCCGGTGAAATCGACAAAATAATTTCCATTTATAAAAACCTGCCGAGCGTCGCCCTGACGGGCATTTATACCCATTTCTACCGCGCTTACGACAGCGAAAAGGCCACGCGCCGCCAGGTCGAGCTTTTCGAGGGCGTGCTCGAGAAGCTCCGCACAAAGGGCATCGAGCCGGGCCTTGTGCACGCCGCAAATTCATCCGCCCTGTTTCGTTTCGATTTCTGCAATTTCGACGCCGTGAGGGTCGGCTCGGCGCTGACGGGCCGGCTTGCGACGAAACACAGCTACGGGCTGCAGAAAGTCGGCATAGTCACCTGCCCGGTCGCCGAGGTGCGCTGGCTTCCGAAGGGCTCGACCGTCGGCTACGGAGGCGCTTACAAGACAAGGCAGATCAGGCGGGTTGCGGTAATCCCGGTCGGATACGTCGACGGATTCTGCGTCGAGAAAGCCCGAGATTCGTATAAGCCGTCGGAGACGCTCCTGTACATGCTGTCGGCTCTCAAGCGGTGCATCACCGGCAAGAAGCTGTACGTTACCATTAATAATACCAGGGTTCGTGTCATCGGGCATGTCGGAATGCTCCACACCGTGGTCGATGTCACGAATGCCGACTGCGCTCCCGGCGACATGGCCACATTTGAGATCAATCCGATTCTCGCCGGGAATATCAGGCGCACATATAAATAAAATGGCGGCAACAAATTGAACTGATCGGGGGCATGACAATGCAGTGCAAGGCGATAGTCCTCGCCGCGGGGAAAGGCAAGAGGCTTCGCGCGGGCGAGAACGACTACGTTCCCAAGGTGGTGAAAAAGGCGGACGGACATCCGCTTATAGCTTATGTTCTCCGGGAGATCGGGTTTATTCCGGCCGCAGATATTATTGTGGTCGTCGGCTTTGGTAAGGAGCAGGTCGTGGAATACTGCACAGGGCACTGTGAATTCGCGGAGCAGAAGGAGCAGCTCGGCACCGGCAATGCGGTGGACGTCTGCCGCGGGCTGCTTTCGGAATATGACGGAGCGGTGCTTGTATGCGCAGGGGATATGCCCCTTGTCACCTCCGATACCTACAGGAAGCTGATAGAAACGCATATCCGCGGTGAAAACGACTGCACGATCCTGACCTCCGAGGCGGAAAACCCGTATGGATACGGGCGGGTCGAGCGCACTCCGGACGGCGGCTTTTCGGCAATTATCGAAGAAAAGGACTGCTCCGAAGAACAGCGCAAAATCACCGAAATCAACTCGAGTATATACGTATTCGATTCGAAAAAACTTTTCTCCGCGCTGAAGGAGGTCACGTCCGACAACGCCCAGAACGAGTATTATCTTACCGACGTGCCGGGCATAATGAAAAGGCGCGGCCAGAAAATCGGAATCTGCAAAATCGGAGAGGAGTGGCAGCTGCTCGGAATCAACACGATGGAGCAGCTCGCCGAGGCCGAAAGAATAATCGTCGAAAAAGGATTGCGCTTTGCCGAATAACTTATTATGACAGGGGTTTGACTTATATGTTTAGATTCAACCACTTCAATTTCAACATCACCGATATCGACAGAAGCCTGAAATTTTACAAGGAAGCGCTGGGGCTGGAACCCGTCCGGGAAATAAACGGAGACGGCTTTAAAATTATTTTCCTCGGCGACGGATCGGGGACCTTCCGTCTTGAGCTTACCTGGCTCAAGGATCATCCGCAGCCTTACGACCTCGGAGAATGCGAGTTCCATCTGGCCGTAACCGCGGACAATATGGAGGAAGCCCATAAAAAGCACGAGGAAATGGGTTGCATCTGCTATGAGAACAAGGCGATGGGCATATACTTCATAGAAGACCCCGACGGCTATTGGATCGAAATTATCCCAAAACGCTGATTTTCACACATAAACACCAACAGGCCCTCTGACATTTGCTTTAGGTCAGAGAGCCTGTTTTTCGCTGTTATTGCTTTTTGCTTTTATTACTTACCTTGCCGGACATTGCCTCATTGCGCCTGCATTTAATAAGGCGTTCCCGCGGAGTGTTTGCTCCTGGGATGTACGCCCGGCGCTTAGGGTTCAAGCTTGCGGCATTTTGCATCGGCTGCGATTCCGAGAAGTATGACCGATCCGACGGCCGTAACCGACAATGCGGCAAGAGTCAGAACGAAGCTCACGGCAATGTGCGCGATGCTGGAGAAAAGCAGAGATAAAGCGACGTATCCGGCGCCAAGGATGACTGTAGCAAGCATACCGAGCACTCCGTTGACGTTTTGCTTCATAGCCTCCGCCTCGCTCGACCATTTAAGCTTTGGACGAGCAATGTCTATCATCATGCAGACGGAGGTCATAGATACGGCTCCGGCCAAAACACAGATACCGGCGAGAAGTATATATAAGGAGAAACCGGGAAACATGATCACCGCGGCAACGGCGCCCAGGACTATAGTGACGGCGTCGATCGCCCAGGAGAAAATCAGCTTACCGTAAACCTGAGTCCTGTATGGGACGGGGATGACTTTGCTGAGCCAGAAATACTCCCCTTCCCGGGACATGGCCGTGCTCGCGGCCATGTTCGTCGTGCAGAAGAGACAGCCCACACCGACGCTTATTACAAAAATAATTGGAGCCGGAACATTAGAGGCAAAGTCGGAAATGGCCTGCAAATCGGGATCCGTGCCCGACATCATCGGCATTATAAACAGCAGGGCCGGAAACATGAAAATGCCTATCAAGGAATTGAGCGCATAAATGGGAGAACGGATTATAAGCTTAAGCTCACGCAGCGCAATGGCGCGAACCGGGGATCCGGACCGGAGCTTACTTGCATCGAGACTCGCCTTTTTGCCGCGTTTGGCCGTCTCAAGCTGGGCGAGGGCGCCTGACAGGTAGAGCTTTGCGCCGACATAATACGCGGCCGCAAAGGCTCCCAGAGTGCTGAGAAGATACAGGCCCCAGTTTATCAGACTGCCGGAACCGGTCATGGATACCGCGTTTACAGCCCACAGTGCCGGAGGAAATGATCTGCCGACGAGACGGACGATGCCGTCGGCCTGTTGAAGAACGGCGAGGAGCTGGTCCTGGGACATCTGCGATATGCGGGACATCAGCAGATTCTGGCCCACGACCCAACCAATCGCCAGGACGAAACCGCCGATTACCATGAACAGCTCGCGCCTTTTAGTGAGGCCCGAAAACCTCATCAGCACAAGGGATATCAGCGTGGAGAACACCAGCGGCAGCATGGGCAGAAGAAGTATCGCCAAAACTCCTTTAATATAGAAGAACGAGCCCATTTCCGCCACAAGCCCGTAGACAATGACGGCGGGAAGAAGGAAAAGCAAAGAAATCGAAAGCTCGTAGAGATATACCAGAAAGAATTTGGATGCAAACACGGAGCCCTGTTTTACCGGCAGCGACGCCAGAAAGGAGATGTCTTTAGACTGGAAAAGGATGCCAAGCACTCCGGGTATACCGAAAATGAGGACCACTATCATTCCGGCAAGAAACGGCATCAGAAGGCCGAGCCCAAGTAGGTTTGACATCTTGAGGCCGGAGAAGAAGAGGTACAGCAGACCGGCCCACGCTCCGAGAAGCGAAATGCCTGATATGACTATAATAATGCCAAGCCCGATTTTCTTCAGCATGCCCTCCTTTGAACCGGAAAGGCTGAAACGGGCTTTGAGCTGAATGCCGAAAACCTTCGCGAAGTCCGACATGCCTAGCCCTCTCTTTCCGTGAGCTCGAAGAAGATGCTCTCGAGCGTCTCGCTCTTTTCCTGCCCCCTAAGCTCGTCGAGCGTTCCGACGGCAATGAGCTTTCCGTGCTGTATGATACCGATCCTGTCGCAGAGGCGTTCGGCCACTTCAAGGATATGCGTGGAGAAAAAGACCGTATTTCCCGCCTTGCAGTGGGCGTGCATTTCTTCCTTCAGGAGCATGGAGGAACGGGGGTCGAGGCCGGTGAGGGGCTCGTCAAGTATCCACAGGGGAGGCTGGTGGATAAGGGCCGCCGTGATCATCAGCTTTTGCTTCATTCCGTGAGAATATGTCTTGATCTTCTCCCCCGCGGCATCCGCGATTTCGAACATCTGAAGGTATTTTTCCATCCTCTGGCGGCGGTCGGATGATGAAACCCCGTAAACATCGCAGATGAAGTTAAGGTATTCGAGGCCGGACAGTCTTTCGTATACTTCGTGGTTATCCGGCACATAGCCTATCGAGCGCTTGGCCCCGATCGGGTCTTTTACGATGTCGCGGCCGTTTATTTCGATTTTCCCGCTGTCGGGAGAGAGAATGCCGCAGATCATTTTAATGGTAGTGGTCTTGCCTGCGCCGTTCGGGCCGATAAAGCCGAAAATCTCACCGTTTCTGACATCCAGATTGATGCCGTCGACGGCTTTGACTTTCCCTCCCGCGTAGCTTTTGGACACGCTTTCCAATTTAAGCATAAAAACCTCCGTGCAGTCGTTTTCCGCTCCGATCTCCGGACAGCGTCAAGACGGCTTTTTTGTGCATCGTAAATGCATGCGTCCTAAAGGAACGGCATGAGAACGTGCAAATATTATTATATACTAAAACCAACTATTGGTCAAATGCAGGCTAAGCCGCAACAGCGTATAAACACCGGCAAATAAAGCAGCGGTTTAAGTATATGACGGGAGACGAACAGAAATGCGTTCAAAAGGCAAAGCCTGTTTAACATGATATTGCACTAAAGTAAAAAAGGGTATATAATATCAGCAACCACGTTAAGCCGATGATTACATTGAGTAGTAATATACCGATCATATCCGCGGAGTATAATAAAGCCGGAAACCGTCTTTGCCGTAATGCAGCCTTCGGTTTCCGGGGACTTGGGGGTAACAATGAGCAGATTCTGGAATGAAAAAACGAGGGATATAAAGCCGTATGTGCCGGGAGAACAGCCTCCTCCGAATTCAAGGCTTATCAAGATCAACACGAACGAAAACCCTTATCCGCCTTCCCCGAAGGTGATCGGGGCAATCATGAGGGAAACGGGGTTGTCCGAATCGGGCGGCCGGGAAGAAACGGGAAACGGAAGCAGGCTGAGGCTTTATCCCGATACCAATGCCTCGGCGGTGGTCGAAGCAGTGTGCGAGAGGTTCGGCCTTGAGCCGGGGCAGGTTTTTGCGGGAAACGGTTCGGACGAGTTGCTGGCGTTCGCCTTCATGGCATTTTGGGACGACAGCCGCCCTGTCATGGTTCCCGAAATATCCTATAGCTTTTATCCCGTCTACGCCGACTTGTTCGGCATACCGCTGATTAAAATACCAATGAAAAATGGATTGGAAATTGACTGCGACGCGTTTGAATCCGGAAAAGGCGGTATAGTGATCGCGAACCCGAACGCGCCGACGTCCATCGGGCTTCCGCTTACCCGGATTAAAGGAATGCTCGACGCGCATCCCGACGATGTCGTGCTTGTGGACGAGGCCTATGTGGATTTCGGAGGCGAAAGCGCCATCGGGCTAGTTCAGGAGTACCCGAACCTGCTTGTCGTGCGCACGCTTTCGAAATCCTGCTCCCTTGCGGGCATGCGGATCGGGTTTGCCGCGGGTTCGGCCGGGCTGATCGAGGGACTCAACAGGATAAAGAATTCGTTCAACTCCTATACCCTGGACAGGCTGGCCATAGCCGCCGGAGCCGCGGCAATAAGGGACCGTGAATATTATGACAATATAAATAATAGGGTAATGGAAACGCGGGAAAGAACCGCGGCGTCGCTGCGGGAAATAGGGTTTGAAATGCCCGATTCCTCCGCCAACTTCCTGTTTGTCACCCATCCGCGATACTCCGCTTCGGAGATTTTCTCGTATCTGAGGTCAAAAGGCATACTGGTGCGCTATTTTAACACACCGGGGATCGATAATTATCTTCGTATTTCCATCGGAACGGATGAAGAAATGGAAACACTCGTGGCGGCGCTGCGTGATTATGTCGCATAGACGCCGCCGATATAGGCCGGACGCTAAGCGATGTTTCCGATCTGGGACATATAAAGCTTGTAGTATAGGCCTTTCTTCCGCATCAGTTCGTCGTGGCTTCCCTGCTCAGCTATCTGCCCGTTGTCAATATACATTATGCGTGTGCAGTTCTTTATGGTCGAAAGACGGTGCGCGACAATGAAGGAGGTGCGGCCTTTCAGAAGCGCCGCGATTCCCTCCTGGACGAGCCGTTCGGTGTTCGTGTCGATTGAGGACGTGGCCTCGTCCAGAATCAGTATGCGCGGATCGGAAAGCAGGGTGCGCGCAAATGAAATGAGCTGCTTCTGACCGGCGGACAGGCCCTCGCCGCGCTCGTTCGTTTCGGTGAGGTAACCGTCCTTCATATGACGGATAAACTCGTCCGCGTGAACGGCTTTTGCCGCGGCGATGCACTCCTCGTCTGTCGCGTCAAGCCTTCCGTAGCGGATGTTTTCGAGGATGTTGCCGGAGAAGATGAAGGTATCCTGAAGCATTACTCCCATCTGCTTGCGGAGGGATTGCAGAGTAACGTCGGATATATCGTGGTTGTCAATAAGAACCGCTCCCTCTGTTACGTTGTAGAAGCGTGACAGAAGATTGATTATTGTGGATTTGCCCGCTCCCGTCGGTCCCACAAGCGCGATGCTTTCGCCGGGCGCCGCCTCAAAGCTCACATGCCTGAGGACGGGCGTCCCTTTTTCATACTCGAAATACACGTCCCTGAAGGTTACGCGCCCTTCGATAGGCGGCAGGTCTTTTGCCCCCGGCTTGTCGTCGACGGTGACCGGCTCGTCGAGCACCTGGAATATGCGCTCGAGGTATGCGGCTGTGTCCGTGAGCTGGTTATATATGTTTCCAAGGCGCTGCATCGGGCCCCAGAAACGGTTGGCGTATTGGGTCATAGCGATGAGCGTTCCGATTTGGAGAACTCCCTCGGCGTTTATCAGCTCGGCACGGAACAGATAAATACCCGTTATGTATATGGCCATATGTACGATCCTTTGGAGTGTGGCGGTCATCGGCCACATGCCGTGCACAAGATAAATTGCCTTCATGTAATATTTCCTGTATTCGGAAAGCAGGGAATTGAAAATACCTTTGTTGTAATCCTCGCGGGCAAAAGCCTGTGTGACCTTGATGCCGTTTATGTTTTCCGCGAGGTATGCCGTCACGTTTGACTGCTTGTTTGAGCGGAGCTGCTGGTACCTGCGCTGGCGGGGCTTGGTCAGGAACACGTACAGCGCGAACACGGGCAGGCCCGCGAGTACGACGAGCGTGAGCTTAGGCGAGAGCGCAAGCATAAATCCGAGAATAAAAAACATGTTGAGAAGCTCAAGGACCGCGTTTATTAGGCTGTTGGACAGGAAATCCCCGACGGAGTTGACGTAATTTATAACGCGGGTCAGTATTTTGCCGTGCGGCCGGCTGTCGTAATAGTCGAAGCTGAGCTTCTGAAGGTGTTCGAACAGGTCGGTCCTGATGTCGGTGACGATGCCCTGTCCGGTCCTGACGCTTATCCTGCCGCGGGCTCTGTTTGCAAGGACGATCAGTATGTTAAGCCCGAAGAACGCGATGCCGAGAACGATGATGAGTGTGACGTTCTTCTGCGGGATGAGCGTGTCGATGACATACTTCTGCATCATCGGTGAGAGCAGGCCGAGCAGAATGGCGGCCGAACTGTATATGAAAGCCAGGAAGATATTCTTTTTGTATTTTCCCAGATAAACGAAGCTGCGTTTCATTTGTTCCCAGTTAAACGGGACGTCAAGCTCTTCGTCGATGTTGAATTTATTTCTGGCCATCGGCTGATCTCCTTATATTAATATTGTTATGCGTGAGAATCGGTAAACATTGATATATGTCGCACGTCAGACGGATTTTGCGACATCTCCGGTCTGAAGAAGCCATGTATTGTAGTAATATCCCCTGTTTGCAAGGAGCTCCTCATGCGTGCCGGACTCGGTTATTCTGCCGTTGTCGAGTATGTAGATGCAATCCGCGTGCATGACTGAGGATACCCGCTGGGCGATAATTATTGTCGTTTGGGAATCGGATATTTTCCGCAGCTGTTCCTGAATATATTTTTCGGTTTCCATATCGACCGCGGAGGTGGTGTCGTCGAGTATAAGAATGGGGGCTTCGGTGGCAAGCGCGCGGGCAAGAGATATGCGCTGCTTCTGACCGCCGGAAAGGCCTGTGCCCCGCTCCCCGACTATGGTGTCATAACCGTCGGGCATTTCTCGTACGAAGCTGTCGGCGTCCGCCGCCGTTGCCGCGCTCTGTATGCGTTCCATCGGGCAGTCCGGGACGCCGTAGGCTATGTTAGACTCGACCGTGTCGGAAAAGAGAAATACGTCCTGCATGGTGATGCCTATCTGTTTACGCAGGCTCTGCAGGTCGTAGTTTTCGACGTTTATATTGTCAATCAGCACAGCTCCTTCGGTGACATCTATAAACCGCGGGATAAGGCTGACTAGCGACGTCTTGCCGGAGCCGGTGGGGCCCATGATCCCTATGGTCTGTCCCGCTTTTATGTCGAGGTTAATCCCGTCGAGCACCACGTTGGGGCCATACTTCAGAGTGACGCTGCGGAAGGATATGTCGCCGCGGATTTTCTCGGCGCCGCGGGGCAGCTCGGGGCTTTTTATCTTCGGCTTGGAATAGTAGAGCTCCATGATTTTCTCGACGGAGGCGTTAAAGCGCTGGGAGTCGTTTACCAGAGCGCCGATCATGTTCATGGGCTCGTTTAGCGCCCACGCAAGGCTCAGGAAGATGCTGAGCTGTCCGAGCGAAATGTGGCCAAGGGCAACCATAACGCCGCCGACGACCAGGTTCAGCATTGACAGGAGAGTCGAAATCGATTCGATGATGGGGCCGTACTTAAGCCAGATGTATATGGCCCTTATATTTTTATCCCTGTAGGCCATGTTTTCCTTCTGGAATTTCTGCATTTCAAAGTCTTCGCGGACAAATGCCTTCACGACCCGATTGCCGCTGATGTTCTCCTGCACGACGGTGTTGAGCTTTGAAAGCTGCTCGCGCGCTTCGCTGAACGCCGGCCTTACCGTCTTGCCGAGCTTTGAGGCGACAATGAGGGTGAAAGGCGTGACGGAGAAAAGAATCAGCGTGTATACGGGGCTTATCGAGAGAAAAACGACGAGCACCGCCAAAATCATCAGTATCGCTTCGATGGATTTCGGGAAAACCCAGCAGATAAAGTGGCGCATCATATCGACGTCGCTCGAGCATTTGTTGATAAGGTCGCCCGTCCTGTTGTTCCTGAAGAAATCGTGCGACTGCCGGAGGATCTTGTCAAAAAGCTCGCTCCTGAGGCGATAGATGGCGTGCTGCGACGCCTGTTCCGATAGAATATTGGAAAAATACCGGAACACCATAAACAGAAGTCCGACCGAGAATGCTTTAAGAAGCAGGGTGAAAAGCCGGTCGAACTCCTGAGGCATGAGGACATCGTCGATGATTTCCTGGAAAATGTAAGGCTCATACGTCATCAGCAGGATGGCAATAATGTTCAGGAGTATGGCAAACCATAGCTTCCATCGCTGCTTTTCCATCCAGCCCAGAGCCCATTTCATGGTCATGGAAGAAAACCTCCCCTTTAAGATTTAAGTCTAAAGGGTATTCTATCACCACGAGCCTTATAAAGCAATATTCAACTGAGGAAAGAGGTTATCTCCCCGACGGAGAAATCGTGCAGGGCCATATTGATGGCGTAGCCTAACAGCTTCGCGATATCGGCGACCTTGCGATCGGCGTCCTTCGGCGTAACAATCATCGTTCCGCCCATCTTTTCGAAAATCGATCCGTCGGGTTTTCCGCCGGCCTCTTCTATAAAATCGTAGGCGAGGGTCGCAGCATCCACGACGGTGGGAATACCGGCGGCAATGACGGGAACGTTTAAAGACTCGCTGTTGATTGCGGCGCGCGAGTTTCCGATGCCCGAACCGGGCGTTATTCCGGTGTCGGAAATCTGAATGGTCCTGCACAGGCGGGAGGCCTTCCTGGAAACGAGGGCGTCCACCGCGATCACTAGGTCGGGCCTGACCTTTGCACAGACGCCCTGTATTATGTCAAGGCTCTCCATGCCCGTGATGCCGAGGACGCCGGGAGAAAGCGCCGACACCGGCCTGAAATTCGAAAAGTGTTCCGGCATGTGCTCCACGAGATGCCGGGTGACCATGATGTTTTCCACCGTCCGGGGGCCGATTGCGTCCGGAGTTATATGCCAGTTTCCGAGGCCGATGACAAGCACCGACTTTGCCCTCTGCGCGGGTATCAGCGATTTCAGCTCTTTTGCCGCCGTCCGGACTATGGCTTCGAAATTGTCGGATATGTGCCTCGGGTCGAACTCCAATGTTATATACCTGCCTTTGGGTTTCCCGATCGCTTGCTCTCCTCGTTCGTCCAATATATCCACAACGGAGACCGAAGTGCCGCCCTCCGTATATTCCCGGGATGCAATCCCAGGCAGCTCTCCTTTTTCCGCGGCCGTTTTTCCGGCAAGTTCTCTTGCCTCGACGGCCAGGTCAGTACGTATGTTAAACAAGTTCAACTCCCCTTATCGCATTCAAAGAATTTCCGCCCGCGGCGTTCCGACGGGTTTTGGATCCGCTTATTAGCTTTCTCAAAAAAATCAAAATTATTGTTGCTTTTTTGGATATCAAATGTTATAATGTAACTCTGCCCGGGATGCCCGAGCTTAAATAATTGCTGGAGGAGGTGGACATATTGCCGAATATCAAGTCTGCCAAAAAGCGGGTCAAAGTCGGTGCTGTGAAGAAAGCCCAGAATCAGATTGTAAAGTCCGTTATGAAGACGGCTGTCAAAAAGGTGAAGATCGCGGTGGCCGCCGGCGACCGTGAGCTTGCCAGCAATTTGTACAGGACCGCAGCCGCTTCCATCGATAAGGCGGCACGCAAAGGTGTTATTCACAAGAATAACGCCGCCAACAAGAAATCTGGTCTTGCCCGTATGATTAACGGAATGGCTTCATAATTTCCTTACCTGCTTTGGACGAAACTTTTTGACGACTGCCCCCGCGCTTCACGCGCGGGGGCTTTTTGCACCCAACAGAGGGATGGTTTCTCTGTTGGGTTTTCTGCCGGCAGGGAGCAAAACAAGGGTATGGTTTATCTTTGCCGATAAAGACCGTGTTTGATTTATCGAATATATTGACGAGAAAAATAATATAAAGTATTATATTACCAAGTATTTTTAAGAAAAAAACATAAGAACGACGAATTATAAAAACAATAAATGGAAAGGGTTCGGTTGCCATGAGTAAGAAAAAGATAAACATGCCGGATAAAAAGCATGTTGGAGGAAAAACCGGCAACGGAAAAGCGGGCTCGGCAGGGAAATTTTCTATCAGAATGAAGATTGCCGCGACGATTTGCGGTATGGTACTCATCGTATCGCTGCTCATAGATACGATTGCAATCTATTCAATCACGAAAAGCACTTATAACGCCCTTGAAGTCAGCATGCATAACGCAGCTGACATAGCTGCGAATGTCGTGAGCACGGAGCTCGAAGTCCATATAGCTCAATTGGAAAACGTCTCCAAACAGGTCAACGCAATGCAAAGCATTCCTTTGAAGCGTGCCAAGATTGATACGCTTACAGCCGAATATGGCTACCAATTCCTCGGAATGGCCGATGAGACAGGAACGCTTGCAGGCGTGGAAGAAACCACAAATGTCGCCGAAGAAGAGTTTTTTATCGCATGCCGCGATACTCTGAAGCCCTATATAAGCGACCTCATGGTTTCGGACTCCTTCCCGATGACGACGATTCTCGTGGCGATCCCTTATCTGGAAAACGGAGTTTTCAAAGGAGTCATGTACGGAATCGAGGATGCCGGGTTTATAAACGACCTGATCAAAACACTGAAAATGGGAGAAACCGGCTCGACATATATTTTAAGTTCTACGGGCGATACGCTGGCACATGAAGACATATCCATGGTGTACGCGAAGAACAATCCCATCAAAAATGCGGAGAAAGATCCGGTGTGGAAGGATATTGCCGAAGCAAACAGAAAGGCAATAAACGGTGAAAAATCAACTTCCACATATACATATAAGGGAATCAGAAAGATTGCCACCGGCTCCATAATACCGGGGACCAAAGGCTGGGCGCTTGTAATCACCGCAAACAGGGAAGAGTTCACAAAAACACTGATGACAAGCATATTGATTTTGATCGGTGCTTCCTGCGGACTTGTCGCAGTGGCTTTCGCGGTGTCGCTGATCGCGTCGAACTCCATAGCGCTGCCGATCAGGGAGCTGGAGGAGTCCGTGAGGCAGATGGCGGGCGGCGACCTCAACGTAAGCATATCGAGCAGGGGAAGCGACGAGGTGGCTCAGCTGGCCGATTCGATGCGCAGGATGCAGAATAGCCTGAGAGCATATGTCAACGAAATAAAAAGATGCCTGTCCGAGCTTGCAAAGGGCAACCTGACGATTGCCGTGGACGATCTGTTCAGCGGTGATTTCAATGAAATCCACGATTCCCTCGATCAGATTATATCCGCCCTGAAAGAATCCTTCTCCGAGGTGAAGGAGTCGGCCGAGAGAATTGCGGCGAGCTCGGAGCAGGTGGCAAGCGGGGCGCAGACCCTCGCATCCGGGACTGCCGAGCAGGCTTCGACAATCGAGCAAATCTCCGCCATGATCCAGGAAATCGCCACACAGGCCGAGCAGACTGCGAAAAATACCGACGAAGCCGACGTAAAGACAAAGGCGACGGTAGGCGAAATCGAGCGCTGCAATGCCGAAATGCAATCGCTCTCCGAAGCCATGGACGAAATCGCGAAAGCATCCAACGAGATCAGTAAGATTATCAGGACAATAGAGGATATTGCTTTCCAGACCAATATCCTTGCCCTCAACGCCGCCGTTGAGGCCGCAAGAGCCGGCGATGCAGGCAAGGGATTCGCGGTGGTCGCGGACGAGGTCCGCAACCTGGCTTCAAAAAGCGCCGAAGCCGCGCAGAACACGACGCTCCTCATCCAGAGCACGGTCGAAGCGGTTCAGAACGGCACTGTAATAACCGAGAAAACCGCATCCTCCCTGTCACATGTCGTAAACAACGTCAGAGAGATGGGATCCCTTATCAACCGCATTGCCGTCGCCGCCGAACAGCAGGCAAGATCTGTGGAACAGGTCAATATGGGAGTCGAGCAGATTTCTTCAGTAATCCAGACAAACTCCGCGACGTCGGAGGAAAGCGCGGCCGTCAGCCAGGAAATGATGGCCTTTGCGCAAACGCTCAAGAAAATTACGGAGTCTCTGAGAATAAAGTAAAAAACGGATTTGGAGTTATCTCTGCATGTAACAGTATCGCCCATGTTTGGAAATAAAAACATGGGCGATATTTAATAATAAGGGAGAAATTATATTTGAATCTGTGCCTTATTAATCAAATTACAGGATAATTGCGCAAATAAAACGTTATTGTATACAAGTATTTGGCACGCGTAAAATAATTTGCCGGGTTTTCAAAAGTACGAGCGCTGTGCTATAATTGTGCTATAATATTCTGTGTGCCATAAGCGAATAGTTTTGGGGGATTTGCCTTGCAGGACATAAGCAAAATAAGAAACTTCTCAATAATTGCGCATATAGATCACGGAAAATCGACGCTCGCCGACAGGCTGCTCGAAATATGCCACGCGGTTGACAAGCGTGAAATGGAAGAACAGATACTCGACAACATGGAGCTCGAGCGCGAGCGAGGAATAACCATTAAGGCGCGCGCAGTCAAGCTAAACTATACTGCGGCCGACGGCGGGAGCTATGTGCTTAATCTGATAGACACTCCCGGCCATGTCGACTTCAATTATGAAGTCAGCAGATCTCTCGCGGCGTGCGAAGGCGCCGTTCTGGTGGTGGACGCGGCGCAGGGCATCGAGGCGCAGACCCTCGCGAACACCTATCTCGCTATCGACGCGGGGCTCGAGGTGCTTCCTGTAATCAACAAGATCGATCTGATATCGGCCGACCCCGAGCGTACGATCAGGGAGATCGAGGACGTGATAGGGATTCCGGCGCAGGATGCGCCGAAGATTTCCGCAAAAAACGGAATAAACGTCGAAAGCGTGCTCGAATACATCGTACAAAACATACCGTCGCCAAAGGGCGACCCCGACGCCCCTCTCAAAGCCCTCATATTCGACAGCCAGTACGACCCGTATAAAGGCGTGGTGGTATATATACGGGTTTTCGACGGGGTTCTGAGAACCGGCGACACGGTCCGTATGATGGCCACCGGAGCGGAATACGAAGTTGTCGAAGCGGGTTACCTTAAGCCCCTCGGCCTTGAGAAAAGCGGGGAGCTCGGCCCCGGAGAGGTCGGATATTTTACAGCCTCGATCAAAAACGTCCGCGACACCAATGTAGGCGATACCGTTACAAACGCCGGCCGACCCACGGACCATCCCCTTCCCGGCTACCGCAAGGCGCAGCCCATGGTTTTTTCGGGTGTTTATCCGGCGGACGGAGCAAAATATCCCGACCTTCGCGACGCGCTCGAAAAGCTCAGGCTGAACGACGCATCTCTTTCATATGAGCCCGAAAGCTCGGTTGCCCTGGGATTCGGGTTCCGCTGCGGTTTTCTCGGCCTGCTCCACATGGAGGTCATACAGGAACGCCTTGAGCGCGAGTTCAATCTGGACCTCATCACGACGGCGCCGAGCGTCGTTTATAAAGTACACTATACCGACGGGCGCGAAGAGATGATCGACAATCCGCTTAACTTCCCGGACGGCTCGGTCCTCGAATATGCGGAGGAGCCTTTCGTCGCCGCGAACATAATAACTCCCGCCGAATACACAGGCAATATTATGGAGCTCTGCCAGGAGCGCCGCGGAGTTTTCAGGGACATGAAATATATTGACACCGACCGCGTCGAGCTCCATTACGAGCTTCCCCTCAACGAGATTATCTACGATTTCTTCGACGCCCTGAAATCAAGAACCAGGGGATACGCGTCCCTTGACTATGAGCTCAAGGACTACCGCAGAAGCGACCTTGTCAAGCTCGACATCCTGCTGAACGGCGAAGTTGTCGACGCGCTGAGCTTTATCGTCCACAAGGAGAAAGCCTATCCCAGGGCGCGAAAAATAACCGAAAAGCTGAAGGAAAATATTCCGCGCCAGATGTTTGAAATACCCATACAGGCCGCCATCGGCGCAAAAATCATTGCGCGCGAAACCGTCAAGGCGCTGCGGAAGGACGTCCTCGCAAAGTGCTACGGAGGCGACATTACGCGGAAAAAGAAGCTCCTGGAAAAGCAAAAGGAAGGCAAGAAGCGCATGAGGTCTCTGGGCACCGTCGACGTGCCGCAGGAGGCGTTCATGGCCGTACTCAAGCTTGACGAATAGCCGTTGGTCCGGAAGCACCGGGAACAGGTGGTCTGATGTATTATAATAAAGGTAAGAATACAGCGCCATGGCAGGGACGGCATGCAAACGGGGGAGCTTCTTTTCGCGGGAACGTCTCCCGGAGCAGCCTCGGCCTGTACATACACATTCCGTTCTGCAGGAAAAAATGCGATTACTGCGATTTCTACTCCCTGGAGGCGGCCGGCGAAAAAACCCGCAGGTACGCATCCGCCCTGACGGCGCATTTGACCGAAACGGCAGAACACATCCGCATACCCGTGGATACGGTTTACTTCGGCGGGGGGACTCCCGCCATGCTGGGCGCAGGAAACCTGTGCCAGATTCTCAGGGTAATAATTAAACAATATGCGGTTGTAAAAAAACCCGAGATCACGGTCGAGCTCAACCCGGAGTCCACCGACCGCAAGCTGCTGAAAAGCCTCAGAAAAGCAGGAGTAAACCGAATATCGATAGGGGTCCAGTCCGCTGTGGACCCGGAACTCCGTCGCCTCGGCAGGCTGCACGACTTTGCCACGGCTGTTCAAGCCGTCGGACTTGCGCGCGCCGTCGGTTTTGCGAATATCAGCGTCGACCTGATGTACGGCATTGAAGGGCAGACGCCGGAAAGCCTGGAATACAGCGTCAGGGAAATATTGAAGCTTCAGCCCGAGCATGTTTCCTGCTACGGTCTGAAAGTTGAACGCGATACTCCGCTCTGGCTCAGGAGGGATATGGCCGACCTTCCGGACGACGACACTCAGGCAGATATGTACATGACGATATGCGGACTCCTGCGGGATGCGGGGTATATCCATTATGAAATATCGAATTTCGCAAAGCCGGGATATGAGTCCCGCCACAACCTGAAATACTGGAAGCTGGAGCCCTACCTGGGATTCGGGCCCTCCGCCCATTCCGATTTCCGCGGAAGGAGATATTCAAACGTAAGGTCGGTTGACGCATATATCGAGGGCATCGAGAACAGCGGAACGGTAATCGACGAGATGGAAGAAATCTCACCTTCCGAGCGCGCAACCGAATACCTGATGCTCCGTCTCCGCCTTAATGAGGGGTTCGACCCGCGCGAGTACGAAAGACTTTTTTCGAAGCCGATAGATCCGGCGGAGGAAAAGCTGAGGGACTACGAAAAACAGGGGCTTGCCGTGTATGACGGCAAATGGAGGCTTACGGAAAAGGGCTTTCTGCTCTCAAACACAATAATAGCGTCATTGATATAGAATTGTCGGCAGGGGGTGCGCCATGACAAGGAAGGAAATTAAGAAAGCCGTAATCCGGATAATCATTTCGGCAGTGCTGACGGTGTCCGTCGCGGTGGCCGGAAAGGCCCTGCCGTCCGCGTGGATTTCGGAATCGTTCAAACCCTTGTCGCGAAAAATCACGCGCGTCCTGTCGTTCCTGTTCGGCATTCTTCCTTTTTCGGTCGCGGAGTTCCTGCTGTACCTGCTGATTGCCGGAACGATTACATACATAACAATCACGATTGTACGGATAATACGAAAAAAGTGTCCGCCGGCGGGAGCTCTCAGGTGCGTTTCAAAGCTGGCCCTTATGGCGGGGACTCTGATTTTTATATTCAATATTTTCTGGGGGTTTAATTACTACTCGTTTTCGCTTGCCAATGAGATCGGACTTGACGTCGAACGATATTCTGTCGAAGCTCTCCGCCTGACCGTCGAAAGCTTTGTCACCGAGCTTAACAGCATAGCGGGCGACGTGCCGAGGGACGCCGCCGGAGTAAGCGATTTCGGTTCTTTCGGCGAGCTTGCAGGAATGGCCGTGGAGGGATGGAAGCTGCTTGCGGAGTCGAACGATGCCTTTGCGGGCGTATCGCCGTCCAAGCCAAAGCCGGTGGCCGCGAGCAAGGCCATGTCATATGCCGGCATCTCCGGAATCTACATACCTTTTACCGGAGAAGCCAACGTAAATGCTCATATACCCGATTCGTCGCTGCCCTTTACCATGGCCCACGAACTGGCGCATGCCGCCGGCGTGGCTCCCGAAAACGAAGCGAATTACGCAGCCTTTCTCGCGTGCCGCCTGAATCCCAACGTCGAATTTCGCTATTCGGGTTATCTGAGCGCCTTTGCTTTCAGCTATAACGCCCTCGTCAGGGAAGACGCCGAGGCCGCATACGCTTTGCGCAGACAGCTCGACGAACGGGTGGAAGCTGATCTGCGCGCGCGGTCGGAGTATTGGTCCCGGTTTGAGGGCAAGGTAAGCGAGGCGGCGACGAGAATGAATAACGCTTATCTTATGGCGATGAGCCAGACTCATGGAGTGAAAAGCTACGGGATGGTGGTCGACTTGCTGATAGCCGATTACGTTGCCCGCAATGGGAATCCCGACCTAACATGAAGATTCTACCGGAGCAGAAGGAGGATGGATATGACACGCTGCATTTTGGCTCTTGACCAGGGCACCACAAGCTCCAGAGCGATTCTCTACGACCATGGGGGAAACGTGATTTCCTCGGCACAGTTTGAGTTTCCCCAGATCTATCCGAAGCCCGGATGGGTCGAACATGACCCGCGCGAAATTCTCGATTCGGTATACTCCGCAATAGGAAAGGCCGTTTCCGACGCGCAGGCGAAAGCCGGAGACATTGCGATCGAGGGTATCGGCATCACAAACCAGCGCGAGACGACCGTCGTGTGGAACGGAGCAAGCGGCGAACCGGTCTTCAATGCGATAGTCTGGCAGTGCAGGAGGACCGCTCCGGACTGCGAGGAGATACTCTCCGACGCCGGTCTGACGGCGTATATAACAGAAACCACGGGGCTCCTTCCGGATGCATATTTCTCCGCGACGAAGCTCAAGTGGATCCTTTCGAATGTCCCGGGCTTAACCGGGCCTGCAAGCGCGGGAGAGCTCCTTTTCGGAACTGTCGATTCCTGGCTGATATGGAACCTTACAGGCGGCAAAGTCCATGCCACCGATTATACCAACGCCTCGCGCACGATGCTTTTCGATATCGAAAACCTTCGTTGGGACGAACGTATATGCTCGCACCTGGAAATTCCTTGCGGCATGCTGCCGCAGGTTTATCCGTCTTCGCACGTTTACGGGTATGTTGCACCGGACCCGAGGCTGCCTTCCGTCCTTGAGGGGGTTCCGATTGCCGGAGCGGCCGGGGACCAGCAGGCGGCGCTTTTCGGCCAGGCATGCTTCGGAGCGGGCGACGTCAAGAACACATACGGTACCGGCTGCTTTATGATTATGAATACCGGGCGCGAGCGTGTACGCTCATCGGCAAGGCTCCTTGCGACTATTGCCTGGGGCATCGGGGACGAGGTAATCTATGCCCTCGAGGGGAGCGTGTTCAACGCCGGATCGGTCATAAAATGGCTGCGGGACGACGTGAAAATGATTTCGACCGCAAGGGAGTGCGACGAGCTTGCGGAGAGCGTACCCGACACCGGCGGCGTTTATTCCGTTCCCGCTTTTACGGGGCTTGGGGCTCCGTACTGGGATATGTATGCGCGCGGAACGATCGTGGGATTGACGCGGGGCACAGGAAGGGCCCATATCGCGAGATCGGTTATAGAGGCCATCGCCCACCAGAGCGCCGACCTGCTTGACGCTTTGCGTTCCGATACCGATATCCCCATAAAAGAGATCCGTGTGGACGGCGGGGCTTCCGTAAGCAACGTTATGATGCAGTTTCAGGCAGACATAACCGGCATTGAAGTACTACGCCCGCATAAAACCGAAACGACCGCCTGGGGAGCCGCGGCGCTTGCCGGCCTTGCCGTCGGTTTCTGGAAGGATAAGGACGAAATAGGCCGTCTCTGGAGCTGTGAGCGCAGGTTTATGCCGGAAATGGATGGGAAGACCAGAGAATCCAAGCGGACCGAGTGGAAGAGAGCCGCGGAACGCTCCCTTTCCTGGGCTTTAAATGATACCGCGCAAGGAAAGGACCAGCCGCCGGCATGACGCTTGAACGCAAGCTTCATAACCGATTTTCAGGAGGCCTTGACCCAAGCAAACAGAAATCGAACCGGGAAAATAATATTTAATTATTTATTAATAATAAATGTGAAAATATTTAAAAATTATAATATATAGTATTAACTGCAAGAAGTGATAGCTGTTTTCATCTTTTCCCTCCTTAGGAGGCGGCAATTGTGCCGCCTCTTCTTTTTGCGGAAAAGCAAATCGCTAAAATAATTTGCCCACACCTAAAGAAGAGGTGTGGGCCTGATTATGCTTTAATATGTACTTCCCTGTCAACCGAATACGGCCAACAGGAATCCGGCCGCTACGGCGGAGCCGATAACGCCGGCGACGTTCGGTCCCATGGCGTGCATGAGGAGGTAGTTGCTCGGATTTGCCTTCTGACCCTCGATCTGGCTTACGCGGGCGGCCATCGGCACGGCAGAAACGCCTGCGGAACCGATCAGAGGATTAATCTTGCCCTTGGTCGCCCAGTACATGACCTTGCCGAACAGGACTCCTCCGACAGTGCTGAACGCAAATGCGAACAGACCGAGAAGTACGATCTTTATAGTCTCGGGAGTGAGGAATCGGCTGGCAACAGTGGTAGCTCCGACGCTGGTTGACAGGAATATGGTCACTGTGTTCATCAGAGCGTTCTGGGCGGTATCGGAGAGCCTTTCAGTAACTCCGCACTCGCGAAGGAGATTGCCAAGCATCAGCATTCCGATAAGCGGAGCCACTGAAGGGAGAAGAAGAATACAGAAGATAGTCACGATAATCGGGAATACGATTTTTTCGGTCTTTGAGACGGTGCGCAGCTGCTCCATCTTGGTTTCGCGCTCTTTCTTGGTTGTTAAGGCGCGCATGATGGGGGGCTGTATCATCGGTATAAGAGCCATGTATGAGTAGGCGGCGATTGCAATCGCGCCGAGGAGATGAGGGGCAAGCTTGCCGGTGAGGAATATCGCCGTCGGGCCGTCGGCTCCGCCGATTATGCCGATAGACGAGGCTTCCTGTCCGGTAAAGCCAAGAAGGATAGCGAGTATAAAGGCGCAGTAAATTCCAAGCTGTGCTGCGGCGCCGAGGAGAAGGGATTTGGGGTTTGCGATGAGAGGCCCGAAATCGGTCATGGCGCCGACGCCGAGGAATATGAGCGACGGATAAACGCCTGCTTTTACGCCGATGTACAGGATATCCAGCAGTCCGCCTTTACGGAGCACAGCGCCGTAGTCGATTTCACCCTGCCAAAGCTCCGGATGGAAAACTTCGGCGCCGGGGAGATTAGTCAGAAGCATGCCGAAAGCGATTCCGACAAGCAGAAGAGGTTCAAATTTTTTAACAATACCGAGGTAGAGGAGGAAGCAGGCAAGGGCAATCATAATCAGCTGACGCCAGTCGGCGCCCATGAGATAAAAGCCCGAGTCTTCCCAGATATTTTTCAGGATTTCAGTAATTGAGCCCATATGTGTCCCCTCCCTAACCGAGGACAACGAGCGCGGCTCCGGTTTCAACAGACGCGCCTTGTGTAGTCACAATTTGGGCAACAACGCCGTCACGCGGAGCGACGATTTCGTTTTCCATCTTCATGGCCTCAAGAATAAGGAGAACCTGACCCTTTTTGACTGCGGCTCCCTGCGAGACCTTGATACTGATAATAGTGCCGGGCATCGGAGCGGCTACCACTTCGCCGTTTGCGACAGGAGCGGCAGAGGGAGCGGCCGTCGGAGCAGCAGGTGCAGGTGCAGGTGCGGGTGCGGGAGCGGGTGCGGGAGCGGGGGCGGGAGCCGGTGCTGCCGCAGGAGCAGCCGGAGCCTGAACGGGGGCAGCCGCGACAGGAGCCGCAACCGCGCCGGGAGTTCCCATTATGACAAGAGGTGCGCCGGTTTCAACCGTGGCGCCCTGGTTTACGACAATGGCGCCGATGGTGCCGTCGTGGGGAGCGACTATTTCGTTTTCCATTTTCATGGCTTCGAGGATCAGAAGAACGTCGCCCTTCTTGACGGCCGAACCGACGGACACCTTTATGCCGAGAATGGTGCCCGGCATCGGGGCTGCGATAACATCGCCGGATGCGGCATTGGGTGCCGCGGCGGGTGCGGGGGCAGGGACGGACGGTGCGGCCGGAGCGGCGGCAGCCGCCGGCTGAGCGGCGGGTGCGGGTGCAGCGGGAGCTGCCGGGGAGTAGGCCAGATATTCGTCGACGAGGATCGCTTCGCCCTTTTCGACTTCGACCTCGTAGGTTTTTCCGTTAAGGGTTACCTTGTATTTCATAAACCTAATTCCTTTCCTTAAGGTCAAAGACCTAGTCGATTCGCTTTATCGATTTGAATCTTAATTGGTTCAGAGGGGTTTTCAGGTGGTCGGCGACGATGGCCATGACCATTGCGGCCTGTTTATCGGGCACATTGTATAGCTTAATCTCGCCCGCCGAACCCGGTGCTTCCTGATGCGAGGCTGCGGCCTGGACCGGTGCCTGAACCGGAGGTGCGGTAACGGGATGAGCTGCGGATCGGACAGGTTCGTCGGTTTTCTCACTTCCCTTGCCCCTTATGGCTCGGGTGACCATCATGATTACCATCATGATCGCGATCAGCATTACGAAAACTATAACTATTCCGATTACCGACAGAAGGACTGACTCGCCGAATGATACTCTCATGATTCAGCCTCCTATGCTTCGACGATGGTGTATTTGGCTCTGTTCTCTTCCTTCTCGGCGCGCGCTTTCAGGAATTTCTCGGCAACGGCCGGGAAGAGGGCGTAGCTCAGGACATCCTCGTCGCTCTTTGCCAGTTCGTCGATCTGAGCTTTGAAGTTCTCGAACTCGGGAGCCAGCGACGCCGCATAGCGATCGGTGATGCGAGGCTCGTCGCCGAGGACTTTCTTAACGATGGAGGGATCGATCTCTCCAGGGGGTGTGCCGTATTCGCCGCGGACATATGAGCGGATCTCTTTGGATATATTCTTGTAGCGTTCGCCGGCGAGAACGTTTGCCACCGCCTGAACGCCAACCATCTGGCTCATGGGAGTGACAAGCGGAGGATAGCCGAGTTCGGCGCGGACCTTCGGGGTCTCCTGAAGCACTTCGTCAAGCCTGCTTATGGCGTTCTGGGCTTTAAGCTGGGCAATAAGGTTAGAGAGCATGCCGCCCGGAATCTGATAATTAAGGGCGTCGGTCTCAACACCCATGACAAACGGGTCAAGGAGTCCCGTCTTGAGATACTCTTCTTTAACGGGTTTGAAGAAGTCGTTGATCTTTCTGAGAGCTTCGTCGTCGAGGTCTACTTCATAACCCAGCTGCCTGAGGGAATAGACCATCGACTCGGTTGAATACTGGGACGTGCCGCCGGACATGCTTGAAATGGAGGTGTCGATAATGTCGCAGCCGGCTTCGACGGCTTTGAGAAGCGTCAAGGGAGCAAGGCCGGTTGTTGAGTGGGTGTGCAGGTCGACGGGCACCTTGACAGTTTCCTTAAGGGCTTTTACCAGATCATAAGCCTCCTTGGGACCCATGATTCCGGCCATGTCCTTTATGCATATTGAAGAAGCGCCCATATCTTCCATTTGCTTGCAGAGCTTCGCATAAGCTTCGAGTGTATGGACCGGCGACGTTGTGTAGGATATGGCAATCTGAGCCTCTCCGCCGCGTTTTCTTGTTTCGTCTACCGATACTTCAAGGTTTCGGAGGTCGTTGAGCGCGTCGAAAATGCGGATGATATCGATACCGTTTTCGATCGATTTCGCGACGAATTTGCGGACGACATCGTCCGGATAATGCTTGTATCCCAGCAGGTTTTGCCCGCGAAGAAGCATTTGGAGCTTTGTGTTTTTAACGTTTTTACGGATATTGCGGAGTCTCTCCCATGGATCCTCGTTGAGATAGCGAAGGCAGGAGTCGAAGGTGGCTCCGCCCCAGCACTCCAGGGAGTAGTAGCCGGCCTTGTCCATAGTCTGCAGAATTTCCTCGAATTTCTCGTAGGGCATTCTGGTGGCCAGCAAAGACTGTTGAGCATCCCTCAGAACAGTCTCGGTAAATCTGACTTTCATAAAAACCTCCTTCATGAATATGGAAACGCATACTCAGCGACAGCGCGCTGACAAATATGCCGATCCGGCATTTTTTTATATGGGCTAAATGCCATTCTCCCCCATTTTGACTATACATATATAATAACATAGCGGAGAAATGTTGGAAAGAGCGCATATTAGATAAAATTTTAACGAATCTGCGCCCACATATATATATTATGCAGAATTCCCGGCTTAACAGGGGTTTGCCGGTTCCTGAATTTCCTAGAAGCGCCCTCGGACCCCAAAAATCCTTGACATCGGGGCGAATCGTAATATATAATCTTGTCTGCGCCATTACGCTTTGGCGGCGATTGATAAAAAACCGCCGGCTGAGTGCAATATATTAATCGGTTGCAAATCAGGTTTATAAAGTGTTCGGCGAATATGGATAAGGAGGTGTATGCAGATGAAACGTACCTACCAGCCCAAGAAACGTCAGCGTTCCCGCGAGCACGGCTTCCGCAAGCGCATGCGTACAGCGAACGGCCGCAAGGTTCTGGCCAGGCGCCGCGCAAAGGGCAGAGCCCGCCTGACTCACTAAGGAGGAGTCATGCTTTTTACCGAATCATTGAAGAAAAACTACGAGTTCAAAAGATTATATCGCCGGGGAAAAAGCGAAGTGGGTCCCTATGTGGCGGTATATTGCATGAAAAACGGCATGGAGATCAACAGGCTTGGTGTTACGACCGGGACAAAGCTCGGCAAAGCCGTTGTCCGCAACCTTGTCAGGCGCCGCATCAAGGAGGCATACCGCCTGTCCGAAAAAAGAATGAACCGCGGATTCGATATAGTTGTCGTAGCCAGAGGGCGCTCCGTATCCGCCGACTACCACAAAATAGAAAAAGATCTGCTCAGTCGGCTGAAGAATCTCGGTGTGATAACGGCGGATCCGAAGATTGAGCCGATGGATCCGAACAAGGGGATCGGCTCCGTTTCCGATGATTCCGAAGGGAAAGAATCATGAAAAAGGTTTTGCTGTGGCTTATCGATTTATACAGAAAAGGAATATCGCCGCTGACGCCGCCTTCCTGCCGTTTTGTGCCCACATGTTCCGAATATGCAAGGCAGGCCGTTGAGAAATATGGCGCTCTCAAAGGCTCGTATCTTGCAATAAGGAGACTTTTTAAATGCCACCCTTTCCACAGGGGAGGGTATGACCCGCTTGTCTGACACACATCGTTGTAATATTGCGGCCTTATCGGAAAGGCCGGCCGGAAACAGGGCCAAGCCCTGATGGAGGATGCCTTAAGTGTGGAACACATTGATAGTACAGCCCATTTCGTGGCTGCTGAGAACGCTGTATAATTTCACATCTTCATACGGACTTGCCATCATTCTGTTTACTCTGATAATGAAATTAGTTTTTCTGCCTTTTTCAATGAAAGGGAAAAAAGGCATGATGGCGATGCAGCGTCTTAACCCCAAGCTCAAGGAACTTGAAGCAAAATATAAAAACGACAAGGAAAAGTATAATCTTGAACTGCAGAAGCTTTACCAGAAAGAGAGGGTGAACCCCCTTTCGGGCTGCCTGTGGCAGCTTCTCCCCTTTCCAGTGCTGATTGCCCTATTTGACGTTGTCAGGCGTCCGCTTTCAAATCTTATGAAGCTGAGCGCCGAGCAGATAGAGAAGATTCTGGCTGTTCCAGTCATAAGCGAAAGTCTCACAAAAAGCAGCATCGATCTGGCGATGGCGGCATCGCAGCATCAGATTCCCGTAGCCAATGCCATACATGAGAATTTCGCGATACTCCAATCGGAGCTTCCGGAGCTAGCCTCGACTCTTATGGATATCGATTTTACCTTTCTCGGGATGAATCTTTCGCTTACGCCCGTAGTTGGGGTTTTGAACGCATATTGGTTCCTGCCGTTGATATCCGGCGGGCTGGCATGGCTCAGCATGTGGATAACCCAAAAGATGAACGGCGAGACGAACACCGATCAGAACCAGCAGAACCAGCAGATGAAGATGTTCTCGCTTCTCAGCCCGGTAATGTCTGTGTGGTTCGGTTTCATGATGCCCGCCGCAATGTCGGTATACTGGATTGCAAACTCGGTGTTCAGCATGATTCAGGATTATTTCCTGAACGCCTATTACAAGAAGGTTTTTGCGCAAATTGACGCCGAAAAGGCAAGGAAGGAAGCCGAGGAAAAGGAAACCGCCGCAAGGAAGAAAGCGGAGATTGCCGCGAAGCGCGAGGCTAACGCGCAGAAAAACCGCTCCAACATCTCAAATGCTTCGAAGAAGAAGTACAAGAAATTGAAGAGCCAGACACAGCCGTCCGGACCGAAGAAGACCGACACAGCCGGACAGGAACAGACCGGGACGGACCCGGGTGAGGCGGATGAATCGAAGGGAGCGAAAAGCAATGAATAAGTCGGTGGAAGCTACCGGTAAAACTATAGAAGAGGCGTTTAAAAACGCCCTGATGGAACTCGGTATTGATGAGGACGATGCGCGGATCGTCGAAAAAGTTGTTCTTGAAAAGCCGAAGAGCGGTTTTCTCGGCATCGGGGGTACTCCGGCGAAAGTCCGGGTGAGCTATGAGATCAAAAGATCGGACAAGGCGGTAAAATTCCTTAAGGGTCTCCTTGAACGCATGGGATCTTCAGCATATCCCGTGGTGGACAAATCCGACGACGAGAACAACGAAATACACCTGGAAGGCGACAACCTCGGCATGCTTATCGGCCGCAGAGGAGAGACGCTTAACGCCATCCAGCATATCACAAACTATATTGTCAATCGCGGCGAGGAAGGACGCGTCCGTGTTGTCGTGGACGTGGAAAATTACCGTAAAAAACGCGAGGAGTCTCTGCGGAAGCTCGCGGAGAAGACTGCCGCGAAAGTGCTGCGTTATCGGAGGAACATAGCTCTCGAGCCTATGAACGCCTATGAGCGGCATGTCATACACTCGGCTCTACAGGAATGGAAGGACATCTCCACATTTTCTTCGGGAGCAGAACCGCGCCGCTGTGTCGTCATCGGTTATGCCCCCGGCGGTGAAAAGTCCGACAGGCCGCATCGTTCAGGTTCCCCAAAATCATAAGATTTTCACACTTCAAATCTGCTTACAAAAAAGCCAAACCAGGTGCGGAAGCCTTGGTTTGGCTTTTTAGCAGTGCGCAGAACGGTATGTTACTCGGTCATGAAGAGGACGCCCAGGGTATTGGGCCCGCAGTGCGACGAAATTGTGCAGCTCGCGCGGGTTATGTAAATTTCTTTAAAGATATTGCGGCTGACCAGAACGTTGCGTACGATTTCAATCCGATCTTCCGAGATACCGGCGTGAGTGATAAAGGCTCTGTCCCTTTTTATGTTGGAGTATCTCGCGAGCTGGTCCTCGGTATACTGGACAAGGACCTTGTCGAGATTTCCGCGGTATATCTTGCCGACGGACATAGCGCCGCTTGCATTGTCAACTTCTATGCACGGCTTCAGCTTGAGCAGGTTCGCACCGAGCGCGGCGATGGTCGAGCAGCGCCCGCCGGCACGCATAAACTCCAGGGTATCGAGTACAAAGCTCGCATGGCATTTTGGAGCAAGGGCGGACACCTCGTTCGCGATATCGGCGGCCGACATGCCCCTCTCTATACGCTCGGCGGCTTCGATGACCTGGAGAGCGATGCCCGAGGAGAGGCTGCCGGAGTTAATTGGATATACTCCCTCCAGCTCTTCCGCAGCGGTACAGCAGTTTTGGTAGGAGGATGACAGAGCGGCGCCGAGGTGGATGTGAATTACTTCATATCCCTCGTTGGTAAATTTCTTGAAATATTCGTAATACTCGCTCACGTTAATGGCGGAGGTTTGAGGGAGAATTCCTTTTTTACGGTAAGCCTCGTATATATCGTCCGGATGAATATCTATACCGTCGGAATACTGTTTGCCATCCAGAACTATGTGGTATGGGTAAATTGAAACATTATAACGTTGTCGAAGTTCTTCACCGAGATCACATGCACTGTCCGCGCTCAGTATAATTTTTTTCCCCATTAAGTATTGATTCCTCCCCAAAAGGTGTTTGTACAGAGTATATCATAAGCCGCTGAAAAAAGATAGCCCAAAATATCGGAATCCCGGGCATAATCGGGCGGCGGCGGTAACTCCGCAGCGCGCATTTGTCGTTTTATGTCGTATAAAGAAGAACGGTTTTTGTAGAAATATGGAATTTCGTGAGTTATAATGTGGTTAAACGGGGAACAAAGCAATAAGCATAAGGGAGGATGCTATGAAAATGAAAGTAAAAGCGATGCGTATAGTAAGGTCGATTCAGCTGCTTCTGATCGGTATAGAGATTGAAGTCAATCGAAAGCTTCTGGGATTCGCGATCATGATCAAGAAGAGTCTTACGTCGGATTTGGTTATACGCATATCGAACGGACTGTCAAGATTGGGTATCAAATGGATGCACTTATGTGCGGAAGTCCGGTGGAGTCCACCGCTTCGGGAATGGCAGGTAAACAACATATGATGTGATGGAAACCCTTGGGGAAAATCGACAGGATTATCTCCGAGGGTTTCTCCGTGAGTGCAGTTTTCAGTAATTCGCAGATGAATACAAAGCAGGATATTGCAGAACATATATATCGGGTAGATACCGCATAATATGGTCAACTGTACTCACCGGCAAGCAATGAAGCAGAACAAGTGCCAACTCCTAAATAATGGAAAAATCTTTGGTAAATAGTTCAAATATTTAGGCAAATTATGTTAAATATGGTATTTTTTCGTCCCAATAATTGAAGAACATTTGTATAAATCAATAAAATGTGAGAATATATCATTGCCATTTCCAGTGTATTGCCTATAATCAGCTTTGTGCCCTAACGTAAACTTTTAGGAGGAGTAAACATGAAAAGGCTACTTTCACTTGCTCTGATGCTGTGTCTTATCATAGCATTGGCGGCCGGTTGCGGTACCGGTACCGAGAAATCGCCTTCTCCGGAGCCGACCACCACACCGACAAACAACACAACGACACCACCCAACACTGACAATGAGGACGGGACCACGCAAGTTACCTACCCGCTGGTAGATACACCCACAACGTTTACCTGCTGGTGGCAGCTGGACGTAAGCGATATTCCTGATCTGGCGGAGACCCAGTATTTCCAGGAAGCCGCCAAAGTCACGGGCGTAACTCTTAAGTTCGAGCATCCGTCGGGCACCGAAGCGTTCGGACTTATGATCGCTGCCCAGGACTATCCCAACATGATCAAAAGGTTCTATACCAGCTATAGCCAGGGCATAGACTATGCTATTGAAAACGATATAGTCATGCCTCTTAACGACTATACTCAGTATATGCCCAACTACATGGCCCTGATCAACGGCAACGATGAAATTAAGCTGAATTGCTATTCCGACAACGGATACCTTTGGGGCATCAACCAGATCGTCGACAAGCCGCAGGATCCCTGGTGCGGACCTACCGTCCGTAAAGATCTGCTTGAAAAAGTAGGCTTCACCAAGACACCGACTACAGTGGACGATTGGGAAGAAATGCTCACTCTGTTGAAGGACAATGTTCCTTCTCTCTCAACCGGCCCCTTCCAGCTCTGCGCACACGGAGCAACCTCTGTCTGCGGAACACTGACGTCCGCTTACGGAATCGACCAGGTCGGCAACTTCAATATTCGCGACGGCAAGGTGTTCTATTCCGTGCTTGAGCCCGGATTCAAGGATTACCTCGTAAAGATGAACGACTGGTGGAACAAGGGCCTCATCTATAACGACTTCGTTTCCGCGACCTTCGTATACGGCCCCTTCGATCTCGTATTGAATGACAAGCTCGCCGTGTTCGACTCCATCTATAACTGGTACGATCAAAACTATAAAGCCGCTTCTTCCGATCCGGACTTCCAGCTGATGGGCGTTCCGCTTCCGAAGCTTAATCCCAACGACAAACTGCATGTCCGCAACACCAACGGCTGGACGCGTGTTGACAACTCGCTCTGCATCACAACAACCTGCGATAATCTTTCCGTTGCATGCGCATATTGGGATTTCGCGTTCACCGAGCAAGGAAAGATCCTTGGCAACTGGGGTGTCGAAGGCGTAAGCTTTGAGTACGATGAAAACGGTGAGCCGCGGTACACCGATCTTGTAACCAAGTACGAGAACGGCATCCAGTCCGCCATGACCAAATACGTACTGTTCAACGCGCCCGGCTTCTGCATCCCGACCCGTGAGCAGCAGGGATTGAGCGAGATCTCCATCGCCGCTACGAAGGCTTGGGTTGAGTCCGCCGACGCCGACTGGGTATATCCCGCCGGAGCTGTTCTGACCGCTGAGGAAGGCGCTGAATTCTCGGCTCTCTTCGCCGACATCAGAACCTTTGTTATAGAGAACGTCAACAACTTCGTCATGGGCAACAAGCCTCTGAGCGAGTTCGACAGCTTCATAAACGAGCTCAGGAGCATGGGCATCGAGCGCTGCATCGAACTGAGGCAGGCTGCTGCTGACCGTTACTACAACCGTCCGAACGTCATTAAGTAATTAAAATTGTCTCTATGTCAGCTGTTGGTGTAGAGTCAGAATAAGAAGTAAAATCCGGTAAGTAAAAACAATTGCTTACCGGATTTTGTATATTTTGCAACGCGACCTTTGAACTATTATAAACTATTACGTGAAGAGACGATCTTAAAATAAATGACTCGTAAAGGCGGGATGTAATATCCCTGACCGGTACGAGTCATTTCATTTACGGTATGCTGTATACGAATGAGCTGTCGCGTTCCGGCATATACCGAAAGGTATGTACGGTTCGGGCGGCAGAGTGCGGGGTCCGGCGAAAACCCTTTGCGGAAGCCTTGTCGGGCTTTGTTTTGTAATTGCATATATGTATCAGTAAAAAAGCCTTCTTTGCCGGCAAATTGCACAAAATTAAAGAGAAATATTTGTAAATCTTACAAACTGTACAAATCCCGTCGAGGATGATTTAATAATATAAATGGTCATATTGCCTTCGCAAGATACATATCCACATTTTAATTATAGAATATTCGCATTGTGTAAGCAATGAATTATACTATTAAACAATTGATCGATCGTAATAAGATATAGGAGGAATGATGCATGACAGAAATAAAAAACATAGGCTGCGAATGCGTTGAACCAAAGAGTTTTGTTCTGGACATACCCTCGGGGCTGGACTATTTATTTATACTTACGCATACTCCCGCGCTTTTCTGGGTAAACGGCGAGATAACTGAGTACCCCGCATACAGCGCCGTACTATTCCATCCGAACCAGAGAGTATATTACAGGGCGAGCGGAGGCAATTTCATCAACGACTGGATACGGTTCTCCACAACCGAATCATACATAACGGCGACATCGCTTCCGCGAGGCATTCCATTTCCGATGAAGGATCCGGAATATTGCAGTAAACTGATTCAATTGATATTTTCTGAGATTTTTCTGAATAACGAAAAAGATAGTTACAGAGAGCTGTCGATAGACTACCTGATGATGGTTCTGATGAACAAACTCAAAGAGTCTTACTACAGCTGCAATACAACACCACGCCACCACGAACTCTTAAAGCTTCGCAAACAGATCCTGAACAATCCGAACCACAATTGGACCGTAGAGAAAATGGCCGATTACCTCCATGTAAGCTCCGGATATCTGCAGGCCCTGTATAAAAACGCTTTCGGAATCTCATGCATGGATGACGTCATAAACGGGCGCATACGCATGGCAAAGGAGTACCTGATCCAAAGCACATATTCCATAGCAGAGATCGCAACCATGTGCGGCTATAACAATGTCGAACACTTTTGCCGCCAGTTTAAAAAGGTTTCCGGATGCACTCCGGGAGAATTCAGAAGCAAGATAGAAAGCTCGGTACAAAAGGAAGCTTTATAAATTATATATGTATAATATCTCCATAATTGCTATTATTATGCCGATATAACATAAATTGGACCATTGACATATATTGAAATTGGGAAACTTTGTATAAATCAATAAAATATGAGCATTTATCATTGCCCGAATCTAATATATTGCATATAATAATTTATGTGTTTAAAACACACCACACAGCAAATAAGGAGGAGTAAACATGAAAAAGCTACTTTCACTTGCTCTGATGCTATGTATTATCATAGCATTAGCGGCCGGCTGCGGTACCGACGCCGAGAAATCGCCTTCTCCGGAGCCGACCAGCACACCGGACAAAACCGACACTCCGGCGCAGTCCGACACCGGCGGACAGGAGGAAGACATCCCGCAGGTTACATACCCGCTGGTAGATGAGCCCACAACGTTTACCTGCTGGTGGCAGCTGGACGTACAAGATGTTCCTGATCTTGCGGAGACCCAGTATTTTAAGGAAGCCGCCAAAGTCACGGGCGTAACTCTTAAGTTCGAACACCCGTCCGGCGCCAGCGGTGAAGCATTCCAGCTTATGATGGCAGCCCAGGACTATCCCAACATGATCCAGAGGTTCTATAACAACTATAGACAGGGCGTAGACTTTGCCATCGAGAACGATGTAGTCATGCCTCTTAACGACTATACCGAGTATATGCCCAACTACATGGCCCTGATCAACGGCAACGACGAAATAAAGCTGAACTGCTACTCGGATAACGGATACCTCTGGTGCATCAACCAGATCGTCGACAAGCCGCAGGATCCCTGGTGCGGACCTACCGCCCGTAAGGATCTGCTTGACAAAGTCGGCTACACCAAAACGCCGATCACCGTGGACGATTGGGAAGAGATGCTCACTCTGTTGAAGGACAATATTCCTTCCCTCTCGACCGGCCCCTTCCAGCTCTGCGCACACGGAGCAACCTCAGTTTGCGGAACGCTGACGTCCGCTTACGGAGTCGACCAGATCGGCAACTTCAATATTCGCGACGGCAAGGTATTCTACTCCGTGCTTGAGCCCGGATTCAAGGATTATCTTATTAAGATGAACGACTGGTGGAACAAGGGTCTTATCTATAACGACTTTATTTCCGAGGGCTTTGTATACGGACCCTTCAACCTCGTATTGAATGACAAGCTCGCCGTGTTCGACTCCATCTACAACTTCTATGATACAAACTATAAAGCGGCTTCTGAGAATCCGGACTTCCTGCTTATAGGTATCCCGCTTCCGAAGCTTAATCCCAACGACAAGCTGCATGTCCGTAACTCCAACGGTTGGTGCCGCTTAGACAACGCTCTCGTCATCACGCCCACATGCGAGAATATTCCCGTTGCCTGCGCATATTGGGACTTCGCGTTCTCCGAGCAGGGCAAGATCCTTGGCAACTGGGGTGTCGAAGGCGTATCCTTCGAGTATGATGAAAACGGAGAGCCGCGGTACACCGATCTTGTAATGAAGGACGCGAACGGCCCGCAGTCCGGAATGACCAAATACGTCCTGTTCAACGCTCCCGGCTTCTGCATCCCGACCCGTGAGCAGCAGGGACTGACCGATATCACCAACCAGGCCCCGATAACATGGGTTCAGTCCGCCGACAACGACTGGGTATATCCCGCCGGAGCGGTTTTAACTTCAGAGGAAGGTTCCGAGTTCTCGGCGCTCTTCACGGACATTAGAAGCTTCGTTCAGGAGAATGTCAACAACTTCGTCATGGGCAACAAGCCTCTGAGCGAGTACGACAGCTTCATAAACGAGCTCAAGAACATGGGCATCTATCGCTGCATCGAACTGAAGCAGGCTGCTGCTGATCGTTACTACAACCGTCTGAACGTCATCAAAGATTAAATTCGTCTCTATGTCAGTTGTCGGTGTAGAGTCAAAATAAGTAGTAAAATCCGGTAAGTAATTATAATTACTTACCGGATTTTACTGGCTCTAAGTCAATTATTGGGGTAGATCAAATGTAAAATCTGATCCGATAGGTGACAATGGTTGCTTACCGGATCTTGTTTTCGTAAAGCAAACCTATTTAAAATAAATATACGGCAATACCAAAAACAACAGATGTGTTTAGCACCAGGCCACTATTATCCCCGCCCCGCTATCCAATTCCGCCATCGTTAACCAGTATGCAGCGGGAAATCAGCTGCTGGAACGTTCGATGATCTCCCATGGAATGCTCTCCGAATAGGTATTTTCGCCGTCCATGAGAGCCAGCAGCTTATTTGCCGCAACATTGCCCACATTTTCACGCCCGTGGGACAGGGAGGTGATGGGGGTGGAGCTGATCTCACTCAGGTAGCTGTTGTCGAAGCTTACAAGACTGAAATCACCCGGTACCGAAAATCCACATTTATTGATATAGGGAAGAATCGAACAGGTAATTTCATCGTTGTAGCATACAATTGCGGTGCATCCCGCGGCTTTCCAACGGTTGAGGAAATGGGAAATCACATGTTCGGAAAACATTAGCTGATACGAGGCGGTGCTATACCAGAATACCAGGTCGTCGTCGTGGAGGAGCCCGCAGCTCTTCAGGCCTTCGGTGTATCCGGCGTACCGACCGTGACCCTGGATATCGTCGAACTTAAAGATGCCGGCAATTTTACGGTGTCCCTTGCTTACCAGGTATTCCACCAGCATTTTGCCGCCGCCCTCATTGTCGTCAAGCACGGCTACGGCATCCCGAAGCTGGGGATAGTTGCCGTTGATGAACACAAGAGGAATTTTTCTGTCCATCAGTTGCCGCATCAGGTCCAGATTTGGGTTGGGGAGGGCGGTTTTGGTACCTTCGATAATAATGCCGTCGGGTTGACTCTCGAGCAGATTTTGCAGGATTGCCCGTTCGATCGAGAATCTGTTGTTCGTGGCAAAGAGCTGGGGTACGCAGTCGTTCCGGGAAAGGACGTCCTCTATTTCACGCAGAATGCTGGGGAAAATGTAGTTGCTGATATAGGTGGTCACAACCGCGACAGTACGCCGCTGGGAGGCAGGTTTCGACTCCGAGGCATGGCGGATGTAAGAGCCGCTGCCCCGGCGCTTGTAAATATAGCCTTCCTCTACCAAAACGGACAGAGCCTGACGGATAGTCTGGCGGCTGGCGTTGAAATCGTTCATGAGTCCATGCTCGGTTGGGAGCATCTTGACATCTTTATATACACCTGCCAGAATGCGTGATCTCAGCTCGGACGCGATGGCTTGATATTTTGGTTGCACAGAACCACCTCTGTTGCATTAAAATAGCATATTGGCACCTGCGAAACTCCATAACGCCTGAATCAATGACATCAACAGGATTAGGAATAATTTAACGCAATGTACACATGATAAGACTTATTTATATAATAATCAATGTCAATATATTGAAGAACGATGGTGCTGCATAATAATAACACATAATGGGTATCTTTGGCAACATTTTTAATATTTAATTCCGGAGACCGCCGGTGATTATACGCAATAGAAATTAACCCGGTGAAGGATCCGATAATGGCAGGATCATTTTTTATCTGCTTCACCGAGCTAGAGTTTATGGTCTCAAATATCAGCGCGCCTGAGGAACGGGCGGCATGAGTTTGCTGTTTTCATCCAGCATGAGTGCCATTCTGGGGTCTACTTCCTCTTCCATCTGTATTGTATCGAAGAACTGCATTGCCTTGCCGTTTTCCGCGGCATACGGCAGCCAGACGGGCATATCGGATCCGTCCTTGTCCTTGCCGTTCGGATCTCCCGTCCGGGCGAAATTTGCGAAGTAGTTGCACATTTTTCTCGCCAGATCAAAGTGATGCCCGTCGAAAGGCCGCCAGCAGCGCATGAGCGTATTGAACTCGAACCACAGATCACAGCTGTGGAAGGCGCCCGCCGAGTCTCCGGGAATTGTGGGTCCAAACTCGGAGAAGTAGACCTTGCGTCCAACCTTGGCGAGAACCTGGGCTGTAACACGGTTTCCGACATTGAAAGTGGAAAAGTCCGCCGCTTTTCTGAGGCTTTCTTCGTCGTCGCTCCCCGCGGCCTCTCTGACCAGTTTCCAGTATTCCTCCGCACGGTGGCCGAAGTGCGCCTCCACCCATGCCTTCGGGTTGCCTGTGACACCCGCCATAAATTCGTCCGAGGTGGCGGTGACCATCAGGCTCACGTCGTGCAGCCTGTTTGCCGGGAATGCGTCGTTCGGAAGCTCGGTTATAAACTTACCGTCGATTACGGGAACCATCGGCCGCTTCATCTGGTTATATTTCTCAAGCAGGGTGGCCGCGTCCAGCCTGCGGGCTTCCTCGAGCGTTTTCACGCCGCACATTTCAAAGAGTCTGGCGCTGAGCGCGTAAGCGGTTTCCATCGTATCTCCGTGGGAAAGGAACGCAGGATAGTACGGATAACGGAGCATCCTGCTGCCGGCGGATTGGATGATGGCACGCTGAAAATCGCCTTTTGTTTTTGGGGAGACCAGCAGGAACTGTACCGCGTCACCGCCGCCGGATTGCCCGAAGATGGTTATGTTCTGAGGGTCTCCGCCGAAGTTGGCGATGTTTCGCTTAACCCATTTAATAGCGGCCGCCTGGTCCATCAGGGCGAAGTTGGATGGCGCTTCGGGATTTTCGGCGGTGATCTCCGGATGTGTGAGAAAGCCGAAAACATTGAGACGATATCCGACGGATACAAGGACAACTCCGCGGGACGCGAATTCCTCGCCGTCGAACTCCATCTCGTAGGAATAGCCTTCCTGCATGCCGCCGCCGTGTATCCAGACCATGACGGGAAGCCTTTCGTCCCCGGTTTTGGCGGGCGTCCAGATATTCAAATAAAGGCCGTCCTCAGAAATATCGATATCAGGATCGACGTGCCATTCCTTGCTGTAAAAGGCGTTCGGATCCCTGCCGGGCGTGTTCTGGTAGCAAATAGGCCCGAACGTATAGCATTCCCTTATTCCTTCCCAGTCGGCCGCCGGCTGGGGGGGCCGCCAGCGGTTTTCTCCGACGGGAGGCGCGGCATAAGGAATGCCTTTGAATACGGTTATCCTTGCGTTGGTGCCCATAAGGCCTTTGACAAGGCCGTTTTCCGTTTTGGTTATTCTTAACATGATGTGTCCTCCTGTACGTCGCATGAACATTCGGTCGGGAAGCAAAACGCCCCTGTACCGGCTGAGCCTGACACAACGGGGTGTTTTGCAGTCCTTAAGTTATCTTTGTCAGGAAACGTGCACAGGTATACCGGACTGTGCTCTGGCGAGATTTTGCTCGTCAAACTCGTCCCTGGTAAACTGGTCGATAAATCTTCCCTCATACATTACCATGATACGGTCGCAGACACCCATGAGCTCGGGCATTTCGGAGGAAACCATAATAATGCTCATGCCTTTTGTCGTCAGATCGTTCATGATGTTGTAAATTTCCGACTTCGCGTTGACGTCGATACCTCTTGTGGGTTCGTCCATTACGAGAATAAGGGGGTTTCTGGCCAGCCACTTGGCTATGATAAGCTTCTGCTGGTTGCCGCCGCTGAAGTTGAGCGCAAGCCGGTTGGGAATGGCGGGTCTAACCGACAGGAGGTTGAAGAACTTATCGACAAACTGTGCGCGCATCCTGGAATTTATCAGGCCTCTTTTACTGATCTGGTCAAAGTTTGGTATGCAAAGATTGATGGCCGCAGTCTGCATGAGGCTCAGCCCTTCGTTTTTCCTGTCCTCGGGCAGAAGAACCATGCCGTGCTTGATCAGCTGATGAGGGTTGACATGTTCTACTTTTTTGCCGTTGATGTAAACTTCGCCGCTATCGTGGGGAAGCACGCCGAAAATGGATTTCATCGTCTCCGTGCGGCCTGCGCCTACCAGACCGCATATTCCGAGAATTTCGCCGCGATGAAGCTTTATGTTGACGTCTGAAAAGACACCGCTCAGGGAGAAATTCCTTGCTTCGAAGACCACCTCTTCGGAAGGCTTAATCGTACGCGTGGGATAATAAGCATCCAGCTTGCGGCCGACCATCATAGCCACCAAATCGTCTTTAGTGATATCGGGGCTGTTATCGACGGTTTTGGTAACCTTGCCGTCCCTCAGGCTTGTAATGCGGTCGGATAATTCGAGCACCTCGTCAAGCCGGTGGGAGATATAGATGATACCGACTCCTTGTTCTTTCAACTGGGCGATTATCTTAAACAGCAGCAGGGTTTCCTTCTGGGTCAGAACGGCTGTCGGCTCGTCAAATACGATTATTTTCGATTTGGCGGATACAGCCTTGCATATTTCGATCATCTGCTGCTGAGATGTGGATAACTTGTACACACGGGTTCTGGAGGACATATTCTCCTGGCCGAGGGATCTGAGAATCTCATCCGCATCGCGGAACATGCCGGCCCGGTCGATCATGCCGTTCTTTTTGTACTCCCGGCCCAGGTATATGTTCTCGGCGATGGTAAACGCGGGAACCAGGTTGAATTCCTGGTAAATTACGCCGATTCCGTGATCCCTGGATACTTTGGCGTTGGTAATATCGACCTTCTTGCCGTCGATATAAATCTCGCCTTCATCCGGCATGTGCTGACCGCCAAGACACTTGATCAGCGTACTTTTGCCCGCGCCGTTCTCCCCGATCAGTGCATGGATCTCGCCCGGCCTCAAATTAAAGGATACATCGTCTAGGGCTTTTACGCCGGGAAATGATTTACTGATGTTTTTCATTTCCAGTATATATTCGCTCATGGTTTTGCACCTCCAACTGGAATTGACGCGGACTATTGTTTCTTTGCCCCTGCTTCACCTGCTTTGTAAGCGATAAGGTCGAGGGCGCACACGCAGACAAGGACGACGCCGATAACGGTGGTCTGCCAGTACATACTGACTTCATACTGGATCAGCGCGTTTTTGATCAGCTGCATGAGAATCGCGCCGATCATGGAACCGATAACGGTGCCGCCGCCGCCCGCCATGCTGGTACCGCCGACTACGACGGCGCATATGGCGTCCATACCGACGGTGCCCGCGGCGCTGGGGTTGCCGGAGTTAATGCGGCCGGCCAGCATGAAAGCGGCAAAGCCGGCAAATATACCGCCGATGGTGTAGGTCAGAACCTTAAGGTTGGACACGTTCAGTCCGGAGAGAGAAGCGGCCACAGGGTTGCCGCCGCAGGCCTGAAGCCGGTTGCCCAAAACGGTCTTGCGAAGTATGAACTGTCCGATAATGGTAAAGACCGGGATCAGAAGGATCAGGATTGGAATACCGAACAGGCTCTTCTGGCCGACGGTGAACATAAGGGATTTGTTGCTGAAGTTGATGGGATAGCCCTCGGTCACGACCAGCGCGAGGCCGCTCGCGATGTTGGACATACCCAGAGTGACAATGAAGGGAGGAAGCCCCAGTTTAGTGACAAACACGCCGTTTAAAGCGCCGACTGCGGCCGCCAGCACCACACCCACAAGGAGAGCCAGTATATCGCTGCGGGTGGCGTTGTAGACAATACAAAGAACGACGCTTGCTAAGCACATGTTGTTGGCAACGGACAAGTCGATACCGCCGCCCGAAATGATAAAGGTCATGCCGCAGGCAAGGACCACCGTGATGGCCGCCTGCTTAAGTATATTGAAGATGTTGTCCTTGGTAAAGAACGTATCGGTGGTCAATGAGAGTATGGCGCCCATGATTACGATAAACAAAGCCAGGCTGATTTCTCTCTTGTCCAAGAGCCAGGTAAAGAAGTTAAATTTCTTTTTCATATACCGACGTCTCCTTTGCAGATTAAGGGGAGGCAGGTGATTTTAAAGGGGCTGCCTCGCACAATGGTGCTACCACTGATTGAGACAGCCCCTTTGGGTTTAGGTCCAGGAGGCTGCCTCATCGTTCAGACCGCTGTATTAGCTATACGATATGTACGGCAAAGCGGCTCAAGGCTTTTAAATTAGTCTACGGGCTTAACATCCGGATAATTCTGCTCCGCCAATTCCTTGGTGCATGCGTAGCAGGGGGTTTCAACAAAATCTTCCGGCGTTTTGCCTTCGGCAAGATACTCGACGAGAACACGGACGCCCTCATAACCCCAGTTATACTGGTTCTGTACGACGGTGGAGTTGGCGGTTCCGTCCTTTACGCCCAGAATGATGGCGTCAAGGTCGTCGGAAAGGACGCAGCGCTTATCTTCGCATGTCCAGCCGTTGGCTTTCCAGATATTGACGGCGTTCTCGCCGCCGGCATACAGCATTGCATAGCCCTTGAAATCGGAATACTTGGTGACCATGGTCTCAAGGTTGGAGGCGATTGCGGTGAAGTCTGCGCCGGTGTCGGCCTGGGTGTAGAGGATCTCCATCTTGGGATACTTGGCGATGGCATCCTTGAAGCCTGCCAGACGTTCGGCCATGGAGAGCATGGCGGGGTCGAGCAGCTGGACAAGAACACCGCCCTCTTCGCCGCATACCCTGGCCAGTTCATCGCCGACCAATTTACCGAAGTTATAGTTGTCGGTGCCGACGAAGCAGAGACGCTTGCTGTCGGGAACGTCGGTATCCATGCAGACTACCGGAATGCCCAGTTCCGCAGCCTTGTCTATTGACGGCAGCAGAGCGGTGGTGTCGGAGGCGGAGATAACGATTCCGTCGTAGCCTTGGGAGATCATGTCTTCAAGAAGCTGAATCTGGCCGGCAGCACCGGTGGTTTGGGGTCCGGTGGCATAAACTTCGATCTTGTATTTGCCGGTGGCGTTGTACTCTTCGGCTTTTGCCTTGCCGCCGTTGCCGACCTTGTCCCAGAAGTAGTTGTTGGCGGTATAGATAATACCGAACTTGTAGGTTTTGACATTATCCGACTGTTTTGAACCGTTGGAATCGGGGGTCTTTGTACTGGATTCTTTCTGGCTGCAGGAAGCCAGGCCCAATACAAGAATGACTGTCAGTAGGATTGCTACAAACTTCTTCATAATGCTCCCTCTTATTATTGATGTATTTATCAAGGCTTTCGCCTTTGATACAATGGTAAGAGCCGATCACCGGATCAATATTGGCAGAGAATGAAATCGGTCAGGAATTTGGTGACAGGAGTTACAGAAGAATCGGGAAGCTGCGCGCACGAATCTCCGTACCGCATCTGGCCTTTGGCTTCCCGGTATGGTTTCCATTCGGCCATCGGAGTACCGTCGACGTCGGTCCCGTTGGGGTTGCCTGTTTTGATAAAGTTGCTCACATAATTGCAGATTTGCCTTGCCATATCGTAATGCTTGCCGGTAAACGGTCTCCAGCAGGCGGCGAGCGACTCGAACACGAACCACAGGTCGGAGGAATGGAAGGTGCCCGGATTGTCCCAACCGGGGATATCGACGTCAAAGACAGAACTCCAGTTGTCCAGATCGGGACGGACCCTGGCGGTGGCTTCAAAGTAGAGACGCATGCCGAGCTCCATCGGGCAGAAAGTCGCGTTCCGTATGGTTTCCTCCAGGGTGTCGGCCCTGACAATATCCATGAACTCCGATGCCCGGTCGCCGAACTGCTTTCTGGCAATGGCTTCAAGCTCCTCAATGGAGCCGACTTTCGGGGATTCCCAGGACTCGGTGGACGTGTTGCTCATCAGCAGGGGGACCATGTGCCTTTTGTTTTTGATAATCATTTCGGAGAAGTGCCCCAGCTGGACCTTGCCATCGATTACGGGAGCCCACATTTTGGCGCCCGGTCCGAGACCGGAACCGACGCCCGCATATTTCCTGAAATGCTCCATCAGTTCAAAAGCGTCCATCTGTCGGGCTTCTTCAAGGCTTTTAACTCCGGCATATTCGAAGAATTCAACACCGTCCGCCTCAGCCTGCGAAAGGGTCCTGTTCAGGCCGTGCGCATTAATGCCGCTGTAACTGCCGATGCGGATGCCGCTCATGATGATGGCTTTTTGGAACAAGCCCTCGGTCAGGGGGGAGGTCAGATGGACCTGAATGCTCCTGCCGCCCGCGGACTGTCCGCCGATGGTAATATTGTCGGGGTCGCCGCCGAAGGCGGTAATATTTCGCTTGACCCACTTCAGACCAAAGATCTGATCCAGCATTCCGAAATTGGTCGGGAAGTCCGGATTTTCCGCGGTCAGTTCCGGGTGGGCAAGGAATCCGAACACATTAAGCCTGTAGTTTACGGTGACAACAACAATTCCCCGGCGGGCGATGCGCTCCCCGTTGAACTCCATCTCCGCGGTGTTCCCCTCCATGAGGCCGCCGCCGAAATACCATACGAAAACCGGTAGGCGATCATCGGGGCTTTTAGCGGGGGTCCAGATGTTAAGGTAGAGGCAGTCCTCGCTCATCGGGATGTCGGGATCGACGTTCCATTCCCTGGTATAAATGTTGTTGGGATTCGTGCCCGGCTTGCACTGGACGCTGATGGGGGCGAACCGGGTGCAATCCAGCACACCCTGCCAGTCGGCGGCAGGCTGCGGAGCCTTCCACCTCAGGGGGCCTACGGGAGGAGCGGCAAAGGGAATTCCTTTGTAGGAGATTACCCGGGGATCGGCGGCCGCGACGCCTCTGACAATCCCGTTTTCCACTCTCGTTTCTTTTATCATAGAAGTCTCCTTTCTTAAGAGAAGATCTGTTAAATTACAAGCGATGCTTTGACTGGACGCCCGGGTAAGCTAATTTACCGGATCTCTGGCTTCTTCACAGGAATATTCGAAGCCATAAAGCATTAAATGGAAATGCGTTTATGGCTTGTCCGGCTATAACTTGACTGTACAATGTATGGGACAAAATGGCTTTGAGACCTTATGTTGTCTTGTATGATGTACGGTTTGCGTGGTATCACACATATAACTTTAAGTACTTGTTACGGCCTTTCCTATGCAAATAGTACTACCAGAGGCCGGTCATGTCAAGCAGATTTGGTTCTTTTGTAGAGTTGCATAAAAATATGTATTCATTTTGTTTATATTGACAAATCCATGCATTATTCCCGTATAATGCGAAAAAACATTTTAAACTCAGGCGCAGCGTGGGAGGAATAACTGCCAGAACGCTATTGCGGGACATCTTAATTGATGAATTAAACAACCCAAAGCAAAAATATTTAAAAAAGTATGGCAAAAATGTCGGTTATAACAGGCTGCGGCACGAAAAACTCCCTCTACGCATGCATAAGCCCGCCGAATCGGATTTTTTACGAAAGGGAGGAAGTTCGACGACATAAATGCTTATTCGCCATAAAGTTGTACGAACTTGTCCGTATTATTGGAGCAGCAATTAGAATACAAAATGTTGACAGCCTAAGAAAAAGAGTGCTATACTTAATTCTGGAAAGAACTTGAATTAGCCCGGGGGAATTATGTTAACGGGGGGGCCGCGCTCAATGGAATCCGCAGCAGACAAGCCTGCCGACGGTTGGACCGGGTTTTTCTGTTAGTGTAAAAAAGCGCCGTTTGGCCATAAGGAAAGGATGAATTGCTTATGTCGATTTTTTTACGCAAGGTAAGGACGGAAAACGGCTGGGTTCAGGGCATCCCGGCGGCCGATCCCAGAATTACCGCTTTCAAGGGGATTCCCTATGCAAAACCGCCCGTCGGAAGTCTTCGCTGGAAAGCTCCGCAGAAGGCCGACGATTGGGAAGGCGTTCGTCCCTGCAAGGAGTTTGCGCCCATTTCCATGCAGACTCCGCCCGGTCTTGATCCCAATAACATTTATACGAAAGAGTGGAATGTCGACCCGGAGATCCCGATGAGCGAAGACTGCCTCTACCTTAACATCTGGACCCCCGCCATGACCGGCGAAGAGAAGTATCCGGTATTCGTGTGGTACTTCGGAGGGGGACTGAAGGAGGGCAACACCGCGGAGATGGAATTCGACGGGGAGCGCATCGCCCGCCGGGGCATCGTTGTTGTCACCGTGAATTACAGGGTCAATACCTTCGGATTCCTGTGCCACCCCGAGATTACCGCGGAAGCTCCCGAGGCTCCCGCCAATTTCGGACTTCTGGACCAGCAGTATGCCACCCGCTGGGTGAAGCGGAACATCTCCGCCTTTGGCGGCGACCCCGACAATATCACCATCGGCGGCCAGTCCGCCGGCGGCGTGAGCGTTTCCGCCCAGCTGTGCTGTCCGGAGAATAAGGGACTGTTTCAGAAAGCCATTATCATGAGCGGAATCGTGGCGGATAACTACAGTGACTTTCCCCGCTTCAACTACAGCCTTGAAGAGGCGGAGGAAGAGGGCGTTAAGTTCTTTGATTTTTTAGGTGTCAGGACACTGGCCGAAGCCAGAGCTCTGGACGCCATATATATCCGCGATAAAACCACCGAATATAATCGTATGTACGGCACGATCGTAGACGGTAAATTCCAGCGGGGCCCCGTTTCACTGCTGCTGCGCAGGGGCGAACGGCTGGATGTGCCGGTGATGGTGGGATGGACAAGCAACGAGTTTGCCACGGGCCCCTCCGGCAACGACCCGGAAAGCATTATGTCCGAACTGAGAAAGGTTTTCCCCGCATCAGAGGCCGAGGAAATTATCGCCCTTGTAAAGCCGTGGCAGGACGCGGCCGCCGCAAAGAAGGCCCTGACTTATGTAACCCCCAGAATGGGTTGTCTTACCTTCCTGCGGGGCGACGAGCGGCTGGGCGGAAGCAAATCTCCCCGATATGCCTATGAGTTCGGGCCTACGATCCCCGGCGACGACAGCGGAGCGTTCCATTCCTCCGACCTGTGGTTCTTCTTTGAAACCCTGGCAAAATGCTGGAGGCCCTTTGACGGGCACCATTATGACCTGGCGAGAAAAATGTGCAACTACTGGTGCAATTTCTTCAGGACCGGCGACCCCAACGGCAACGATGCCGACGGCACACCCATGCCGCGCTGGGAGCCGTACACTGAAGACCGGCCTGCAGTAATGCAGTTCCACGACACCGTGCAGGCGCAAATACGGACTGCCGACCGCTATACCGACATCTGTATCAATAATCTACTGAAGTAATTCTCCGGCTGACCGGACGATTAGTTCAATCGCAGCGGCTGGGAAATTACATATGGGACTTGAGAAGACTTATAACGAGGTAATTTAAAAATCTATTATAATATATAGTAAGGAAGGTAAGGTTATGCTTAGAATTGCCGAAACCGAATCGGGCAAAGTGCAGGGGTATCCCGGCACGGACGCACGGATTACCGTGTTCAAGGGAATTCCCTACGCGGCGCCCACCAGCGGAGAAAACCGCTGGAGAGCTCCCCAACCCGCCGAAAAGTGGGAAGGCATACGCAAGTGTTATGAGTTTGGTCCCATCACCATGCAGAAAATTCCGGGAGAGGACCCCAACGCGTTCTACTCCAAGGAGTGGCACGTGGACCCGGAAGTCCCCATGGGGGAGGACAGCCTGCGCCTCAACATCTGGACCCCGGCCAAGTCCCCGGACGAAAAGCTTCCCGTAATGATGTGGATCTTCGGCGGCGCATTCAAGGAAGGGTACGCCCATGAGATGGAGTTCGACGGGGAGCGCATTGCATCCCGCGGCGTTATTCTTGTATCAGTGGCGTACCGGGTCAACGTTTTCGGATTTATGTGCCATCCGGAAATTACCGCGGAGGCACCCGACGCGCCCGCCAACTTCGGCCTGCTTGACCAGAGATTCGCCATGGATTGGATCAGGCGGAACATCGCGAACTTCGGAGGCGACCCGAACAACCTGACTATCTTCGGTCAATCCGCGGGAGGCGGCAGCGTTTGGGCGCACCTCTGTTCCCCTAAAGCGCGCGGCGCGTTTGCCAGGGCTATCCCGCAGTCGGCCGGCGGCGTCAGCTATCGTTATCCGTCGCCCATGCACCGCGGGCGTCTGGATCTGAAGACGGCCGAGCAGATGGGCGTAAAGTTCCTTAAGGAGTGGCTCCACTGCGACACGCTTGCCGAAGCACGTAAGCTGGACGCCTGGTATATTGAGAAGAAGTTCCTCGAATCAGGAATGATGATGGGGCCGGTTATAGACGGAGTCTATATGACGGACGACCCGTCGGAGATTATCAGGCAGGGGAAAATGAACCCTGTTCCCATAATGACCGGAAACACCACAAACGAGTTTATGACCGGTCCTGCGGCGGAAGACGAAGCATCGGTGACAGCATGGGTTAAGGAAAACTTCGGCCCGCACGCAGACGAGTATCTGGATATCTGCAGGCGAATTGTCGAGAAAGAGGGAGTATCCCTTAAGAAAGCGGTCACCGTCGGCTCTTTCGAGCTCGGAGCCCAGCTTGCCCTGGAATACCTTAAGGATCAGGGAAGAGCCCCCTATTATTACATATTCGGGCCCACCATTCCCGGCGATAATGCGGGTGCCTTCCACTCCGCCGACCTGTGGTTTGCCTTTGAGACTCTGATGAAGTGCTGGAGACCCTTTGACGGGCATCACTATGACCTTGCCCGGAAGATGTGCAATTACTGGACCAACTTTGCAAAGACCGGAGATCCGAACGGCCCGGACAACGACGGAACTCCCATGCCGAAGTGGACCCCGTTCACCAAAGAGAGCCCGCAAAATATCCAGTTCTTCGACGAGATATCGATGTCCGAAGGCCCGTACAGTGAGAAGAGAGAGTTCCTTATCCGGATCAACAAGGAATGAAAGCTGTTAATAATAAAAGTCTAAATATAAGGAGCTGATTGCTGTGCTACGCATTGCAAAGACCGAAAGCGGCATGGTGGCCGGTGCCGCGGGTACCGACGCACGGATTACCGTTTTCAAGGGCATTCCCTATGCGGCGGATACGTCGGGCGAGAACCGCTGGCGTCCGCCCCAGCCCCCGGAGAAATGGGAGGGAATCCGCAAGTGCTACGAGTTTGCCCCCATCACCATGCAAAGGATTCCCGGACAGGATCCCAATGCTTTCTATTCAAAGGAGTGGCATGTGGATCCGGATATCCCGATGAGCGAGGACGGCAGCCTGGTTGTAAACATCTGGACCCCCGCAAAAACCCCCGAAGATAAACTGCCCGTCATGGTTTGGATTTTCGGCGGCGGCCTGCAGGAGGGTTACGCCCACGAGATGGAGTTTGACGGAGAGCGCATTGCCTCCCGCGGCGTTATCCTGGTTACCGTGGCATACAGGCTCAACGTATTCGGATTTTTGGCGCATCCCGATCTGACCGCCGAGAATCCCGACGAGCCCACAAACTTCGGCTTCCTCGATCAGAGAGCCGGCATCATGTGGGTTAAGCGCAACATCGCCAATTTTGGAGGGGATCCGGACAACATTACGATCCTGGGCCAGTCCTCCGGAGGAGTCAGCGTGTTTTCCCACCTGTGCTCGCCGCGGAGCAAGGGTCTGTTTAAGAAGGCCGTTATCCAATCCTCGGCGGGAGGAAGCGTGCTGCCGGTTTACCCGAAAACTCCGTTCAGAGACGCAATTTCATTGGCCGAGGCTGAGGAAAACGGCGTACGTTTTCTCAGAGAGCAGCTGGGAGTGGAAACGATTGCCGAAGCCAGAAAGCTGGACGCAAAGTTTATTCGAGATAAATGCGTGGAATCCCAGAGCTGGTTTTCCTATGTAATAGACGACAAGTTTTTGAAGGAGCCCATCGTCAAGTGCCTGTTCGGAGGCCGGCTGAACGATGCCCCCGTTCTTATCGGCTATACCGGAGACGAAATGTCGCTGGGAGTTCCCGGCGGGACGGACGCCCAGGTGGAGGCGTGGGCAAGGGAGAACTATGGCCCCTACGCAGAGGAGTTCATTGCCGCCTGCCGTGAAAAGGCGCAAAGAGAGCAGGTGCCTCTTTCCAAGGCGGCTATGGTCAATGTCAACGAAATCAGCACAAGAGTCATTGCCGACGAGCTGAGCCGGCAGGGACGGGCGGTGTATGCCTACGAGTTCGATCCGGAGATTCCGGGCGACGACGCGGGAGCATTTCACTCCGCCGACCTGTGGTTTACCTTTGAGACACTGATGAAGTGCTGGCGGCCCTTTGACGGACACCACTTCGACCTGGCCCGCAAGATGTGCAATTACTGGACCAACTTTGCAAAGAACGGGGATCCCAACGGCCCGGATGCCAACGGCACACCGATGCCGATATGGACGCCGTACTCGGAAAAGAGTCCGTTTGTAATGCTTTTCCATGATGAAATCGGCATGGAGAAGCCATCCACGGCGGATGCAAAGAGGGAAGTAATGCTGCGCGCCAACAGAGAGGCTTACATTAAACTTTAAGGGGGTAAGACCATGCTGAGAATGACGAAAACCGAAAACGGTTTGGTTAAGGGCTTTCCCGGAACCGACGCAAGGATAACCGTTTATAAGGGCATTCCTTTTGCGGCCGACACGTCCGGCGAGAACCGCTGGCGCCCGCCCCAGCCCGCTGAAAACTGGGAGGGAGTCCGCGAGTGCTACGATTTCGGCCCCATAGCCATGCAGAGAGTACCGGGCCGCGATCCCAATGCCTTTTACTCCAGGGAATGGCATGTGGATCCGGAAGTTCCCATGGGCGAGGACGCCCTTAGGGTGAACATCTGGACTCCCGCCAAGTCCGCCGACGAGAAGCTGCCTGTAATGGTATGGATACACGGAGGCGGCCTGCAGGAGGGTTATGCCCACGAGATGGAATTTGACGGGGAGCGCATTGCTTCAAGGGGAGTAGTCCTCGCCTCGATCGGCTACAGGCTCAACGTGTTCGGCCTTTTGTGCCACCCGGAAATCACGGCCGAAAACCCGGAAGCCCCCGCAAACTTCGCTTTCCAGGATCAAAAAGCGGGTATCGAGTGGGTAAAGCGCAACATTGCGTATTTCGGCGGAGACCCGGACAACATCACTATTTTCGGCCAGTCGGCGGGCGCATTCAGCGTTGTCGCCCAAATGTGCTCCCCCAAAACCAAAGGCCTGTTCCAAAAAGCCATTGTTGAATCAATCGGCGGAATGGAAGTCGTTTATCCCAAAAGCCGCCCCATGCCCACAATGACTTTGGCCGATGCGGAGCGCGAAGGCGTAGAGTTTTTCGAGAAGCTGGGAGTCAAGTCCCTTGCCGAAGCCAGGAAACTGGACGCTCAGTACATAGAGGACAAGTTTAACGAGTGCGGCTATTTCTGGGGCGCCGTGGTCGACGGAAAATACCTGACCAAGGCCATGAACGAAACTATTCTTGCTAATGAAGTCCACGATGTGCCTTTCATGATCGGGAACACCACCAACGAATTTATCCTTGCTCCTTCCAAGGGAGAGACCCCGGAGGATTATGTGAAGCGGAGCATGGGAGAATACGCGGACGAGTATCTGGCTATATGTAAACGCACCGGGCTGCCGTTGGAAAAGGCTGTCGAGGTCGGAATGATGGATCTGGGCAACAAGCTGATGTGCACTGTCTGTGCCGGGCAGGGCAGGACCGTCTACTCTTATGTTTTCGGACCGACCATCCCAGGCGACGATGCCGGCGCGTTCCATTCGTCCGATCTCTGGTTCCAGTTTGAGACGCTTATGAAATGCTGGCGCCCCTTCAAAGGGTATCACTATGACCTCGCCCGCAAGATCTGCAACTACTGGACCAACTTCGCCAAGACCGGCAACCCGAACGGCCTTGACGCCGACGGCACACCGATGCCCGAATGGAGACCTTACACCCTTGAGGATCCCCACTCCATCCAGCTTTTCGATACCATCCAAATGGAAGAAGGGGACATGAGCGAAAAGGATGCCTTCCTTCTCAAGCTGAATCTGGATGAGCTGAAGAAATAAATTTCACCGCATAGATGCGGATAGAAATACGGTACGAAATGAGAGGCTGCCGACCGGAACGAAGTGTTCCCGGCCAGGCAGCCTCGCTTTGTGCGCCCGTGAGCGCACGTTCTAGAGGGTGAAAGTCCCGAATCCGCCCGGTAGCGGGAAGGGTATAGCTGAACACCAAGGGTGTCCATCGTGAGGTGGAATCTGAAGAAAGGTGCAGGCAAATCTCTGGCCTGACGAACAGAAATCTCATTAGGCTGTAAATGAGGGCAAGGCTCCAAACCAAGTCGAAGCCCAATAGCTACACGGAATCATTTGCAGTAAATGAGGCAGGTAGATGGAGAGAAAGAGCGTGTGAGTACCCGGGGAGGTCTCGCAAGCGTTTACGAGTAGACGGCATTCGAAAGTAAGCGTAGTAACAACGAATTGCGAGAAGTCAGCAGAGGCTATAGTACCATGAGAAAATGGGAAGGGCCGAATAATCGTTAGTCCGAAGAACGGAAGAAGGAAGGACAATGTGATGAAAGCAGAGGAGGACCACTTAGTCCGCTGCTCGCAAACATCTACCTGTATAAATTTGATCAGGAGATGGAAGCAAGAGGTGTTCCGGTTATCCGTTACGCCGATGACATAGTGGTACTCGCCAGGAGTGAGCGAGCGGCAAAGCGTCTGCTTGAATCCAGCAGGAAATACCTTGAGGAGAAGCTTAAACTCAAGATGAACGGGGAAAAGAGTAAAGTCGCAAGCGTGGCGGCAGTTCGAAATTTTAAGTTTCTGGGCTTTGCTTTGGGAAAGGGTAAGGATGGATATTACATTCGAGCTCATGCTAACTCCCTGAAGAAAGCAAAAGCGAAGCTCAGAGAAATAACTTCCCGAAATCAGGGCAGAAACGTCCGGGTGGTAATGCAGAATGTAAAGACATATATCACCGGATGGCTTAATTATTTTGGAATCGCCAGCATGAAGAGCACGATGGAGAAATGGGATGGATGGCTGCGGCGACGTTTCCGAATGTACATTTGGAAGCAGTGGAAGAAGCCCAGAACACGCATCGAGAACCTAAAGAAACTAGGTATGCCGGATTGGCAGGCATATCGGAATGGCAACACACGTAAAGGTTACTGGGCTATCGCCGGAAGTGGTATTCTCTCAAACAC
>Ga0134099_1000156_pt1 | contig 88667 bp, 81 predicted proteins | sample 10_taG_2_FD_105482 | JGI IMG/M metagenome (GOLD analysis project Ga0134099, IMG submission 105482) | Switchgrass degrading microbial communities from high solid loading bioreactors in New Hampshire, USA - 10_41_5_180_A2 metaG | ecosystem: Engineered > Bioreactor > Semi-continuous > Anaerobic >...
ATCAATGTCAAAGATTACATCGATAAATGAATTTACATTGACACCAGTAGCTTTATTACATAAATGAGGTGAAAAAATGATAAAGTAGAAATCATTTTACACCACTTGACAAGACACTATCCTCTTTTTTCAGCAGTCCTTACCGAATTATATCAAAGCGGGCTGCAATAAACAAACAGAATTCCCTCATATGTAACATTATTTCACCTGTATTTCATCTGAAAAATAAATCTATGAAATTTATTCTGCCTGGAGAATAATCAGGGACATGATATACGCAATCACAGCTAAACTAATTTATAGTACTATATATTTTGATAATATAGCATGATAAATTATATGTCAAACTCTTGACATATTGTCTTACAGTTCGGTTAAAGAGTAAATTACAGTTTACAAAGCTATCCTGGATTTCAATGGGTTAAAAATTTACTTTTCAAATGAAGCAGATGGGATGAATACCCGCCTGTTTTTAATAATATTGATAATAGTAAATATTTACTGTATAATTATTATAATTTTACACTGCATACTTTACATTATTTTCCGGTTAGCGGCTATCGGCAGATTCATCCAATAGCCGGAAATAAATTCTTTTCAGGAGGGGTTTTAGATGTATTGTCCTAAATGCGGACACGAAGTCGGGGAAAACATAAACATATGTCCGGCTTGCGGTGAACTGCTTGAAAGTAATGCAGCGAACACGCCACCTTATCAGGAACAGGGATACCCGATAAACCAGACGCCAATTTCTGATATACCTGATTATAAGGTCCAGTCGATTCTTCTGATTGTTTTCAGTGCCATCTTATGCTGTGTTTTCTGCCTGCCGATCATTGCATTACCCTTTGCTATAGTTGCACTTGTAAACTCCAACAAGGTAGAAGCCCATGTTGTGGCAGGGAATTATGATCTTGCCCGTAAAGCATCCGGAGATGCCAAAAAATGGTGCTGGATCAGTTTCGGTATTCTTCTGGGTTCGATAGCAGTCAGCATTATTTTTACAATCGCTTTTATCAACAGCAATTATTACAGGGAATTTATGAACGAAATAATGAGACAGTATGAAATCTACAATATTTACTGATATGTCTGCAAATCTTAAAAACTACGTGAATAAATGGCTTACTTTATTAAGTAGGCCATTTATCCGCTTTACACTGCTGGTATTTACATGCGTAATAATCATTGCGGTATGTGCAATAGTGTACAGAATTGATCCGTCAGTGGTTCCGGTTACGCCGCCCTGTTCGCTGCGTTATTTCACCGGCCTGTACTGTCCCGGTTGCGGCATGACGCGCGCTGTGCATTCTGTCATGAATTTAAGGTTCGGTGATGCATTTTCATATAATCTTCTTTGGCCTCTTATTGTTATGTTCATAGCAGTGTCACTTTACATGTGGTTCTCGTTCCTTATAACAGGCAAAAGCCCGTTCATACCGTTCAACAGATTCCTCAGAAAGCACTCAATCGCAGCATACCTGTTCATAGCCGTTCTTTTTGCCTTCTGGATTTTAAGAAATATACCTGTATATCCCTTCACCCTGCTTGCCCCTTAATCATGCCGCGCAGCAGATTAATATCTGCAAGACCTGCAATTGCCAATGCCACAACACAGGCGATCAAAATGATAATAAGCCAAAGCATGGCTGCTCTTGCGAAATTTCGTCTGTGTATGTTTCCTTCCGACGTAAAAGCCCACAGCGCCATAAATATAATATTAATTAAGGGAAGCAGCATTGCAAATATGACCAGCATCCATTCACCGACACTTAAAGTTTTTAATCTTTTGTCATAACCCGAGCTTTCGTCCTTTTTGATAATTTCCTCAGTCTTTCCGGGTTTTTCTGCGGTATTCTTCTGTTCTTCCGCCGGCGCAGTATCTAATTCCTGCTCAATACGTTCATCCAATGCTTCATTGCTGTTTTCTGTCCTGTTAATATCCATTCCGATACCCCCAGTTAACTAAAATTTTTCAAAAAGCGGGATCAGGCTTCCGCAGTCAAATATTTTGTCACAACCCAAATTTACCCATTTAACACTATGTTTATTTAGAAAATTCTTAATTTCATCGCTGCTGTCAAGCATTTCTAAACTGCCGGCAAAGGCAAGCATATTTCTGCCAATGAAACCTGCAGTACCGCCAATGAATCCATAACTGTAACCCGGTAACCGTATATTTTTCTGCGGGGGAATCTTCAACACTTCAAAACCTTCGCTCAGGGCTGCTTTTTCAATTGAAGGATCGTCGGTAATAATACTGTTATTTGATACCGGCAGCAATGAACATTTCGTATAACCCTGATTAACATGAACAGTACGGATATTATATTGATGAAGAAGTTTCAGTATTACGCTGTCGGTATACCGGATGTTATGAAATGCCACATCTCCGACAATTGCCACATTGTACGCGACATCCAGCGGATAATCCGTTTGTAACGCCGTATTGCCGATATGTATATCAAAACCGTATTGTTCCAGCTTTTCATATATTTTTTCCGGCAAATCAGGCTGACAGACAATTACATTGTCACGTATGTGCGTTATATGCATATCTGCATGCCCGGCTACCGGTTCCGCAAGCCCATTAAAGGGTGGTATCTCAATTAAATCAATTCCGAAAGATTTAAGGGTACTTTTCATACCGTCTTCCATGCGTGAATCAACAGCCAGCAACAGAATATCATGTTCTGGCAATAAAGATTGTTTTAAAAAACCCAATATGCACACCTTCCTGTTATTATGCATATGATATAAACAGCCATGGGTTTTTGGGCCCGGAACCTTATGGCTTTTCACATAGAGCGCCGCATCCCTTCCCAGGGGTGCGGCATTCATTCTTCTATATTTTCAATAATGCTTTTCAGTTCAGCTATAACCTCAAACGGTATTGTTACGCCTTTCTGACTAGGTTTATAGGTATCATCATTTGAATCATACCAGAATGTTCTTATGTCCAGATATTCCTTCCCGTTTTTCGTAACCTGCTTAATATGTATTTCTTCACGACTGTTTTTCGGTAGTTTACCCAGTAATTCTTCCTTGTCCCAAAACGAATTCATACTTTTAACTCCTTTATAATTCATTTTTGCCATTCTGACCCGGTTTTCAGCCGGTGGATTCATTATAACACAGCAAAACATATGACTTCAATAATCGTAAGTAAGTATGCCCGTAAGCGGCAATTTTACTGCAAAAAATTGCAATTTAATATTTTGTGTTCATTTCTAAAATTTTACAAATATTCTGACGGGTATTTTTTTATCAAATGCAGGTCATAATAAATCCGGGATCCTGTATTATATTTTAATTATTATGGGATCTGAAGGTTTCCGGCTGTAAAAAACACAGAACCCTGTACTCTAAGGTAAAAGGAGTTGTAGCTATGAGAACACCTATTGACAGACTGGCAGTAGTACTCATGATTATAGGCGCTTTAAACTGGCTGACGGTCGGACTTTTCAGTTTTGACTTTGTGGCCGGTATATTCGGAGGAGTCGATGCTCTGGGCAGCAGAATTGTCTATACTCTGGTAGGTATCGCAGGAATCTACAGCATAAGTCTTCTGTTCAGGGAGGCTCCCGCAAACGAATAATCCGGCTCATCAATCACAAAAAATTAGGATCCGGGCGCATTAAACATGCGCCTCTTTTTCAACCTTTTTTCAGACATATAAATTGGAGTTGACTGTTTGAAGATTAATGGTAAGGGAAAGTCTTTCGTCATATGTAAGTTCAATTTTTCCAACCTGGAGATCCATGGGTTTCAAGGCTTCATTAATATCATTTCTGATAAGATTTTCAAGTACCTCGACAATTACTGCCCTATCCATAGAAAGACCCCTCTGCTATAACCAGTTAAAATGACAGTTTGTTTTTTTATATTGTATATTATTTCCCGGATAAACAAAAGGCTTGTCCGGATACCGGGCAAGCCAGCAAGAAAGAGGTCTTTCTTTAAGGAGAGTGTTATTATATTATTTCATTACCTTGATTTCAACTCTTCTGTTTTTACTTCGGCCTTCAGCCGTACTGTTATCCGCTATCGGTTTGTATTCACCGCATCCGGCTGCAGTTAACCTGGTTGGGTCAATACCGATTTCATTGACCAGGTACATAACTACATTTGTCGCTCGCCTGGTCGAAAGCTCCCAGTTTGAAGGAAATAAAGGAGTATTAATGGGTACAGTGTCTGTATGGCCTTCAACTGTAATATCGCTGTCCAGAGCCTTCAGCGATTCCCCCAGTACATTGAGTGTGTTTTTGCCTTCGTCCAGGATTTCAGCACTTCCCGGTTTAAACAATATCTGCTCGTTAAGCCTTACAATGATAAATTCCTTTTCTTCTATAATGTCCACAAGATCGGTCATTCCAAGCTCTGAGAGATCCTGCTGCAGCTGTTCTTTAACTTTTGCAAATCTTTCCTCTCTTATTTTTTCTCTGTCATCCAGGATGATTTCTTCAACAGTCTGGATATAACGTTCGTTATCAACTATTTTCTTACCCGTATCGTCAGGATTTACGAAATTTACGGTAAGTATTTTTTTGCCCATATTCTGATGCAGCAAATTACTGCCGCTGCCTGACTTTATAAAATAATTCCTGATAGACCTCGAAAAGTTTTCAAACTTCTGTACATCGAGTACTGACATTGCAAAAAGCATTACAAAAAAGCAAAGAAGAAGGGTAACCATGTCGCTGTATGTAGTTAACCAGTTCCCGCCAAAATCCAGTCCGCCTTCTCCTCTTTTTTTTCTTCTCATCAGTCAACACCGCCTCAAAACGTTGAAAGAATTTTTCAGGAAGCTCTGCTTGTCTGGACGTTACTATGGACGTTATTGCCGGTAATCATCCTCTCGTAATCTTCTCTCTGCTCAGGTGAGAGGAAAGTTTTCAGTCTGTGTTCCATGATTCTCGGGTTTTCACCGGACTGAATTGACAGCACACCCTCGATAATCATTTCCTTGATTCTGATTTCTTCGGTACTTAGCTCCTGCAATTTGGTGGCTATGGGTATACATACCCAGTTTGCCAGAACACTTCCGTAAAAAGTTGTTACAAGCGCGAGGGACATTGCGGCTCCTATTTTCGACGGATCATCCATGACCTTGAGAAGATTTATCAACCCCAGCAGGGTACCTATCATACCCCATGCCGGGAACTCCGCCGCAAGAGTCTTAAAAATTGCAATACCTTTTCCATGCCTTATACTCATATTGTCCAGTTCAAGCTGCATCGAATCGCGTATAATTTCAGGCTCAACTCCGTCCACAACGAGTTCAAGTGCCTTTCTTAAGTAATTGTCTTCAATCTGCTCCTGGTTGGCTTCCAATGCCAGCAATCCTTCTCTTCTTGCTTTTTGGGACAACTCCACCAGTAACTGAATAATCTGGTACGGAGATTGATTTTTCCTTCTGAACAGTTTCGGAAGAACCCTTATAACATTTTTTAAATCATCCAGTGTGAACGCGATAATCGTTGAAGCAAGACCACCTCCGACCGTTACTGCAAGTGAACTCAAACTCAGGAAAGCCGAAGGGTCTCCTCCGTCGTACATCCCCCACAAAATACAAGCAATTCCGAATATAATGCCTATCAGTGTTGCAAGATCCATAATCAATACTCCCATTTTCAGGTCTAATTTTTATTAACTTAGTTTCTATATGGATATATCGTAAATTTTCGTCGTGAACTTAACAATATGGCAACAGTTTGCCTGCAGTCTATATTTTTTATGCTGTCACAAACCGGGCCAAAACATCTGAAACCTCAAAATACATTGAGTTTGAGTAAAATTATTGAATAAACTTTTAAAAACCGATTGAATTTTTATTCGTAGTAATGTATAATTATACAATACATTTCCTGCGGAGGTGTGTAAATGAAACACTTAATCTGTTTAAATGACTGGAGTACCGAAGAAATAACCGAAGTACTGGATTTGGCCGACAGGCTGAAATTTGAAAATAAAAACCGGATTGCCCATAACCATCATCTGAGCGGTAAAACGCTGGGAATGATTTTTTCAAAGTCGTCAACCCGTACACGTGTTTCATTTGAAGTAGGCATACACCAGCTTGGCGGATATGCACTGTTTTTAAGTGCTTCTGACATACAGATAGGCAGGGGCGAAACAATCCATGATACTGCGAAAACATTGTCGCGGTATCTTGACGGTATTATGATCCGTACCTTTAAGCAAAAGGATGTGGAAGACCTTGCGGCATACGGTGATATCCCTGTTATAAACGGTCTTACCGACGAACTGCACCCGTGCCAGATACTGGCCGATTTAATGACAATAAGGGAAAAGAAGGGAAAACTTAAGGGTCTTAAGCTCTGTTATGTCGGTGACGGTAATAATGTGGCTCATTCATTAATGATAGGCTGCGCGAAAACAGGAGTGGATATTTCAGTAGCCACACCGAAGGAATATCAGTGCATGGAGAAATATGTGAATATTGCGCTTAAGATTGCAGACAGTACAGGAAGCAGGGTTGAGATACTGACCGATCCGAAGGAAGCCGTAAAGGATGCAGATGTGGTTTATACCGATACCTGGGTCAGTATGGGTATGGAAAATGAAAAAGAGCAGCGTATAAAAGTATTTATGCCTTACCAGGTAAATACGGAGCTTTTTTCGCTGGCCAGGCCTGATGCAATATTCATGCATTGTCTTCCCGCCTACAGGGGATATGAAGTTACCGAAGACATAATAGACGGACCGAATTCGGTTGTATTTGATGAGGCTGAAAATCGGCTCCATGTACAAAAAGCAGTCATGGTCAAACTTTTGGCCGATTAACCCGGGGAGGTTTTACCATTGGAAAATTGCATAGTCATAAGGCAGGCCGTTGTATCTGACGCCCCTGAAATTCATGCTTTACTGCAGAAAGCTTTCAGGGAGTACGCCGACATTATTGGGGTAAAGGAAGTTGAAGCATTAAGGGAATCAGTATCGGATATAGAATATGAAATTACCAATAACACTGTTTTTGCTGCCATGGTTGACAATAAAATAATCGGAACGATACGTATTGAAATACTGGATGATGAAGCCTATATAAGCAGGTTTGCCGTTGATTCATACTTTCGTAACATGGGAGTGGGAGAATCCCTCATGAACCTTGCTGATAAATTTCTCATGTCAAAAGGCATTAAGAAGGCGTTCCTGTATACTGCCTCCCACCATATGAACCTGGTGCGCTTTTACTATGCCAGGGGATTCTACATTGAATCGGTAAGCCATGAAAAGGGGTATCCGAGGGCCAAAATGGTTAAAAACTACCCTGAAGCAAATACCGAAACAGCAGACTTTTCTGTAACCTGTTCCGGTTACCCTTCGCATAAAATCGGCAACTGCTGCAATCACCAGGTAAACTTTTATCAATGCAAATGAGAACGGGATCAAACCAGGGCAGTCACATTGCCGATTGCATAATCGGTTACTTTGCCCTTGTCACTGAATGAGTCCGGTAAGGAAGTATCTCCTGCTGTGTTAAGTCCTCTATTCTCCAGTGCCCTTGCAGTCAATACCATCACGCCCTGCATGGAAATTCTTTCCTGCAGGCATAATTACTCATCTGTATTTCTCACTATGCCGATAATTATTATAAATTATACAGCAAACCTGTATCCGGCTAAAGGAATTTTTTACAAGTGCTCGGTATGGACTAAACTGGGAATATATGATAAAATTGATTTTGTTGACATATATAATTGTTGGGGGCAAGATTATCAGCTTATGATAGAGAGAACAATTAATCTGGGCAATCTTCTTATCACCCTTTCAGAAACCATGGATTTGTCCGATCCTTTTGTTTCTCAGCATCAGCACAGGACGGCATATATAGCTCTGGAGATAGCAAAACATGCAGACATAAAAGGCAGTATGCTGGAAGATATTTTTACGGCTTCCCTGCTGCATGACATCGGGGCACTGACAGTTGAAGAAAAATTATTACTGCACAACAATGAATCTGAAAATGAGGAACTTCATACCATACGCGGAGCAATTCTTCTGAACCGGATACCATGGCTAAGGGACATATCCAGAATAGTCAGATTTCACCACAGGGACTGGAAGGACTGGGATGAAGGCCTTGAAAACTTTGTTGTCCAGGCTTCGCAGATTATATATCTGGCCGATAACATCGAAAGACTTATAGACAGAAACAAATTCATTCTTCACCAGGCCGGAGATATTGAAGAAGCTGTGCTCAGGCTGCAAAAGGAAGGCAAGGTTAACGAAAAAATAGTATCCTGTTTCCTCTATATTTCGAAAAGGGAGGATTTCTGGCTGAATCTGATTTCGCCGCGGCTCTCTTCAATATTGCTGAACAGGGGACCTTTTTACAACATTTTCATCGATATGGATGATATTCTTATGATATCCAACCTGTATCGTGATTTGATTGATTTCAAATCACCCTATACTGCAACCCATACCACAGGCGTAGCGGAATGCTCGTCAAAGCTTTCCGAGCTTTTCGGCCTCGCAGCAATTGATATAAAAAATATGAAAATAGCAGGAAACTTCCATGATATCGGAAAACTGCTTATTCCCAACAGCATTCTTGAAAAGCCCGGAAAGTTAACCGAACAGGAATATGCAATAATGAGATGCCATTCATATTACACATATAAGACTCTGGACTCCATTGGGGGACTGCATAAAATTGCGCAATGGGCCGGGTTCCATCATGAAAGGCTTGACGGTAGCGGATACCCCTTCCATCTGAAATGTGAAGAAATTGACACAGGTGCCAGGATTATGGCCGTATCGGATGTATTTACCGCTCTTATGGAGGACAGGCCTTACAGAAAAGGTATGGACAAGAATCAGATATACCGGACTGTTAAGCCAATGGCAGACAACAATAAGCTGGATAAAAATATCGTCGAACTGTTATTCGATAATTTTGACCTTATTTATTCCCATGTTAAGGATAAACAGTCAACAGCAAAACATCTTTATGATGAGACAATCAGCGTTGCCTGAGTGCAAAAAGCCGTCAGCCGGAGTTGTATATCCTCCGGCTGACTTAATATGTCAGGACTGAAAGTTTAATCGGTAAAATTTCATAAATTTGACCAAACTTAATTCTTTATTTTTCTATTCTGAAAACGGCTTCATACACAGGCCTGACCCTTACATTTTCAATTACAGCCTTCCTTCCTTCGGTTTTCTCCATTCTTCCGGCCATAACGGATGATACGTCTATTCTGACATTCTCCTTAACTGGGTTTACAACAAAAGTAATTCTGTTGCCTTTGCCAGGATCCCAGGCGTTTTTCAGCCCGATTTCCCATACCGAGCCATTGCAGAAGTTATCCGAAATCAATTCACCGTCAACAAATGCATTGCCTATATCGCCCATGTAATCAATAAGCATCAACGTTTCCTTGCAATCGTCGTATCTTTCAGGTATTTCCACTTCATACCTGAAATTACCCAGATGTTTTACGGGCAGCGAAATAACCTGTTCTTCCTTTTCAGTCCATTCAACCTCCACACCTTTCCAGATTCCGTCCTCTGTTTCGCTGCATCCGCCTTCCCTGTCGATACGGCGTAAGGTACGGGCAGGATACATTAACAGCCTTACTTTTTCATTGTCCATGCTCCTGTTCTCCACCCGGATTTCAGAACCGTCAGAAGTAACTGCGCTGTTGCACAAAACTGCCGTCTTTTGACCTTCAACATCAATTTCCCAGAACATCAGGCTCTGTTTCCTCGTCAGGGTAACTATCCTTACATCTCCATGTTCGCCTTTAATAACATATGAAGACATCCTGTCAGAATCAGGCCTTACAGATATTTTATCCTCTGAGATCCTGTTTCCGTCAATGTTTTCAATTCCTTTTCCGTCCCATACATATTCAGGATTCATACCTTCGGGGATGAAAAAGAAATAAACGGGTATTTCACCATCCCGAATAACTGACAGGAGCTGGGCTTTAGCGTATATTAACCTGTATCCCTCTATGTCCAAATTAAAAGGCAGTATTGCTTCTTCTCCGGCAGCAATGGAAATATCGGGTATTTCAATATTCCCGTCCTGCAGCCTGATGATTACCTTTTCATCTGTCTTTGGTTTGCATTCAATATGATCCTGGAAATTGTTAAGAAACAGGTACCCCGTTTTCCCGTCGGTTCTTGCGGAATACCTCAGTGTATCGGCATCCTCGGGCTTAATTTCCTGTGAACCTTCAGGCAATATGGTTTTTGTCAGGCAGAAACTGTCCTTGAAGTTATTAAGGAAAATATGGAGTGCCTTCAGCCTGTAATAACTCGGACGAAGCTGTCCGAATTCCCCGATTGGAGCCTGGTAATCATAGGATATTTTCGGACACTGGTGTTCATTCAAATATGGAAGTTTTGTGCCCTTTGGATTGCTCCCCCCTCGGAACATGTAATATCCGAGGAAATTGCATCCTCCTGCCAGCTTTATGTTTGCCATTGCATCCACGCTTTCATAAGGCAGCCGGAACCTGTAATTGTAGAAACAGGTCATCCCGCCTCCCATCTCACAGCATGCGTACGGAAAACTTTCAGGGAGATAACGCGGTTCAAAATTATACGTAGACGGTATTTTGTTGTTGTGATAGTCCCTGTATATATACTCAGGTGTTGCAGGATGATCACCGTCATAGTTATAGAATATCCATGGCCAGTACGCATATCCACCCCATAACGGAAGCATTTCTTCCGTGGGGGTGATTGCGCCTCCCCATGCGGTGCAGGTATAAAACGGTGTTATAATTCCCGCTTCCCGGGCTATCTGTTTTAATTTAATCATGTACTCATCTCCGTCCCGGCCTCCGGGAACCCATTCATTGGAGACACCGGTGGTCATTTCCCATGGTGCAGCCGAGTGCATGTATTCATTCTCAATCTGCGCGGCAATTATAGGCCCTCCGTCCTTGAAATAAAGACCTTCAAACTGTTCGGCATATTTTTCATATATGCACCTGGTATAAGCAAGAAATCCGGGATCAAGACTTCTCACTTCAAAGGGTTTGCCGTACAGCCAGTCTGGCAGGCCGCCGTTCCTTGCCTCGCCGTGGCAGAAGGGTCCAATCCGGACTATAACATACATTCCGTGCTTCCGGCACAGCTGGATAAACTTCCGTACATTCCTGTTCCCTTCAAAATTGAATACGCCCTCTTCTTCCTCATGGTGAATCCAGAAACAGTATGTGGATATGATGTTCAGCCCGCACATTTTCATTTTCAGAATTGTGTCTTCCCACTGGTCTTCATGCACTCTTGAATAATGACATTCACCGCTTATTCCGAAAAAAGGCCTGCCGTTAAACTCCATGTAATAATTGGTAAATGAAATTACATTTCCATGCGGATCTTTTCCGTAAAACTTTTCAGACAAAGGTTTTATTTTTTTTTCTTCATAACCGGTTAAATCCAGCCAATTAACAGCCATATCCCATATCCTTTCCCGTTGCAGCATTTTTGCATTTGTTTTCCTGCCGAATCATTATTCGAACTGAAATTAAATATAAGCCACATACAGACAATATGGCATTATACTTAATTGCTCATTTATTCAGATTTCTTGCTTTTGATTCTTTTGGTTCATGACTTTCTGAAAACCTGAATCATAAGAACGTGTTATGCAAAAGCCTTTTCTGATCTTATTCTTCCGGCTGATACCTGCCGGGCAGCATGCACATTATTATAATACAGGTTTTCCACCTGCAATAATGAATATATGTCACCCCGGAAAAACGTCTCATATATAAATGGACCATCTTCATAGACATGACCTGTGAATAAATTGCCGCCGCAGGTGCATAAATGGTTTTCCCTTGCTTTTTTCAGAAAACTGTATATTTCTCTCGGCGAAACAATACAGTTTTCCTTCACATAACCTACATAGTCGCATGACCATACGGGAACGCTTTTTCCCTTTTCAAATACGTATTCAACACCGCTGTACGGGTTAAAACCCCTGTATGCATCGGTGAAGACCAAATCATCATCTGTCAGCCTGAATTCCCAGTCGTATAAAACCGATTTTACATAAGGATTATATGACGGGCTCTTTTTTATATAACTTTCCATCCTGCCTTTTATCAGGATGCTCATTAATCTTTCCTTCGATACCAATTTATAATCCTCCCTGGAATCCCGGATTAAACGGGAAATTTCCGGTCCTTCCCTGTGGCCTGCTGCAAATGCTATATCCCCGGATGGCCTATAAGCCTTAATATTTTTTCAGAGCATTCTGAAATAAAGTTCAACACATCAGGTTTTTCAATATATCTTACAGGATTCTTGTGCATGCTTTCTCCACTGTCATACCAGTGCAGCGTTCGTTCTTTCCAGGCTCTTATCTCGCCGGCAGACAACAAATCCAGGAAGTCGGAAGCCTCTGCCTGTTTCAGAAGGTCCCAGACCTTTTCCCTCCACCGGCAACCCCTGAACAATTCAAAATCCAGGATATCTGTGTCGTTGTAATATGCCCATCTTTCATCCTGGACGGGCGAAGGATCTTCCCTGTATTTCGCAACGAAATCCGAGTACACGCTTTTTGACCATAACAAGTCGGTCAGTATATGAATGCAGTATCCCCATAAAAATGATGTATTAACATGGCTTTTACGGGTTTTAACGAAATTCAGCAGAAAACTGCAGTATTCCTGTTCGTCAATTTCTTCCATCATTTTCCCTTCAGGGATCAGGTGGGTTTTATGCTTGTCCGTTCTGTCTGCATTATGGCGCATATGTATCGCATCCGGTGAAATAACCCCAAGATAAAAATCCGGTAAATCATCCACATGGAAACCTGATTCCACAATATTATTTGCAACGCCCAAATGAACCATCGGAAGAGGCATCTTTACAAACCGCCTTTCGTTAAGACAATTAATCCGGCAGGCAAAAAATTCAGCCCTTATCGCCGGCATATGCCTATTATATCATTTTGCTGTAATAAATTGCACATAAATCAACAGGGGTTTTACGATTTTTACCGTTACATTTGTGTCTTCCACCGGAGACTTTGGAATGAAATCCCATAAACGGGTCATAGTCAGGCTGTATAGTAAATGTTATTCTGCGGAAAATCGGGGCAAGGCAATAAGACCTTGTCCCGTTTTTTCAGATATGTAACGCATTTAAACACCAAATGATCGGTTTAATAAAAGTTTTTAATAATTCCCCGCGGTTTAACCTCTATTCCCGCATGGTACAAATGGGAAACATCCCCCACCTGAAGGCATCTCGGGACTGCCCATTCGTCGGAGCGCTCATCAAAAAGAACGGTGGTAACCGATGTAGGAGCAAGCCAGAAACCTGTCCACATCAGCGAAACGGGTATTTCGAGAAGATGTGCAAGCCACGTAAGGCCAAAACCATTATGGCAAAATACAGCCACTTTTTCAGTATTTCTTTTTATAATCCGATACCTGCCCCCCACTCTTTCATAGCCAAGGCGTTTAAGAAATTCATCCGAACCTTTTCTAACTTTGTCAAAAACTTCGGCTGCTTTTGTAGTACTGATAAATTTCTCCTTCATCCAGTCAGAATGAGCGGGCATAACATCATATCCTCTTATAACTTCGCCGGGTATATCCCACAATGCTATAGATCCCCATGGCGAATCCCCGCACCATAACCCCTCAAGTTCACGGGTCCATTCTTCTATTTCATAGCCCATTCCAAGAGCTTCTGCGGTATATTTCATCGTTGCAATCGCACGTCCGAGCGGCGAGCAGAATATTCTGTCCAGTCCCTCCCTGCGCATGCGTTCGGCAAGGGCCTGCGCTTCCAGATGTCCCCCGGGTGTTATTGTGTCGTTCTGATAATCAGGATCAGCATGACGAATGATATAAAGCCGCATTTTTTCAACTCCTCTGAAAAACTTTATAACACTTTATTACTTTATTATAGCAACACAACCAATTATTTTCAAATAAACAGCTATTGCAGTGCAAGGGCCTGCCATTCAGGACCATTACACTGCAATAGCAAATACCGGGATTTCTTTCAAAGGATCCTAAAAAGCATCCAGGTCATATTCCATAATCCTGATTACTTTTTCCACTTCTTCAGGCAGATTTCTTGACAGTTCCCCGATGAATTCCCTTGAAAGATTCAGATATTCCAGTATTTTGTCAGAATAAACAAAAGATCTTTCAGTTCCCAGCAGCTTTTCATAGTAATCCGTGCTTACAGCGTCACCCATATACATTATTTTCACTTCATTCCTGCTGCTCTTCAGCGGAGCATGATGATAAGCAACAACTTCCTTAATCTCGTCGGGCAATCCCCACTCTTCACACAGCCACAGCCCGATATCCTCATGAGTTACTCCATTCAAAACGATTTTTTCCGCTACTATCTGATGTAACCCTCGTTCTGTCTGCATTGTAAAAATAGTATCAAGGCAATCCGGAAGACATATATCCAACACTGTTACCCCGATATCATGTATCAGCCCGTAAATGAATATTTTCTCCTTATCGCAAAGGCCGGTTTCTTCCGCAATCATGCTGCACGTTATCGAAGTTCCGATACAATGTTTCCAGTATGTTCTGTGGTTGAATATTTTAGCCCTGCCGCAGCTTTTCGGCAGAAGTATATTGGTGATAAATGCAATGGCAATAAGTCTTACATTAACAGCTCCCAGATACAGAACAGCATCCTTTAGTGTCAGGATTTCACGGCTTAACTTTGATTTATAGTTCAATACCTTTATCAGAGCCGGCTCCAGGTTCGGGATATCCGACAGTCTTTCAATGCATTCGTCAATAATATACTCGCAAGGTTCCAGAAGCATGTTTAAAGCCTCTCCAAATGCTTTTGGTATTTGGGGTATGCACTTTGACCGGCTAATCATATCTATTACAGAATGGTTTTTCACAATAAAAGCCCCCCTCCGCTGCAAATATCGGATTTTTCACACGCCGGAATCAAGCGGATTTTCCCTTCCTCGGAATAGCAGCCACTGAGTCGTATATGCGTGACATATGTTTTTTCTTTTTATTTCCATGTATAAAATATACCATTGCTTTTTGCGGCTAAACAAAATAAAATATCAGTCCCGGCAGCAGGTTGCCTTTGTTTTTTTATCAATAGCAGTATTTCAGGTAATAAAATTTTTATTTTCAGTTAACATTAAGTTCATATTCCCCGTCTATAATAACATAAAGCAGGAAATGGCAAAACCATATATACTTAAATATGTACATAAAGGTGAAAAGGTTTGTTAAGAAAGAAAAGAAATAACAACAGTGAACAGCTTGTAATCTCCGGGTATTTGCCTGATATTTCAGACAGGCTCCAGGATTTCCTTGAACTGAGGCAGTTATACAATGCTGCAATGCGAAAAGTTCGAACCAAGCTTGAAATTCTTGATGAGGAATTTCAGGTCAGGTATAACCAAAACCCCATACATCACATTGAATGTCGTCTGAAATCACCTCAGAGCATTATTGAGAAACTTAACCGGAAAGGATATGAACTGAGCCTGGAATCCATAAAAAAGAACATTATGGATATAGCCGGTATCCGTGTTATATGCAATTATATTGATGATATTTATATAATTTCAGAATTGCTGCTTAAGCAGGATGATATTGCATTAATCAGGAAAAGAGACTATATAGCAAACCCGAAAGAAAACGGATATCGCAGTCTGCATCTGGTTATTATGACTCCTGTTTTTCTGTCTGACAGAAAAGAACAGGTGCCGGTGGAAGTGCAAATCCGTACTATTGCCATGGACTGCTGGGCGAGTCTTGAACATCAGTTGATGTACAAGGCTCCCAGACCTTTGCCCGACTCACTGCGGGAACAGCTGAAAGAATGTGCGGATGCCGTTAATGCAATTGACTTAAAGTTTCAGAGCATTTACAGGCAGCTATAATACTATTCAGGAGCCTTAAAATTGTAAAGCGGGCGAATTATGTCTGTTATTTCCACCGTCTCCTGGATATTGCTGATGATTTCATCCATGGGCTTATAGGCCAGCGCACATTCATCGAGGGTATCACGGCTGACGGTGGTGGTATATATTCCCTCCATTGTTTTTTTGAACTCTTCGAGACTGATGGTCTCCTTTGCCTTCCTTCTGCTCATAATCCTGCCAGCACCATGCGGCGCCGAATAATTCCAGTCCCTGTTTCCCTTTCCGATGCAAATGAGGCTTCCGTCCCTCATATTTATCGGTATCAGCACTCTCTCGCCCTTTTTTGCTGAAATGGCTCCCTTTCTCAGGATCATGCTTTCCAAATCAATATAGTTGTGTACCGTCGTAAACTGATCTTCAGGCTCCAAATCCATCCTGGTCAATATCTCGTCAACTATCGCCCTGCGGTTATAAACAGCATACTGCTGGACAATTTTCATATCATTCAGATAGTTTCTGAAACTTTCCCCGTGCACATATGCCAGATGTTTGCTTATTTTAACGCCTTTCCGCTTAAGCTCCTCATATGCCAGATTCTGATAATGCTCCGCCACCTGTTTTCCCAGATGCCTGCTCCCTGTATGGACCACCAGGTACAAGCTGCCATTATTGTCACGGTTCACTTCTATAAAATGGTTTCCCCCGCCTAACGTCCCGATACTCAGCCTTGCCCTTTCAAGGTTAACATGCTTTCTGCATACCAGTCTGTCAAGTTCCACGTATTCCGTATATTTGTGCTGTTTTTTCCTTATATCAAACCCTGAAGGAATATAAGCATGAATGATTTTATCCAATTTTTCAAAGTCAATTTTCTTCTGTCCCAGTTTTATTGTCTCCATGCCGCAGCCTATATCCACGCCTACCAGGTTGGGTACAACCTTGTCGGTTATTGTCATGGTCGTGCCGATTGTACATCCTATACCTTCATGGACATCCGGCATGATCCTGATTACGCTGTCCCTTACAAACTCCTGGTCGCACAATTCCTTTATCTGGGACATTGCACCGTTTTCAATGTTATATGTAAACACCCTGGCCGAATTGTATTTCCCCTTAATCTCAAACATATTTGCACCTTTTTTCAATATGTTTCATGGCAACAGTAAAAAACTGCGCTCTTTTTCTGTATTTCCCTACAGCAGCGGGGCAAAAACCCTGAAAACCAGTTCACCTGCTTTTTTATACCATGGTCTTCTGTTCCACTTTTCTTTTATTATCTCATCGCACTGTTCCATTGTTTTCAAAATATCTTCCTTTATATCCTGAATTACCGATGAACCGCATATCCATACTCCGTTTTCAAAATGGAGATAAAAACTCCTGTAATCCATGTTGATGCTTCCCACTATGGCGTTGTCATCATCACTTATAATTGTCTTTGCATGGATATACCCGGGAGTATATTCAAAAATCCGTACGCCTGCTTCCAGAAGCCTTTTGTAATTGGAACATGTCACCTTGTATACATACCATTTATCATAAACCCGTGGAACGATTATCCTTATATCCGTACCCGCCAGTGCCGCAAGGCACAGTTCATTTACCATTTCGTCATCAATAACGAGATACGGTGTCGTTATGTACACGTATTTTCTTGCCGATGCAATTATCTGGCGATACATTATCTTTGCAACATTATTGCCGGATATCGGGCTGTCACTGAAAGGCTGGTAAAATCCGTCACCGGGAATTATATCTGTCGGTCTGTATTTCTCATAGTCCTCTTCAATCCGGGACTCAGCCTGCCACATCTGCAGAAACGTTACGGTGAGAGTCCAGACAGCCTCTCCTTCCAGCCTTATTGCAGTGTCTTTCCAGTGTCCGTATTTTTCATATAGATTGGCGTATTCATCCGCAAGGTTTGCACCACCCGTATACCCGATATTCCCGTCTATAACGACTATTTTCTGATGATTCCTGAAGTTCAGGTAGAACCTTGAAACATATCTGTGAACAGGGTTAAAAGCCATCACCTTTATCCCGTCATTTTCAAGCTGTTTGATGAATTCTTTTGAAAGGTTTATGATACTTCCGAGATCGTCATACAAAATTCTTATTTCAACACCTTCCCGGGCTTTTTCCCTGAGCACTTCATAAATTGCGCTCCACAAAATTCCTTCATTAATGATGAAATATTCGATAAATATGAAACGTTTTGCCCGTTTCATGTCATAAATCATATCCCTGAATTTAAACTCGCCCAACTGGTAATACCTGCATACCGTATTCCCGTATACGGGAAAACCTTCGTTTTCAAGAAACCTGACAATTCTTTTCCTTTCGGTAAAATCCTGTTCTAAATTATCCCGGATTTTTTCATTTTGCATCAGGTACCTGCCGCTCTGCATTATTATTTCCCTGATTCTTTTGCTTTTTCCCGAATGGGTCGGGGCTCTTCCCCACATAAGATAAAGCACAATGCCGAATACGGGCAGGATCAGGATTACTATGATCCATGCAATGGTGTACGCAGTGCTTTGTTCCCTGCTGGCCAGAAACAGCACCTCTGCCAGCCCGATCATTTCAAGCGCCATGTATAAATATATATAATTCTGCTTTAGTAAAATTACAAGCAAAGCCAGTAAAACAAGCTGGACTATACTGGCCAGCCCGACAACAATAATTCTCAGCAGACCCCCATACTTTATCTTCATCCGGCTAACCCTCTTATTCAGTCATATTTCTTTTGTTCCTTATGAAGTATATTAAGGTACACATTATCGAAAGGAATGCAAAAACCGAAAACGGAACAAGAAATTCTGCAGAAAAGGGCTTTGCAATTGAGTTTCCGGCCAAAACAGCAGGTATCAGCCCCGGAATCAGCCCCAGCAGTGAACCTGCCATAAATTCAGGATAATCGACCCCCGCCGCACCAAATATCATGCTTACTATATCCATGGAAAAAACAGGTATAAATCTCAGAACAAAACTGCTTAAAAAAACATTTTCACCGATTCTGTCAAATAACTTTCCGGCATATTTGCTTTCACTGGCTATCTTTCTGACCCTGCTGAGTCCAAGTTTTCTGCCTGCAAAAAATCCTATAGTCATTTCCACAGAAACACAGAACAGGGTAAAAACAACGGCCGCTGCAGGAGGCATTATCAATCCTGCACAAACATACAACAAAAGCATTGGAATAACAAAAACAACAGACTTTATACAGTACAAAACAAAAAGAAATAACGCGGCAGCCGGAACAGAATCGGGCATCAGTTCGGCCAGTTCATCAGGAGTAAGGTTTATGATATGTGGTATAAAGACTGCGGCCGTAACAATCAATACAATAACTGTTATTACCTTTACCGGTTTGTTCACATGGCATCTCCTGTAGTATGTATTATAGTCGGATCGAAATTAAATGATAACACAACTGCCTTATCAGTTCAACATTTCAAATCCTGCCGCAATACCGTGTATTTATTAAACCTTATTTCCAAACGTACCTGTACCCGTCCCTGCAGGTAATTATAAGTCCGAAACGTATATTACCTGCTTTCTCCTGGTCCAGCTGCAGTTCAGGGTAATCTGTATCATATTTTATTATGTGGGTGTAATTGTACTGTTTCCTGGGAGCCTCCCCTTCTTCCGGTGCAAATCCGAAATACTCCTTATATTCCTCCAGGCTCATGTCAGGTTCAATCTCTCCTGAAGCAACGGCCAGGTTGTACCGCTCCTGCAGTTCCTGGTTTCCGGCATATTTTTCAAGCCTGCCTGTAATATCAATCGTATCAATCGTTTCATCCTTATGAAGGATTTCAAGTATTACGTTTTCCAGTCCGAACTCATCCAACCCGAAATCATTGACTGAAAATGAAAAGTTAAAATCAAGCTGATCTTTGCTTCTTCCTGAACCCGTACTGTGTACCTGCACCCTCTTTATATAGAACTCATCGTAAAGATTAATATAATGTCTGTATGTATTCAGCAATGCCTGACCGCCGCCGTTAACCCTTTCGATTATATCATACTGGTAGTTTTTCTGCAGATCCAGCTCAACATCTGCACTGTATACCAGGCCATCTCTTTTAACCAGCTCCACTTCCTGTACATTATCCTTACCTGTCTCACTTAATGACAGAAAAATACTGGAATACGCATTTACAGCCCTGAGCTTTACGGTAATGTCCAAAACAGCCCTGTTTGCGTCAGGGTCAATATTTGTAAATTTGTATTCTGCCGACTCAACCAGGTTATATCTTTGCTCCAGCTCATTTTTGATACGGCTTGAAATACTGTTCTCAAGAGAATAGATCGAATTATATATATTGCTAATATGGCTGCTGAGTATTTCATTCTTTTTATCCAGCTGCTTTTTCAGTGATATACCGAAGAAACATATCAACACTGCATTTATTGCCAGCAGAACAATAATTGCTTTTTGCCTGCCTCCGTCCATGACCGTACACCTCCGTAATATCAATATATGACATGCGCTGTAAATTTCGTACAAAACAGGAATGTCCGTACTATAATACTATACTGAACCTGCCGACCGATATCAAGTGTTTTGTAAAAGAACTGGCTGAAAAACAATAGACAGGGCATACATAAAATTTTATGCAGCCTGTCTATTAAATGCTCTGACATATCTCAGAAACACTATGCAATTAACGAAAATGTAATAAAATACAGTATAGCCCTTACAGCATCTGCATTGCCTCAATTGCCTTGGCAGCTATGTTTTCTGCAGTAAGTCCGTACAACTTCAGCAGTTCGTATGGATTACCGGATTTACCGAACTGATCCTGGATCCCTACCATTTTTACAGGGACGGGGTACTCACTGCATACCACTTCGGCAACAGCACTTCCGAGACCACCTATCACCGAATGCTCTTCAGCAGTTACAATACATCCGGTTTCCTTTGCGGCCTTTATAATTATATCCCTGTCTATGGGCTTTATGGTGTGTATATCTATAACTCTTGCGCTGATGTCCTGTTCTTGAAGAATTTTAGCCGCTTCAAGGGCATACTGGACCATAAGTCCGTTCGCAATTATTGTAACGTCGCTTCCGTCCCTGAGCAGAACACCCTTACCGAATTCAAATTCGGTATTTTCATCATAAATCTGCGGAACGGCAAGTCTGCCGAACCTTAAATATACAGGGCCTTCGTGCTCTATTGCAGCTTTCACCGCAAACCTTGAACTTACTGCATCACACGGGCTTATGACCGACATGTTCGGAAGAGAGCGCATTAATGCAATGTCTTCAATAGCCTGGTGGGATGCACCGTCCTCACCTACCGATATTCCTGCATGGGTTGCACCTATTTTAACATTAAAATTCGGGTAGCAAATGGAGTTTCTGACCATTTCAAAAGCTCTTCCGGCGGCAAAAATTGCAAATGAACTTGCAAACACGATTTTACCGCAGCTGGCAAGACCTGCTGCAGTGCACATCATATTTGCTTCAGCTATACCCATATTAAAATGCCTGTTCGGATACTTTTTCTGGAATACATCGGTTTTTGTGGATTTTGATAAATCCGCATCCAGCACGACAATTCTCTCATCTGCTCCGAATTCGGCCAATGCTTCACCATATGCCTGACGAGTTGCTATATTTGCCATATATTATTCAACCTCCGTTTTCCGTATACTGACTTTAACCTGAAATTACAGGGACTGCTCTTCCAAATCCAGGGATGCCAGATATGCATCCAGTTCGGCCAAACCTTTTTCACATTCTTCAGGTTTTGGAGCCACACCATGCCATCCTGCCTGGTTTTCCATGAAAGAAACGCCTTTCCCCTTTGTTGAGTGAGCGACAATCATATTGGGCTTTCCTTTCTGCTTCTTGGCATTTTCAACTGCCTGCTCAATCTGGTTGTAATCATGGGCATCTATTGACTGCACATACCATCCGAAAGCAACAAATTTATCAGCAATTGGTTCAGGATTCATTACATCGGTGATTTTTCCGTCAATCTGAAGGCCATTGTAGTCCACAAAGCAAATCAGGTTATCCAGTTTATAGTGTGCAGCTGCCATTGCAGCCTCCCAGACAAGGCCTTCTTCCAGCTCGCCGTCACCCATTCCGACAAATACACGGTAACCTTTTCCATCCAGTTTTGCTGCCAGTGCCATCCCAACAGCAGTGGACAACCCCTGTGCCAGCGATCCGGTAGACATATCCACACCGGGAGTGCTTTTCATATTCGGATGACCTTCCAGGTAGCTTGATGTTTTTCTGAGTGTTGTCAAATCCTCTTTGGGAAAGAATCCCCTTTCCGCAAGAGTTGCATAAAGCACCGGAGCACAGTGCCCCTTCGACATTACGAACCTATCTCTGTCCGGGTTTTTGGGGTCTGAAGGATCCACATTCATTTCCCTGAAATACAGATAAGTCATGATATCGGCAATAGACAGTGAACCTCCCGGGTGACCGCTCCCGGCAGCACATGTTGCCCGCAGAATGTTCTTTCGTATATTCGTAGCTATCCTTTTTAAATGCAGAATTTCCTTTTTATCCATACGCACAGTCCTTTCTATCAGAAATATAGTATATAATTTCCCATATACCCCTTTTTCAAAACAGGCGTAACTGCTGCATTGCATGCTTTGTAACCCGTTCGTCAAAATCCGGTTGTATGTAAATCAATAAAAAGTATAACCTAAAAATAACGGTACGTCCAGTTATTAAATGCAAAAAATCAGTAAAACCATGGAAAACGGTTTAACTTATATGATGTGATGTAAAACCCTCTCCCAGGACTTCCCTGACATCGGTAAGCAATACAAAGGCATTCGGATCTATTTTCTTAACTTCATTTTTAACTCTGTGAATTTCTTCCTTTTTCACAACACACAACAGTATCATGTATTGATTATCGGTATACATCCCTTTTCCGTATAAACCGGTAACTCCTCTGTCAATATTCTCCATCAGTGCTTTGGCAATTTTTTCAGATTCCTTCGAAATGATCATTAATGATTTTGCAAAATTAATACCCTCAAGAAATCTGTCCAGTGTTTTTGCCGATATAAACAGGGTGACAGCCGAGTACAGACCAAGTCTGAAGCTTCTGAACACCACTGTAGCCAGAAGAATAACCAGTCCGTCGAGGATTATAAGCAATGTTCCGACGGGAACCCACGGAAAAATCCTGTTCAGAAGTGCAGCAGCCATGTCTGTGCCGCCTGTCGTGGCATCTTCCTTGAAAACAAATCCAAGCCCCAGACCGGTTGTGAAACCACCGGCGAGCGCAAAAAGCAAAATATCGGTCTGACTGTAGTCAGAAGCCGCGGTAATAATTTCGCGCAGACCGGATATCCACGGTTCGGTCAGATCAATTATTACTGAGAGGAATATTGCGCCCAGGGTTGATTTAATGATAAAACTTCTGCCTTTTATTTTCATGCCTGCCAAGAACAAAGGAATGTTCATTGCAAGCATGGCAATTCCGACGGGTATTTTCTCACCCGATACATGATATACTACGGTTGCAATTCCCGAAACCCCGCCCGGCGCGATCTTATAGGGAATAAGAAAAATATTCATTGAAAGAGCCATGATCACAGAACCAAAAAAAACCTGCAGCAGTGATATGACCCTGTCACGCGAAATTTTCACCGGCAACACCCTCTGTAAAACTGATATACATAGTTTCATTCAAAAATACCGTTATCATTCTGCCAAATCCGGAAATTATTATAGCATACATACCAAATGCACAAAAGAAAAACCGGGCTGTTACCCGGCCTCTTTATGCTGCATTTATGATTTTCGGTTAATCAGACTGTCATTTTGTTCTTACTCAATACCGTACTTCTTCTTGAATCTGTCTACACGCCCGCCTGTATCAACAAATTTCTGCTTTCCGGTAAAAAACGGATGGCATTGTGAACAAATTTCCACACGAAGCTCCTTCTTTGTTGAGCCTGTCTCAAATGTATTACCACAGGCGCACCTTACAACGGCTTTACCGTAGTTCGGATGAATTCCTTCCTTCATGCTTCTCACCTCACTTAGCAAGCTAATTATCTATTCCACATGTACTTACATGCCCTTCCGAAAAAGTGCCGTTTGATATTATAACACAATGATCCTGGCATATCAAGTTCAACATGCTATTTTTTATACCCGTTGGGATGTGCAGAATGCCACTTCCATGCAGACTCGATTATTGACTCAAGGCTCGTGTATTTCGGGGACCAGCTGAGTTCCCTTTTTATTTTTTCCGACGAAGCCACGAGCACAGCGGGATCCCCGGGCCGTCTGCCTGTTATTTCTTCACGGATTGGTCTGTCTGTAACTTTCCTTGCAGTTTCAATAACTTCCTTTACCGAAAAACCCATCCCGTTTCCGAGGTTATATACTGTACTGTCACCGCCGTTCCTGAGACGGTTAAGGGCAAGTATATGCGCATCCGCCAAATCGGTTACGTGGATATAGTCCCTTATACATGTACCGTCGGGAGTATCATAGTCATCTCCGAAAATATAAACCGCTTCCCTCTGTCCCAGTGCCGTCTGCAGGACAATGGGAATAAGGTGGGTTTCAGGCGTGTGATCTTCGCCTATTTTGCCGCTTTCATGCGCTCCGGCGGCATTGAAATATCTGAGGCACGTATATTTGATTCCATAGGCTCTGTCACACCATTTCAGCATTTTCTCAACGGCCAGCTTTGTCTCCCCGTAAGGGTTTGTAGGTTCTGTCCTGTCGGTTTCCAGAATGGGGATATTTTCAGGCTCCCCATATGTAGCTGCCGTTGATGAAAAAACAATATACTTTACGCCGTGATCTCTCATTTTCTCAAGCAGTATCATCGTTGCCAGCACGTTATTGCTGTAATATGCAAGGGGTTCACTTACGCTTTCACCCACAAGGGAAAAAGCAGCAAAGTCAATTACAGCTTCTATTTCATTTTCGGAAAACACCCTGTCCAGAAATTCTCCGTCCCTTAAATCACCCTGATAGAATTTGCCGCCCAGGACTGCCTCTTTATGGCCCTTAAAAAGGTTGTCGACAACCACTACCTCTTCGCCCGCATCCAGAAGCTCGGCAACCGTGTGACTTCCTATATAACCCGCACCGCCGGGAACAAGTATCGCCACGTTATATTACCTCCTCCCGTCCTCCGTCTCCGATTTCGGAGATATAAAAACTTGCGCTGTATCCTACAGCCTTTTCGTAAGCTTCTCCGACCCTGCTTACAAATTCATCGATACTGTCGTTATGAACCAGGCTTACCGTACATCCGCCAAAACCTGCCCCTGTCATTCTGGAGCCCAATACCCCGTTTATCTTCCTTGCCTCGTTTACAAGGGTATCCAGTTCAAAACCGGTTACTTCGTACAGATCTCTGAGTGAATCGTGGGATTCGTTCATTAGTTTTCCGAAAGTAACCAAATCATTGTTTTTCAGGGCCTTTACCGATTCAATTACCCTTTCGTTTTCATATACAACGTGTTTTACGCGCTTTTTGATTACTTCGTCGGAAATAAGGTTTTCATGCTTTAAGAAGTCCTGGACCGATACTTCCCTGAGGCACGTGATATTTGGCAATGCCTTCTGAAGCATCATAACTCCTTCTTCGCATTCCCTTCTTCTTTCGTTGTATTTTCCCTCTCCCAGGCTTCTTTTCTTGTTGGTATTCGCAATCACCAGCTTATAACCGTTCAGTTTCAGCGGAACCAGTTCATAGTTAAGATCCCGGCAATCCAGGAAAATTGCCATATCTTTTTTACCCATTGCCGATGCAAACTGATCCATAATACCGCATTTTACTCCGACGTAATTATGCTCTGCTCTCTGGGAAATCAGTGCCATTTCTACCATGTCTATTTCCCTGTTTATGCCGTTTGCCGTATAACCAAGGCTTACCAGGGCTATAGCCGTAGCTATTTCTATTGCGGCAGAAGATGACAGTCCGCTTCCGAGAGGTACCTTGTCTTCGTAAAGCAAATCACATCCGCACAGGGGATATCCGGCCTTCTGAAGTTCATCCGCAACACCAAGCTGGTAATTTCCCCATTTTAAATTCCTGAACTGTTCCAGGTTGTCCAGATCTGCATTTACCATCTGTTTCAGGTCTGTTGCGATAAGATTTATTTTTCTGTCACTTCTGGGCCTTGCCAGTACCGTTGTACACATTGTCAGGGCAGCCGGAAAAACATAACCTCCGTTGTAATCTGTGTGCTCTCCTATAAGATTAACCCTTCCGGGTGCCTTAAAAACCCTGATGCCCTCGCTGCTGCCGCCAAAATAGTAAATAAATGTTTCAATCAGAGAATCATACATAACCATTACCCCCTGTTAATCGTTTACTTTTTCAATAAATTTCCGGTAAGCCGTTTTAAGTTCTTCTGCCTTTTCCTCAGGAGCTGTAGGATTGCAGTGGGCCCATACGCCTGTTTCGCTTGACGCATTGAATTTCTGTTTTTCCTTTGAACGCATCGGCGGGAAGAACTCGATATGAAAATGATAATAATCGTCGGTGTTTTCACTGTTCACAGGGTTCTGGTGCATGCACATCATGTACGGGAAGGGCATGTCGAACAGTGAGTCCAGCATTCCCACGGTGTCACGGACGGTTTTCGCAAGGTTTCGTTTCTCCCGTGCATTCATCTGCGCAAGATTCTGCTTATGGGTCTTTGATATGATGTATACGCCGTAAGGATACTCAACAAAAAACGGCAATACGACCGAAAAGTCTTCATTCTCAAATACAATTCTTTTTCCGAATTTCTGCTCTTCTTTTAGGAACCGGCACATCAGGCATTCATTGTACTTCCCGTAGTGCTCTTTTGAAGCTTCCAGTTCCAGTTCTATTTTCTTCGGTATGAAGGAATAACCATATATCTGGCCGTGTGGATGCGGCATTGTTACACCGACCACTTCGCCCCGGTTTTCAAAAATAAAAACGTATTTTATCTTCTCATCTTTTGAGAGCTCAATAAAACGCTGTGTCCAAAGCTCTACAAGTTTCTCAACATGATCAACGGTAAGTTCGGGCAGTGTAACTGTATGTTCAGGGGAATACAAAATAACTTCGCATTTTCCATACGCCTTTTCAGTTTTGAAAAACTCATTGCTTACCGGATCAGGGTCGGGCGGATTCTGCATCAGGGCGGGAAAGTCATTGTCATATTTCAGAACATCATAATTGTCCGGTACTTTTCCTGAACCCGGGCAGAACGGACACCAGTCTTTCGGCATCTGAGGCCGGTTCTGCCTGTGGGATGCAATCATCACCCAGTCCTTTATAAACGGATGCCAGCGTAGTTCAGCCATAACGATTCTCCCTTCAATTATTCATTGCACTGACAAAAAGCATTGTTTTCCAGGTATTATGGTCATATATACCGTAAACATGTATTTATGTTATTATTCCAATTTCATTGTATTATTGCTGTCGGCAAATGTAAATGGTACAATGTTTTTGTAATATGTGTTTTTGTTGTATGTGGTAATATGATAGAAAAATACTATTTCCACCAGTCGGTTCAAACCGACCTGAATATATACAGGTGCGGCATAGAGGAATGCAAGCCCGGATATACATGGGGCCCCGGAATACGTGATCATTTCATTGTTCACTATATACTGGACGGTACCGGCACGTTTTCCGACGGCAAAAACCAGAAAAAACTGCATCCTGGTGATGGTTTTGTTGTGTTTCCGAACTGTCTGGTCACATATTCGGCTGATACTGAGAATCCGTGGACCTATTCCTGGGTGGGTTTCCAGGGACTTAAGGCAGAATCATTCCTGAACAGGGCAGGAATATACAGGGAATCACCGTTTTTTACGTATAATTCGGATAACAGGCTGAAAGACTGCCTCAGCAGCATGATAACAGGTGCACGCCAGGACACATCTTCTGTACTTCTGCTTCTCGGGCATTTGTATATTTTTCTGTCCATACTGATACAGAATAACCGGGAGAATTCACCTGACGATACAAAATACATGAACCAGGAAAAATACGTGAAGAAAGTGATTGAATTTATATCAAAAAACTACTCGGAAAAAATATCAATAGCTGAGATAGCCCGGAGCATCGGCCTTGACAGGAGCTATCTTTATGTAATTTTCAAAAAACTTATGAAAATGTCACCTCAGGAATTCCTGATAAATTACAGGATTGAACGGGCTGTTAATCTGCTGAATAATCCGGATCTCACCATCGGTGATATTGCCCGTTCGGTTGGTTATGAAGACAGGCTTCAGTTTTCAAAAATTTTCAAGAAAATCAAGGGAGTATCCCCAAATAAGTTCAGAAAAATGCTTAATAAGGAACGGCAAAAGAACTGACGTCTTCCTACTCCATTCCAAAAAGCATTTCTCCGTAAGTCGGTATCGGCCAGTATCTGGAATCAACCATTGTCTCAAGGCTGTCAATGTCTTCACGCAGGCTGTGCATGACGGGAATAACCTTATCCCTGTATGCCACTCCCTGTTCTGTAACATTCTCAACCGAGGAAGCTTCCTGTACTGCTTCCTTCAGTTTACTCACCTTTTCCTCCGCAGACACGGCCAGCAGCGAAAGCTCCTTCAGCAGTTTCTCCCGCGATTCCAGAATAATATGTATACCCGTTGCCCTTACCTGGTTGATGCATTCAGCTATTTCCTTTATATACCGGTACACGGCAGGAAGAATGTCCCGCTCCACCATGTCAATGGCGGTAAGAGCCTCTATTTTAATGGTCTTGTTATAATTCTCCATTAATATTTCATAGCGGGAAATACATTCTTTTTCCGAAAGAACGCCCATTCTTGAGAACATTTTTATATTCTTTTCTTTAAGAAGGGTTTTCTTGGCATCGACAAAGTTACTGATATTCGGTAATCCCCTTCTTTCTGCTTCCTTTACCCACTCTTCGGAATAATTGTCCCCGTTGAATATAATTCGTTTGTGATTTCGGATAAATTCCCGTATGATATTTTTTGCCTCGGTCGCAGGGTTGTCCGCAGCCTCAAGCCTGTCAGCAACTTCTGAAAGAATATCCGCCACCGCAGTGTTTATAATAAAATTCGGTCCTGCTATCGACGCTGATGCTCCAACCATTCTGAATTCAAACTTGTTTCCTGTAAACGCAATGGGCGAAGTTCTGTTTCTGTCGGTAATATCCCTTGCAAATACTGGCAGGGCGGACGCCCCCATCTCCAGTTTCGTGGAGCAGATGGATGTCTTTGCTTCGCCTTCTTTTTCAATCTGCTCGATTATATCTGTAAGCTGCTCACCAAGGAAAACAGAAACTATAGCCGGAGGAGCCTCATGGGCACCAAGACGGTAGTCGTTTCCTGCATTGGCTACAGAACTCCTGATTACATCGGCATAAACGTCTATGGCTTTCAGAGTTGCAGCGAGGAAAAGCAGGAACAAGGTGTTCCTGTGCGGTTCCGGGCCCGGATCAAGCAGGTTGATACCGTCATCGGTACCTATAGACCAGTTGTTGTGCTTGCCCGAACCGTTTACCCCTGCAAACGGTTTTTCGTGCAGCAAACACGCCAGCCCGTGCCTCGCAGCCACTTTCTTCATTGTTTCCATCATCAGCTGGTTCTGGTCTGACGCAACGTTGACTACATTGTATATCGGTGCTATTTCATGCTGTGCGGGCGCAGCCTCATTATGGCGTGTTTTCCCGGGAATCCCCAGCTTCCATAATTCCACATCCAGGTCCTGCATGAAATTCAGCACTCTTGTTTTTATCGATGCATAGTACTGATCTCCCATTTCCTGCCCTTTTGGCGGTTTTGAACCGAAAAGGGTACGTCCCGCATATATCAAATCCTTTCTCTTCATGAAAAGTTCTCTGTCAATCAGGAAATATTCCTGTTCGGCACCGACATATGACATAACCTTTCTGGCGGTTTTGTTTCCAAGGGCACGCAATACGCGAAGACCTTCCCTGTTCAGCGCATCCATTGATCTGAGCAAAGGAGTCTTTTTATCCAGGGCTTCCCCGCTGTATGAGCAAAAAGCCGTGGGTATATAAAGGGTTTTATCCTTAACAAAGGCAGGCGAGGTAAAATCCCATGCCGTATAACCGCGGGCTTCAAACGTGGCACGGATTCCGCCGTTAGGAAAAGATGACGCGTCGGATTCGCCCTTTATCAAATCCTTACCCGAAAACTCGGTAATGATTTTTCCTTCTTTTGACGTGGAAATGAATGAATTGTGCTTTTCAGCGGTCAGTCCGGTCATTGGCTGGAACCAGTGGCAGTAATGCGTAGCTCCCCGCTCAATTGCCCATTCCTTCATTGCGCTTGCCACAATCTCGGCAAGGTTGGGATCCAGTGCCAGGTTATTGTCAATAATATTTCTGAATGCATTGTATGTAGCTGTCGGAAGTTTTTCCCGCATTACCTCGTCATTAAAAACATTTGAACCGAAAATCTTTGCCAGCTCAGACATTTTAACAGCTCCTTTGCCCTGGTAAAAACCGCATCAATTTGATGAATTAAGCTTTGTTACTGATGAAATAATATTCACAGTATAGAATAATATTTTACAGAATACTGCAGCAAATTTCAACGTTATATGACCTTTTGCCGCCAAACTGCTTTGATATAATATAATGACGCTGTCAGCCGCATTTATCGCCCGGAAAACTGATGACTCCCAGGAACTTGTCCCTTTTTTCATCAGAAAAAGGAAAAGTTAATTACTGATAATCAAAACAAAAGAATTCATAATTAGTCAGGTTACAAATTCTCCGTCCTTTAAACTGATATACACAAGCCAGTATCCTGTCATATCACCAAAATCCGAATTTTTTACCGGGACCCAGCGACTGATATTCTCGAACGGGTTTCCGTCAGTTTCGTCTTTTGACGGAACTCCAAGAACGAAATAGGTAAGATTGTTTATGTCAGAACGGTATAATCCTGCCAGGAGATGCCTGTATTTAAATAATCCAACCAGGATCCTGGGATTTGCAAACAAAGGAATTGTCAGATTGCATGTAAAAAGTATATTGCTAAGTTTTGCTATGTCATTTACCCTGTACCAGGAATAGTCATGACGTGGATTTGAAAAAGGATCCATGGATTCAAACGCTTCTTTGAGCATATCTTCGAGTTTTTTGTCATCAACCCTGTTTTTTTGGGTTTTGGAAGCCCTCTCCTCAGGATGTCCTTTTTTTTCAGCAGGCATATTGTCTGCCTTCCTGTTTTCCTTTATTTCTTTTAATTCTTCTTTTTCCCTGTTTTCTTCCCTTTCCTTTCTTTCTTCTACTGCTTCGGGTCTTTCCCGGGTTTCCGCTGTTTTCCCGCTGTGCAGGAGTCGCCTGCGCAGTGAATCATCCCAGTTTTCGTTTTTTCTGCAGCACCCGACCAGGGGAATCAATACTCTGTCCTTGTGCTCGGATGCGATAAGTATAAATTTGATTTTTTCAGGTTTAAGATCAAGATCTTTCAGTGCGGCATAATCAAGAAATCTCCGGAAACTCCCGATTCTTGAAATAATCTCAAGTGTGCCTATCCTGAAAACTCCAATATCACCATTCCTGTCATATATCAGAATCACTGTGTAAGGCAGAGTCCCTTCTTTCAGAAACCTTACCTGAATCGACAGGGCAAATCCGTCCCTGAATCCTTCAAGACGTGCAAAACCATCGGGTGTCCTCTGCAGACCAAATCCGGGATCCAGCTGTTCAAGAATTACATATTTCCTTAAAAATCCTGGCCGTTCCATCCAAATACCCCCTGCAAAGTCTTTTCATAAAAATATATGCGGGGGAATAAAAAATAAAAACGGAAACGGATGTGATATTTTTACCGCATTTCACCTTGAGCAGTCTTTTCGGCAATAAGATTTGAAAGTAAAACAAACTGATCCACCGAAAGTTCTTCTCCCCTGGTTTGCTCTTTCAAATTAAGAACGGACAGCAATTCCCTGACCGTTTCCCTGTCAATATCCAGAAAAGGTGAACTGCCGAGGGAATTCAGCAGCGTTTTTCTGCGCTGTGAAAACGCGGCCTTTACACACTCATGGAATATTCTATGGTCAATTATTTTCTTTTTGAGTTCATCGCTTATAATTATCCTTACCACGGCTGAGTCAACTTCTGGTTTGGGTATAAAACAGTTACGGGATACATTAAACAGTATTTTGGGTATACCCAACGCCTGTACACCTACCGTTAAAGCCCCGTAATCCTTTGTTTTCGGCGCTGCTGTGATCCTCTGGGCAACTTCCTTCTGGACCATCAGAACCATCCGTTCGATGGGATAGTTTCCTTCCAGGAACATCATTATTATCGGTGTTGTCACATAATACGGAAGATTTGAAATAACTTTGACATTACCCGGCCATCCGTCTATAAGGCCCGATATATCAACTTTTAATACATCGGCATTTACCAGTTCTATGTTGTCAAATGAGCCCGTGGTTTCCTCCAGTGCCGGCATTAATTTCCGGTCTATTTCTATTGCAATTACCTTTCCGGCTTTTTTTGCAAGGGAAACGGTCAGTGCACCTATCCCAGGCCCGACTTCGATAACGAGATCCTTTTCGGATATTTCTCCGGCATCAGTGATTTTCCGTATAATGTTTGCATCGGTCAGAAAATTCTGCCCCAGCGTCTTTGTTAAGCGCAGGCTATACCTGGTCAGTATTTCATTGGTATTGATCAAACCGGCCACTCTCCCCAATAACCAAACTTATCAGACGGAAAAATACCGCTATTACAAAATTATACCGGAACATCGGATGTTCCGGTATACCAGTAACAAATGACCTCGTTCTACATTTTAACCCCGATTATTTCGTGTAGTCGGTTTTTTTCCATCTGTCATCATTCTGTTCGTTCAGGATATATACCCGAACCTTCTTCACGCCCCACTTTTTCACAGCTTCTCTGGTGTCAAGATAAACGTCAATCAGATTGCCCTTAACCGCACTTCCTATATCTCCGGCAATTGCAAAACCGTAGTCGGGTTCACTTCCTATTACTTCAACATAGACCCTGGTGTATAACGGAATCACTTTCGGATCAACTGCTATAATCCCTTCCCTTGCCTTCAGACCGGTATAACATATCCCGAATTCGGGATGATCGGGATGTTTTCCGGTATCCTCGTAGGATGAGGTATATGCAGTTGCTCGCATTTCAATAACCTTTTTATACCTTACAAGTTCACCGCGGGAGGTCATGAAGTTCGGAACGGTTCCATATTCCACTATTTCGGTTACAGGCTCTTCTATGACCTGTTCACTCATGAATTCGCGGGATACAATACGGCCGTCTTCATAGGTCAGTTTGTAATATTTCTCCAGTGTTCCTTCCACACCGGGCTGAATTACCCTTTTTTCCCCCTTGTTCATTTTTTCATTGGGGACTTCTTCAATTGCATATGGAATTTTTTCGGTCTCGGTTAATATTTCTTCGCGAACCCGGATAATCTTTATGTTCATTCCCATTTGAATCGGATCATCCAAATCCAGGCCGTCTACTCTGTCCAGAGGTCCCAAAACTATCCCGTTGTTTTTGATTGTTTCGCCCACAGTATCATAATATGTCATCACTTCAGTGGTTTTTCCGTCGATTGTAATTGTAACCGGTACCGCACGCTTTATGAAAATCTCCTGGATAGCATCGCCGGATAGCCTGGTTGAAAGCGGTGCGCTGATATAATCATATGATTCAACGAAAACCCCCAGCTGGTTAAAGGCTGTTTCTATATCATTACCCATGGTGCTGACAACTATTTCGCTTTCTCCGTCCACGATTCTTAATTCTTTTTTCAGGCTGTCATATATAAAATAACCGGCCAAAACGGACACAGCCATAATTACAAGCAATGCAAGAACGCTTATATGGCTTTTGAAAAAACTTATTGTTCCAGCAATAAGTGTTCTTTGTCGGGGCAGGCTGTGTTTGGTTTCTGAATGTCCCATTATCAACTTCCTTTCATTTTCTCTGCAAGACATTCCTCCTTCGTGTCTCACAGAATGCTCCTCCTTTTCGTTCAGTATTAACGGTTTGTTTTTCTCTTTGTATTTTACCGTTAACCGTTCCGGATACAGGACTTTTATATCAGTCTGCGTGGGCTTTTAACGGGATTTTACTGCCTCACATTACCTCCCCTGGTAAACTTAAGCCATATAATCATAAACCATTGCCCATCATTTGTCAAATTTTATTACATAATATTCCATTTTAGAACCGGATCTATTCCTTCTCACTCTCCTCTGTCGAAAATTCATTTTCTGTATTATTATTCTGCAAGTCGGAATTTTCAACGGCTTCAGATGATACTGATGTTATGGTCCATTGTTCAAGCCTGTCGTTATATGTAAAATCCAATTCAATAATATTTTCTCCCTCTTTCAAATATTCCTGGGTTGCCCCGTCATTTAAATCCACATGAACACGCAGGACGGCCTTAACGTTAAAATCAGGTGTCTGATACGGAATAATTTCAATTTCAGGTTTATTGTTCTCAGTATTTATTACAGGTTTTATATTAACTACATTATTTACAATATAATTGGTAAACATTCGCGGTGTCCAGTTATTTCCCCAGAAAGTACATGTTGAGGAGAATTTGAGAAGTGCCTTATCAAAATTTTTCCCGGATATGGAATTTATCCATTCATACGCTTCGGTTTCAACGGGCTGAGGATTAATATGGGATTTAAGTTCAAGAATAAACTTTTCCAGTTCGCCAATTACATCCTGCTGCTCCTGATTTATATCCTCAAGTTCTTTTATTTTCTCATTAAGGGCTTCCATCTGCCCTCTCATTTCTTCTATCTGGCGGGACAGTTTACTGTTCTCCTCGCTCAGATTCATATTTATACGGCTTAGCGCGTCAATGCTGGCCTGATTTGAATCTCTTAGCGTAACAAGGCTCTCCCTGTCCCATAAAAGATAGTTCAGAGCAATAAAAACAAAAATAATCATAAGAGAAGTAACAATTACAACAAATCTTTTCATATCCCATCCTCCTGCTGAACAAACAATCAAACTCAACAAACAGGGACGCTTTATTCCTGCAAACCAAGCCCGAATAATCTGTCAGCATTCAATGCCGTAGTTTCGGCAATAACATTAAAATCTTCATTGCGTATTTCAGAAATCCTGCGGATTATCTCATGCAGGTATCCGGAATGATTCCGCATACCCCTGTACGGTACAGGGGCCATGTACGGACTGTCCGTTTCCACGAGAAGTCTGTCGAGAGGTACATATCTTGCAACTTCAACAGGTTTTTTTGCATTTTTGAATGTGACAGCTCCGCCCAATGATATATAAAAACCCAAATCAAGTACTTGCCTGGCCAACTCCACACTTCCGGAAAAACAATGAAAAACGCCGCCTGCATCATATCCTTTTTCAGCCTTGATTATATCCAGGACATCCATGTGTGCTTCCCGGTCGTGGATAATAACAGGCAGTTTCAGTTTCAGGGCAAGCTGAATATGAGCTGCAAAGCACTGTTTTTGAATTTCAGGCTGTGAAAAATTGTAGTGATAATCCAGACCAGTCTCGCCTACAGCAACAACTTTTTCAAATAAAGCCATATCACGAAGGGCATCCAAAGCTTCCGCCGAAAAATCCCTTGCGTCGTGGGGATGAATCCCCACGGCACAATACAGAAAATCATACTTCCTGGAAAGTTCTATGCACTTACGGGCCGAATCCAGATTGCTTGCCGGATTAACAACCCGTATAACACCATGCTGCCGTAAACTTTTCAAAACCTCGTCCCTGTCTGTGTCAAACTGTTCGTCATCATAATGAGCATGGGAATCAACTATCATAATAACCTCGTTTTCTGTCAGCTTATTTTGCTGCCGACGGGTATATCACCGTCAACGGTAACAAGGGCAAGTTTGTCTCCGTTACCGGCAGCCAGAATCATTCCCTGGGACTCAATTCCCATAAGTTTTGCAGGTTTAAGGTTTGCTATCATGACAACCTTTTTGCCAACCAGGTCCTCAGGTTTATAGTATTTTGCTATGCCTGAAACAACCTGGCGTGTCTCAATACCTATATCCAGCTGAAGTTTAAGCAGTTTTTCAGATTTATTCACTTTTTCACATGAAACTACCTTTGCAACCCTCAAATCCAGTTTTGCAAAATCATTTATCTCTATTTGCGGAAGTATACCCGGAATATTTAAGTCTTCACCGCTTTTTGCACTGTTACTGTTCATCTTTTCAAGTTCAGCCATTTCCTTTTCCAGGTCAATCCTCGGGAACAACGGTTCTTTTTCAGCCACGGGGCTTACTGGTTTATAAAGGCCCCAAGTCTTGGCGCTTTCCCAGCCTCTCAGCTCTTCGGTAATCCCAAACTGCTCCCATATTTTTTGCGGAGTATCAGGCATAAATGGCTGAATTAAAATGGAAACAATTCTTATACTTTCGGTGAGATTATACAGCACCTGCGCCAGGCGCGGTCTGTTCTTCTCATCCCTGGCGAGAATCCACGGAGTGGTTTCGTCTATATATTTGTTTGTCCTTGATACAGCCTTCCATATTTCCTGCAGGGCAGTACTGAACTGCAGCTGATCCAGAAGCTTCTCAACGGTTTCAGGAGTATTCCTGACAGTCTGAATCAGGTCATTGTCTGTATCTTCCGGCTGTCTCTCTTCGGGAATAAACCCTCCGAAATACTTTCTTATCATTGCGGCGGTTCTGCTGACGAGATTTCCCAAATCGTTCGCAAGATCGGAGTTTATACGGTTTATTAAAGCCTCGTTTGAAAATACTCCGTCGGACCCGAACGGAACTTCCCTGAGCAGGAAATACCTGATTGCATCAAGACCGTATTTTTCAACCAGAACAACAGGATCAACCACATTCCCCTTGGATTTGGACATTTTACCGCCTTCAAGGATAAGCCAGCCGTGGCCGAATACCTGTTTCGGCAGAGGCAGGCCGAGTGCCATTAGCATGCACGGCCATATGATGGTATGGAAACGCACGATTTCCTTTCCGACAAGATGAACATCTGCAGGCCAGTAGCGCCTGAAATCCTCATCATTATCCGACATGTAACCCAGCGCGGTTATATAATTGGAAAGAGCATCTATCCATACATAAATAACGTGTTTTTCATCAAATGTTACCGGAATACCCCATTTGAATGAAGTCCTGGACACACACAGATCTTCCAGACCGGGTTTTATGAAGTTATTGATCATTTCATTTTTCCTTGACACCGGCTGGATAAATTCCGGATTTTCCTCGTAGTATTTAAGCAGACGTTCCTGATATTTTGAAAGCCTGAAAAAATAAGCTTCTTCCTTTGTCAATTCAACACTGCGGCCGCAATCAGGACATTTTCCGTCCTTAAGCTGGGTTTCGGTCCAGAAAGACTCACAGGGTGTGCAGTACCATCCTTCGTATTCGCTCTTGTAAATATCCCCCTGATCATACAGCTTCTTGAAAATCTTCTGTACGGCTTTCACATGATAATCGTCGGTTGTGCGGATAAACCTGTCATTGGTAATTTTCATCAGCTTCCATAATTCTTTTATTCCCGCGACAATCCTGTCAACATATTCCTGCGGGGATACACCTTCTTCCCTCGCAATTCTTTCTATCTTCTGGCCATGTTCGTCCGTACCGGTAAGGAACATTACATCGTATCCCTGAAGTCTTTTATATCTGGCCATTACATCCGCAGCAACCGTTGTATAGGAATGTCCTATATGAAGCTTTCCGCTTGGATAATAAATTGGTGTTGTGATATAATACGTTTTCCGGTTCGAATTGTTATTTTTTCCTTCCACGGCAAATCCTCCAGTTTACACGTCATCCGTAACGGATGCCGAAATCTTTTACTTACACCAATTATTAAGTTCTTTTTATGTATTTATACTATCCTAATCCGTTATTTTTTTCAAGCCGGGTATTTTAAGCGGGTACCCGTTATTTGTTACCCGGAGAGGAAGAACAAGCAGGCGGATATGCCGCTGTTCCTGGCATTAGCGTACATAAGCCTTTCAGTGCAAATAACATCATATTCGGCATGAATATCTTGTAATTTCTGCCAATATGCTTTATTCTTATAAAAGAAAAACATGTTTTCATGAATAAAGCTTGTCCCTTAGGATTGGCGACAGGTTAATAACCAGATACGGGTGATGATTATGTTCAGGGTCGCAATAGGACAGGACAGCCACAGGTTTGATTTCGGTAACACCGGAAAAAAGCTTGTTCTTGGCGGAGTTGTTTTTGACGGTCCGCCTCTGAGCGGAAACAGCGATGCCGATGTGGTACTTCATGCCCTTACCAATGCAATATCGGGAATAACAGGCGTAAACATACTGGGTGAAACAGCCGACAGACTCTGCCTGGCAGAAGGCATCACCGACAGCAGTGTCTACGTCATGGAAGCTCTGAAATATTTAAACGGCGATATATGCCATGTATCATTTTCGATTGAATGCCTGACGCCAAAAATAACCCCGAAAATTCCTGAGATGAAAAAGAGTATTGCAGGCTTGCTGAAAATCAGTGAAGCCAGTATAGGTATAACGGCTACCACCGGCGAAGGCCTGACCGATTTCGGAAAAGGCCTTGGCATACAGTGTTTCTGTATCCTTACCGTGATGGCGAAATAACCCGATCCATCCGCTGCTGTGACGGCTCATGTGTGTATATAAAATAAAAAAGGAGATTGTAACAATGCTGAAGATTGAAAATTTAACGAAAAAGTACGGAAACAAGACAGCCGTTGATAATTTGTCACTGCATATCAAAAAGGGAATGATTTTCGGTTTTATCGGTCACAATGGTGCCGGAAAAACAACCACAATCAAGTGCTGCTGCGGGATTCTGCAGTTTGATGCAGGAGAAATATATATTGACGGGACATCCATAAAGGAAGATCCTCTCGGATGCAAGCGCAAGATTGCCTATATTCCTGACAATCCTTACCTGTATGAATTTCTCACAGGAATAAAATACCTGAATTTTGTCGCGGATATTTTCTATGTTGCAAAATCTGAACGTGAAGAAAGAATTAAGAAATATGCCGACCTGTTTGAGCTTACAGATGACCTTGCACAACCTATTTCGGCATATTCACGCGGAATGAAGCAGAAACTGGCAATAATATCGGCACTGGTTCACGACCCAAAACTAGTAATAATGGATGAGCCTTTTGTAGGCCTTGATCCAAAAGCAAGCCACCATCTGAAAAACATAATGCGGGAAATATGCAATAACGGCGGGGCTATCTTTTTCTCCACCCATGTTCTTGAAGTGGCGGAAAAACTCTGCGACGAGGTTGCCATTATCAAGAACGGTAAACTTGTCATATCGGGCACCATGGAAGAAGTCAGGGGCAATGACTCCCTGGAAGATATTTTCCTTGAACTGGAGGGAGAATAAAATATGCTTAAGGCGCTGATAACAACACGGCTTTGTTCTCTATACAACTCTGTTTTTTATAAAACACCCTTCAAAAAAAGCCGTAACATAGCCTTCAGAATATTTATCGGGTTTTTTGTACTGTATGCTGCTGCAAGTTTTCTTTTTATGTTCGGAAGCTTTTTCTACAGTATATGCAAGCCAATGGTCAGTTCAGGCTTTGCATGGCTGTATTTCAGCATTGCAGCAATAACTGCAATTACGCTTTGCTTTGTAGGAAGCGTCTTTTTGACCAAGGCACAATTGTTTGATGCACAGGACAACGATCTTCTGATGAGTATGCCCATTCCGCCCGGATATATTCTGTTCAGCAGGATCTTACTGCTTCTTGCCGTGAACTATGTTTTTGAATTTTTTGTGCTGGTTCCTGCCATTGTGGTATATTGCATCAATTTCAGGGCAACTGCAGGTGAAATTGTTATTTTTGCAGCAGAATTTTTGCTTCTGCCCCTGATACCATTGACACTTTCGTGTATTTTCGGGTGGCTGCTGGCAGTCATCAGTGAGAGACTGCGGTACAAATCCTTCTTTATCACTTTCTTTTCCCTGATCATTCTCGGTTTTTACTTCTATTTCATGTTTCAGGTAAACAGGTACCTGCAGTCCCTGATTCAGAACTTCAGTTCAATCGGTGAAAAAATAAGAAACTATGTGTCTCCGCTTTATCATTTCGGAGCCGCAGTCAGTGATAAAAATGTCCTGAGCCTGGCGGTTCTGCTTTTGTGTGCCATTGTTCCGTTTACTGTTATGTATGCAGCGCTTTCGCATAATTTCATCAGGATTGCCACGGCAAAGAAGGGAATAACCAGGGTCAGGTACAGGGAACAGCCAATGAAAGTAAGCAGCCCCGGCGCCGCATTACTGAAAAAGGAATTATTGCGCTTTTCCTCCACACCAGTTTATATCCTGAATACAGCACTCGGTGTCGCATTCATACTTGTCTTTGCCGCCGCACTGATAATTTACCGGGACATCCCCGATATGTTCATCAATGAGTTTCCGCAGCTTACCCCGTATCTTTACACGATATTGATTGCAATAATATGCTTTTTATCCTCAACAAACTTTATATCCGCGCCTTCCATTTCGCTGGAAGGCAAAAGTCTCTGGATTCTGCAGTCTTTTCCCGTGGACGGAAGCGATGTGCTTCTTGCTAAGGCAAAGCTCCATATGGTAATTTGCCTGCCCGCCGTAATTCTGGCATCGCTGGCATGTATAATTGCAGTGGAGATGTCACTGTTTCAAATTCTTCTGACTCTCCTGCTGCCGGCAACATTTACGGTGTTCTGCGCACTTTTCGGAGTGATTATCAACCTGCAGTTTCCAAAATTCGACTGGATAAATGAAACCGTAGTCATTAAGCAAAGTCTGAGTACGGGCATTGCAATGCTTTCTTTCATGGCTGCGACAGCAATTCCTGTATTGGTGTATGTATTTTTGCTGATAAAAGTCATTTCATCTGAATTATTCATGTTAATCTGTTTGTTTGTCTATGGTATTCTGTGCCTGCTGATGTACAGATATCTGAGGACAAAAGGAAGCGCAGTTTTTTCCTTTCTCGGCTGATCCTGAAATTCATAACAGCAGACGGACAGGCAGCCGCCGTTCATCCGACGTGCTCCTGTCCGTTTGTTTTAGGCTTATTTGTAAATATCAGAAAATTCTATCCTGATTTTTTCAGCATAATAGTTATTGTCTGTATCCATCCTGTCAGCCAGTGTGTTTCCCTCTTCGGGCAAAACACTGCACGGCAGTTCAACGGTAAATTCGCTGCCCTTCCCCACTTCACTCTGAACAGCAACAGTCCCGCCGTGCTTTTCAACCAGTGCCTGTACAATGGAAAGACCTATCCCGCTGCCTTCACTCCTTCTTCTGAAAGATCTGTCCCGCTGAAACCGCTCAAATATAATACGCTGCATATCATTAGGAATACCGATACCTGTATCCCTGACTATGATTTGTACTTTATCATCGCAATCCCTGACTTCGACCGAGATTCTTCCTCCCTTTGGAGTGAATTTAACCGCATTGGAAATGAGATTCAGAATAATGCGTTCGATCTGTTCCGGATCACATGCAATTATCCGTTCATTTACATTTTTGCCAAACTCTATGGCAAGTCCCCTTTCCTGGGCATATTCAGCAACGGACATGGTGATGTTTTCAACAAGTTTAACAATATTGCAATTCTGCAGATTCAAATCAAAATAATTTGAGTCAATTTTCGTAATGTCAATCAGGTTGTTGACAAGGCGAAGTAACCTGTAGCAGTTCTGCTGAATATTTTTCATATATTTTTTCTCTTTTCCGCACATGTCAATTCCCCGGCAATTGGAATTCATCAGCTGTATGGCAGACAGAATAACACTCAGGGGAGTTTTGAACTCATGGGATATATTTGCAAAAAATTCGGTTTTTATCTTGTCATAGCTTTCCAGTTCCTTAATTTTCCTGAACGGCGTCAGATCCCTGACAACAGACAAAAGTGCAGGATATTTTTGCGAATTATATTTTGTTGTTATTATTTCCACATCTTTTATCTCACCGTTGAAACATACAAACTTGCTCTCCAGGTAATTCCGTTCGACATTTTCCCTGAACGAGTCCCTTATATACTTCCGGAAATTCTCCTGCATTTCTGAAGGGATAAAATCCACAATAGAAATTTCTTTTATTCTGCGGCAGTCAGACATACCTGTTATATGTACCGCAGCTTCATTGCAGTAAAAAATCCTTTTCTCATCATGAATAAAAACTGCGTCGGGTAAAAGCTTTATCAGTTCCTTGTATCTTTCATTACTCTTTTGCAGCTGCCTGTCCTTGATAAGCAGTTCGGTATTTCTTAAAAGAGCATACTTGTCTACGTTTTTCGTGATTACATAGCTGTGGTTTTTAATGATATCTGCTATTTCAAACGGTCCCAGTCTGGCTGTATTATACAGACAGGCTGCAATGAAAGGCAATTCTGTAATAGTTTTCTGTATATATTCTTCATACTGGCTGAAATTACCCCAGTATCTTTCCAGCAGGCAGGTAACATCTGCGACGGCTCTGAGTCCGTCATACCCGTTGTCTAATGCTTCCTGAATCAGATTGTTCCATTTGCGGCTGACCCTGATTTCGCTGAAATTTTCATCTTCCAGATACCATTCGGTATTTCTGAATACTCTTAACTGGCCCCGTTCAAGGTATTTTTCAATGTTGCCGATGCGGCGGCCGATCATTTCTATAATTTCCCTGTCACTGTCCTGACCGTCATAAATCCAGACGCATACTTCATTATTTATTAAACCGCTTTGCAGAAAAGGTACCATTATTTTATAATAATCTTCTTTATATTCAAACAGCTGTGCAATATGCGTTCCCCATGGAATATCTCCCAGTAAATCTATACCGGAATCCCTGATACAGAAATCCATGTTTTTCTCCCCACATATGCTATTTTTATACAACAAAAATTAATTATAAATTTAATTTTGCAATTTATCAACGGATTTTATAAAAACAGAGCACCAGACTTAGCCTGGTGCTGTTAAGACAATAATATTCCATATGTTACGGCATTAATTCTCCTGTTCCTGTTCTTTTATCCGGTAACCCAAAACGGCCAACCCATCACTTAAATGTACGTTTTCAATAACCACATTGTGGGAAAGTTTCAAATCCTGCGGTGAAAAGTTCCATATACCTTTAACTCCAAGATCTGCCACCTTCTCTGCAACTTCTGCCGTTGCATGACTCGGAACGGTAAGAATTGCTATATCAACAACATTATTTTTCATGAACTCTTCAAGCCTGTCCATATGCATTATTTCTATTCCGTTAATAACTTTACCGACGCGCTCAGGATTTATGTCAAAAATACCTATAAGGTCAAAACCGCGCTTTTTGAAATTCTCATAATTCGCAAGGGCATTTCCCATGTTTCCTGCGCCTATTATTATTGTTGTAAAACGCCTGTCAACACCCAGTATTCTCCCAATTTCCCTGTACAGAGTCTCCACATTGTACCCATAACCCTGCTGTCCAAAACCTCCGAAACAGTTTAAGTCCTGGCGTATTTGGGAAGCAGTTATTCCCATTCTTTCACTGAGTTCTTTTGATGATATTCTCTTTATGTCCACCCTTAACAAATCGGCCAGGTATCGGTAATATCTGGGGAGCCTTCTGATAACAGCCATGGAGATTTTCTTACTCATACATTAACTCCTCCTGTACTACAATTGGCTACATACAATATGTAACTGCATGAAAATATATTGGCCGCCGGCTGTAAAGTATATATAATAAACTGTAAATGTCTGGATTTATTATAACATCTTTGTGATTTTTTTGTCAAGCTTTGTTATCCAGACAAACACAACGTTACCTGCCTGATGCCGGAATATCAGTTTTCGTCTTCAGGTATTTTTACATCAATGCCCATGCTTCTCAAATAAAGCTTTAAATCCATAATTTTTATTTCTCCAAAATGAAACAGTGAAGCAGCCAGTACTGCATCGGCCTTTCCTATCGTCAGCGCATCACGGAAATGCTCAAGCTTTCCTGCTCCGCCCGACGCAATAACGGGTATGTTAACAGCCTCTGCCACTTTGCGTGTCAGTTCAATGTCATAGCCTGCCCTGGTACCGTCTCTGTCCATACTCGTCAGAAGGATTTCTCCGGCGCCCAGCCGTTCAAGTTTTGTCGCCCATTCAATTACGTCAAGCCCGGTATTGACCTTTCCGCCGTTAATATAAACATCCCATCCTGAACAATCCTCTCTTAGCTTTGCGTCTATTGCCGCTATGATGCATTTGCTGCCGAAATTCAGTGATAACTCGGAAATTAAGCCGGGATTCTTCAGCGCGGCAGAATTTATGGCTATCTTGTCGGCTCCTGACAGAAGAACACGCCTTACATCATCGACCGAGCGAATACCTCCCCCAACAATAAGCGGTATTTTCACCTTTTCGGCTATGCGGGCAATCATGTCGGTAACGGTACTTCTGTTTTCAGTGGTTGCCGTTATATCAAGAAAAACAAGTTCATCAGCACCGGCTTCGGAATAGGCTGCCGCACATTCCACCGGATCACCGGCATCAATCAGATTTACAAAATTAACACCCTTAACAACACGTCCGTTACGAACATCCAGGCATGGAATAACCTTTTTTACCGACATATAATCAACTCCATATAAATTTATGGATATTATAACCTATTCCTCTCTTTCATATCAACAGGTTGCGCCGCGTACCGGTCAGAGAAATGAAAATACCGCTCCATGATAATTATGCTGCAATTTATGCTCAAAAATATGCATTCAAATATGCTGTTAATCAAGGCGGAAGGCTTTTTTCAGGTCATTAATCTGTTCATCATTGATTTCAATAACATCTCCTAGGCTTTTTGCGTCAATTAATGCCCTGGCACTGAATTCCGCCACCTCAAGCCTGTCATAGGCATTAAGCAGTGAGCTTCCCGTTACGATAACACAGTCGTTTTCAACAAGAACTATCGGGGTCTGCGGTTTAAACAAATCCGCTACCATGGCAGGCTGCATAAAGCTTGAACCAAACGGTATTTTCGGGATATCCCTGAGCAGAATGTAACTTTCGGGAATTGTCCTGGAATCAAAAGGTACGTCTGTTACCGCAAAAGTCATGATATTGAACGGATGTGCAATTATAATTGAATTCACATGGGGATACTTTTCGTATATGCATTTATGCAGCAATACCGAACGGCTCGGAATTTTCCCGGCCTCTCTACGGCCGTTCTCTATCCGGACAATCTGATCAACGTCTATATATTTCCGATCCACACCGTATGGTGTAATAATAAACGAATTATCATCCAGGCGGGTGGAAAATGTCCCCTGGGTACTGGTAAACAGTCTTTGGTTATACGCCCTGTGGATGAGCTCGCACATTTCCTTCCTGGCCAGTCTTTCACAGCTGCTGTAGCCCGATGGAACGAATTCTTCCATGTCAACATGTCTTTTCTGTTTTGAAATCTCCACATATTTCGAAGTCAGGGACATGGGATTCCCAATCCTGCGCGCGTTTATTTCCAGGCGGGCACTGAAATCGAGAGTCTCAAATGCCATAAAAGCCTGAAAAAGATCCTTTCCGACCACAACAACACCGTGGTTTTCAAGCAGTACCGTATTTATTCCCTGTCTCAGCACTTTTGCTATTTTTTCTCCAAGGTCATCACTGCCGGGAAGACCGTATTCGGCTATTCCTACCTCCCCGCAGACCAGGTTCACATCGGGTATGAGCCTTGTGTCAGGCTTTTTTCTTACAATACTGAAAGACACGAGAACTGGCGAGTGAGCATGCAGGACAGCACGTACATCAGGTCTCTGTTTATATGTTGAAAGATGAAACGGCAGCTCACTTGAAGGCTTGTGCTTGCCAATAACGGTTCCGTCGGGTTTTACCTGCACAATGTCCCTGCTTGTAAGGGAACCCTTGTCTATACCGGCCGGGGTTATCCATACATCACCGTTTTCATCCTTTATCGACAGGTTTCCCCCGGATGTCGTGGTCATTCCATACCCGTAAATTCTTTCCATGATCATGACAAGCTGATCTGCAGGGTGCAATAAATCAAATCTCATAAATAAACACTCCTTCGTATAAACGCTGTTACGGCTGAGGTTTTTATGCCCGGCACCGATACAGCTGCGTTATTGGAGGGCTGCCTGTCAGCCGCTCCTTTTGCTTTAAATGGTAAAAATTACATGGACACATTCGGTCAGATATATAATAACATAAATTTATAATTCGGGATTAACAAATAACCTTTGACAGCCGGATTAAATTTTTAATGTTTTGACCAGTTCAAAAGTGGTTATATAACTTTATATCCGGGAGGGATAACTCATGGATTATCTTCTGACCTTCCTTGAGGGAATAATAACGTTTATATCTCCCTGCCTGTTACCCATGCTCCCTGTATACATTTCCTATTTCGCGGGGCAGAATTCAAAGGGTGACAGGAAAAAAACATTTATAAACGCTTCAGGTTTCATACTGGGTTTTACAATAGTTTTTGTCTTGATGGGTGCGCTGGCGGGTACTGTCGGATGGTTTCTGAGGAAACACCAGAGCGCCGTAAACCTGGTTACCGGTATAATAGTAATTCTTTTTGGTCTGAACTTTACAGGGATTATAAACATCCCCCTGCTTAACCGCGCAAGGAGGATTGATTTCAGTAATACCGACCCCGGATTCCTGCATTCAGTCATTTTTGGGCTGGTATTTTCCATTGGATGGACCCCCTGCGTAGGCGTTTTTCTTGGCTCGGCACTGATGCTTGCGGCCCAGAGCGGGGAAAGCCTGAAGGGAGTAATTATGCTTCTGTGTTTTTCCCTGGGACTTGGTATTCCGTTCATAATCAGCGCTGTTTTAATCGACAGGCTGAAAACGTCCTTTGATTTTATTAAAAGAAACTATCGGACAATAAATACAGTATCAGGCCTTTTGCTTATAATTACAGGCGTTCTGATGGCAGCCGGCATCCTGGGAAGAATTGTTTCCCTTCTGTCAATATAGCAAAATGCAAAAACCGGAGGTTTATATGAATTCAAAAGCCAAAACACTGCTCATATTGCTTCTGTTAACAATCCTTATGGCGGGCGCATATTTTGCCTATAACAAATTAAGCGCTGAAAATCAGCCCGATATTGCCCTTCCTGAAACCGGTAACGAGGACAAACCGAAAAACGTTGCCAGGGTTTCACCCGAAGATAAAATATCCGATGCTGCCGAAAACAATGAAAATGTCGGCGAAGCTGACAATCCCGGCCAGGATGCCCAAAGTCCCGCCGAAAACAAAAAACCGCAGGAATCCGATGAAGCCGGGGAGAATGAGGCTGAAAAGCTTAAAGCTTTTGATTTCACTGTTTATAACGTTGAAGGGCAGCAGGTTAAGCTTTCTGACTTTTTCGGCAAACCGATAATTATAAATTTCTGGGCAACATGGTGCCCGTACTGTGTAACGGAGATGCCTCTTTTTGAGGAAAGTTTCAGAAAATACAAGGATGACATACATTTTTTGATGGTACAAAGTATTGACGGAGAAAGAGAAACCAGAGAAAAGGGGGAGAAATTCATAAATGATAACGGGTATACTTTTCCTGTATATTTCGACTTGGATTATGATGCATCTTATACCTACCAGGCTTATGCTCTGCCCACAACCGTCTTTATCGACAAGGACGGATATCTGAAGGCTTACCATCCCGGGATGCTGACCGGGGAACTGCTTCAGAAGGGAATCGATTTGATCCTTGAATAGCTTCCGGCAGCTTAATTCTGCATCTCGGTAAGGTTTTTCCAGTACTTTTTGGGCATGAACTGCATCTGGGCGCGGGGATTCCTGCGCTCTTCTATTGCAATTGATTTGAAAAATGCTTTCCACAGTGCTGCATATTCATCCTCTGAAATGGTTTTTTCATCGCCAATCAGAGGCACTTTGTCTGTAAGCACCAGTTCGTTTCCGTCAAAAACAGCACTGATATTTCTTTTTTTGTCATGGATTATGAAAGGCTGCATGGAAAGCCGCCTGGTAAAATGGGGAGCTATCAAAACAGTGATATTGTAATCAGGCTCGTAATCTGCGTAAAAAACTCCCTCTGAAACTTCCCTGAACCTCAGAAGACCAAGAAACCTGTGGGCTTCCCTTCCTACTTTCCTGTCAAGATCAATTATTCTGCTTATTTTCTGATCCTGCAGGTAATCGGTAACGCGACAACCTATTTTATAGCCGGTTTTCAGAAAATAAAAGATTAAGTCGGGTGCATTTTCATCTTCGCTAAGCCATGCACGGTAAATAATCTCCCGGGCCTGAAGGGATATTTTCCCCGGTATTGATGAATACACCCGTTCAAATTTGCTCATGTCGGTTTCAATCTCCTTAACCTCGTCAAGAAAGGAAGGAACATATGTTTTTTTGTCCCTTATGGAAACATCCAACTCTTTTGATGCATATGCCTCAAATACGCATGTAAGCAGGCCTTCAAAACTGCCATCAAACAGATAAACCATAAAATCACTCTTTCTCATCTTCATCTGTTTCCGGACTGTTTTTCTGCCTTGCCTGTTCGAGGATATCCATAATCTCCGTGGGTGTAAAAACGTACCTGGTCCTGCAGAAGTGGCATACAAGTTCTTCTTCCCTGCCGTCAGCAGCCATTTCTTCCAAATCCTTAATACCAAGACTTAAAAGGTTTCTTTCCATCCTCTCCCTGGAGCAGTTGCATTTAAACCTGACAGATCTCGTATCCAGGTATTCCAGCTCCTTTCCCGGCAGTATATCCTCCAGAATGTTTTCCAGTGTTCTTCCCGGTTCAAGCAGTTTCGTAATGGGCGGCATTTTCTCCACGCATTTTTCAAGCCAGGAAATATTCTCTTCGCTGCACCCGGGCATCAGCTGGATAAAGATCCCTCCGGCGTTTATGATATTTCCGTCCCTTCCTACCAAAACTCCAAGACTGGTAACAGTCGGGGTCTGTTCCGATACTGCGTAATAATAGGTAATATCTTCGGCAATTTCACCGGATACCAGTTTAACCCGTCCGATATACGGTTCTTTTAATCCAAGATCGGTGATTACATGCAGGGTACCATTACCAACGGCTCCGGCTATGTCAAATTTCCCCCTGTCATTCAGAGGCATATCAAGGTATGGGTTTTGAACATATCCCCTTACATTGGAATTAGCATCTGTTACAGCGAGGATGCCGCCCAGCGGACCGTCACCTTTAATCTGAATGGTAATTGTGCTGTTTTCGCTCTTCAGCGTCCCGCTCATCAATGCCGCAGCAGTTAATGTCCTTCCCAGGGCCACAGCAGGAGTGGGATACATATCATGTACTTCTTTTGCATGTGCCACGGTATTAGTGGTAACAGCAGCATATATGCGTATCTGATTGTCTTTTGTCATAGCTCTGAGCATATAATCTTCCATATGTTTGACAACACTCCTTTTAAAATAAAGTAAATTTTTCATTACAGTCTGAAAACTGCCTGAATTATTTCATCATTTATACCTATACCTGGACTCCAGTTCAGTCAAAACTTTCTGGACAGGATTATTCCTTATCCCCATGAATCCGATATTTTTTCCGTTTGAACCCGTCACGCGGTGGCACGGAATTAACAACGGCAGACGGTTTTTCCTGAGAGCCTGTCCCACTGCCCTTGCAGCATTTCTGTTTCCGGCCATTTCAGCCAGTTCATGATAAGCCACCGTTGTTCCGTATGGAACCTTCAGCAGGGCGTTATATACCCGTTTTTCAAACGAAGTGCCCTGAATTTCAAACGGTATGTCAAACTCCTTTACCCTGCCCGCAAAATATCCTTCTATCTGCTCTTTTGCAAGTTCAGATACCCTGTTGCCCGAGAATACCGCAACATTATCGTACGGGTAATCACTTCCCGGAAGCAGAATATCCGTCACATAATTATCGCTTGCAAGTATTATAATTTCGCCCAGTTCAGTTACTGCAACCGACTTATGTACAACGCGGCCTTCCAGCGCATGTCTTATCCGGCGCCACATATACAGCTTGTCTTCCTGCGTGACTGATGCATTGGCCGGACTAGTTGACGGAAGCCGCATGTAATGAATTTCATGACTGACATGAGGCAGAACATGCCTTCTAAAATGCTTTTCCGATGTCTCCCCGTTGCAGAAGACATACCTTATGTTCGGATGTTTGTTTAAAAGCCCTGCCACGTCATTCGGCACTTCATCGCAGATGTTTGAATCAAGGCTTCCCTTTCGCCTGCAGGATTTATACACATCCCACAGTGCAATATTTCTGCTTTTCAGAAATTCCACCCTTTTTTTATAATCCGGCTCAGGCTTTCTGTCGAATATACCATAAACAAGCGGCCAGAATAAGTTACGGGGATGGGCGTAATACTGCCGCTGCCTTAAAGACTCAACACCTGGCATTGTGCCAAGAATCAGGACTTTGCTTTTTTCGTCCACGATTGGTTCAAAGGATCTCAGTATTGTGTCCGTATTTCCAAAATAAGCCATATTCAGCCCCAACAGCAATTTTTTTGCTTACCACATAAATCAAAATGGAAATATATTCATTGTTATCGCTCTGTTTTCTGTGCAGACTAATACAATAATATATAAATATATCATATCATAACCGTGCTTTAAATATTTGACTTTGTTGCGCATATGTAATAAATTATGGAAAAACCGAAAAAATGAAAGGGAGTTTATATGGATCTGCTAAGGCTGATAATTATAGCGATTACACCGGGAATAGCCCTTGCAATGGGTTTATACCTTACCGACAGGTACGACAGGGAACCTGTAAGGCTTCTTTTAAGACTTTTTCTTTACGGTATGCTGGCAGCAGTTCCAACAATAGTTGTTGAACGGTTTTTAAGCAACGTCAATATATTTCGCGGGATTTTGTCCGCGGCCTGGACAGCATATATAGTTGCAGGTTTCACAGAAGAATTTTTCAAACGGCTTGTCGTTATGCGCTTAGCCTACCATCACTACGCCTTTGATGAGAAGCTGGACGGAATTATCTACTGCGCATATTCAGCCCTCGGTTTTGCCACCATTGAGAATATTATGTATGTGCTGTCCGGCTATGATGCCGATCCATATATAGGCTTATACCGTGGAGTTTTAAGTGTGCCCGCCCATATGCTGTTTGCAATTACAATGGGATATTACCTGTCACTGGCGAAGTTCAGTCCGGACAAAGAAAGCCGGAGAAGATTCTTCAGCCTTTCCCTGGTTATGCCCATGCTTTTCCATGGAACATTCAATTTTATCCTCATGTCGCGGATTCATTTGTTGATGATCCTGTTTATACCTTTTGTTATTTACATGTGGTTTGTAAATTTAAGGAGACTCAACAGATACTACCAGGAGTCAAAGGCATGGAACAAATCCGACCTGTGACTCCTCCCTTAAAAGACGCTTTTCACCTAATTCATAACAAACCATTCAGCCGCAGAAAGCCTGTACAAACTTATAAACCCTGCTTTATTTACTGTTCATATATTTTAACCAGGCTGACAGGACCAAATAAACCGGATTCCAGTTTCGCACGGCTTATCCTGTTGGCAATGGAATTTGTTACTTCAACCCTGACAGTATTCAAACCGTCCCTAATCCAATGCGTTATGTCCAAAATATATGGAGCCCACATTTTCACACCTGCATCATGACCGTTAACATATAAATGCGCTGTTTCATGGACCTCGCCGAGATCCAGCAGATACCTGCAGTTATCCTCGGTCTGGACGGTGAATGAAGCTTCGTAGTTCAGCGTCCCAGAAAAAGCATCCATACCGGGCCATTCGGTCCAGGAAATTAAACTTCCGATATTTTCGAAAATTATCCTGTCACCTTCGGAAACACTCCAGCTGCAGCCGAGCCCCAGCCTCTGCACCGTTTTATTCAGATTCCCCGTTTCTGCAGCCATATCCTCTTCCGGATTTATAAACACAACGGCGCTTTCTCTTCTTGGCAGATTCAGTTCAAAACACATATAATCTGTTCCCCTGGATACCGGCAGGAGTTCGGTTGCCGTACCTTTCCATGCATCCCAGAGTTCAGCCCTTCCGGTTATTTCTGTCCGCAGCACGGTATTAATATCTTTTTCCCCCTCATTTGTCAGAACAAAAAGGTGACAGCCTTCCTTAACCACATGGCTCACCCTCAGATCTGGATGACCGGGTTCAAACGAATAACCGGTTTTCGCAGATGCTTTTATGCGTGCAATAAATTCTTCGGCATTATTGGTATACTCAATACCGGGCAAAATATCCTTCTCCGCCGCAGTATTGTATGCCAGAACTTTTCCGCCTTCACCGGCGAACAGCAAAAGCCTTTCCTTTACTTCATCGGTAAGAATACCGGAATCCTCTGTTACAACTATACTGTATTCCTGTTTTTCTATTTTGATTATGCCGTTTTCAATTTTACATCTGTCTTCAATGAACAATTCGGTTTCCAGGTAATTGAACTCTACCTGGTTCTGGTACATGAGTTTGGCTGCCCGCCACGGAAGGCTGCTGCTTCCGCAGAGGATACACACCTTCGCCTGGTTAACCGAATCGGTCATAATAAAGCTCATTCTTTTTATATAGGCTGAAATCAAATTATAATATTTCCACCATGTATTGTTGGGTCCGACATCGGGTGGCCTTTCGCCATAGCGTTTTTCCCCTTCAACCGAATAAAAGAAGGCATGAGGGTACAGCAGGTTCACCCCGCGGACAAACATCCAGTCCATGTACCACTTCATGTCATCCATTGAAAACGCCCAGTGAATACCGTGCGGGCCGCAGCAGCCAAAGCACTCGTTTGAATTTCTTCTCCTGCCCCTGTGTCTTGCAGAATCGGAGGAGCATTTTGCCATTGTGCTGTGCTCGCCTTCAATACCTTTGTTATCCTCAGGGGCAACCCATCTCCATACAATATCCTGTCCGGGTATGTGGAAATATTTCAAAAGACCGATTTCATCGCTTTTTTCCGGATGGCCGGTTAAAGCAATGCCATGCTTTTCACACCATTCCGATATCTGCCTGTAATATGCATGTTCAAGCTTTGAATCCAGTGCTTTTCTGTAATTTCTGCGGATCTGTTCGGTCTTCTCCCCGCAGTCCGTCCATAGCGCAGGCAGGCTTATTTCTTCATTGCCCGCGGATATATACCATTCCAGAAAGTCATCGGTCCAGGGTATCAGTCCTTTTTGGGGGTTCCTTCCAAGAATGCACGGTTCATCGGTAAACATCGCAATTACGGTGCTGCCGAAATACTCCTTCAGAACATCATAATATCTTTCATGGGTTATTTCAATAAATGCCGAAACTGCGTCGGGATTCAGAAGATCTGCCGACAACGGCGCAAAAGGTTCACCGTCGTCTTCACCGAAATGTATACCCCGGATTGTGCCGCCTGAAAAACACAGGGTGAAAACAAGCAGCGACCATTTGCCGTCATCAGGAACCTTAAACCTGATTATTCCCTGTTCTGCGTGAAGTTTCATAATGCTTTCATATACAAAACAGCCTTCTCTCTTTGCAGCCAGAACGGAAACAACCCTTTCGTTTTCGGGGACGGGAAACTCTATTTCCTGCATATCATCCAGGGAATATTCTGTCATTTTCAGGCCTTTTGACGCATACCCGGGATTTCTTTTGACCACAAGCCCGTGGGCTGAGCCTGAAGGATACATTCCTTCGTCATAAAGCACAACCTTCATCCCCAGACGGGCTGCCTCGGAAACTGCAAGCTTGACAAAATGCATGAACCTGTCAGAAAGATATTCGATATCTTTTGGTATCCCAATTCTCGGATGTATTACAAAACCCATTACTCCCTTGTCCCTGAAGTCATGGATCTGCCGTTTTATTTCCCGTTCATCCAGTGAATGGTTCCAGAACCAGAACGGTATGGGGGTAAACTCGTCATCGGGATGTATAAACTTGTTTCTCAGATTTTCTGCCATGGTAAGACCTGTCCTTTATAAGTAATTTTCGGGGCTGAACATACCAGTTTTGTTATACTGCCGCTCCCGTGCTCACCTGTAAATAACCAGTTCCTCAAGGGACTTCCTTCTTTTCGGAGGCTGTCCTCCTTTCGGGTATCCCAGCGGAGTAAGCACTATCGGTTCCAAATCGCCATCCAGCCCAAGAACTTCTGCAGCCGCCTTCGGATCAAAAGCCCCAATCCAGCATGTACCAAGGCCCAATGCCGTTGCTGCCAGAATTATATGATCCATTACAATTGAGGCATCCACATCGGCAAAATTCTTTCCGTCGCTTCTCACCCAACCTTTGCCCTTTTCAGAGCAAACCGCGATTATATACGGGGCATCGGCAAACCATCCCCGTGGATATATCCTTCCAATCTCTTCCTTTCTGCCTTCGGTTTTTGCCACCACTACCTTAAAAGCCTGCAGGTTGCATGCGGTCGGAGCAAGCCTTGCAGCTTCGAGTACTTTCTGTATTTTCTCGGGTTCTATGTCATCGGGAAGATAAGCTCTTACGCTGTACCTTTTGTCCAGGAGTTCAAAAAAATCCATAAATAAACCTCCTCTCGCACCTGATAAAAGTACTGTTTCTACCGGTTTAATTTGAATATATTTCATATGCTCCGAATTGTCAATTTATATTCCTGCCCTGTTCCTGTACTGCCTTCCCGAAAAAAGGTTAATCGGGCAGGCATTTTGCTGAATTTCCCGGCCTTTTACCCCAGTTGCAAAATGAATGTCTATGCTCTTTAATCCGCCTGAATTTTCCGTCAGTATACAATACTTTAATAACTTAACCTGTACCTGCATCGTGAAAGTTATAAACTGGCAGGAGAGTTTATAATTTTGGTAGTGGAAGATTTTTTGATGTCGTGTTATAATTCTTATCACGAATACTGTTTTTTTATTCCGCAGATGTATTACAGCTGCAGCAATATTGCTGTTTCAGTTGTATCCAGTTTAGTAATAACATTCAGTGGAATATATTTCCGGGGGTTGACAGTGTTGTGCGGCCGAAGAAACTTTTCTGTTTTGTATTGATTGCTGTTATATTTACCCTTGCTTCTGTAAATATTCTTTCAAACCATGTCCTGAGCCAGGTGCAGCCAATAACCGATGTTGAAGAAAAGCTCCAGGATATTTCCGTAATTGAACAAACCGTTCTTGAGGACCTTTTTTCCCTTTCTCAGAGAATTGAAGAACTGGAAAGGCAGAAAGACAAAATTACACTTGAAATGGAAAATCTCAGAAGCGATTCTGCAAAGCTTGTAAAAGAGATTGAAGAAAAACAGAATATATACAGCACGCAGCTTAATGTTCTGAGGAAGGTTCTTGTAAGCTATCAGAGAAGGGGTCCCGTATCTTTCCTGGAAACAATTCTGAAATCCGAGAATTTGTCGGACTTTATTCAAAGCCTGAATGTTATCCGACAAATAAGCCGGAACACCGACGAACTGCTGAACGAGCTTCAGATGCGGAAACAGGAACTGATTTCCGAAAATGAAAAACTGATGGCCCAGGAAAAGGAACTGGAAAATTATATTATCCGGCTGCAGGACACTCTTGCCGGGATGTATGACTTAAAGGAAGAACAGGAAGAAATACTGAACTCTCTTGGTGAAGCCAGGGAGCTTTATCAGGATGAGTTACAGCGCCTTAACAATATGTGGGATGAAATCAAGGTGCTGTTTTCCGAAATTCTTGTTCATTTCACCGGGATTGTCGAACGGGGGGAAATCTCTGTTGAAGAATTGAACCTGAGAATAAGTTTCCCGAAAGTTTCAGGAACCATATACGCGGAGACACTGAACGAAATTCTGAAGGATCAGCCGGATCTTCCCCTTATGGAATTCGTTTTTTCACCCGAAGGGATTTGGGTCAATGTCCCTGAGAAGTTTTTGTCCCTCCGGGGAGTGTTTCGCATTGAGAACCGGACCATTTTAAAGTTTGAAGTGGAAGAAGGCTATTTTTATGGCCTGCCCCTGACTGAAGCATCCATTGCAGAACTGTTCAGAAACGGGCCAATAGTCATAGATTTTGAGGAAATTCTGAGGCCTGTTATGCTGGAATCGGTTGAAATATACGACGGTTACCTGGAATTTGTAATTGTGCCAAACCTGGGATAAAATGGAGGACAGCCATATGATTAAAGCCAGCAATGTGTCTTTGAAGTACAGTGATGGAACCATTGCCCTTCGTGATGTTAATTTGAGAATAGACCCCGGTGAATTTGTTTATATAGTCGGACCGAGCGGCTCGGGGAAAACCAGCCTGCTAAAGTTGCTGATGGGTATTGAATTCCCCTCCTCGGGTTCGCTTTATGTCATGGATCAGCCAATTGTAAAAAGCGAAATCAAAAACATAAGGAAACTCAGAAGAAACATAGGGCCGGTATTTCAGGAATTCAGGCTTATTCCGGGAAGAACCGCCCTGGAGAATGTTCTGACAGGCATGCGCTTTCTGGATATTCCAAAACGGCAGATGATAAATAACGCCAAAGAAGCCCTTGCAAAGGTAGGTCTTGAGCATAAAGCCCTGCTGATGGTGGACAAACTGTCTTACGGTGAGGCACAGAGAGTTGCAATAGCGAGAGCGTTGGCAAGAAAGCCTGCGCTGATACTCGCCGACGAACCCACAGGGAATCTGGACTATAACAATGCAATCAATATAATGAATCTGATGTACACTTTAAAGGACAGAAATACAACTGTCCTGATTACAACCCATGCGACGCATTTAATCAGCAATTACGGCAATGCCACTATAATCCGTGTTGAAGAAGGCAGAGTCAGAGTTGAACATCGGGGTGAGCAGTCATGAAAAACTTTTTATATTTCATCAGGGAATCCTTAAGAATAATCCGGCTCAATAAACTGTCAAACCTGTTTTCCTTTTTGGGAACAACCCTTATTCTGTTTTTGCTTGCACTTGTTGTAGGCATATGGAGCATTAGCAGCCAGCTCACCGAAATGCTGAGGAATGAGGCTGAAATAAATGCTTATTTTAACAGGAATATCGCAGATCCAGAAGAACTGCTCAGTTTAGTCGGTCAGATTGACGGTGTACGTGAGGTAAGGCTGGTTGACAAAGAAGAAGCCCGCATGCGAATGGAAAGAATCCTTGGTGAAGAAGCGGATATACTGGACCTTTTTGATGAAAACCCGTTTGAAGCATACATCGAGGTAAAAATCCACCTTGACAGGATGGACTCGGTTTTCAGTCAGATTTCTTTACTGAACGGAATTGATTATGTAAGGGAAAACCGGGAAGTGCTTGAGCAGATAGAAGGTGTGACAAAAGCTCTTGAAGTTCTCGGCTACCTGGTTATTGCAGCCGTAAGCATTACCACTTTGATTATTATATCCCATATGATCAGACAGGGCGTTTACCAGAACCGTGAACATATTAGAACCCTGATTCTGCTGGGAGCTCCTGATAATTTTATTAATTTCCCGTACATACTTCTGGGGTTCCTTCTTACTTTCGGCGGAGGAATAGCGGCAACAGTCCTAATTAACATAATAATAAACCAGGGTTATGGAAGGCTTGGAGGAATACTGCCATTCATACCAATGCCGCCGAAGAACCAGCTGGTATATGGGCTGAGTGTATTTCTGCTTGCGGTAAGTGCAGCCCTTGGGATACTGGGAAGCCTGTTCGGAGTTTCAACTTCAAAAAGGAAAAATTAGAACAGGCAGATTACCTGAAATATACCGAGTACCCCAATTCTTTCAGGATCTGGTAGCTCTTTTCCTGGCTTTCTCTGTCATAGAAACTGATTGCCAGTGCTCCGCCCTCCATCTCGCGGCTGTTGGTAATACCTATATTCTTTATATTAATCCGGTGTTTGCCCAGTACTCCTGCTATTGCTGCAATAACACCGGGTTTATCCTCCACATCCACGGTAATATCGTATGTTTTTATCAGAGCCCCCACTCTTCTGTCCGAGAATGAATCCCTGTACTCTTTCGCACACCGGAAAAATTCCCTTAACTTCCCGTCATCATTGCTGCTCAGCGCTTCTATAAAATTATTAATGCTTCTGCCCAGTTCATCAAGAATATTAATGATATTATTCCTGTTGGTAAGGCAAATACTTTCCCATACAGACGGCTCTGAGGAAGCAATCCTGGTTATATCCCTGAAGCCGCCGGCGGCCAGCGTATGCATTAACCTGTCGTTCCCGTCAAGTTTCCTGACCGTATTAACCAGCGCACTGGCTATTACATGGGGCACATGGCTTATCGCTGCTGTGGCGTAATCATGAACATATGGATCAATTACAATGGGCAAAGCCCCAAGTGATTTAAGAAATTCTGAAAGCTTTTTTATATAAGCTTCATCTGTCCCGTTCATCGGAGTCAGAACATAATATGCGTTTTCAAACAGTGTATGCCTTGAAGCCTTGTATCCCGAAGCTTCCGAGCCGGCCATAGGATGTCCTCCGATAAACGGGCAGGACAGGTTCAGTTTTTTAACCTCCTCCATAACATCTGCCTTTGTACTGCCTACATCAGTGAGGATACAGTCACTGTCAGCTATGCCGTCCAGCTGTTTGACCGTTTCAGGTATCTTTTTTACAGGCACACAGATAAAAATAATTTCACTGCCCCTGAATGTTTCATCAATACCAGCCGCAGCCTTATGTATTGTGCCTTCCTTTAATGCCATTTCCATGGTGGCCCGATCCTGATCATAGGCAACGACGTTTTCACATAACCCCTTTGCTTTAACCGCTTTTACAAGTGAGCCGCCGATAATTCCAAGACCTATAACACCTATTTTGCTTACAAGGCTTTTCATTTTGCGGATTGAATCTCCTCCTCTCAATTTATTATTGGAAGATGCCCTTTTTCGTTTTCCGACCATTTCAGGTTCGGTAAGCCTGCGACAATTTTGTTTATAAATTATATAACACGTTTTTTCAATACACAATAACCGGTGAAAATACACCCGCAGAATTTTGCATGTTTTTGTATTTGCGTAAAAACATTAGGACAAAAAAAGCAAATAAAGTGTCCATAATACATATCCGATAATTCCCGGCTAACCTGTTTATTTGTAAAACGGTGTTGACAATACTTATTTTTGAATGTAGAATTTACTATGTTCTTTGGGATCAAGATTATTTTTATTTAACAAAATGTTTAGACATTTTTTTACCTGTTGTCAGCACCTTTATACCTTACACATTACATCTGATGAGGAAGCAATATTTCGTATTAACTTCTTGCCCACATAATTAATAAAATGCTAATTGAAAATAATATTCAACAAAACAGAAGGGGGTATTGGGGTGAAGAACAAAATCAAGCTCTACGGCTTTAATAACCTTACAAAATCATTATGCTTCAATATCTTTGACGTCTGTTACACTATGTCCGAGCAGGATCAGAAAGAATATGTCGCGTACATTGACGATCAGTACAACTCCGAAAGGCTCACAAAGATATTGCTCAACGTTTCCGACATGATAGGCGCAAAGGTTCTTCATGTTTCCAGGCAGGACTATGAGCCCCAGGGAGCAAGCGCCACTGTTTTAATTGCTGAAAACAATTTTCACGGCAGCGAAACCCTTGCCCACCTGGACAAAAGCCATATTGCAGTTCACACGTATCCTGAATGTCATCCGGTGTCCTCACTGGCGACATTCCGTGTTGATATAGATGTTTCAACATGCGGAGAAATTTCCCCGTTAAGCACATTGAATTACCTTATAAGCAGCTTTGATTCGGACATTATTACAATGGATTACAGAATCCGGGGTTTTACAAGGGACATCTCCGGAAACAAACTGTTTATGGACCACACAATTACATCCATTAAGGATTATATTAACAAAGAGACACTTGAAAAATATGAAACCATGGATTTCAATATGCCGGAATGCAACCTGTTTCATACTCGAATGATGATAAAGGACATCAAGCTTAATAACTACCTGTTAAATACTGATGAGAATGAACTTTCCGAAGAAGCGCGGATTCAGATTATAGACAATTTAAGGAAGGAAATGGAAGACATATTCTGGGGAGAAATTCACAGGAGGCTTTAAATATCAATCATTTTGAAAGGAAAGATCATAATGAGTTTATGGTTTTCTGAAAAGTACGCTGATGGTGTTGTTTTCTCAATTAAGGCGGGAAAACAGCTTGTCAGCGTGCGGAGCAAGTTTCAGAAAATAGATGTTTATGAAACGGATGACCTGGGAAGGATTCTGGTAATTGATGATTATCTGATGCTGACCGAAAAGGATGAATTTATTTACCATGAAATGATTGTTCACGTTCCCATGGCGGTACATCCCTGTGCAGAGCAGATTCTCATAATAGGTGCCGGCGACGGTGGTGCGATACGTGAGCTGACCAGGTATAACTTCGTTAAGAAAATTGATCTTGTTGAGATAGATGAGATGGTTATAAAAACCTGCAGGGAATTCTTACCGCGAATTGCCTGTGGTTTTGATGACGAACGTGTTAATATCCATATCCGGGATGGACTTGAATATGTAAGAAATTTTCAGAATCAGTACGATCTGATCATAGTGGATTCCACAGATCCTGTAGGTCCCGGTGAAGCGCTGTTCAGTGAAGAGTTTTACAGGAACTGTTACAGGGCCCTCAGGGATGACGGCATAATGATAAATCAGCACGAAAGTCCGTTTTATAGAATTGATGTTCTTGGAATGCAGAACGCACATAAAAAAATATACAGGATATTTGACATAAGTGAGGTTTACCAGGCGCATATCCCGACATATGCTTCGGGTCACTGGCTGTTTGGTTTTGCATCCAAAAAATATCATCCGGTAAAGGATTTTAATGCTGACAGGTGGAATTCCCTTGGAATAAAAACAAGGTATTATAATACAAATCTTCATGTCGGTGCCTTCGCACTGCCGAACTATGTGATGGATTTGCTCAGGGAAGCGGAAAAAGAGAATACTTAACCTGGTACCGGGGGAATCTGCTGTCCCCTGCACGTTTTAAACCCGAACCCGCTTCAATAATATAACTATATCAGTTACAGGGAGTATCTCTATGGTATTTTCTATTTTTGCATTTGTATTTGTAATGGCCGTATTTGCCATTCTGATTTGCATTGCAGTATGGAGATTAATTAAAGCCAATAAATATTTAATGATTGCTTTGCTTGGAATAGAATTGACCGTTCTCGGAACTGCGGCAGTGTTGATGAACAAAACCGGAAGCCTTTTATTATCCGTTGCAGGACATGTACTGACCGGAGCAGGAATAATCCTTAATCTTGCTGCAGTATTTACGGCTGCAAAGGATTAGCCGCAGTAACCGGTTCTTTAAATGGGAACCGGGGGCAGATTTTTCAGTTCTTTTCTGAGTATTCTCCATTCCGGCATAAACATGTCCATTAAAGAATAGAATCTCTTGTTGTGGTATCTTTCAATAAGGTGAGTCATTTCATGAACCACAATGTATTCAAGATATTTGGGCAGTCTCCTTGCCAGTTCAAGATTAATCCATATCATGCCTGTGCTCAGGTTGCACGTACCCCATCTGGTTTTCATTGATTTTACCCCGAAGTTTTTTACCTTTACCCCCATTATTTTTTCCCATCTGGCTATTACAACGGGTATCTGCTTTTTAAGCTGTTTCCTGTACCACTCTGTAAGTATCTTTTTTCGCTTTTCCGCTGTACTCCCTTCACGGACATACATATTTATGATACCCTTTTCATTGCATATTTCAACTCTCTGCCTTTTATTCGTGTAAACAACATTCAGCAAATACTCCTTACCAAGATACAGATGAATCTCACCCGATACAAACTTCTTTTCGGACTGCATTTCCTGCACCAGGTACTTTTCACGGTGTTTTTTTATCCAATTCAGCTTTGAAACGGCAAAATTTCTCACTGTAATATCATTCATCCTTAAAGGCGCAGTGATCCGTACCCTGCCGTCGGGCGGCAGAATATACAGGTTCATGTTTTTGATTTTTTTCCTGATTACTTCAATTTCTATCCCGTCAATAACAATACTGCCCATAGTTACTTTTCCCGGTTCCCGGCATATGTTTGCCTGAATTTCATAACAGCCTTATTATACAATATTTCCTCCTGTTTTTTGAATCAAGGTATCATTAATCATTATTGGGTCAGTTCAGGTTTATAATTTATAACCGTGATAATAACAATACGAAAAATCCGCCGGCAACAGCGGATAAAAAAAACAGGATACACGGGTTTTGGATTTCATGTATCCTGTTTCTTCAGTTTAGTATTATTTTATTATTGAAAAACAGGTATTTTATTCTTCATAGCTGATACCGGTATCAAGTTTCGCGGTTAACGTTTCGCCGTCCCAGATTACACCGATATCAAACACCTTTGCAATGTCACGAAGCTTGAAGTAATTGTATCCGCCGATTGTATAAGCAGTCAGGGTTACCTCTTCATTATCCTTATAAACTTTGGCAATCGATAATTCAGCGGCTTTTGAAGTACCGTCACCTGCAGCCAGCTCACCGCCGACAGTTTCATACGGGGTTTCCGAATACATATAAATTGCTTTCTCGTCCTGATTCCAGGTGACATTAAACTGCTTTGTCGTACCGTTAACAGCCATTGCAAAATCTCTCAGCTTAACATAGTTGTTGTTATTGATTACATAAGCTTCCATTGCAACAGGTTCGCCGTTAACTTCAAATTTGGTTGTAGTCGGATTGGCGACAATTGTACCTTCTGAGTTATCCGCTTTCTCATCGGATTCTTCCACAACTGCTTCATCCTCTTCTTCTGCCTCAGGTACATTTTCATTTTCAGCCACAGCTTCATTCTTCAATGCAGCCATCAATTCAGCCGCTTTCTCTTCGGTAACAGGCAGTATCCCGTAATAGACTACTTCGTCGTCAATTATAAGACCTACGGGGAATGTATAGGCAAAATCATTAATCCCGTCTTCTGTTTCATGCCAAAGGTTGAAAGTAAAGGGATTCACCGTGTCGTAGCTGGCAACTTGCCCGATTCCCAGGGTAAGGATGGTCTTTTCCTTATCCAGGAAATCATAACTTGTCGGATACCAATCCAGGTATTGTTCGGGATCCGCAACATTCCTGATTGTCATTGTTGCGCCCTCAACTACAGGTATAAGCTTAACCCCGTCATAAGCATATTTTTCAATAAGCTCATCCTTGGTCAAAACAAGTACTTCGTCTTCAGTATAAACGGTATATGTACCATCTTCATTATCATAAAGCGAATCGTAATATAAATTGACATAGGTATAGGGAATTTCAGCAAATTTTACTTCCCCGTCCTCTGTCGGCACTCCCACAACTCCGTTGATTGTTATGCTGATGGAACGCAGTTCTTCATCCACATAATAATCAATCTGATCCCATACTAAGGTATGGTAGTCCGATACTGAAGCAAATGCTGATGTTCCAAACAATAGGATAAGGATAAGTATTAAAGCCGGAAATTTTACATGTTTCATAACAAAGCCTCCCTGTTGAAAAAGAAAAATTGCTGCAACCCGACAAAACTATGGCGAATTTTGTCGAATCACGCAGAATTAGATCATACAGGTTTTTAGAAACATTGTCTATTTCTTCCATTAACTGTTTATTTATAATCAATTTCCAATATTATTTTGCCACAAAAATAACATTCAGCATTTAAATGCTAAATGTCATATACTGGTCTTGTTCCATAAAATTACCTGCTACAGCGCTGAAAATAAGTCATTGCTATAAAGTAGAACAAAAACGGTTGGCACAACAGTCTTTGTTGCCTGGTATTTTAAAGATGAAAATGGCCTGCTGCTTCAGGCTGATACAGTATTTCGCGGATATGGATGTCAATTATTCCTGAAGGTACGCGCCACGAAATCCTGTCGCCTGCACTGTAGCCCAAAATAGCCGTTCCAACGGGTGAAAGAACTGACAGCTTCCTGTTTTTCATATCGGCCTCATTAGGGTATACCAGGGAAACCTCAACAGTTTCTTCATCATCGATCTGAATTATCGCTTTAGAATTCATTGTAATAATATCATCTGAAATTTGACGTGAAGGAACCACAATGGCCTTCCGTATTTCTCTTTCAAGACTCTGAATGTTTTCATCCAAAACCGCACCGTTGTGTAATTCCCTGTCAATAAGCTTTAACAGCCTTTCCCTGTCCAGCTCGGTAATATATATTTTTTTCTGCACCATGACACCCTCCCTGATTGACTTAATATACCGGTTCATGGATAAAGTGAATACATGAGTATTGCCAACTGTCTGTTCCTTTTCGAAGCCCACACGGACAAATGCCCGCATGGAGCGCAAATTATCCTTATGGATTTTTGCAATCACTTTTTCCGAGCGATTTTCAAAGAAAGCAATCTTTAAAGCTTCCCTGATGGCACTTGTGCCGAAGCCTTTTCCCCAGTTTGCCTTGTCACCGATTACGATTACCATCTCTGTAAGACTGCCCTTTTTAATCAAGCGTATAAACCCAATTGGAACCTTCTTTCTGTTGAACACCATGTAAAATTTTCCGCTGCTGCAGAAAAACTGGGTCATTACCGGATGATTCACCCTGTTCAGAAGCTGCTCCATCTGAGCCGCAACATTCGGCGAGTCACTGAGATATTTCCTCACATCATTGTCCTTAAGCCATTGAATGAGATACAGAACGTGCTGCCTCGTTATTTCAGGGCACAAAAAAATAAAAGGCTCTGACATTTATCTTCATCCTGTCATTTAAATATTAAAGCCTTTCATAGATTTGAAAATTACCTATGACGGTTCTTTGCACCCAGTATAATAAATATTGCCTGAAATGTCAAATTACCAGAAAATGCGAAACCATTTTTCTCTTTACCCGCCGGGAAAGATATGATACCATTTATAGCGGCTTTTCCTCAGATATGCAAATGCAGGGTATTTTTTACCTTATATATTTTTCAGCTGTGTTCAGGGAATTGCCAAAATTTATCCCTGGTACCGGCGTAACACGTTTTGCTTAACCGGAATACAGAACATGAAAAGCCGTCTGTTGGCTATTTGTGATTAAAGTTTTTTTTATTGCATATTTACATTAATACATAAGTATTTGGAGGTTTAATATACATGCGAAAGACCAAAATTATCTGTACTCTTGGACCGGCCTGCGAAAGTGAAGAAATTATGCGGGAACTGGTCCTGGCAGGAATGGATGTAGCCAGGATGAATTTCTCTCACGGCTCATACCAGGAGCATAAAAAAAGAATAGACACACTCAAAAAAATAAGAGAGGAAACCGGGCGTCCGGTAGCGTTGCTGCTGGATACAAAGGGTCCTGAAATCCGCACTGGAAAATTTAATAACGGCTGTGTGACCCTGTCCGAGGGTGACAGTTTTATACTTGTGCACGATGATATTTTGGGTGATGAGCAAAAAGTTTCGGTATCATACAAAGGCCTGTACAGGGATGTAAAAAAGGGTGACAGGATCCTCGTGGATGATGGGCTTATAGAGCTGGAAGTTACGGGAATCATGGGGAAAGATATCCATTGTATTGTCATTAACGGGGGGATCCTTGGCAATAACAAGGGGATCAATGTTCCCGGTGTGGAGATCAACCTTCCGTCCATCACCCAGCAGGATATTGATGATATCAGGTTCGGTATTGAAAACGACGTTGATTTTATTGCTGCTTCCTTTGTACGCAAGGCTGAGGATGTAATTGAAATCAGAAAAGTTCTGGACAAATACAATGGCAAGGATATTAAAATTATATCCAAAATAGAAAACCGCCAGGGTGTAAATAACATTGACGAGATTCTTCTTGCATCTGACGGAATCATGGTGGCACGCGGGGATCTTGGAGTGGAAATACCGGTAGAAGAAGTTCCCGTCGTTCAGAAAATGCTTATTGAAAAATGTTATCGCAGCGGCAAACCCGTTATTACTGCTACGCAGATGCTCGACTCAATGATAAGGAATCCAAGGCCTACCCGTGCCGAAGCCAGTGACGTAGCCAATGCGATTTATGACGGTACCAGTGCCATTATGCTTTCAGGGGAAACTGCCACGGGCAAATACCCTGTGGAAACACTGAAAACAATGTCAAAAATAGCTGAAAAAGCTGAAAACTCGATGGATTACTGGAAACGGTTTGTAACCACTCAGCATGAAATGCTTCCAACAATCACAAACGCCATCAGTCATGCCACATGTACAACTGCGATGGACCTGAAGGCCGCTGCAATTATTACCGTAACAAAATCCGGGCATACAGCCCGCATGATTTCCCGCTTCAGACCTGAATGCCCGATAATTGCAACCACTGTCTGCCCGAAAGTACAGCGTCAGCTTTCACTGAGCTGGGGAGTTGTTCCCTGCCTGGTTAAGGAAGCAACAACCACTGATGAAATGTTTGATATGGGAGTACAAAAAGCCCTGGAATCGGGACTGGTGAAGCACGGAGATCTTACAGTAATAACTGCCGGCGTGCCCATCGGTGTCAGCGGGACAACCAATATTCTGAAAGTTCAGCTTGTGGGAAAGGTACTTGTTAAGGGCACAGGAATAGGCACGGGGGTTATTACGGGCGAGTTATGTGTTGCGAAGACTATTGATGAACTTAAGAGAAAATATGCAAAAGGCAATATCCTTGTTGTGCCGTACACCACAAATGAAATGATGCCGATGATAAAAAGCGCTTCGGCACTTATTGTGGAAGAAAGCGGAACGAATAACCATGCCGCTACCGTGGGGCTTGCACTGGACATTCCCGTTATTGTGGGTGCACAAAACGCTACAAGCCTGCTGAAGAGCGGATGTGTCGTTACGGTTGATGCGGAGCGAGGTATTGTCCATAACGAAAGTTTAACTTCCTGCCATTGAAGATTTAAAACAAACTTTCAAAGAATGTTTTCCAAAAAAACTACAGGGGGGTAAACACCTGTCGGAAATCTCCCCCCTTTTTATTGCTCACAGATTATTAATATTCTTACCTTCAGTTGTCTTATTCGTATTTTTTGCTTCGCACTTGCCATTTACCGTACCGGTATGGTAAAACCTATTCACCATAGTGCAGTTTCAGTTTTGCAAACATGTCTTCGAGTGTAAAACGGGGATCTACATAATTGTAAACACGGATTAACCTTTCTTTCTGATAATGCACATAGCGCATATCCGGTGTAATTCTCGGTGCAGGCTTCATTTCATAATGGTATTCATGAGGATCCAGAAGCAGGCTCACAGCGGGAGAGTCACCGAGGCTCCACATTTCTCCCTTGGGGAAACGCATGTTGTCCTTCATTTTGAAATTGAAATCATACAGCTGCTGGAACAGATACTCCCCGATTTTGCCGTAGGGTTTGACCTTAACAGCCAGCTCAGCAATGCTTACCCTTATTGTGGAATAAACATTGCGGGGTACCTGCCACAAAGGAATATTTGAACGCATTACAACATTTGCGGCATCTATGTCATTGCTCAGGTTAAATTCACTTTCACCGTCAGGCCATGCTCCCCCTCCAATCCATATTGCAGTAAGCCTGTTTTCTATTGCCGGCTCCTTTAAATATGCCGACGCCAAATCGGTCAGCGGGCCGAGGAATATTACGTATAACGGCTTATCACTGTCTGCCATGGCCTCACGGATTATCAGATCGGCTCCCTCTGAATCAACCGGAGTCTGTTCATCGGGTATCTTTGTTTCAGCCCCGCGGTACAACGGAACCTCATTCGTAAGCTCCATCAGCTCAAGTATTTTTGCGCATTCATCATAACTTTCCTGCATGGATTTTGATGTGCGGTTTGTACCAAAGTGAGCAGCAATAATACCTCTGATCATAAATCTGGGTGTCAGCAGGGCATGTACTATGGCAAACTGGTCATCCGCCTCATTTTTCGCATCGGTATTAATTATCAGCCTTATCTTTTTGGTATCCGGAATATCAAACTTATGTTTCATAACAAACCCTTCCCTTAAAATCATATTTATATTCCTTTTTCTAAGATACAGCATATTCCCTGTTAAGTCAAAGAAATATCAAATATTCCGGGAAAAGCACAGTGATAAAAAAATCACATGGTTCTGACTGATTTTAATACCGCGGGCCGGCTGCACAAAAGGTGTTAAATCATTCTAACTGAATGTACAGGTAAAATTTCAGGGGCTTAGAATCATGAAAACCTTTTTTTAAGCACATCCACAAGATCAGTGCGTTCCCAGGGCATACCGGCTGCATTGCTGCCAAATTGGCCATAACACGAAACTGCCGAATATATTGGGTTATCCAGACTAAACTTTCTTATAATGACTGCCGGGCGTAAATCTACATTTTTCAAAATAAAGCTGCACATTTCTTCATCGGGTATTTTTCCCGTTCCGAAAGTTTCCACCATCACCGACACAGGTTCGCTTAGGCCAATGGCATAGCTCAGCTGAACTTCACATTTGTCGGCAAGACCTGCGGCTACAATGTTCTTGGCTATATACCGTGCCATATACGCTCCGCTCCGATCAACTTTTGTTGCATCCTTACCCGAAAATGAACCTCCCCCGAAGCGCGAAAAGCCGCCGTATGTATCAACAATTGACTTTCTCCCTGTAAGTCCTGAATCACCCGCAGGTCCGCCGATAACAAATCTTCCCCCCGGATTTACGAATATCTGTGTATCATCATCAATAAATTTTTCAGGAAGTGCCGGATAAATGACGTGATTTATTACATCATTGCGGAGCGTTTCTATATTTATACTCTCCCTGTGCTGACACGAAAGAACAATTGCAGAAACTCTCGAAGGTGCCCCGTCTGTGTATTCAACAGTCACCTGGGATTTTCCGTCAGGCAGAAGGTAGGGAAGCTCACCGTTTCTTCGTACCTGTTCCAGGCGTTTTGCCAGGGTATGGGCCAGCTCAATCGGAAGCGGCATCAGGAAATCGGTGTCTCTGCAGGCATAACCGAACATCATTCCCTGGTCACCCGCTCCCATATCAAGCTCATCCTGCTTTCCGGATACGCATTTCGCAATATCAGGCGACTGATCGTTCAGATCTATTTTAATATTGCACGTATCTGCATCAAATCCCCGTCCGTGTTCCGTATATCCTATATCCCTTATAACCTGTCTTGCAACAGCATCATAATTAACCATCGCAGTTGTGGTAATTTCACCGAAAATGTGAACCTGATCCCTGGTACAGGTAACTTCACAGGCCACACGTGCGTGCCGGTCATATACAAGAATTTCATCCAGGATGCGATCGGCTATCTGATCGCATATCTTGTCCGGATGTCCCCTTGTTACAGACTCTGATGTAAAGTATGTTTTCATGGTACTCCCTGCCTCACATAATCTTGTGTGGTTTCAGTTTGCCGCTTGTAATCGGCTTATAATCAATGTGCTTCCAAATTCCGTCTGCAACGGGAGCCCATTTTTCTGCTGCGGCCACACATTTATTACAATAATCGGCGGCTCTTTCAGGGCATTTCAAATCAGTGGATTTTGCACCGGTTTGCTCTACCATTTCTGTTAACCGTCCGGGATTGTCCAGAACCGGGCAGGGTCTTAACATATTGTTATTAAACGGCTGTCTTGCACGGTAGGCCCTGAAAAAAGGAGACTGATACGCTTCAAGCAATGTTTTCTCGCGGATATTTGAATCGGAATAATGTACGAATGCACACGGCTCCACATCGCCATTTGCATTAATATGAATATAGGCTCTGCCGGCTGCAATACAACCTCCTACAAACTGGCCGTCATTCCAGAAATCAAGGGTAAATATGGGTTTTGTTTTCCTGAATTTTCGAATCTGATCATACATAAATTTACGCTGTTCGGCTGTTACCATCAGCTCGGGAACAGCATCAGCGCCTATAGGCATATAGGTAAAAAGCCAGGCAAATTTTGCACCGAGTCTTATCATTTCATCAAAATATTCCTCGCTGCCTATAACCTCTGCGTTTTTGCTCGTGTAGCAGCATGATATGCCAAATGCCAGTTTGTGCTCCCGCAGTATATTCATAGCCCTGACTATCTTCTGATATGTACCCTGACCGCGTCTGAAATCGGTTGCTTCTTCGAAGCCTTCAACACTTATGCATGGAACGAAATTTTTGACGCGAAGCATTTCCTTTGCAAAAGCCTCATCAATCAGTGTTCCGTTCGTAAATGCAAAAAAGGCACAGTCGTTATGCTTCTCGCACAGCTTAATTATATCATCTTTCCTGATAAGCGGTTCTCCGCCGGAGTACAGGTAAACATAAGTACCGTGTTCTTTTCCCTGCGTGATGATGCTGTCCAGTTCCCCGAAGGTAAGATTCATTTTATTGCCGTACTGAGCTGCCCAGCATCCTGTACAACTGAGATTGCATGCAGATGTCGGATCCATAAGTATTGCCCACGGAACATTGCAGTCATACTGTTCAGAAATTTTAGTCTGGATGGGTGTACCGAGCATTGAACCGTTCACAACAATTGTCTCAAAAAGGACTTTACGCTGTCCTGCATCAATATCACTCCACAGGCTCTTTATTAATTTTGACCAGTTGCTGTCGGGATCGGCAATGGCTTCTTTAACCGCAGCAACCTGTTTGGTAACCCCCTTCCCTGTATCATGTTCGGTCAACCAGTCAAGAATCTTGGGGATATTCGTCGCGGGATCCCTGTCAAGATAACTGTATACCGCCTTCATACCTAACCTTATCGCTTTTTCGGATATATTCATACGAACACCCTCCCGGAAAATTTTGGTCTGGCTTAAGTTTAAATCAGCGGTACACCAGTCTCAACAGACAAAAAGGGAACTTTGTTCAAAAATCGAACAAAGTTCCCTTTTTGAATGATTTTTGTGCAAATTAACATTTATGTCTGATTTTCGGACATGATCCTGTTTTTGTCTGCACAGTTTTCAAGAGCCTGACGAATGTTTCCCCGGATAATCGTACCAAGTTTGTCCACGTATTCATTTATATCCGGTTTCATGTCATTCCACAAATATTTGAGAAAAAAACCCATAAACGCAAACTGATAAAACTCTGCAACATATTTTATGTCAGTATCTGTTACATCCAGCCCTTCTGCGTCCTTTCTGACCAGTTCATACATATGTTTATGGGTGGATTCAAAGAAATACCGCTCCAGCTGGTCACGGTTCAGCGAGTTGAATATGTGATATACAATTTTCCTGTTTTCCCTGACCATTTCCATAACTGCTTTCAGCAGATTCTCAAGGGATTCATCGGCATTTTCCTCCAGGACCTTTTCCAGTTCTTCCCTGAAAAATGCATCAAGCAGATCATAGATGTCACGGAAGTAATAATAAAAGGTATTTCTGTTGATTCCGCATTTTTCTATTATATTTGTCACCGTGATTTTGTCCAACGGACTTTTTTCAAGCATTTCACGGAATGTTTGTATTATTGCTTTCCGCGTAAACCGTGCCATTTATCTTCTCCTGAAACGGATAACTTGTACTTGTTTGTATACATGAAGCCTTCATGCACAGTAACCTTCTATTGCAGATAAGGCAGGTTTTGCCGGGGCAAAACCTGCCGTCTCAGGCTTTTTGTATGGAGGTGTTATTCATTAGTCTTCAGGCATCGGAGGGGTTGTTGTCTTCGGTTCGGGTTTGTCAGCAACAGCGCTTTCGGTTGTCAGAATCATGGATGCAATGGATGAAGCATTCTGCAGAGCGCAGCGCGCAACTTTTGCAGGATCTATAATTCCTGCTTCAAACATGTTGATGAATTCTTCCTTCACTGCATCAAATCCAATACCCTTTTCGCTCTTTTTAACCCTGTCAACAATTACCGAACCGTCCAGTCCGGCATTTATCGCTATCTGACGGAGAGGTTCCTCAAGCGCTTTCAGAATGATCATTGCACCTGTCTTTTCATCGCCTTCAAGAGTATTAACAAGTTTTTCAACTTCCGGGATGGCATTTATATATGCGGTGCCTCCGCCGGCCACAATACCTTCCTCAACAGCAGCCTTTGTTGCATTCAGAGCGTCTTCCACCCTGTATTTCTTTTCCTTCATTTCTGTCTCGGTCGCTGCACCCACACGGATTACGGCAACTCCGCCGGCGAGTTTTGCCAGTCTTTCGCTCAGTTTTTCCTTGTCATATTCTGATGTGGTTTCTTCAATCTGTTTTCTTATGGCTTCTATTCTGTCCTTTATCTTCTTCTGGTCTCCTGCGCCGTCAACAATAATGGTATTTTCCTTCTGAACTTTTACAGACTTGGCCTTTCCGAACCATTCAAGCTTAATATCCTTAAGTGCCATGCCAAGTTCGTCGGATATGACCTGGCCGCCTGTCAGGATTGCGATATCCTGCAGCATTTCCTTTCTTCTGTCCCCGTAGCCCGGAGCCTTTACAGCAACACATGTAAATGTACCTCTGAGCTTGTTGACAATGAGTGTTGCCAGAGCGTCACCTTCAACATCCTCGGCAATGATAAGCAGTTTACCGCCGTTTCTGACAATCAGCTCAAGGGCAGGGAGCAGATCCTGTGCACTGCTGATCTTTTTATCGGTAATCAGGATGTACGGATCATCAATAACAGCTTCCATCTTTTCGCTGTCGGTTACCATATAGTGGGAAATGTATCCCCTGTCAAAGGACATTCCTTCAACATATTCTATAAAAGTCTCGGATGTCTTTGATTCTTCTATTGTAATAACACCATCGGCTGTAACTTTTTCCATTGCCTCTGCCACAAGGTTCCCTATATCGGGATCGCCGGAGGAAATTGTGGCTACATAAGCCATATCATTTTTGCCCTGAATCTTTCTGCTGTTGTTTTTCAGAGCCTCAACAGTCTTCTCTGTTGCCTTGTCAATTCCTCTTTTCAGAATTATCGGGTTTGCTCCCGCAGCAAGGTTTTTCATACCTTCCCTTACAATTGCCTGGGCGAGCAGGGTAGCCGTTGTGGTACCGTCACCGGCAATATCATTTGTCTTGCTTGCAACTTCCTTTACAAGCTGAGCTCCCATATTTTCATAGGGATCTTCCAGTTCAATCTCCTTGGCAATTGTGACACCGTCGTTTGTGATTACAGGGCTTCCGTATTTCTTGTCCAGTACCACGTTTCTTCCCTTGGGTCCAAGCGTTACCTTAACGGTATTCGCCAATTTGTTTACACCGGCTTCAATAGCCTTTCTTGCTTCAAGATCATATGTTATCATTTTTGCAGACATTTCGCGCTCCACCTTCCTTTTATTCTATAATCGCCAGAATATCGTCCTGCTTGACTATCAGGTATTCCTCATCATCAATCTTTACCTCGGTTCCCGCATATTTGCTGTAAAGAACCTTGTCGCCCGGTTTTACATACATTTTGATTTCCTTGCCGTCCTTAACTTCGCCGGGACCTACTGCAATAACTTCTGCGATATAGGTTTTTTCCTTTGCCTTGGATGGGAGAACAATTCCGCTTTTGGTGGTTTCTTCGGCCTCTGTTTCCTTTAAAACAACCCTTGTTCCCAAAGGTTTTAAGGTCATAACAGATCAACTCCTTCTTATAATAATTGGTTATTGATATGAGGTATTACCTCGCTGTTACAAAATTAAACCTGTTTCCTTGCATATAACGAACGAGGAAAACCTTGCAGAAAGAACAGAAGGATTTGAGATACCATTTATATTTTTAGCACTCATCTCCATCGAGTGCTAACAAATATAATTTTATTTCATCAGGATTTATAGTCAATAAATACCACCCATTAAATTTTATGATTTTACCAAAATAGCTGTATAAATTTTAAGAATTCTTGTTTTTTCTAAAGAATACTATGCAATTTGCATAAAAGCGCCTGTATGGCTATAATTCCCATGTGTTGCCAAAACACATACTGATGTTTATACTTTTACTATGATATGATGTTTTTTAAAGTGCGTTGAATAAAAAAGCAGGAGAGATAAAATTGAGCAGAAAGCCTGTAAAGCGCGGCTCTGATCCCGATGATTCAAAATGGTTCTCAGATGAGGCCGTTGAGAAACTGAAAAAAGCTCAGGATGAGATACAATGGCTGCTTGACAGAGGGTACAGATTTGATTCGGTATTGCCTTTTGTATGCAATCACTATCTTCTTTCATCCAGACAAAGGCTTGCACTTCAGCGGTCGGTTTCAAGTTCACTGAAATTTGAAAAAAGAAAAAAATCAATGCTTGGCTTTGAGGAAGCCAAAGAAGGATGTATTTACATTGACGGGTTCAATCTGATCATAACAATTGAAGTTGCGCTTTCAGGGAGCCCGGTATTCCTGGGAAAAGACGGGGTTATAAGAGACCTTGCCGGGCTGCGCGGAACATACCGGATAATAGACAAAACAGACATGGCATTGAAACTTATAGGAAAAAGTTTAAGTGAACTTTCGGTACAGGGGGCAATTTTTTATCTGGATTCCCCTGTCTCAAACTCAGGGCGTCTTGGAAAAAAGATACTCCGGCATTCCTGCTGGTGGAATTTTCCGGTTGATGTGGAACTTGTACCCAATGCCGATGCAATACTTTCGAAAATGAACAGGATTGTAACATCGGATGCAATAATCCTTGATGAGTGTGCAGGCTGGTTTAACCTGGCACGAAAAATAATTGAGGATCACATAAGTTATGCCTGGATTGTGGATTTAACTTAATATGTTTTTATAGTAAAAAATGGCAAGCTGGGTTCTGTCCCGAAGATTCAGTTTATCAAGAATCATGCTTATATAATTTCTGACCGTTCCCTCACTTAAATACAGTATTCGGGATATTTCCCTGTTAGTAAGGCCATCGGCAACATGTTTGATAATGCTGATTTCCCTCTCACTCAGCCCCAGGCTTTCCAGAATGCTTTCCGGTTTTCCTCCTGTGAGCGCATGCATTTTACTGATAATCTCGTCGCCGAAGACTCTCTGCCCCATATGGACGGCTTTTACCGACGGAATAATGCTTTCGTAATTCTGCTTCAGTATGTATCCTTTCGCGCCTATCTGAAAGGCCCTGACAATATATTCATCATCGGAAAAGGTTGTAAGAAAAAGTATTTTGGCATTTTTGTCGCAGGCGATAATTTCCTCCGCAGCCTCCAGGCCTGTCACGCCGTCCATTCTTATATCCAGAAGAACAATATCGGGTCTATACCTTTTATAAAGTTCCACCGCCTCACTGCCGCTGTTTCCCGTTGCAACAACCTCAATATCTTCATCCGATTCAAGTATTGTTTTAAGAGAAGAAGTTACCAGCCTGTCGTCATCAACAACCATTATTCTCATACAGCACCTGCTTTCATGAGACTTCCTTTTTCGGAATGGAAATAAATATCTCAAACCCGTTATCGGTATTTATATTCATATAACCGTTGAAGGAATTCACCCTTTCGGTCATGTTATCAAGTCCAAGTCCGTGGCCGATACTCCGGACTCTACCGTTATCCTTTATTATCAGCTGGTAAAAGGCCGGATGCTCATTCAACGCAATCGTAACCCTTGTTGCAGTCGAATGTTTCATAACATTCGACAAAGCTTCCTTTACTATGGAGATAAACGTATATTTCAGTTTATTGTCGGGATTCGTGTATATATTATAATCATAATGTACGTCGCAGAAAGTAAATTTTTTAATAAACTCCCTAATCTGCACATCCAGGTCAATTGATTCATCGTAAACTTTATGTATACTTGTTCTGATACTGTTCATTGCCTGCTTCAGTGTCTCATTCAGTTCTTCAATACTTTTTCTTGTTTTTTCGTCCGTACTGACGGTTAACAGGGCACCCGACTGAAGTATGGCGCTCGATAGCAGATGGCCCACATTGTCATGGATATCCCTTGCAATACGGTTACGTTCATTCAGCGTAGCCAGGTACAGTTCATTATCCTGTTTTTCTATTAAGTCAGCATTCTGCTTTTTTAACTTTATCGACATTTCCCTTGCTTCATCGCTGATCTCGTTAAGCCTTTTCCGGAGCTCTTCCTGTATATTAAGCCGATATCTGATTAATATGCTCAGCGCCGTCAGTATTATTACCGTCAGAAAAACCTGAACGGAAGAATATCTGTAAAAAAGAATCAGCGGTATAATTCCGAAAAGATTATAATACCTGTATTTTGAATAAATCATATCGTAAACCGCCAGGGGGAAGAAAATAACAAGCTCCGGCATAAAACAGCACAAAACCGAGAAACCGACAGTCAACATAACCTTTATTCCGTCGTTATCAAAGTAACTGCATAAACAGCTTACAATAACGGATACAAGCACTGCCGGTATGTTTATGCTGTGGTCCGGTATGCTGATGCTGATAACCAGGCTGCTTATGAACAATATCGCTTTTTCCGTAAAGCCTGTATTAATGTGACCAAACATATTAACTAACCGCCTGTTTTCAAAAATACAGAATTGCAAAAATTACTTCCTGTGAAAGCCATTTTATCATAATGACGTCTGTTTGTATATTGCGGTTTGCCTGTTTCCCCGGTTAAGATACCTTATTGTGACATTTGTCATATAAGTTTATGACTTGGCACACTAAAAAAATTATATGTCTGCCTGTTATAATTTGTTTGGTATCCCGAAAACCATAAAGCATCCGGAGGTCTTGAAAATGATTGTCAGCGTAAAAAATCTGGTAAAAAGATACGGTGACCTGGTAGCCGTTGATCATCTTTCTTTTTCAATAAAAGAAGGGGAAATCTTTGGTCTTCTGGGTCCGAACGGGTCAGGAAAAACAACGGTGATAAACTGTATCTTGTCATTGCTTAAGTATGACAAGGGTGAAATAGAAGTTTTCGGGCAGCCGATGAGGCCCGATTCATACGATATTAAACGGAATATCGGCATTGTTATGCAAAACGTGGCTGTATACAATGAACTGACGGTCTACCAGAATATTGAATATTTCTGCGGATTGTATGTAAAGGACAAATCGACCAGAAAAAAACTGGTTAATGAAGCAATTGAGTTTACCGGGCTTGGTGAATTCACCGGGTTCTATCCGAAAAAACTCAGCGGTGGACTTTTACGAAGGCTGAACATTGCATGCGGCATCGCACACAAACCCAGGCTTATTATCCTTGATGAACCAACCGTCGCGGTTGATCCCCAGAGCCGAAACAGGATTCTCGAAGGAATACTGGAACTGAACAGGCAGGGAGCCACAATTATATATACATCCCATTACATGGACGAGGTGGAGCAGATTTGCAGCAGAATAATGATAATAGACAGGGGAAGAGAAATAGCAACGGGAACAAAAGATGAGCTTAAGGCAATGATATCGCTGGGCGAAAAAATCACTGTTGAATCGTACAGCATAGGTGAAAAGCACATATCGGAAATTAAAAAACTGCCCGGTATTACTTCGGTTGAATACAAGGACAATATTCTCAGGATTAAATCAGAAAAAGGAACGAATAACCTTGAAACCGTACTGGACTATATCCGGAAGGAAAAAATTCATTTCGGAAGGATATACTCGGAAATGCCTACGCTTAATGATGTTTTTCTTGAAATAACAGGCAGGGAACTGAGGGACTGAGAGGTGTTTGCATGTTTACGCATATATTTTCATACAGGCTTAAATGCCTTCTGAGAAATTATGAAAACATCTTCTGGATGCTGATTTTCCCTTTGATTCTGGCAACTTTGTTTTACATGGCATTTTCAAACCTGAACAGCGCGGAAGCTTTCAGCATCATTGACATAGCGGTTGTGGACAGCGAGCAGTACAGGCAGGATGGAAATTTCAGAGCGGCCCTTGAAAAAGTATCGACAGGGGATGGCCGTCTTTTCAATGTTTCTGTCGTTTCCATCGAAGAAGCCGATAAAATGCTTAAAAACAACCAGATTGACGGGTATATTGTTGTTGACCGGCAAATAAAAATGGTTGTCAGCAAAACAGGTTTTAGGCAAACCATAATAAAAACGTTTATTGATAATTATATGCACACGTTTTCTGCTGTCAGTACAGTTATGTCACAAGCACCCGACAAAATTCAGCAACTACTTGAGACTATTGAAAACAGGGTAAATTATGTCAGGGAAGTATCAACAACAAGTGCAGATCCCAACAATGTCCATCTTTATTTTTATTCGCTGATAGCAATGGCCTGCTTTTACGGATGTTTTTCTGGCATGCGTGAAGTATCGGATATCCAGGCAGACCTTTCCCCGCTGGCAGCAAGATTAAATACTGCGCCGGTATATAAACTTAAGGCATTTTTATATAACTCTTTTGCTTCTGTTGTCGTACATTTTGCTGAGTTACTCATTCTTATTGCCTATGTAATTTTTGTACTGGATGTTGATTTCGGCTCAAAAATCGCCCATGTCATATTTACAACGCTGATAGGTTCCATAACAGGTTTTTCCTTTGGTGCTTTTGTCAGCGCAGTTATAAGAAAATCAGAAGGGTTTAAAACGGCTGTAATGATAAGCACTATAATGGTCTGCTGCTTTTTTGCGGGGATGATGTTTCAGGATATGAAATATATCATTGCAGTGAATGTGCCGCTGCTGTCCTATCTTAATCCTCTGAATCTTCTTACCGATGCTTTTTATTCGTTATATTACTATGACACTTTTACAAGGTATTACACAAATATTGCAGTATTACTGGCTTTTACAGCCGTATTCTTCACAGGAACCTATTTGGTGATCAGGAGGAAAAAGTATGCAAGCCTTTAAACTTGCCATGAGAATAATAAATAAAAATAAAGCTCAAATGCTTATATATGTTGTCATATTTTTTGCGATTTCGGCTATAATGTCATCTTATTCCTCCAGAGAAAGCAAGTCATATACTTCATTCACACCTGCCAAAACCACAATCGCATTTATAAGCGAAGAAGACACACCGCTGATCGACGGGTTCAAGAAAGAACTGGCCAGGGTTGCCGACTTTGCGAACATTCCGGATGAAACCGAAGCTCTGCAGGATGCCCTGTATTTCAGGCAGGTTTCCTGTGTCCTCCGAATTCCGAAGGGATTTACCGAAAAATTTATGAACGGTGAAAATGTACAGATAGAAAGAATGAGTATTCCCAATTCAATGAGAAATGTTCATGTTGAACTGTGTATTGACAAATACTTCAATACCGCGGCTCTATATGTCAGGAGTATTGACGGAATATCACAGCAGGAACTGGTACGGTATCTTGAAAAAGATTTATCAGAGACTGCATCCGTGGAAATTGCTGCAGCAGACACGGAAAGTCCGGGAATGATTGATACAAATTACTTTTTCAATTATTTCGCATATCCGCTTCTGTCGGTAATTATCCTGGGGATGAGTGCACTTATGCTTGTTTTGAATGACCCGGATTTAAAAATGAGGAACAACTGTGCGCCGGTAAAAAGCACCAGCATAAGCATGCAGTTTATTCTTGCAGGCTTGGTTTTTACCGTTTTATCATGGCTGCTTATTGTTATCCTGCATTTTGCAGTGAATTTCAGGGATGGCTTCGGTCCCAAAACCTTATTGCTGCTGTCAAGCTCATTTATCTTTGCAATCTGCTGCCTGTCCATAAGTTTTCTGGCAGGCACCCTTGTAAAAAGCAGGGATGCCATTCATGCCGCGGCAAACGTCCTGTCCCTCGGAATGAGTTTTATCAGCGGCGTTTTTGTCCCTCAGGAACTGCTGGGAAGCCATGTCCTGAAAATAGCAAGTTTTACACCTGTATACTGGTATGTCAGGGCGAACAACACCATAGCCGGGCTTAATGCGTTTACCCCGGACACACTAAAGCCGGTCATAAATGATTTTCTGATAATTATTGGCTTTGGTACTGCATTTTTCTCGGTAAGCCTTGCTCTCAGGAAACAGAAAACTTCCTGACAGCAGATTTGTTTTATAATGTGTCGGAAACCCGTAACCGTCGCATTACGGGTTTTCTTTTGCATGTTTAAGGATACGCGGACTGCCTGGTAATAAATTTTAAGAAAATACATTACAATTTATATCTGACGGGGAATTCCCCCATTTCATCTGAATAAGCATACAAATATCGAATTTCATTCTCCAGGTGCTGTCCTGAGAAAAAAATATCCCCCGCAGCGGCGGGGGATAGTAAGATTGATCCATATATCCGATTGTGGTTTTATCGGCTGTATGATTTGTAAAGTCTGTACAGGAATACTGCTGCTTCTGCCCGGGTTGTATTGTTTCCTGGCATGATTTTATTGTTGCTGCCGACTATAAGGCCTTCACTGACGAGTGCAGCAGCACTTTCTACAGCCCAGGACGCAATTTCTCCCTTGTCGGTAAAACTGTCAAGTACTTTTGTGGAACCCGGTTTTTCAAGCATTCCCAGCGATATCAGTGCTCTTGCCGTCAGTGTCATCATTTCCTGTCTTGTGATTTCCAGATCCGGTGAAAACTTGTTATTGCCTGTACCTAAAGTGATACCCAGTTTTTTAGCTATGGCTATTTCATTGTAATAATAAGTATCTTTGCTTATATCATCAAAATTCGTAAAATCATCAGTAATCTGCGTGTTCAGGTTCAGAGCCCTCACAAGTGCATACAGGTAATCAGCCCTGGTTATATTCTCTGATGGCCTGAAAGAATCCCCGTCTGTTTTGATTATATCTCTCGCAGCCAGCGCCTTAATCGAATCTATGGCCCATTCAGCATTTTCAAGGTCGGTAAAGTTCTTTTCAACGTATGCTACCGCAAACATGCTGAAATGAGTTGTCTTAAAGATTACCATGCCTGTTTCAGGATCATACCTGCCGCTTGGTACAGTTATTACATTCCCGTTACCGTCAATATACCAGATTACAATACCGTACGGATTTTCCAGTTCGTTTTCCGAAGGCTGGTATGGTATGTGCACGGTTACAGGTGTATCCGGGTTATTCCAGTCAATCTGCCTGTTACCCACGTTCAGAGTTAACTCGATCACAGGCCTTTCACCAACGGCATTTCTTACATCTTCAGGCAGAGTATCCTTATTGACCGTTCCAACTGTAATTCTTACTTCATCATCTCCCGAAATACCCGGTATATTTGCCAGCATGTTATCCTGTATCATTATGTTTCCGAAAGCTGTTTCCACATTAAGTATTCCTTCTCCATTACCTTCAGCCAGGGATTTTGCCGGTAAAACCACCGAATATCCGTCTACGTTAATGCCCTTAAGCTGAGGTAATTTAACGGTTATGTTTCTGGCCATAAAATCTTTTACTCTACCATAATCCAGTCTGGCAGATGCAATTCTGTCTTTCACAGTTGCCCCGACATTTACGGTCGAGTTCGGCGCAGGAGTGGGTGTTGGAGTATATGAAGAGGATGGTGTATCAGGTTTCTTCGGTTCGGGTTCTTCAGGTGTTTCAAGTGTAACCGAAATTGCCACGGTTCTGCTAAACTTACCTTTAGACACTGTCACCTTGTAACTTCCGTCCTCAAACGTAACAACGGCAACCGAATCATTTCCTTCAGGGATACGTGCATTTACAGCCTTCTGAACCCATGCGGTTTTTGATTCCTGATTTGCCTGGCTGCTTACAGGAATTCTGTATGTTCCGCTTATAATTGCCTCTATTGCTTCATCCACTGCCTTTTTATCCGGGTCATCATATGACAAGTTAATGAACTTCGGTCCCGGAATCATGTTACCCTCTGTGTCTTTCAGGCGGAATATAATGAGAGCAGCATTACCGTCTGCCGGGAACTTGTCGTAATCCACAGATAATGTTACCTGCTTCCCATCTTCGGACCATATGGTATCCCACCTGTCAGCAAAATTCAAACCAAAACCAAACTCGCGTTTGTCAAGTTCGGAATCAAATTCTATGATTATGTTAATCTTTTCACCGTCACGCTCAACCTTTGTACCGATTATTTTTGTATCAAAATTCGATGGTTTTGGCTGCGGTGCCTCCGGACGGGTAACGGTTCCGCCGGATTCCAGTATTCTTCTTTCTTCCAAATTATCCGGTATTTCCGGCCATACTTCAGCAGGTCCGTTATTATACCTTTCCACATTCCAGCTTATAGGCTCAGTAAATCTGTCAGCTCCATCTTTTCCGTTATTATTTGCTGAAGCATAAACATTCCCGAAGGAAATCTCAAAAGTAAAGTCCGGAATTGTAACAAACTTCAGATTCTTTATGTGGAATGTTTTGTTTTCATCCCATCCTTCATTGGCAATTCTTGCAAACAGCTTGTCATGGAACTGGATTCCGTATTCCAGCAAAGTGGTTTCTTCTTCCTTGAAGCGCTCGGGTGTGAAACTCATCGTAACAAGTTTTCCGTCTACATAAACTTCCGGCGGATTTTCTGCACTGTTTGCAAGTCTGCTCGAAAAACCGATAACACGGTTCTCTTCTCCTTCATCACCTTTCGCTCTTCCATGCCTTAAAGCATCCGCAAGGCTTACAGCAGAAAAGAAAACACTTCTGTTCTCCTTGTCGCTGCCAACCGTTCGCAGTTCATAACGGCCATATATAGCCTGTTCGGCATTCAGTTCGAATATAAACTCTTCACCTTCATGTTTTGCAGGATTTATCTCAGTACCGTCGGGCAGAATCAGTTTAACATCAGGTGCATTGGAATATGCAGTAATTGTTATCGGGTATCCTACAAGGAAATTTTCCTGTGCTGTCCATAATACATACTTGTCAGGTCTTGACCACGGCAGGTATGAACTGTTGATATCAAACGGATAAGAATTGAATTCACTTACATAGCTATAGTCTCTTGCCGGATATGACATAGCGCCAAGACCTGTACCATTCGGGAATAAATCCTGAACATGAAGTTTCCTGTCATCAGTCTGCTTAAATTCACGATCCATTATCGCAATTATAAACGGAACATCCCGGTTATAGAGCATATGATCACTCTGACGTGCCCTGATGGCTATATTGGTTTTTTCAATTTCATTTTTACCTATGTAGGCATACACCTCGGAAGCTGCCTGTACAGCCGCAACTCCTCCTTCATTACCCAGCCAGTGTGCATCTATACCTGTTAATGCAAAGAATACTCTCGGTGCAACAAGTGCGATTATATCACTTGAATCAAAAGGAAGCTGGTTATCCCTGTTTACAAAATGCCCTGCAGTTTCTGGGAACCAACTGCTGCCTCCTCCATATGAAACAGTGGGAATTTCTGTTTTTCCATATACTCTGTCGGCCTTTGGGTATGCGTTAAAATTAAAAATCTTGCCTTCAACCTTATAACGATAGCTTTGAATTCCTGACCCACCCGGTTCACTGGCAATGCATATATCAAAACGATCATCGAAAGCAGCTGCGAACATAGCAGCTTTACCATATCTGGAATGGCCTATGACAAGAGTTTTTGAAGGATCTATATGCAAAAATTCACCCCATGTCATGTCATTGTCTTTCATGGGCTGTTCCAACGCACTGATTATCTGACTTGCACCCCAACCCCAAGCCATCAGTGCACCCGATGCATACTCATATACATCCTTATTATATGGATATAGTGTTGTATATACACCACTACGATCTATTCCGTCAGAAGCACTGGAATCATCAGCATATATATCGGTTGGTGTAAAGCTTATGTACGCATATCCTTGTTCATTTATGGTGTTAACATGGGATCTCATAGTACCTCCTATATCTATTATTACAGGCAACTGTATATCCAAATCATCCCAGTAAACAGCTCCGCTGACAGATGGCTCATAATCTTTCCATGCATAAACCACCTGTGCTACGGTCGGAATTTGTACATTGATATTAAAGCTTGCTTCCGTATCTCTATCACGATTCCTTACTGTTACAGTGTTATATGTTACTGGTACTTCTGCGGGAGGTGGCGAATCTATGGTGCCCGTATAATCTCTGAATACAAAGTACGATTGCCAAAATCCCCAAAGCTGGTAAGGAACATAATAACCAGTATTCCAGGCTTCTATAGCCATTTCTATTGCTTCTTCCTCATTATCTGCAGGTCCAAAGATATATTCTTCTTCACCCTCTATAGGACCCCAATCGCCATATATCATATTTTTAAACTTTACAGATCCTTCAAGCAAGTTCGCAACAAGTTTATCAAACTCTTCCCTGACATTAAACTCAGTTCCAAAAATATCTTTCACTATGTAAGGCTCAACAACAGTTTCTGTTTTTCCCGATACATCTTCAGGTTTGGTTGGCCATCTGTAACCCAGCCAGTAACGCTGAACAAGCTCTTTAATTTCTTCCCGGCGGGCATCCCATTCTTCCGGGCTTGATACATAACCGTCACCTGTTGGGTCATTGCTCTTTTTAAAAAATTTGAACGGATCAGGGATTGTATTTATTTGCGGCAGCTCATCAACACCAGGATAGCCAGGCCAAATCTCTGACGACGCCCTGCTTTTCACAGGAAACACTCCTAACAGCAGTATTACAATTAGTACACTGGCAATACTTCGTCTAATGTTTTTCATATTTTTACACTCCCCTTCAATATTTTTTTATTTATTTTAATCCGCATATAGCGGCAGTTTCAGGCGTTCTCATACAGAAGCCATATGATAAATTCTTCATTATCTGACTTGATGGATAATTTGAAAAACTCAGCACTGTAAAAGATATGCCGCCCAAAGATGTCATAATAAGAGCGTTTAAAATTATAACCATGAAAAAATAAATAAACAGCAAAAGTTGTACTTTATTTTTGAAAACATGTAATCTAATCTGTATCTTATTTTATGCCTATATTGCTTTGGACAACCGGATATTACTAAAATAGCACATAAAATATTCTAAGTCAATATTCTTACATTGTGTAATATAACTAAATAATTATAATTTATATATATGGTATTTTAGCATTTATAATAATACATGTAATTAAATATAGCATAAAACTTGTTATTACAACTTTACAGAATTTATGAAATTTTTTCTTTATAAGGGAAATAATTTTACTCACTCCCTGAAACCGGGGAAATGACGAATACAGTTGGAAGAAATGCTGCTCTGAAAACAACGGCTTACGATAAGTTCTATTCAAAAAAACAGTAAATTTAGATGTCACAAAAACACTCTTCCCTGAACTTTTTCGGAGTTTTGCCTGTAATGTTCTTGAAAACCATATAAAAATATGTATCACTGTTAAAACCTGAGCGCATATAAATTTCATTCAGCCTTATTCCGTCCCGGATAAGCTGTTTTGCGTGCTCCATCCTTATTCGGTTGAGATATTCCGTTACTCCGCATCCGGTATCTTCCTTGAATATACGGCTCAGGTAAGACGGTGAAGTATGGAGATGTTCCGCTATAGTGTTCAGAGAAATGTCCCGGGTATAATTCCGGTTAATGTACAGAATCGCCTGACGTGTTATTTCTCGATACTTTTCAGTTTCCCCGAATTTTCTGATATACTTCATTGCGTTTATATAACATTCCAGTATTTCCTTCTGCATTTCATCAAGCGACATCTGCTGCAAATTTTGGTATATATAGTAAAAATCAGGATAAATAGTCATCAGATCTGTTTTGTATTCCCTGAGTGTACGGGTAAGCAGATTAACGAGATGCGCGAAAATCAACTGCGCTTGCACCGAGTTAAGACCGCTTTCACGGATATTGCTGAAAATCTTCGCTATATACTCCCTTACTTCCTGCATGCATCCGTTTTGTATCAGCCTTATAATATTATGTTCATCATTAAAATCTATACAGTAGTTCCTGTACACCGATTTGGGAATTGTACGATCGTGAATGACTGTGTCGGTTCCCCTGTAAATTCTTTCACCCAGTGCTGCACGGGTGTTTTTATATATGCCGGCTATGCCAAGAGGCGATGATGAAATACCACTGATACTGTAGCATGCGGTAATGTTATAATGACGTTTCAGAGCAATACGAATCTGGTTTATACATGCATTCACATTCATTAAAAAACTGTTCTGAGAATGTGTTTCTCCGGAAGAAAAAAGTATGGCGAATCCGACATCAAATTGAGGAATAAGCATTGCATCGGATGAAAGGTTTTCCCCGATCAGCTCCATCATTCTTTCAAACAAAACCTGCCATTCACCCTTTGTATTCCTGCTCTTAAGTGTACTGATATTGTCAAACTCTGCTGCAACAACCAGAAAACTGCCTGCCGTTCCTATCGGAAGCGAAAGCTCCTTTGCCTGCCTTGTGATTTCATTCAGATCTCCTGCCCGCCCTTCCAGCAAATCAGCTAAAAACCGCTGACGGAGCATTTTATATCCGATGGCTATCTGTTTTTTCATTCTTTCAGCGTCCAGTTTTGATTCCTTTGCCCTGTTTATCTGTTTTTGGGCTGTTTGCAGTACATTCAGAAGCGAAGATGCGGTTATATTGTGTTTAAGAAGATAATCCACAACACCCTGCTTAAGGCTTGTACGAACGTATTCGTAATCATCATAACCTGAAAGTGCAATAACCTGGATATGAGGATAGTTTTCATGAAGGTACGCGATCAGCGAAAGGCCGTCCATTCCTGACATTTTGATATCGGTTATAACTATATCGGGTTCCAGTTTTTCAATCTTCTGTTTGGCAGATATACCGTCACTTGCTTCGCCGCATAAATAGAAACCGTACATTTCCCAGTTGATTATCTCTTTCAGGCTGTTGCGGAAAACCACCTCATCATCCACTATAAGTACTGTCGTCATTATGCTTTACCTCCTTTAAATTAGGCAGCACTACCTCGACAGTAGTATACATCTTATAAATACTATCAACATAAATACCGTAATCATTTCCAAATAGCATTTTTATACGTCCGTCCACATTGGATAATCCTATTCCTGAATATGTAACCGTATCATCAGGGTTTCTGGGTTTCATAATATTGGGCAGGATTTCGGGGGGTATGCCCTGCCCGTTATCAGTTACCGATATATAAATATTGGATTCGTTTCCTGTAACCCGTATTATTATCTGACCACCTACATTTTTGTTTTTCAGGCCGTGTATCAGGGCATTTTCCACCAATGGCTGCAGAATAAGCTTTGGAACCAGGGAATCCTCAAGTTCAGGTTCCACTTCACATACGACATTGAAACTGCCGTAATCACGATAGCTCATTATTTCCAGATAGCTGCGGACATAGCTTATTTCCCTGCTGATAGGAATAAAATCTTCCCTTATGTCCATACTGACATGCAGCAGTTCTATTAATGACACAAGAATATTTTCAATGTTATATGCTTTTTGTGTATGGGCAAGACACCTCACGGTGTTGAGCGTATTGGACAGAAAATGCGGGTTGATTTGAGCACGAAGCGCCGCAAGCTCAGCTTTTCGTTTCTCCTTTTCCTTGTATTTTACGTTTTCGATCAGCTGCCGTATCTGGGAAAGCATTAAGTTAAAATTGCGTGTTACCTGACCGATTTCATCCCGGGATTCATTTTTAATTTCCACATTTAAATTTCCTTCCTTAACAAGGTTCATTGCTTCCACCAGCTCGGTAAGTGGATTTGATATCCTGCTGGAAAACAAACCAATGCCTATAATCATCGCTATGCATATGCAGCAGAGCAGAAGCAGCATATTGCGAAAGTTCATATATGCTTCATAATCCAGGTAATCGTATGGTATCAGACATATTACCGACCATCCCAGGCTGTCGATATTATTCCTCAGAATCATATAACTGTCATTGTAATTTACCGAACCGGGTTCGGAAGTGTAAAACTGAGACGGTATAACAGTTAAATCATTTCGCAATGCTTCTGCAACAGGGAAAGCTGTTTGATTCGTACTCGACACAATTCTGCCGTTTGCATCCAGGACAATAATTTCTGCGTTCCTGCCAAGGTCAATTTTCTTGAGTCTTTTGGAGATTATCTGCTCATTTATTCGCAGAGTAATAACTCCCAATACATCTCCGCTCTCCAGTTCCCGTACAAGACGGCCAATCAGAATGCATCTCTCAATACCTTTTTCGGTATCCTGCTGACGCCGGATGTTATCCATTTGATGGTTACCGGAATAAGAACGAATGACAGTTTTGCCTCCGCTGTCATAAATCAGCTGAAGGTATTCATTTTCATAAATATCCTGCAGAGAAAATTTATATCCATCAATTCCGTATAATATCTCACGTTCGCCATTGGGCAAGTATACATAAACATCGGTCAGTTCCCGTATTAGAGAAGTTTTCACTGCTATGCTCATTCGAATCTCATTTCTGCGGTTCCGTCGCTGTGCGTCGGTCATGCTACTATAATTTCGAAAATAATTCTGAACTGCTTCGGTATATGATATATCAATGGCAATATTTTCTAACGGAAGGAGTACACGTTCGATGTAGTCGCATAATTCCATCATCAGCTGGTTGGAATATTGTCTTGCCTTTTCATGTATGGAGTTTTGGGTAATACGGTAAGAAGCAAAACTTAGCAATACCGTCGGAACAATTCCCACCAGCATGAAAAACAAAATGAGTCGCCGGTAAATATAGGACTTGAACGCAAATGGTTTCATATATTCTCTCCCGATTATGTACAGTCATCAGTATTAAAGCGAATTCAGCCTTTTATGCTTCCTGACGTCAAACCTTCAATAAAAGCTTTTTGATTAAGCATGAATAAAAATATTATAGGTATAACAGCCAGAACGGCTCCGGGCATCAGCAGGTCATAGTTGTTGCCATAGGGAGTTATTAGCGTGGAAAGTCCTATAGGTATCGTCAGTTTCTTATTGCTCCTCAGAACTACCATTGGCCATACTACTGCATTCCAGCTGTTCATTGAAATAAGAATTGTCATAGCTCCAAAGGCAGGTTTCATCAGAGGCACCATTATTCTAACGAAAATGCCGTATTCCGTCAACCCGTCAATACGTCCGGGATAGAGTTAATTTACTGTAGGGATTTGAAGATAAGATGACTTCCTGAAATTACCACTTCGGTCACGCCCTTTACAACAAGCATCCCCCATATGGTTTGTCAGCCAGGGTGGCACCCGGTGGG
>Ga0134099_1000157_pt1 | contig 88404 bp, 79 predicted proteins | sample 10_taG_2_FD_105482 | JGI IMG/M metagenome (GOLD analysis project Ga0134099, IMG submission 105482) | Switchgrass degrading microbial communities from high solid loading bioreactors in New Hampshire, USA - 10_41_5_180_A2 metaG | ecosystem: Engineered > Bioreactor > Semi-continuous > Anaerobic >...
AAGTGTACCTGCAAAGCTCGACAAGCCGAGGCGCGCGGCTGTCGACATACTGCTTCGTGGCTGCGTGCAGCGGGCTTGCCGGGTCGCCATGCAGAGTAAGCGGGCCGGTCATAATGCTGCCGGTGCGCTGCACAAGCTGCGCCATCGTCTCTTCGACGAGCGTGCCTGCGACGTCGGCATACTCGACAGTTTGCCCAATCCCGTCGACGAGTGACTTGACGCGCCCGCAGTAGAAAGGGTCGGCGCGCAGGTCGGAAATCATCGAGTCGGTTATAGTCGTCACGCCTGCGCCGACCGAAACGCGCGCCACGACTAGGTCATATAAAACCGCGCCTCGGACTGGCAGCTCGCCCGGCGCCGGATCGGACACCCAGACCTTCTTAATCGAGCCGTCGGCGAGGTCGAGCCGCAGCACCAGCCAATACTCGTGAGGCTGCGTATCAAATGGGAAGGTTTTGTCTTCAGGCTCGTCGTCAAACGCGAAGTAGCCGTTTATAAAGCATTTACCCGGCCTTATCCTCACTGTTAGCCCCGACTCGGGAAGCACCTGAAAAGCGCTCGGCGGGTCTAGATAAATGCCGTTCCCTACAAAGCTTGAAAAATAAGCAGCGAAAAAATCGGCGGTTTCCGCTTTGTTTCCGCGCGGGAAGCCGCCGACCGTTTCGACCACTTCAGTCGAGTCAAATAGCCCCGATCGCATTGCCATGCAAAATTTCCCCTTTTATTATGTAATATAACGTTTATCGGAGAGCTTGAGGTTAACGGAAAACACGCCGCTTGACCAGTGCTCAATTATCTCGGTGATGCGCATTGCGCGCTGGATGCCTAGCGATGTGTCGTAAAAATCGCAAATGTCGCCGAGGTCGTAATCCTCACGGTAGACCGGTGGCAGCTCGCTTGCGACCGTGCCGACAACAAGCTCGACTGCGGCATGCTCCGCCGCAACCTCATAACCACGCCCGCGCAGCATCTCGGCGTATTGGGCATCGGTGGCAGTATGCGTTATCCCGAACTCATCTTTGTAGCTGCGCCGCACGGAGCGCGCGTCGACGAATAGCTCGCGTCGCTCTCTGCCGGCGGAAAGGTCTAGCGTTACAAGTTTGCGCGAGCCATCGTTTTCGATTTGCCCTGCAATGTAAAAGAAGTTGCGAAGGTCGAGCTCGCTGTAATGGTAAAGAACGGAGCGCACGTTTTCAAACTCGGATGAAAAGATAGCCCAGCTGTTTTCCGTTTGGTTTTGCGTCCTGTCGAGCCCGGTCGCTACCGTAAAGACAAGCGCCGAGGAATCGAAATCATAAGAAAGCCTTGGCGAGAGCCCCACGCTGCCGAGCATGGCATAAAGCGCTTCGCCAAGGCTGATTTCAGAGTATTGCGCATAGACCTCTTCTGGGTGGCCTATGATTTCGCCAAGCACAAGACCCGGGATAGCGCGCTCTCCTGTCATGGCGTGGCTTTGCACAAGCTGGCGCGCCGCGGCTTCGGCATTGCCGGTTATATTTGCGACGCCATAGATAGTGCGTAAAAATAGGAGCGATTCGAGCATCCTTCCCGAGACCGTAAGCGAACGCCCGCCCGCGGGGTCGGATGTGATTTTAAGCTCCTCTATAACCGCCGTTTCCGCATTGTAAGGGTTATAAATATAGCGCGCGCCGGCAGCAAGCTCTTTTGTGCCGGGCGGCAGCGTGAGCGAAAACTCGCCGCACTTGAAATAGCGGCGCACCCAGTGGAGCTCGGAATAGTCCTCAATTATTCCGCAAATCCCGAAACCCGCGTCAAGCAGGATAAAATCGGTGTTCTTGTTCATATACCGTTGTACCTCAAAAGGTATGAAAACGAAGCGTTTGCATAGGTTATTCCTGCGTCGGCGGAGACCGTTATAATGTTTTCGCCCGGCGGGAGCTGGAAGAACACGCTGCGCCGGTCGAAAATGAAGCGCTTTTCGCCGTTTAAGAGTATTGACTTTTCGCCGCGGCGGGTATTGATTTGCACCTTGTCTCCATCCTCAAGCACGGCGTAAAGCTTTACAAACCCGGTGCCAGCAAGCTCGATTTTGGGGTTTATAACGGTGCCGCCGACAGCTTTAATCGTGCAAACGATGCCGATGTCGGTGTCGCCGGTGTTGTAAATTTTCGCTGTGTCAGAAATGCGCCATATGCCCGACGCTATGCCTGCCCCGCGCATTGAGTTAAACGGGAAAGTCAAAAGCGGCACGGTCTTGTGGAACTCGACGGTCGTCTCCTCGGGGTCGGAGAAAAACGGGTCGGGGCAGACGAGATTGAGCTTTATTCTCGGCGGCGCAAAGAGGTTTTGTTGCTCGAATTCCACCGAGGCGGGCACAAATGAAATTTTGCGCGTTACGCCTTTGCGCGTCACAAGCAGCGTGCCGGCGTTTTTAGGCGAAAGCGCCGAGATTAGCGCGGCGCGAGATGCTTCTGCGTCGCCCGCAGGCTCAAGCTCGAGTGTGATTTTGCGAGGCCCGAACCGCGCGCCTGCGATATATCCGCCGTCAAACGCGCACTCGTCGACCACCGCGAGCTTGTAGTCGGCTGCCTCAAGCCCCGAGGCATATAGCAGCCTAAAATCGCCGCCCCTGCCGACGGTGAATTTTTTTCCGCATAGTGTCAATGTGATTTCAAAATCGCTTTTCATTTGGGTGTAGCCTTGCCCCTTTATTTAAATACACGCGTGGGATGTGATTTGCCCCCCCCTTTGGCGTGGGGAACTTCGCGGGTAAAGCCCCCACGCCAAAAACGTTCACTCCAAATATTTAGTTTTAATTATTTTTGCTTTTTCGTATTTTGCGCAAATGTAGACGGCAAGGTCAATAAAATCGAAAATGTCAAGCCGCCGCCCTTTCGAAATGCGCCGGAATGCGCCTGCGCCCAGTACTTTGTCAACGGCGCGCACAAACGTTTTTGCCCCTCCCGCAAATGCGGCGCCGAAGGCAAGCTCCCTTATAGCATCATCGCGCTGGGAGCAGAGCGGCACCTTGAAACTTATGCCGTTTATGCGCATTTTGGCGTAGCCAACGGTCATTGCGCTGTAATTTTAAAATGCCGCAGAAGCCGCCGCCCGGCGGATGGGCGCTCAACCGAAGTTATGCGATACGCCCCGTCAGGCGGGACAGCCTTGTCGCGGGCGTCGCCTTCGCAGAGGAATGAGCCACCGGACGGCACGAAGGTGAAGTGCCCCGAGTAATCCTGCATGTTTAGCCATTCGGCATATCGGACATACTTGCAGGCGCGGCCTGCGGGGTCAATGCATTGCGAGCGCATGTCGAAAAAGTATAAGACCGCATGTCTCGTAGGCGTAGAGTCACCGCCGGATATGCCGTGCGCCGCCGAAAACAGCACGCCTGAAAGCAGCCTCGCCTCATACCCTCCAGAAGGGGTGGGTATAAAAAGCGTGACAGTGTCGTCGAACAATCTAGCCATATTCATACTGGTTCATCACCGCCAATGACTACGCGGCTTGTAAGGCCCTCGGCGCGCAGAAGGGCATATGCGATAGGCGAGACCGGCAGCCCGCCAAAGCTGTAAATGCGTGCGGTGCCTGCTGAGTGGGGTGCGTTCGAGTAGCTAACGTCGCCCACTTTTTCCGTAACGCCGGGCGCCGAGAGCGCAAGCCCCGAGATCGCATCTATCCCGCCTTGCCGGTGTAAAAGCTCAATTTGATAGCAAACGGCGCGCTTTATGTTATCGGTAACAGTTTTAATCGGCACAGTTACAATCGCGTTACAAAGGTCGCTCGCAGCACGCGCAAGCATGTTAAACTCAGGCTCGTCGATAGACTCTCCGCCGAATATATTCTCGTAATACTCCTTGTCCACATATGCCATCGGCGCTACCCCTTTACCGCAGTTTTTTCAGCATGGAGGATAAAAGCCCGCCGGGCGCCGAGCCGTCTTCGGCGGCGGGCGATTCAACCGTAAACCGCGGCAAGTTTTGCGCCGGCGCAACTTTTGCAAAAGCGTCGGGTTCGGTCTCCCGCAATTTGGTAAGCCAGCTTCCAGCGTTGTCGGGAGTGCCGCCTTCGGAGATAAATCTTTCGACGGCTGCCCGCATCGCAAGCGCGCTGTTGAACCCGGCCTTCGCGAACAGATCTTCTACCTTCATGCGCAGCTTTTCTTTTTCAAGTTCGGCGGATTTTGCGGAGAGTGCCTCCTCTAGCCGCCTTTCTGCCGCCTTTTTTTCGGTAAGAAGCATCTTTTCATGCTCGGCGCGGATAGCCTCAAGCGCCAAGTCAAACGCCTTTTTTGCCATATCAAACCCGCCGTCGCTCTTTATTTCCGCAAGCTCATTTTCAAGCGCAGCGCATCGGTCCAAAGCTTTGGCAAGCTTTGTGGAAAGCTCGTCGCGCAGCCGGTCAAATTCCGCTAAGATGCGCTCGATTTTTTCGCCGTCAAGCCCAAGCTGCTCGAGAAACTCGCGATTCATATGACGCTCTCCTCCCCACTAGACTCATAGACATGCCACCTTGCCCGGTATTCCTCAGGCGAAAGCAGCCCCGCCATAACATCCCTTCGGTCAAGCTCACGCTCGATTTCGCTGGCGGAAAGGACGTTGTCGCCGAAGTCGCAGACAAGCTCCGCCTTGCCTTCAGGCGCAAGGCGATAAAGCGTGCAAATGTCGTCGGTTGCGCGCACAAGCTCGGCGAGCGCCTTCTGTGCGCAGTTTTGCAGGTCGCGCACTGCCGCATAAGTGCGCTGGCGCATCATTTTGATCTCGGTTGCCGTGCGCGCCATCATCTGCGGGTCCGAGAAGGTCCCGCGCGCAAGCCCGACGGTGTCCTCTATACGCATGATAATCTGGTTTAATCCGTTTATAAACGACCGGTCGCGCAGCTCGGGCGAGAATGTGCGTAGCGGGTCGTTTGAGGAGCCGTAGGTATAGTCGAGCTTGTTCGGCCTGAAAAGCCTCTCGCGGCCTGCGGGAAGGATTGGCTTGCCGTTACGGTCAAGCCTAAACGCATCCTCGCTCGCGTCTATAGCAAGCTCGCCGCCTTCAAACTCCCAAAGCAGCCTGCCGAACTGCGCGTCAGCCTCGCGTATCAGCTCGACTGCGCGCGCGAAAACCGAGACGCCATAGGGCGACCGCTCGCGCGTGCCGACCCGGTAGTACGCAAAAAGCGGCCCGCCAAGCCCGCTAATCAAAACGCTGCTTTCCAGCTGTGACCACTCAGGAACTGCCGCCGCTGCCTCATCCTGCGGGATCTCCCTGCCGTCGTCATATTCAGTAGCCGCGCGGAAATAGCGGTTAGTCACCCGCCAGCTGTCACCAGCTTTTTCGTGCCTCTCGCGGCGGATATAGTACGCCCCTCCGCGCCGGCAGCGCGTGATAAACTCGGCGCCGGTGATCTCACCGGCAGACGCGGATACAATCTCAAAGTCGCCGGGCAAAAACGTCTCAATGGCAATCGAGCCTGCAGCGGTTAGCGTAGGTTTCAGCATCACGCCACCGCAGGCGAACGCCAGCTCCGATACACTTTTAAACTGCGCGAAAAATGGCGCAAAGACTGAGCTCAAAAACTCGGCTCGGCCGGCGTCAAACCCGGGCACGGGCCCGATTACGGGGACAAACTTAAAGCTCGCTTCGGCGGCGACCAGCCGCGCAAACTCCGCGCATATCGCCGAGGGCAACTCAAGCGAGGGATAGCTTTCGCCGGAAGCCCTCGGCGGGTGATTAGGAAAGCCTAGGCTCATGCCCCGGTAAAGCCTAAGCCACTCTAGTGCCTCTTGTTTTTCGGTTTCGTACATCGCTTAACCCACCGCGGCAAAGCCGCGCATCCTTTCGTGATATTGACGCATCTTTACGCCTCACCGGCAAACTCGAGCGTTTGCCCGTCATCCAAAAGTAACGCGGCGCCATGCTGAGCCGGCCCGCGCGCGGCAAACTCGCAAAGGAGTTGATATGCCGCAACGCCGCTGCCCGCCGCCCGCAGCGAGTGCGGGATAAACGTAAACTCCCTTTTGTGGCAGGGATATGGCGGGCTTTTACCTGCGCGATCCACAAGGTAAAGCTCAACCGCCGCCTCGCCGCCCACAGCCCCAAGCAGCGTTTTGCCCAAAAGGTATTCGTGCGCCGGGTCGCCAAGGCAAAGCTCAATCTCGCATCTTATAGATGGGAGCGTGCCAAAAAGGTCGGCTGTTCCCTCAGGCTCGTCGAAATAGCGCCGGGTATGCCGGACAGGCGAAAACTCAATCTTCTGGACCAAGGCGCCGCGCAAAAGCGTCACTTTGCCCGAAATCCCAATATAAATCAAAAGGTCCCCGGCCTTATACGGGTAAAAAATCTCTCCCACCCCCTTTATCGTGGACGCGCCGGCACGGCGCACATCAGCCTCAGCGGAAGCGTATACTCGGCAAGCCCGGATACGTCCGCGCCGGTGCGCCGTGGAGGACCAAGCGGCTCGAGCATAAGCAGGCATACCCCGTCGTCAAGTTGAGGTGGCTCAGTGCTTTTTAGGTATTCCGCAAGCGAAAAAAGAGACTCGTGCGGTGTGCCTCCCCGCGCGCGGAGGGTGATTGCAAGCGGCAGCTCGAAAATCTCAGTTCCATCGGCATAGCGCTTTTGCATTTTAGCAGCGCCGGCAAAGCTTAGTTTTATTGCGGGCAGCCCTGGACCGAAACTTTCAAGCTTCGCGTCAGCCGGGCGAAAAGGCCAGCTGTTTATACGCTCGAGCAAGGCTTTTGCAATGCTGTGTTGGTTCATAACCCCTCCTAATTAGCTGCGCTCCATGCCTGCCCGGCATGGAGCGCAGTAGCTATGGCTTAAGCTTTAAGGCTCTACGACAAACGCGATTCCGTCGATTTTCTTTTTAAGTATGAAGACGTCCTCAAAGCTCTCTTCGTAGTAGACGTATTTGCCGCCGGTTACGGCTGACGGCGGGTCAAGCCGCGCGAACTGATAGCTTACCGGCGTTACAACCGCCTCGGGGTGAATCAAAAGCATATGGATTTGCTTTGCGTCGGTTGCCACTCTCCAACCGTTTGAGAAATCGTATTTGGTCTTCATGAGCACCGACGGTACCTCGACGACCGACACGCCGTCAAGCACCGTTACCGTTCGGCTTACCGACGAAGTGCCGGACTGAACCGAAAGCGTGCGCGAGATGCCCTCGACAGTCTTAAGCGCAGTCATAACCGGCGGGGTTACATAAAGCACGCGGCCGGTGGCGGGTACACGCGCCTCGCTCATCTGCTGCATCAGCGAGTCGAAAATCGAAAGCACATTCCCGCTGTTGACGGTTTCTAGTATTGGGGCTTTGCCTTCAGCCGTCCAGTCGGCGTAAATTTTCGAGACGGTGTACGCATCCATTTCGGGGAATTTCTGCTCGCTATTATAGACCGCCGTGATGTTCGCAATTGAGGCCGCTAGGTTGGTTTCGTCGATGTCCTTTGGGTGCACGAGCGTGCTCCAGCAGCGCTGGTGGGAGAGCACTTTCTCCTCCCAGGAATTCTCGAAATTGCGGGTCACCGACTCGATAGCGTCGCGGCTGGCGTCGACCCTGCCGCCGACCTCAAGCGTCGGAAGCTCGACGGTCCTGCCGCCGGTGAAGCGGTAGCGCCCGTTGTTCGGCGTCGCGTATAGCGCGCCGAAATGCAGCGAGGTCGGGAACGCTTCGGCAAGCGCCGAGCTGTAGACTTTCGCGTAGTTGAGTTCAGCCATTGCAACTCTCCTTTTTGTTTTATTTTTTCCGCCGAATTGCGGCGGTGCTTGGCATATTAGCGGTATTGCAAAATATAGACAAAAATATACAGCCCCAGCAAAATTGCTAGCGCTGCCGGGCCGGGTGGTATATATTGCCTCGGCGAGCAAATTTGTAGAACGGCGGAATTACACATACCTGCCCATCTCTCGTTCGATGGCATACTCCAGCGCATCGAGGGAGTCGACGTCGCTCGAGCCGTCGTCAAGCCGAACGTCGCGCCCCGCATCCGACTTGTCGCTCCAGCGCGCGTCGCGCATCGCTTCGGATAATGTGCCGGCATCTTCGGTCAGCATCAGCCTGCCCGAGGCGAGCAGGCGCAGCGTGAAGCGTATGCGGTCGCTTACCGGTAGCTTTAGCGCCGGGCGCACAGATACAAATGGGCAAGTTTCACGCGCCGCCGCCTTGAGCGAGCGGATGAGCACAGGCTCGGCATTGTCGCAGAATGCCGTAACCTCGCATCCGAAGCGGGAAAGCCTAAGGCAAAACTCGCAAAACCGCGCGCACAGCTCGTCAACGTCAAGCCCGTCCGCGTGCCGCTCGGAACATAACACGACGAGTCGGCGGGTCGGCGCCTTATCCCCCTTGGCGGTATCGGGGGCTGCCTCCTCGCCTACCGCAACGAATGCAGTGGCGGAGCGGCTCCCGCCGAAGTCGACGCCGACCATAATCCTGGTAAGCTCTGCGGGCAGGTATCCTCTAGGCAGCGTGAAAGCCCCGGGGTTTTCGGCAAACCGCCGGTAGATTGCGCCTTCCGCCGCAGCCCAGCGACCGAGAATATAGCGGTCGTACCACACAGTGCCGGAGTATTCCTCTTTTAGCGCGCGCACAAATTCGGCGGGTAGGGTAGGGTTGTCGTCAATTGTGTAAGTCTGGCAGTATATATCCGCGCCGCTGTCGAGGAACTTTTTAAACCAGTGGTTTGGCCCGGCGGGGTTGCAGGTACCGTCGAATACCGAGCATGGGCGGTCGAGCCGCGACTGGAGCATATAAAAAAGTTCAGGCGACCAGGTTGTCACCTCGTCGCCGTAACAGTATTTAACGCTTGCGCCTTGTATTTTGGTCACCTGTGCCGCATTTGAGGCTCCGACAATCACGCAGCGCTCGCCGAAAAGCATGACCGAGCCGCCGTCGGAGGATGGCCTGCCCACAAGCTCCTCGCCCCAGATTTTGCGCATCGGGTCGAGGATATTGCGCGCCACCGTTGCCGCCGTTGCGCCGACTAGCAGCACGATGCCGCCCGACGCAAGGCGCGCGGGGTTGCGGATGCGGTCGGGGATTAAAAAATAGTCGCCGTAGGTCTTGCCCGAGCGCACCGCCCCGACCTTGACGTTGTAACGGTGCGTCGCCCGCGCGATGAACTCGCGCTGCTTTTCGGTCAGCGGCACGGCTATTTCCTCAGCTCGGCAAGCACTTCGTCAAGCTTGCGGAGCACCGCGTTTTCGGTGTTTTTGCGCTCGAGCCAGTCGGCAAGCCATTCAAGCGCGCGCATGCGCTCGGAGTCCTTTTCACCCTCAAATGCGATCCTTTTAAATTCTTTTAAAATTAGCCGTTCATCGATATCTATGTCGATCACAGCCTTTCGCACCTCCACAGTTATTCTTGATGATAACATAATAGCACAAAAAAACCCGGGAGTCGTCCCGAGTTTGTCCCATCCGCGACGGCTGCAATAACGGTAAAATACCGGTCTCCCACGCTGAAAATTTAGTTGAGCTAATATTTCTAGTTCAGCTAAACCCAAAAAACAAAAAAGCGGGCCAGCCGGCCCGCCGAGGGTGATAGCTTACCCTATGTTTTGCTCGTATTTGTTGCCTATCGTGAGACGGTTGTAAGCACGTAGCGTTGCTCCGTCGCCCAGGATGTAGGATTTGCCGTTGTAACGCAGCGCGTTGATAAGCGTAAGCCCGCCCGACTGCACGATTGTCTGCGGCCCGCCAATATTGTCGGAGCCGACGTTCGCGACGAGCAGGTTTTCGCACTTCGCCGCCTCTACAAATGTCCGCACGCCATAGGCGAAGCTGTTAAACAGCGTTTGGTTTTTGACGTTATAGAAGTAGAAGAGCGTCGTGCGATTTTGTGTGTAGCCGTTGACGTCCGGCCAAGAGGCAAAATCATAGCCTGCCATCGCGTTGCGCGCGGCGACGGTACCGTTCTGCAGGCAGCCTTCTATAACGCCGCCTTCGCAATTTGCGGCGCGCACCGCGTATTTATAGCAGTAGGCGATAAGCTTCTTTACGTAAAAATTGTTTGCGCCGTTGAAGTCCGCGCCGCCGTATGCTCCGACGATAGCGCAGTTAATGGCATACGCGCCTTCGTCGGTAGAGCGGATCGCAAAAGTAGCGCTGGGATCGTCTATGCCAGACTTGTTTTCGGGGTAAAGCACACGGATATTGCGAATGCCGCTACCTTTGCCGAGCGTGATTAGCGCCTGATCGTAAAGCGGGTCGGACGTTCCTTTGCCGTAATATGATAGCAGTGCCGTGCCGAGGCTGCTTGAGCCTTGGTCGCGGATCGGCACCGAGCCCGCACCGCGCAGCTCCATTCCGTCGGGAACGGCAATCGGCGAGTCGAGCCGGTAAAGCCCGCCGGGGAGATAGACGATACCCCCGCCTTGCTTTTTTGCCGCTAATATGAACTTTGCAAGCTCGCCTGAAACATCGGTAGCGCCGGTTTTGTCGCCCTCGAACACGAAAAGCTGTCGCGCAGCTGGCTTTGGCGGCGCGGCGTTGTAGTTTAGGTTGTATGCCGAAAGGTCAGTGGTTTCCAGCGCATACTCGCCGCTGCCGGCAAGCCTGCCGTCGTATTTGACGTCCGCGAGCTTAACGATGCCTTTCGAGTCGTTTTTTACCGGTATCTCGCAATCTACGATATTGCCGCGGGCCGCCACCATGCCCCAGCGGCTGTCAATTGAGTCGACCTGAATGCCGGTTTTGCAGTTTTCAATACTAAAATCGTAAAACGCGCCGGCGAACTCGATACGCTTGCCTTTGACGATATGCACGCCAACCGAGCAGTCGCTGATACGGATGTTCGCAAACTGCGTCCACTCGAGGTCGCCGAGCACCAGCCCCTCGCTGTGCTCGCGCGTGTAGTCAGTGACCTTATCAAGGCTTGGCGCATTGTATGCCGCCGTCGCGGCTGCCCAATACTGTGGCCCGACGAAAAGGTTCTTCCAAGTGCCGACGTCGGCTTGGTTATATGCTTCGGCGGCGCGGTAAAGGAAGGTGCCGTAGACATTATCGATAGTCATCATCTCGTGCGCGTTGTCCTCGACCACGCAGGCGCCGACGCCGCGGTAGCCGTTTAGCACCGTGACGTTCATTATTGTCTGCAGCATATACCCGTCGCCCTTGCCGTCCACATAGAAGGTATATGGGTAGGGCAAAACGCTGTCAATACTTTGGTTCGGATACCAAACCGTGATGCCATAAACGCCCGCGCTGCCTTTGATTGTAAACAGCGCCGGTACCGGATCGTCGCGAGATGGCACGTCCGCTATAATAACCGTGCCGTACTCGCCGTCGGTAACGCCCTCAGGGTTGCGCCAGTCGCCCCGCAGCGTTACAAATGCGGGTATAGTTATGGGCTTTGTTATGCGGTATTTGCCGGCTGGCAGCCAAAGCGTTCCGCCGCGTGCCGCGGCAAGGTCGTCAAGCGCTTTTTGGAGAAGGTTTGAAACATCTTCATTGCCGGTATTGTCGGCGCCGTAATCGAGAGTGAAAATCTTGTCAGCCACGACCATGTCCTCGGTCGGGTAAAGCGTATCGACGATGCATGGCCTTTGGTCTTGCGTTTGAGGCGTCACGAGCATTTCGTACACTCCTTTATAGCTGAATCCTTGCTCAATAGAAAGCTTTTGCGCGGTTTTCACTACTCCTGCCGGGCCATAGCCGATATAGCGCGCAAAATACTCAGCTGCCGACTGCAGCGCGCGGTCGGAAGATGCCGTTATTACTACCTTGTTGCCTATGACCTCGATTATATACTCATCCTCGCCGGTGAGCTTTTCTTTTGCCGCTTTGCTTTCCGGGCGGTTTGTGTCGCCGACCAAAATCTCATAGCGAGCAGAAAGCTCCTCGGCGGATGGCGTCGGCTTTTCCCAGTCGGTTTTAATCTCAAATTTTGCGCCGGTGACTGCCTCGAGCGCCTCGCGCACCAGCAGAGCGGGCTTTACTTGCTCCTTAGTCGCAAGGTCGGGCCGCACGACGGCGTAGTTCGCGGCGCCGTTTTCGGCAAGAGGGGGTAACTGCCCGGAAGGGGGGGCGTCAGTATCGCAGCCGGTCAAAATCAGCGCCAGCAAAAGCAAAATCAATATCCGTTTCATCTGCATTCCCCGTGTGCTCATTTTTGGCTTTTTCGCTGCGCGGCGGAAAGCGTGGTTATCGCGCCTGCCCCGGCGGCAAGCAGCGCAAACGCCGCAAGATATTGCCATTTTATCCCGGCGCCTTCGCTTGAGGTCGAAAGGTCTGACGAGCCGGACTTTGACTGCGAAAACAGCCAATCAAGCAGCTCTGGCTCAAAATAAGCATCTTCCCACGAGCTGTGCCCAACGCCTGGGTATTCCGTATAAGTATAAACCTTCCCGCCTATGTTTTCAAGTGCTATTGCCATATCGCGCGATCCCGAAACCGGCACAACCTCGTCAGCCGAGCCGTGGAAAAACCAAACCGGCAAATCGGAAATTCGCTCGGATTTAGAGGGGTCGCCCGCGCCGCATATCGGCACCGCCGCGGCGAAAAGCCCGGGGTGGCGCAATATAAGGTCCCATGTGCCATACCCGCCCATCGATAAGCCGGATATGTAAATCCGGTCTGGGTCGGCAGGCTCGGTTTCGATAAGCGATAAAATAAGCTCGTATACCGCGCAGAGCTGCTTTGACTCGGGCACATTTTCTATGCTGTACGAGCCGGCTTCCCAAGGCGTGTCCACCCACCGGGCGCCTTCCGGGCACTGCGGCGCGACGAGTATGCATCTTTTGTATTCCGAGCTAAGCACGCGCGCTAGTATCCCCGGCTCAAAATACACATGAAGCGCATTGTCGCTGCCCCTATGACCCGCGCCGTGCAGGTACAAAAGCAGCGGCAGCTTTTCCCCTTCGGCGACATCATCCGGCACATATATCCGGTAGAGCAGCTTTGTGCCGGCAGAATCGGTAAACTCGCGCGGCTGCATTGCCGAGGCGGCGGGAGAGTAAAATACCGCAACGGTTGATACCGAAAAAAGCAACGCGGCTGCTGCAAGAAAAATAAGCCTTGTTAAAGCTTTCATAACTAAAAAACATCAGCTAGAAGTTCGTTGTAGTTGACTTCGCCGGCGCCGTGGGCAGCGAAGATAAAGCCGCGGCTGGGAACAACTCGGATAATCTGCCCTCTGGTGCCCGTACAGTCGAACCCATGCTCGCGGAGCCAAAAGCTGTAGCCGTATATCGGCGCGCCCTCAAGTTTAACCTGATCGGACGTCGCCATGCGCACCCATTCTTCGTCGAGCAGCCTCTGCCCGTCCGGGGCCAGCCCGCCGCTCATATAAAGGTAGCCAAGCTTCCACATGTCGTGGGTGTAAACGAAAAACCCGGTCGCGCCCATTAGCTCGCCGGTATGGTTGCGCTCGAACGCGCAGGGGCCAAAACCCAAAGGTGCGAGCAGCCGGCGGCGGAGGTAAAGCTCGGTGTCTTCGCCTACCGCGCGTCGGACGATTTCAGCCGCGAGGAAGTAGTTCGTGTTGCTATATACAAAATGCGTCCCGGGCTCTTTTTTTATTTTTATCGAAAAACAGCGTAAAAGCCAGTTTCTCTCACGCGAGGGGTCGTAGCGGTCGGACTCGAACAAAGTAACGTCTCTCTGCCCGGTAGTATGCGTCAGGATATGGTGCAGCGTAACGGCGCCCCAGCCATCGGAAAGCTTATCGGGCAGCTCGCTGCGCTTAAAAAAATCAATAACGCGGTCGGACAAGCGCAGTTTGCCATCGCTAACTGCAAGACCGACCGCGGTCGCGATAAAGTTTTTAGTTATCGAGTAGCAGTTTAGCGCGCCGGCGCTCTTGTTTGGCGCGCGCACTATAAACTCCCCGCACGAGTAAACCGCAAAGTTTATTACCGGTATCCCCTCGTTTTTTATTTTCTCTTCCAGTGCGTCGGCTTTGATATTAAGGCTCAATTTTTTCACGTCCCTTGCAAAAGTAGTCTAAATCCCGAAAAAAAGCTCATTATCCAGTCCCAAAAAGTTTTCTCGCGCTCTTTCGGTATATCGAACGAGGCGACAAGGTCGCATTCCGCAATAATTTTGCCGTCACAATGCCACACCGCTTTGCCTAGCGGCTGGGATTTCGAGACGGGCGCGTAATAGAAGTTTTTAAGCCTTATCTCGCGCTTTATCTCGCCATGATCTTTAGGCAGCACGGCGACAGCCGGCTCGAGGTTGTTGACGAAAACGTATGGCGAGGTGCCGCCCACCACTGGTAGCGCAAACGAAAGCGTGCCCGGCTCGGCAAGCGTTACGCGCTCGAGCTGCGAGAAGCCATACTCAAGCATAGCGGTATGGTCGTTCCAATCGTCAGGCGCGTTTAGGGTCACGGCGATAAGCTCGATCCCATCGCGGTTTGCGGCTGAGACAAGGCAGCGGCCGCTCTTTTTCGTAAACCCCGTCTTGACGCCGATAGCGTAAGGGTAAAGCTTGAGGAGCTTGTTGTGATTTAATAGCAGCCGGACGCTGTTTCCGTCGTGTAGTGGTATTGTCTTGCGCCGCGTGGCGACAATCTCTCTGAAGGTTGGGTTTTGCATCGCGTACCGGGTCAATGTCGCAAGGTCGCGAGCTGTCGTGTAGTGGTTTTCGGCGTCAAGCCCGTGCGGGTTGGCAAACGAGGTGTTCGTCATTCCAAGCTCCGCCGCTTTTTTGTTCATCATATCGGCGAAAGCTTTAACGCTCCCCGCGATTCCAATTGCCACGGCGGTAGCCGCGTCGTTCGCGCTTTCGAGCATGACGGCATAGAGAAGCTCGCCAAGCGTTAGCTCCTCGTCGGTGTAAAGGTATATCGATGAACCCTCAATGCCCACTGCCGCGGATGGGACTACGACTTTGTCGTCAAGATCGCCATTTTCAAGCGCCACAATTGTGGTCATTATTTTTGTGGTGGACGCCATCGGCCGGCGGGTGTCGGCGTCTTTTTCATAAAGCACAAGTCCGGTCGACGCCTCTATTAAAATCGCGGATTTGGCGGAGACCGAAGGCGGGGAGCCATGCGCCCGCGCAGGCACCGCGGCCTGCAGCACAATGGGTAAAAGAGCTAAAATGCAGAACGCAAATACCCCGAGCCTTTTTAGCTTTTTCGGCGGTATGAATGCTCTAGGTGAAAGCAAAGCGCGCCTCCGAAACTATCCAATTTAACATGTTTTCCTTGCATTTATATGAAAGCCCGGAGGCGTGTATTCACGTTAAATTGACGACGCGGGGTCGGACATTGGCCCTTCTGCTTCCTCTTTGTCTTTGGCGAAAGCCTTTTTGAGTTTTGAGACGATTTCGGGCGAACGGTCGAGCAGCGAGCCTACAGCCTCTATAATGCCGGCTGCGCCAGGCGAGTGCTGCTCGGCAATTGGCAAAAGCTCGACGTCGTCTTCTTTGATAATAAGGAAGCAGATTGGGGTGACCGTAAGCCCTGTACCGCCGCCGCCGCCGAAGTTTTGGACGACCGGCGGCTTGCCGTTTGCGGAGCCGTTTTGCTGCTGGGGCTTTGAGTTTTTGCCGAAATAGTCTACGCCGCCGGATGCAAACCCGACCGAAACGCGCGAGACGGGTATAATCGTCGTTTTACCGGCTACAATAGGCCGGCCGATTATCGTGTTCGCGTCGGCAAGCTCTTTTATACTGGCAAGCGATGTCGCGATAATGTCGCTGAGTTTACTTTCAGGCATTGTGATGACCTCCGTATAAAATTTGTCGCACGGGGCGGGAATCGTCCGCGAACGCTTTCTGATGCTTATTAAGTATCGGGCTTTTTCCCGGCAGTGATAATATTCGCGCCGATGTCACCGAGCTTGGGTATGTCTATTACCCGCACCCGGAAAGTAATATCGAATGCAAACTCTGGCGTCTCGGATGTGAAGTCGGGGTAAACCGCGAAGACGGCGTTTTTATTTACGTCGAAATTCGTCACGCTCATAAGCAGCTCGGTGAGGTACGCCACTGCTTGGGATGTCGCCGCGTAAAGGTATGCGGTTTTCGCCGCGTCGTCGGAAGCCACTTTTATATAAAGCTTTGCGACGTCGATATGGGCGTAGTGAGCAAAGCGTCGGATTATGTCTGAGACAAGCTTTGAGACTAGCGATATTTTATCGGTAAGCGAAAGCTCGCCAAACTCACGCTCCGCGGGTTTTTCAACCTTTTCTTTTTCCTTTTTTTTGCGCTTTTTTTCAGCCACTTTGGCGCGCTTTTTCTCAAGCTTGCGGAAGCGCTTTATCTTATAGTCGCGCAGGTTTATTTTCGGCTCTTTTGGGGGCCATACGATATATTTGTAAAACAAAAGCTGCAGCCAAACTCGCAGACCGCCGTCGTCAAAGATAATACGCAGGCGTAGCCATGAAAGGCTCAAAACCGCCACCAAAGCTAATATGGCGCCCAGAATACATAAAAATACAATCATTACAGCCCGCCCTCTTCCTCAGGCTCGTCAGAGAGGCGCAGCGCATCGATGGCGGGCAGCTCGTCGAGCGACGAAAGGCCAAAAAGGCGTAAAAACTCGGGCGTCGTCGCGTAAAGGTTGGGCTTGCCGGGCACGTCAAGCTTGCCTACGCACTCGATAAGCCCGCGCTCTAGCAGCGTGGTTATCGCGTGCGAGCTGTCGGTACCGCGCACCTGCTCTACGAAAACGCGCGTTGTCGGCTGATTGTAAGCGATAATGGCAAGCACCTCAAGTGCCGCCTGCGAAAGCCCTCCCGGCGGACGCACGCCTAGCGCCGCCTTAATGTATGGCTCATACTCTTCCTTTGTGCAAAACTGCCTCCGGTCGCCAAGCGATAGGAGCTGAATCCCCCGGCTTTCGCACTCGAGGGCAAGCTCGTCGCAGAGGGCGGAGGTGGTTTTTATATCAATCCCAACCGCCTCGGCGAGCTTTTCAAGAGGCACAGCCGCCCCCGCCGCGAAGAGTATCGCTTCAATCGCGCGTTTTGCGAAATTGCGGTCTTGCGCCTCTCCCGTGTCGCCAGGAGTTTTTAGGGCTTCTTCCGGGAAATTATGGCTTTGATTGTTGTTAGCTGTCACGGCTATCAAATCCATTTACGGTAGTATTAAGGCTCGGGCATGCTTGGGCTTTCGGTTGGCACTAGCACCTCGGCAGAGGTTAAATTGCTGGGAAGCTCGTCCGGCGAGGTCTTGCCCCTTCTGTGGGCCATATCGAGCGAAAGCATAATTCCGCCATCTGTGTCGCTTAGCCTCACGCGCTGGGCGCGCAAAAGCTCAAGCAGCGCGAGGAAGGTCGCCACAAGCTCCGAGCGCGTGCGGCACTCGTAAAGCAAATCATTAAAGCTTGTCCCCGCATTGCCGTAAAGCTTGCGCATAAGCCACAGTATCCGCTCGCCGACCGGCACCGTGCGGCCGCTGAGCAGCCGCTCGAGCGTGCGTTCCGAGCGCAAAAGCAGCTTTGGCAGCTCGCGCTTTTTTTCAAGAATTCGGCGGAATGCGCGCGAAAGCAGCGACACGTCGAGCCCTTCCGGCAGCTCCCCGGCGGGCGGCACCTCCGGCTCCCGCTTATACCTGCCTGAATGCTTCTCGTATAGCTCGGCGAGCTTTTCTGCGGCAAGTTTTGCGCGCTTGTACTCGAGCAGCGCGGCGGAAAGTGCGGCGCGAGGGTCCTCTTCCTCGCCCGACGGTGACCTAGGCAAAAGCATTCGGCTTTTTATTAGCATCAGCTCAGCCGCGCAGACTATAAACTCGCCGGCAATCTCCATGTCAAGTTCGCGCATCCGCTCGAGATACTCCATGTACTGCTCCAAAATCAGCGCGATGGGTATATCGAAAATATCGACCTTATTTTTCTCGATAAGCGCGAGCAAAAGGTCGAGCGGCCCTTCGAATACTTCGAGCTTAAAGTTCGGCGCGGACTCATTATGCGCGTTCAATGCGGCCCACCTCACCAAGGAAGATTCTTAAGCCCGAGCAGCGAACCCATGCCGCGCAGGGCGCCGCTTATAAGAATGGTCAGCGGCTTGTCGAGCACGCCCAAGAAAAGCAATACCATAATCCCAGCGGCGATAAAGCGCTCGTAACGCATTATGCCGAAGTATAGCTTATTAGGCAAAAAACCGAACAATATCCGCGAGCCATCGAGCGGCGGGACGGGAAGCAGGTTGAAAATCGCCAGCGCCATATTCATCGACGCGAACATCATAAGGAAAAGTATGGTCGTCGTGATAAGGTAAAACGGAAACCCCGGGCTTATTTCGTTTGGCAGCACCACGTAAAGCAAGCGCAGAAGAACAAGCCCGAAAAAGGCTAAAATCAGGTTCGACGCAGGCCCGGCGAGCGCCGACAGCGCCATCCCGGTTTTCGGGTTTTTAAACTTTCTAGCGTTTATAGGCACCGGTTTCGCCCAGCCGAAGCCGAAAATCAGCATTACGATAGCGCCAATCGGGTCAATATGCCGAAACGGGTTTAGCGACAGCCGGCCCATGTCACGGGCGGTCGTATCGCCCATCCAAAGCGCGGCTTTCCCATGCGCGACCTCGTGCACGGTTAGCGCTATAAGTATAATGGGTATCCGTAGCAAAATAAGCGGTATGTCCCGGGCAGTAAAGCCCCTGGACAAAATGTTTAAAAGCATAGGCAGAGTTCCTCTTAAGCCCGGCGCGGCACCCTAACTAATTTTTGACAGATATAGCGGTTTTCACACGCATTTCTTATGCCGCGCAATTTTTTCAGCGTACTCTGTCCAGCCTGACAATGTCGTCGTAACTTTCGCGCTCGACTGCGATATATTCGGAGCCTTGCGCAAGCATGACGATTGGCGGGCGCGGGACGCGGTTATAGTTTGACGCCATCGAGTAGTTATACGCGCCGGTGCATAGCACCGCGAGGATGTCGCCACGCTCGCATTTTTGAATCTTTACGCCCTCGGCGAGAAGGTCGCCGCTCTCGCAGCAGCGCCCGGCGACCGTGCACTCGAAATCGGCAGGTTCCGACGCGCGGTTCGCAACGATTATGGTATACGGCGACGAGTAAAGCGCATAGCGCGGGTTATCGGTCATGCCGCCGTCGACCGCGACGTAGTTTTTGTAGCCGGTAATCTCTTTGACGCTGCAAACGGTATAAAGCGTCACGCCGGCGTTTGCCACAATAGAGCGCCCTGGCTCAAGGAAGATTTTAGGCACCCTAAGTCCCGCCTCTTCGCAAATCGAAGCGACAGTGCCGCATACCTTTTTTATATTTTCATCAATATTTATATGCGGGTGATCCTCGATATAGCGCACCCCGAAGCCGCCGCCGAGGTTGAGGATTTCTGGTTCCCAGCCGAACTCCTTTTTGCAGCTTTTCGCAAACTCGACCATGATAGAAGCCGCCTCGATGAACGGGTCGGGCTCGAAAATCTGCGAGCCGATATGGCAGTGCAAACCGCATAACTCAATACTTTTCTTTTCGAGCGCCTCGCGCACAAAATTTATTGCTTGTCCGGTTTCAATCGCCACGCCGAACTTTGAGTCGACGCTTCCGGTGATGATCTTGCGATGGGTATGCGGATCGATGCCCGGCGTTATGCGCAAAAGCACTCTCTGGCGGACGCCAAGCTCGCCTGCGATACGGTCGAGCGCGGAAAGCTCGTCGAAATTGTCGACAACGAAGGTGCCGACGCCGGCCGAGATAGCGTACCGGATGTCGGAGTCGGTTTTGGCGTTGCCGTGAAAATAAGCGCGTTCCATCGGGAAGCCTGCCAAAACCGCCGTCGCGATCTCGCCCGCCGACACCACGTCGGCTCCGAGCCCCTCCTCCGCGATTATACGGTATATGGCGGCGCAGCAAAGCGCTTTGCCGGCATAGAGGGGGATCGAGCCTTCCGGCGCGTATTTTGAAAGCGCAGCCTTATAGGCGCGGCAATTTGCCCGGATAGTCTCTTCGTCGATAAAATACGCCGGGGTCCCGTATTTTTCGGCAAGAGCGAGCGCGTCGCGGCCCGCTATCGTAAGATGACCGTTGTCATTTATGCCAAGGCAGGGAACAATCATCTGTTTTCTCCTGAAATTGAAGAATCTGACAAACCGGTTGAATATAAAAAAACCGGGCGGCGACGGGACAAAAACCGGCCGTCCCGCCCGGCAGGTTTTTTATATCAAGTCGCGCACAAGATAGCGCCCGACCGCCGCCATGAGTTTCGAGGCTTCGGCCGACAGCTCAGGCGGGAAGCCGGCGATAAAGTTGTCCGCCTCAAAAGTGAAAACGCCCGAGTAGCCTATCTCTGCAAGTGCGCCTACAATCTCTTTCCATCTAAGTGAGCGGGTGAAGGGAAGAGTGTGAAGGTCGCTGAATCTGTCGTTGTCATGCACGTGCAGCGCGCGCAAGCGTTTGCCGCCGAGCGCACGTATCATCGAGACCGCCGAAAATGCGCCCGCGCCCCTCAGCTCGGCGTGCCCGATATCAAGGCATGCGCAGAAATACTGCGGGTCAAGCGAGTCTATGTAGTCGACAAACTCTGCTTCGGTGGAGCATACCGCGGGCATCGCATGTCCGTCGCCCCATGAAAACATATTTTCGACGGCTATGGTGACTCCGAACTTTTCGCAATAGGGCAAAAGCCGGCTATAGAACGCCATGTTTATCGCTTTTCGCTCGTCGTAGGTCTGCCCGTGCGTGATCGGGTGCACGATGATAGTCTCGGCGCCGAGTATGCCCGCTATCTCCATTGAGCGCACGATAAGCTCAAAAATTGTGGCGTTGTATTCCTCATTGTCGTGCCTATAGGATGGGAACGGGGCGTGCGCCTGGTTGAAACGTAGCCCGTGTTTCTCCGCCGTCTCGCGCAAAAGGCGGGCATATTCGCGAAAGTCCCCGCGCGTCAGCACCGAGGTGGCGGGGTTGATGTCGAACATCGAGTAGTCAAGCGCGTCCCAGCCCGCTTCCGCGAAGATTTTGATAGCTTCGGCTTCGCCGAACCTGCGGAACATTACATCGGTTTGCGTTGAGATTTCCAAGCTACCTTACCTTCCTTATCCTAGAAATTTATATATTTCAGCCCACAGCTCGGCGCGGCCTTCGCCAGTAACCGCGGAGAAAGGTATGACTGTCGCACCGGCAGACCTCATCTCGGCAAGCCGCGCCTCTCGTGCGGTTTTGTTTAGCTTGTCAATTTTTGTAGCCGCGTAAACAAACGGGACGCCTACGGCGTTCATCCAGTCCGCCATAGCGTGGTCGTCGGCGGAAGCGCCAGCTTTTGCATCGATAAGCTGGATGAAAAAGCGCCGTCCGGGATAAGGCGCGCGTAAAAATGCGTCGGTGAGCGCCGACCAGCGCTTTTTCTCCTCGCGCGGACGCTTGGCAAAGCCGTAGCCGGGTAAATCGACAAACCACAACTTGCCGTCGATGTCGTAAAAGTTTATTGTTATCGTCTTACCGGGCACCGAGCTGACGCGCGCCAGCCCGCGGCGCCCGAGCAGCGTGTTTATAAGCGAGCTTTTGCCCACGTTTGAGCGTCCGGAAAATATTATCTGGGGCCGGCCGTCGGTCGGAAACTGATCCGGTTGGCCGGCCGACACGTGTAGCTTAACGTTGTTTAAGTTAAGTCTCATCACACTACCTATGGCAAAACGCAAAATCTTTTGCGCTACTGCGACGACCTTTCCGGAGGCCGAACCAGCGCGGTCCGGAGCACTTCGCTTATCTCGCGGCAGGGTACGAACTTAATCGCTTGCCGCACGGTCGGGTCAATATCCTCAAGGTCGCGCGTATTCTCCTCGGGGATGCATACCTCGGTAACGCCGGCTTTGTAGGCTGCCATCGTCTTCTCGCGCAGCCCGCCGATCGGGAGCACATGTCCGCGCAGCGTTATCTCGCCGGTCATTGCGACGTCGCGGCGCACGGGTATGCCTGAAAGTTCGCTGACGAGCGCCGTCGCGATAGTGATGCCTGCCGACGGCCCGTCTTTGGGCACGGCGCCTTCCGGGACATGTATATGTATGTCCCGGGTCTTATAAAAGTCGGCGTCGACGCCGAGCGCTTCGGAGTTCGCCCTTATATAGCTTACCGCAGCGCGCGCCGATTCTTTCATTACCTCGCCGAGCGAGCCGGTAAGCTCGAGCTTGCCGGTGCCGGGCATCGAAACGGCTTCAACGCGCAAAAGCTCGCCGCCCATTTCGGTGTACGCGAGGCCGTTTACAACGCCGATCTCGTCGGTCGCGGTGACCATCTCGCGCCTGTGTTTGCGCTGACCGAGGTATTTGCTTACGTCTTCCGAGGTGATTTTTACAGATTTTGCGCCCGTTTCGACAATTTCCATCGCAGTCTTGCGGCAAATAGTCGCAATTTCGCGTTCGAGGTTACGCACGCCAGATTCCTGAGTGTAGTAGTCGATAATCTCAAGAATCGCGTCGTCTGTGATGCGCACCATGCGCTTGTTTAAGCCGTGGCGCTTAAGCTGCTTTGGTATAAGGTGGTTTTTCGCTATCGCCAGCTTCTCGTGCCGCGTGTACGACTGAAGCTCAATTATCTCCATGCGGTCGACAAGCGGCCGCGGTATAGTCGAAAGCGTGTTCGCCGTGGCTATAAAAAGGCAGTCTGAAAGGTCCATCGGCAGCTCCACGAAGTGGTCGCGGAAAGACTTGTTTTGTTCCGCGTCGAGAACTTCAAGCAGCGCCGAGGCCGGGTCGCCATGCGCGTCCTTCGTGAGCTTGTCGATCTCGTCGAGCAGTATAAGCGGGTTGCGCGTGCCCGCCTGCCGCAGGGCGGTTATAATCCTGCCGGGCATTGCTCCGACGTATGTCTTGCGGTGGCCGCGGATGTCGGCTTCGTCGCGGATGCCGCCGAGCGAAACGCGCACGTATTTGCGCCCGGTCGCCTTAGCAATCGACGCAGCGATCGAGGTTTTGCCTGTGCCGGGCGGGCCGACAAGGCAGAGTATCTGGTTGCGCAAGGCGGGGTTGAGCTGCTTTACGGCGATATACTCAAGGATTCGCTCCTTGACTTTCTCAAGCCCGTCGTGGTCGCGCTCGAGGATTTTGCGCGCAACGGAAACGTCGGTGCGCTCCTTTGACAGCTTGGTCCAAGGAAGCTCGAGGCAGAGGTCGAGGTAATTGCGGATAACGCTCGCCTCGGCGGAGTTGAAAGGCGTTTTGGCGAGCTTTTTGACCTCGCGCATGAGTTTGTCGGAAATTTCCCTGGGGAGGTTTGCTTTCTCGATCTTTTCGTAGTACTCGTCGATCTCGTCGTCCTCGTCCTCGGTGTAGCCCAGCTCGCTTTTTATGGCTTTAAGCTGCTCTTTGAGGTAATACTCGCGCTGGTTGCTTTCAATCTGCCGGCGCACGCGGCGGTGGATGTCAAGCTCGGTAGAGAGGATGTCGCGCTCGCGCTCCATGATAACCGCAAGCAGCTCAAGCCGGCGTAGCGGGTTGAACTCCTCGAGGATTTGCTGCTTGTCAAGCGGGTTGATAAGCACGTTGCTCGCGACGAAGTCGGCCAAAAGTCCTGGATTGCGGATGGACTTTACCGCGGCGATAAGCTCGTTTGATAGCCGCGGGAGGAACTTTATAAACTCGTCAAACGCCGTGTTAATCTCATGGATTAGCGCTTCGCCCTTCACGCCGCCGTTATCCTCGACGCGGATAGTCTTGGCGATAACGTCGGCGGTCAGTACCGAGCCGGCCTCATAGCAGCGGCTCAGCGTTGCGCGCGCTACCCCTTCAAGGAAAACGCGCAGCGTTCCCTCGGGCAGCTTTACCGACTGGCGGATTTTCGCCACGGTGCCGACGGAGAATACCTGGCTCGCAATTTTCTCGGCGTCGGTGTTATCGTTTTCCTCTTCAGCGCTTTTCTTTTCAGGCTTAAGTTGATCTTCGCTTTCGACAGGCCGGCGCTGGATAACGAAAATCATGCCGTCCGCGGATTCCGCGCGTTCGCATGCCGCGATCGCGGCTTCGTTTGTCAGCTCAAAGCTTATAGGAATCAGCGGGAAGACCGTGATGGCGTCGAGAACGAGCATCGGAAGGGTCATCGGCTCGACTTTTTCGATGTATCTCTGCATAGTGTGCTTTACCTTATATCTACCTACAGCCCCATAGCGGCGGCGCCGCTATGGAAAGCTTGTTTTTTACTTAATAATAAAAATTATACTTCTGCAATTATAACAGTATAACATGAATTTATTAATTAAATCAAGAGCAAATTATGAACGTGGTTTACAAAGAGTGCGGCAGAATAACTATCGAGCGCTCACAATATACATTATAGCGTAGGCACGTCTTGCCACAAATGTCGCCCGTCCCTCGCTGCTGATGTTGACAAACAAGATAAAACATGGTAATATAAAAACGGCATAAGGGAGTAGTTTACGCGGCCGGGCTTTATAATAGGATAACCGCCGCGTCATTTAAAGTCAACATCATGATCGGTGGAGGTGCGGGCCTTGACCCGGTCTGGCTTTAAATACGCCCCTTTTTATACAGTGGCGGAAACGAGACTTATGTATGGCAGGACTGCTATACATATGTCTCTTTTTTTAATTTATAAAAGAAAGGGAGCTCAAAGTTGAAACACTATCTTATGACCGTTGCCCAGACGCTTTCCGAGCTGGGCACGCAAATATCAGGCCTTTCGCCGGATGAAGCGAAAAAAAGGCTTGCCCGCGACGGCAAAAACAAGCTGGCCGAGGGCAAAAAAGTGACGCTCCTGCAGCGCTTCATCGAGCAAATCGTCAACCCGATGGTGTTAATACTTATTGCCGCCGCGGCAATATCTGCTGTAACCTCGGCGATATCAAAAGAGGCCCCGACCGACGTTTTTGTTATCATTGCGGTTGTGGTACTTAACTCTATTTTGGGAGTGGTACAGGAAAGCAAAGCGGAGAAAGCTATCGAGGCGCTTCGCGAGCTTGCGTCGCCTACCGCAAAGGTAATACGCGGCGGAAAACTTGAGGTTATAAAGACTGAAGACATAGTAGTAGGCGATATAGTCGTCCTCGACGCCGGCGACTCGATCCCCGCGGACGGCCGTATAATAGAGTGCGTGAGCATGAAATGCGACGAGGCTGCGCTGACAGGCGAATCGGTGCCGGTTGAAAAGACTGCCGACGCGCTTGAGGCGAAAGGGGACGGCGACGTGCCTCTCGGCGACCGCGTCAACATGGTTTACATGGGCAGCACCGTCGTATACGGCCGCGGGCGCTTTGTGGTCACTGAGACCGGCATGAACACCGAGATGGGCAAAATAGCCGACGTTCTCACCCGCACCGAAGAGGATGACACGCCGCTGCAAAAGAAGCTCGCATCCCTTAGCAAAATAATGACATACCTTGTGCTCGGCATCTGCGTTTTCATCTTTATCGTCGGTATGCTGCGCGCAGGCGGCATGACGCGCGATTCGGTGCTCGAGTCGTTTATGCTTGCGGTATCGCTTGCGGTCGCCGCGATACCCGAAGGTCTTGTCGCGGTCGTGACCATCGTGCTTTCGATGGGCGTGACGAAGATGTCGCGCCGCAATGCGATTATACGCAAGCTGACGGCGGTTGAAACACTCGGCTGTACGCAAATAATCTGCTCGGATAAAACCGGCACGCTGACGCAGAACAAAATGACGGTCGTCGAGCATTACGGTTCGGACGAAAAGCTGCTCGCCACCTCGCTCGCGCTTTGTTCCGACTCGGAACTCAACGATCAAGGCGTAGCCGAAGGCGACCCGACGCAGAACGCCTGCGTCAACTATGCATACTCGCTCGGGCTGCCGAAACCGCAGCTTAAGGCTGAGTACCCGCGCGTCGCCGAGATACCGTTCGACTCGATGCGCAAAATGATGACCACAATCCATAGGAGTATGTCTGGGAAGGTCATCCAGCACACAACCGGCGCGCCGGACGTTGTAATCGACCGCTGCAACCGCTATCTTGAGGGCGGCAAAATCCTGCCGATTACCAGGGATGTGCGCGAGCGGCTCAAAGCTGAAAACCGGCGCATGGCGAGCAAAGCGCTGCGCGTGCTCGCCGCGGCGTATACAGAGCTGCCTTCTGTGCCGCCGAAGCTTGTGCCGGAAGAGATTGAGCGCGACCTGATCTTTATCGGGCTTGTCGGCATGATGGACCCGGTGCGCGAGGAGGTCCCCGAAGCAATACGGCGCTGCCGCGAAGCCGGGATACGTCCTATTATGATTACCGGCGACCACCGCGACACAGCAGCCGCGATAGCAAAAGAGCTTGGCATAATCACCAACGACGACGAGGCTATTACCGGTTCGGAGCTTGACAAAATATCGGACGAGGACTTCAAAAAGCTCGTTACTCATTTTTCAGTTTATGCGCGAGTTAAACCCGAGCACAAGGTGCGGATAGTCAACGCGTGGCGCGCGCACGGTATGGTTACCGCGATGACCGGCGACGGCGTAAACGACGCGCCCTCGATAAAAAGCGCCGATATCGGCGTCGGCATGGGCATAACCGGTACGGACGTCACAAAGAATGTCGCCGACATGATACTTGCCGACGACAACTTCGCCACTATAGTCGCCGCGGTCGAGGAAGGCCGGAGGATTTACGACAACATCAAAAAGTCTATCCAGTTTTTGCTCTCCTCTAACCTCAGCGAAGTTATCGGAATCTTCGTCGCCACGATGATGGGCTTTATGCTGCTGAAGCCCTTGCACATCCTTTTTATAAACCTCATCACCGACTCGCTGCCGGCGCTCGCGCTGGGGCTTGAAAAAAGCGAGCCCGACATAATGCGCCGGCCGCCGCGCGACCCGAAAGAGGGCATTTTCGCGCACGGCGTCGGCATAAGCGTGCTTTATCAGGGCATAGCGGTTTCGGTTTTGACGCTGCTTGCGTATTTTGTGGGGCACTATATAGAAAGCGGGGTATGGGAGATAGCAAACAGCCCCGACGGCATGACGATGGCGTTTTTAACAATGTCGATGGCCGAGATTTTCCACTCATACAACATGCGCTCGCATAAAAACTCGCTTTTCACGCTCGGCACGCATAACTTCTACCTTTTCGGCGCGATGGCATTGTCGCTGATTTTCACCACGACGGTAATATATGTTCCATTTTTGCGCCAGCTGTTCTCGTTTGAGTATATCGACGCGCGCGAGTATTTCATCGCGCTTGGCCTTGCGGTTTTAATAATCCCCATTGTCGAGATTGTGAAGTTTTTCCAAAGGCTATACGACCGCCGCGCGGAGCGCATAAAGCAAAAAAGCGCGGCATAAGCCAATAACGCAAAACTGCACAGCCCCGCAGGGTGGGCTGTGCATATTTTTTGCTAATATGCACAGTTGACTTAGGCTGCGATGTGGAGCATAATGGCAACAGTGTCACGTCAAAATAAATAAAAACGCGGAAAGGCGGGAAGTTTATGGGCGACAAAATTAGGATTGGCATTTGCGGCACAGGCGGCATTGCACATTCTCACATGAACAATTATGTTAAATTCAGCGACGTCGAGATAGTCGGCGCGTGCGACATTGTGCCGGGCAAAGCGAGGGCGTTCCTTGACAGGTATGACCTGACAAACGTGCCGGCGTTTGAAAGCGTTTATGATATGATAAAAAACGTCGAGATGGACGGCGCGAGCGTCTGCACCTACAATACGACCCATGCGGAATGCACAATAGCATTGCTTGAAGCAGGCGCACATGTGCTTTGTGAAAAGCCGATGTCGTTCACTCTGCAGGAAGCCGTCGAGATGGTGCGTGCCTCGCGCAGGACCGGCAAGTTCCTCACGATAGGCTTTCAGCCGCGGTTTGACTTTATGCGCCAGCGCGTCGACAGCATTATCCAGTCAGGCGCGCTCGGCAAAGTTTACTATGTGCAGAGCGGCGGTGGGCGCCGCAGGGGCATTCCGGGCGGCACGTTTATCGACTCGAGCAAAGCGGGATTCGGCTGCCTCGGCGACATCGGCTGCTATTCAATAGACGAGTGCCTGCACGCTATCGGGTACCCGAAACCCCTTACCGTTTCGGCGGTCGCAACCGATTATTTTGGCAAAAACCCGAAATATTGGCCGGAGCCGGACAAGTTCGACGTCGACGATTTCTCGGTCGCGTTTGTCCGCCTTGAAGGCGACGTAACGTTCGTATTCAAGCAGTCGTGGGCAATGCATGCCGACTCGCTAGGCGACACGCTGTGGCTTGGCACCGAAGGCGCGATAAAGATTATAAACGGGTTTGACGAGCTCAGGCGCCCCTCGCGCGTAATGTACTTTACCGACATCAACGGCCAGCACCTCGACTCGTACATCGAAGCGAATGTGCCGTTTAACGCCTACACGACCGTACGCCCGCGCGACATGTGGGAAGGCAAGATGCGCAGTTTTGTCGATGCGATAAAGACAAACGGCCCCGCGCCGGTCCCGGCTGAGGAGATACTCTACAACCAGGCGATAATCGACGGCATATACCGCTCTGCGAAACTCAAGAAGGAAGTAGAGATAGAGATACCAGAGATATAAAATAAAGCCGCTTGCGGTAATGGGTTGGGGGGACTTTTTTCAAAAAGTCCCCCCACATTTTTTATAACCTTATCTCCGGCTTGTAGAGCTTCAGCCAATCGTTTACCTGAAGGATATATGCCATCATTTGCGGGCCGGCCATGAGCTGGCCGAACCAAGGTTTGCCGTATTCTGCAGGGCGCGCGAGAAACTCTCGCACTCGCGCCGGGTCTACGAGTATATTCAGCGGTTCGGACGGCGACTCAACTATCGCGCGTAGCCGCTCTCGAAGTATTCGCTCGTATCCGGGATTGTAGGTTTTCGGATATGGGCTTTTTTTGCGGTAAAGCAGCTCTGCCGGAAGCAAATCTGACGCCGCGGTGCGCAAGAGGTGCTTTTCAATGCCGTCTTTAAACTTATACTCCCACGGCACATTGAAAAGGTACTCGATAATCCTGTGGTCGGCGAACGGCACGCGCGCCTCAAGCCCAGAGAACATGCTCGCTCGGTCCATGCGGTCGAGCAGCGTCTGCATAAACCAGCGCAGGTTAAGGTACGATACAACCCGCCTCCTCGCCGCTTCCGGAGGCTCGCCCTCAAGGGTAGGCGCCATGCGCACCGACGCGGAGTATATTTCCCCGATATACTCGCGCAGGCGCAGCGCTTCTCGGACTTCGGCGCGTAAAAGCTCCTCGCGCGCGTCGATGTTGCGCGACCATGGGAAAGTGTCGGCGTAAAGCAGCTCCTCGCGGTAAAACCACGGGTAGCCGCCGAATATCTCGTCGGCGCACTCGCCGGTCAGAGCGACTTTGTTATCGCGCTTGACAAGCTTGCAAAAATATAGCAGCGACGCGTCGATGTCAGCCATTCCGGGCAGGTCTTTCGAGCGCATCGATACCGCGAGCAGGTCGGCAAGCTCCTCCTCGTTGCACTCTAGGTATGTGTGATGCGTCATGCCAAGGTGCCGCAACATTATATCCACATAAGGACGGTCTCGTTCGGGCTGAAAAGCGTTTGCTGCAAAGTATTTGTCGTTGCCCGTAAAATCGAACGAGAAGGTGTTAAGCGCCGCGCCCTGAGCCGCAAGCTCCTTTGCAGCGACGGCGGTAACTATGCTCGAGTCAATGCCGCCTGAAAGGAAAGTGCAGACCGGTACGTCGGAAACAAGCTGCCGCTTTATCGCGTCACGGACTAAAAAGGAGACTTTTTCGACGGTCGACTCGTAAGAGTCGGTATGATGAACGGCGCGTAGCTCCCAATACCGCCAAGCCCGCAGCCCGCGCTCGCCGAAGTAAGCCGCGCAACCCGGCTCAATTTCATAAATTCCCTCGAAAACCCCGCATCCGGGCGTGCGCGCCGGACCGATGCCGAATACTTCGCGGAAGCTGTCGTCGTTCAGTTTGGGCTTTATGTCCGGATGCGCAAACAGAGCCTTTATTTCCGAACCGAATATAAGCTCGCCGCCCGAAATGGCGTAAAAAAGCGGCTTTACGCCCGCGCGGTCTCGGCAGAGGAAAAGCTCCTTTCGCGCGCCATCCCAAATCGCGAACGCGTAAATGCCGTTAAGTAACTCGGCGCATTTTTCGCCGTAAGCCATATAGGCGAGAAGGATAACCTCGGTGTCGCTCGTCGTCTCAAATGTGTAGCCGAGCGCTAAAAGCCCCGGCGCAATCTCGTCGACATTGTAGATTTCGCCGTTGTAGACAATCGCATACTCGGCGCCGTCCATAGTGCGCACCATCGGCTGTATGCCTCGCTCGGAAAGGTCGCGGATGGAGAGCCGCGCGTGCGAAAGCCCTACCCAGTCGCGTAGGTATTCTCCGGACTGGTCGTTGCCGCGATGCGCTATAGCCATTCGCATTTTGATAAGAATCTCTCTTTTTTCAGCCTCGCGCTGCGGCGAGCCGGTGTAGCCCCCGCCCGCAAGGCAAAATCCCGCTATTCCGCACATACTTTTGCTCCCTGAAAATAATATCGGAGCTTCGGTGCGGCGCAAGGTGTCCGCACGCAAAAGCTCCGTTGCTCCTGCAGCGTTATTATATGCAAAATTCGCGCAAGTATTGATAAAAAACCGCGCCTGCCACAAAATTTTATCATAAAAATATAAACCTCGTCAAATCCCGCCCTTGCCCGGATGAACTGCCCGCCAAAGGAGATACTATAGCCGAGGTGATATTATGGCAGTTTCCCACAGAGGGGCTATATCTTTTGGGCTTGTGCATATTCCGATCGGGCTATACACCGCGACACAAGACAACGACATCCATTTTAACCAGCTTTGCAAAGAGGATGGCAGCCGCATCAAATATAAAAAGATATGCTCAAAATGCGGCAAGGAAGTCTCAAACGAGGATATTGTCAAAGGCTTCGAGTACGAAAAGGACAAATACGTCATACTCACCGATGAGGATTTCGAAAAGGCGAAGACAGAGAAGGACAGAACCATTCACATCTTGCACTTTACCGACCTAAACTCCATCCCGCCGATATATTTTGAAAAAACTTATCATGCCATTCCCGAGTCGGGCGGCGACAAAGCTTTCGAGCTTCTGCGCCGGGCTATGAAGGAAGAAAACAAAATCGCCGTCGCCAAAACGGTCATGGGCACAAAGGAAAAACTGCTCGCGCTGATTCCGACCGACACCGGCATTTTGGTAGAGACAATGTTTTTCGCCGACGAACTGAAAGAGGCGCCGAAAGAACCGGCAAAACCCGCGGTCAGCGACGCCGAAATCCAGATGGCGAAGGCACTGATAAACGCGATGGCGCAGCCTTTCGAGCCGGAAAAGTATCACGACGAGTACCGGGCGAGGCTGTGGGATATTATCAACCGCAAGATACACGGCAAGGAATTTGTCATCGAGCCGGATGAGATTAAAGTCGACGTCGTAAACCTCATGGATGCGCTAAAACAGAGCCTTGAACAGGTGGGCGCCAAACAATGAGCATGTTTGAGGAGAAAAATATCAAGCCCATGCTAATCGGGGCCGAAAGCGAGCCGTTCGACAGCGCCGACTTTATCTTCGAGCTTAAACTCGACGGCGAGCGGTGCATCGCATATCTTGACGAGAATGGCACCGAGCTGCGCAACAAGCGAAACATCAAGATGCTGCCTAAAGTCCCTGAGCTTAAGGACCTCCATATCCATGTGAACTGCCGCTGTATCTTAGACGGGGAGCTTATAATAATAAAGGACGGCAAGCCTGACTTTTTTGAGATTCAACGGCGGAGCCTAATGAGCAATCCCCTCAAAATAGAGCTTGCATCGCGGCAGTACCCCGCCTGTTTTACCGCATTTGATATCCTCTACCACGTGGACCGTCCTGTCAACGACCTGCCCCTTATGGAGAGAAAGAAGCTTTTGGAGTCGGTGATAAAGAAAGAGTCGCCCTTATTTGCCCAAAGCCGCTATATAGAAGAAAAAGGGATAGCTTTTTATGAACTGGTGGAAAAACAAAGCCTTGAGGGGATTGTCGCCAAGCGAAAGGACAGCAAATACTATTTCGACAAGCGTACGAAGGACTGGATAAAAATCAAGTACCTGCAAGACGACGATTTTGTGGTGTGCGGCTATATTATAAAAGAAAATAACGTGAATAGCATTGTGCTTGGGCAATACAAAGACGGCTCGCTTGTCTACAAAGGGCACGTGACGCTTGGCGTCAGTAGCGAGGATTTTAGGGAGATCGCAAGTCAGAAAAAACTTGAGTCGCCACCTTTTAAGGTACCAACAGGAAATGAGAACGCCGTTTGGGTGGAGCCGGTATTGGTGTGCACCGTGAGATACATGATGAAAACCCAAAGCGGCGGCATGCGGCACCCAGTTTTTAAAGGCTTGCGGCGGGACAAAGCGCCGGAGGAATGCGTGGAGTCGGCGGACAAATAAAAAAGGCGAAAAGCGCACGCTTTTCGCCTCGCTTTTTGCGTGGTGCCTATCCCAAAAGCTTAATAAATTCCGGGTCGTTCCGTAAAAAATCAAACTCATTCCTCAGCACAGTTTTGCGCACACATTCCACGTTTGTTTCGGTGTAATTTTTGAAGATGCTTGCGGTGTTTGTGGTTGCGGCAGATATAAATTTTGACGTGTAATGCAATTCCCCCGGGGGAAGGGAATCGTATTTTTCGGCGTGATAGAGGGCGGCTCGCAAAGCTTTTAAGGTTGCTTCCCGATTTTGCCGGCGGGCGTAGCACCTGGCAAGTATTTCATGAATCATTTGTATGCGGCAATGGTAAAATAAATAGTTGCCGTCCTCAACCAAGGTCTCCCACAGTTTCAAAGCCGTATTGCAGGCAAGAATCAAATCATCATCATTATCAATATTTATATCGCAGTATAGCCTTATACACAATAAGTCAAGAAGACGAAGCCTGTTGTTATGTATTATGGCAAGGGCTTCATTTTTGCTGTTTTCTGTAAAGTAAGCATGTTCCAAAAGTAATTCCTTACAAGAGCAAATATCTGGCGCCATTAAGGCATAGTGAACTGCTTTTTCCTCATTTGCGAAAGGGAATCTTGCATTGGAATAAGTGTAAACCAAAATGGATATCGCGCTGTGCCGGATATTGCTGTCGGTGCAATCCCGCAATATGCGCTCGCAAATGTTAATCGCTTCCTGTGCGTTCTTTTGGACTTTTTCGTCATCCCCGCCGCAATAATAAGTAGCATTTAAGGCGTATGCCAGCATCCTCAAACAATTATAATCGTTCGGATACTTTTGCACCGCCTCCCGCCAGAGCGAGACTTCTTCCCATACTTTGCCCTCATTCGACAAAGTTTTGGCACGTTCGTAGTAACTGCTGATGTCTTTTTCCTTATCGGGTTCCCGCCCCAAAAGCTCGTCAACTGTCACGTCGAAAAAATTAGCAAGAGGAATCAGCATCGTAATATCGGGATAAGTTTTTTCGCTCTCCCATTGGGAAACAGCAGAGACCGAAACGTTCAAATACTCGGCAAGCTGTTCCTGCGTCAAGTCTTTTTTGTGCCGCAGCTCCTTCAGTTTCGCGCCGATATTCATAATAAATCTTCCCCCAATAAAACCATTTTGTTGCTATTATTGTACCAGCGCTGTAATTATTTGTGAATATAACGTTGCTGGATATTGATTTAAGTAACGCTGAAGGCGATACCGTAATAGATAGGGAATTTTTACGCATTGACAGCATACATGTGTTTAGTATAATGGCTATAATACTGCTATTTTGAGAAAACGGAAGTTGTGCAATACGCAGTATATTATTGTGTTTTTCTGAAAGTTTAGGAAAAAGGGAGAAGTATAATTGAAAAAGAGAATATTTCATTTACTATTAGCGCTCTGCATGGCGCTTAGCCTGATGCCAAATGCAGCATCGGCTGAAAATCTGCTTGACGAAGTTTCAAGTGGCGAAAGTGTCACAAAGGCGGACATCGATCGGCTTGTTGTAAGCGGAAAAAGTTTGAAAATAAACGGCGGTGACGGGGTAAAACTTGTATTCGATACCGAAGCTCTGAAAGAAATAGCAAAGCAAACGTCGGAATACATAAAAGTGGCAATAGAAGACGTAACCGCCGAGTATCAGCACAGCCGGGCGGGCAAAAAAGTGTTCTTTTTAGCCGTTTTTGCCGAGGATAAAACTGTTTATAATTTTAAAGGGAAAGCTGCTGTCACTCTCCCTTATGAGCCTAATGAGGGAGAAAACGCGGAAAACGTGACTGTATGGTACCTGACAAACAGCGGCATCGCGATTGAAATCCCAATCGAATATGATGCAGAAACAAATTTTATAACATTTGAAGTTACGCACTTCTTGCTTTATATGGTTGGCATTGACGGATATATAAATCCATTTGAAGACGTGGGCGAAAATGACTGGTACTATATGGATGTTAAAGCTGTAAAACAAAACAATCTCTTTGTGGGCACTGACCTAACCACCTTTTCTCCTGATAGTACCATGACGCGCGAAATGCTTTGGACCGTGCTTGGCCGCGTGGACGGCAGCCAAAAACTCTATGGCGAGGGCGCGTTTGAATCGGCGCGCGAATGGGCGATGGGCGCAGGCATTACGGATGGGAAAAGTCCCAAAGGCTACATTACGCGCGAGCAGATAGCGACAATGCTGTGGCGCTATGCCGGAAAGCCGGATGCTGGCTGCAACCTAAGCCGATTTTCGGATGCAGTAAACATTTCGGATTACGCGCGCGACGCCATGGCTTGGGCGGTGGAAAACGGCATCATACTTGGCTATGACGGCGCTCTGATGCCTAAAGATAGCGCCACACGGGCGGAGTCTGCCGCTATCATGCGGAGGTTTATCGAAGTGGCAATAAAATAAGATTTATCCCCGCAAGATGTATTTTCTTTGTCAATTTCTACTTTTGAGGCTGCTTGACAATATGTAAAAACAATGCGTAAAAAGGCAAGGCATTGCGCCTTGCCTTTATTTGTGGCAGTCTTTATACAACTTCTTATAATATGCCTTTTTGATTCTTCATTAGTGATGATGTAGTTGTTTTTTGTTAACGGTTTGTTGTCTACAAGGTATATATTTCCTAGTAGTGCTGTTATTAATTGATGTTGGCATAATGCAGTATCAACAATGCCCTGAAAGTAGTATCACAAGCCTTGCGGACTTTTGATTTCCAATCAACCTCCAGCTGCAAACCGCCGTAAGGCCCCCACCCTTTAAACAAATCATCGTATTTAACCGGAAGACGGCAGATGCCGTTATCATCGACATAGTCCATTATTTCATTAACAGCTTTTTGCAATGCTGGTACATAAGAAACGATTCCGCACCTTGCAAACCATTCTATGTATTCCAAATTATAATCCAATTCTGTACCGTCCGGATGAGTTATCGGAAATGGGAAAAGCCCTCTACACATTATAGATAATCCTTGTGCCGGAAATCCTCCGAGCGTGCCGACCGGATGACCTATCCATGTTTGAGGAATGAGGTTGACAAGTTCCGGACGGTCGGTCTTCATCAACTTTATTACAGCGTCGGCAATAAGCTTAATGTTATTTTCATTTTTCCATGAATCGGTATGTGCCAAAATATCAAGGTGGTAACGGCATGGCCATTTTTCATAATACTTAAAAACAAGTTTTTTCCCCTTTTGAACAGGGCGGGTTATATCCAATATAGAGTCAACTTCAAGCACACGCTTGAACGAATCTATAGAAAGCTGAATTTGCGGTGAAATATCAATTTCATCGTCATATCCAGCACGTGCGATACAAGCGCATCGAATAAGGTTCGGGCCGCATGCAACGTATTTGAATTCATCAATATATATACCTTTTCTATTGTAGCTATACCGGCCAAATTGTCTTATTTTGAGTTATCCGGATGGCTAGTTTTTGGATCTAATGGTATGTCTAGAAACTCCGGCTTGTTATGCATATGAAAATATATTACCATTGAGTAGTATGAAAGGTCAAGATATTCAGGTTTTAAAGGCTTGAGTTCCTCTTTGGTTCGCGCGATGGTTACTGCTTTTATTGATCAAAATTGCCTAAATCTATTCATTAGTATGCCTCACTTACGAAAAAACCTATAGCAATAAAAAACAAGCCTGACAGGCTGATTTATGACCTGTCAGGCTTGTTTTTGCTTGGCAGCCGAATAGGGATTCGAACCCCAACAAACAGAGTCAGAGTCTGTCGTGCTACCGTTACACCATTCGGCTTTAAAGCTGTATTTCGCTTTGCGCATTACATTATAGCACAGCGAAACACAATTGTCAAGCATTTTTTTGTTATCCGCGGGCGATTTCGCAAAGTTCGGCTATGTCGGCGCATACTTTGCCGACGCGCTCCGCGATGGCACTGCCGGCAATAGCGTAGCCGCCATAAGCCTCGATCATAGGCAGGTCGTTGTAGCTGTCGCCGATTGCAAAAGCATCCTCTTTACCTATGCCGCAAAGCTCGGCGACGCGCGCGATACCGGTTGCTTTGCTGACTCCGCGGCGGACAATGTCGACGCAGCGCCCATTTTGGAAAGCGCTGACCTGGGGGAATTTAAAGTTTACCGCTTCGGCGTAAATCCGCGCGGCTTCATCGTCTTTCATAAGCGTGGAGAATTGGCAAAACCCGTCTATATCAATCTCGCAGCTTGCCTTGCCGTACCGCAGCGCGCCGTGCGTGCGCGCTTCCTCTTCAAGCAGTGCGACTACCTCCTCTGGGGCAGGGTATACCTCCAAAAGCTCGGGCTTGCCGTTGAATATCATTGCCCCGCTCGAGCAAATTATAAAGTCAAGCTCAAGCCCAAGATCGCGCACCACATGCTCGGGGAACTCGCCGCCGCGGCCGGTGACAATGCAAAAAATATTACCCTCAGCCCTCCACTTTGCAATAGCAGCCCTATCGCGCTCGGATATGCCGCCTCTGTTCAGTGTGCCGTCAAAATCGCTCGCAATAAGCTTCATAGCGCCGCTCCTTGTGATGATGGCGCTATTATACCATAACCAGGCTAAAATGGCAACCGCCACGGGGCAAATCTTAAATAAAAACCGGAGGGCGGCAGCCCGCCCTCCGGGATTATAGGCTTAATTGTGCGAACTTGCGCTTATTTTATTTGCCGCGCTTTTTGCTGATAGCAATCGCGCCGGACGCGGTCGCTACGGCAGCAAACACAACCGCTGTGAACACGTCGGCAGTCTGCGGCGCGGGGGTGGGAACCGGAGTGGTAACGGGCTCCTCTGCCGGAGGCTGAGTCTCAATGACCGGGGCAGCCTCAAGCGTTACCTGCGCAAAGCTGAATGCGTCCTTGCCGAAGCCGGTGCAGCCAGAAGCGAGCTGGGCGTGCACATATTCTTCATAGTCCGGGCCGCCCGCCCAAACGATGCAGTAACCGAACACATCGCCCTCTTTGGGAGTCCCGTCATAGAACGCCTCCCAAGGAGTGCGCACCTCGTAGGTAAGCACGTTGTTGGAATGGGTGACTATGTAGTCGACTTTGGGCTCGGGAGACCAGCCAATGGCGCCGCCGTCGGAGGAATCAGCCCAAACGACGCTTACAAGCTCGTTGGTGTCGCTGGTGAGCGAAACGCCGTATTCGAGGCGGTTCTCAGCCAAAAGAACATCCTCGGCCTTGGGCGCAAAGTTGTTCTGAATGCAGGCTGCCTTCCAAATCGAGCCGGGGTCAGTGCCGTACTCGTTGAAGAACTTGGAAACTTTATATACGGTCGCCGTATAGACATATTTGTCGTCCCAAGACATGTAGAGCTTGGGCTCCATGCTCTTCGCCTGATTTTCAGCTTCGTCGTTTATGTCGTTCCAAGCGTAGGAAAGCCACGTATCTTTCAGCGGGATCTCGTAGTATTCGCCTTCCTCGATTACCCCGTCGGGTTTGAATTCCTTGGTCGCGCGCTTGATGCCGAACTTGACGTTACCTACGTCAACTTCCCTTTCGGCGCCGGCAAATGCCGGGATTGCCATGACGAAAACCAATAAAGCCGTCAAAAATAGCGCCAGATGCTTCTTCATTTAGTTGCCCCCCTAAATTATTGTTTGATTTTCGTGGAAGTCAAAACAATGATAATATAAATCATAAACAATGTCAATACAAATTGCCGCCTTGGTTAGTAAAAAAATAACAAGCCAAATTGTCTATTGTGCATAAACACAGTTGTCGTAACTATCGAAAATGCCGCAAAATGCAATCAATAACGACATAAAAAGGCAAAGTGTGGCTTTTGCTTCTCCGGGAAAAAATGTAAAATTTCCAGCGCCCATGCGAGTTTTCAGCCAAAAACAACGCATAATCTAAAAAATTATGCAAAAAGATAAGCATAATTATACAAATGCCTAATTCGCAATCTTTACTTTAAACTTACATTGATAAGATATATATTGACAAATTGCGGTATTTTGCTTACAATATAAATGCAAATGCAAATGATTCTCATTTAAAGGTTTGAAGGAAGTTATGAAGAGTTTTATCTATAAGCTATCGTCAGCCATGGCGGCGGTGGCTTTAACCTTGACCTTTGCCGCTTGCAGCGGAGTAGAAGGCGGGCCGGTGCTACCCAAAATAGCGGTTACAATCGTACCGCAGGCGGATTTTGTAAAAGCTGTTTGCGGGGATAATTTTGATGTCGTAACGCTCATTCCGCCGGGTTACAGCCCCGAAAGCTACGAACCGTCGCCGGCGACATTGGCGGCGCTTGAGGATGCGGCGATATATTTTACGATTGGCGTGCCGGCTGAAGACGCGGGAATCTTACCCGATATTGGCGAGAGCGTAAAGGTCGTCGCGCTTGAGGACGAGGTTGCAAATACTTATCCCGACCGCACCGAGGGAGGCGGCCGCGACCCGCATATTTGGCTTTCGCCAAAGCGCGTGAAAGTAATGGTTGAGGCAATCGCGCGCGAGCTTTCGGAGTATGACCCGCAAAACGCCGAAACTTATATGGCAAACGCGGGCGCGTATAATGAGCGGCTTGATAAGCTTGACAAATTCCTTGCCCAAACTTTCAGTGCGCTGGAAGACAGGAGTTTTGTAGTCTTTCACCCGGCGTTCGGCTACCTAGCCGACGATTATGGGCTCGTGATGTACGCGATTGAGGAAGAGGGCAAAGAAGCAACCGCCGGGCATATGCAGAAAATAATTGACATAGCGAAAGAGAAGGGGATCAAAACGGTTTTCTACCAAGCCGAAATCGACAGCAAACAGGCAAAGGCGCTTGCCGACGAGCTGGGCGGCGAAGCCGTGATGCTCGAGCCGCTAGCCGCCGACTATATACCGAACATGGAGAAGATGGCAACTCTTCTGGCGGAGGCAATGCGGTGATGGAAAACAGTTTGCCTGCGCTCAAAATCGAAAACCTAAGCGTCTATTACGAAAGCACGCCTGCGCTGGAAGGCGTGAGTCTCGAAGTAGCCGACGGAGACTACCTCGGCATAATCGGCCCGAACGGCGGCGGTAAAACCACGCTGCTAAAAGTTATCTTAGGGCTTATCCACCCTACAGCCGGCAGTGTGCTGGTTTATGGCAAGTCGCCGGGACATGCCGGCGTGAAAATCGGTTATGTGCCGCAGATAGCGCAGATGGACCGGCGGTTCCCGATTACGGCGTTTGAGGTGGTGCTTACCGGCAGGCTAGGGAGAGGACCAAAGCCGCTGCATAGGTATACTAAAGCCGACCGCGAGGCTGCGACGCAGGCGCTCGAGCGGGTTGGTATTGCCGAGCTTGCGGCAAGGCCGATTTCGGCGCTATCGGGCGGCGAGTTTCAACGGCTCCTTATCGCGCGCGCTATGGCAGCCGAGCCGAAGTTGCTTTTGCTTGACGAGCCGACTGCGAGCGTCGACGCGGCTTCGCGCGAGCGGATTTACTCGCTGCTCGGCGAGCTGAGCCGGAGCATGACGGTGATACTCGTCACGCACGATATCCTGGCGGTCTCATCCCAGGTGAGGTCGATTGCGTGCCTTTCGGGGCGGCTGGTGTACCACGGCGAGCCGAAGCTCGACGCGAATACTATGAACGCGCTTTACGGCTGCCCGGTCGAGCTTATAGCGCATGGGGTGCCGCATAGGGTACTGGGCGAGCACCATGGCGAAGGGGGCGCAGATTGTCAATGCTAAGCGCGCTTTTTAGGTACCAGTTTATGCAAAACGCCGTGCTCGCGGGGTTTTTTGCGAGCCTGCTATGCGGCGTGATAGGCGTCATAATAATTGAAAAAAAGCTCGTAATGATGAGCGGCGGCATCGCGCACGCCTCGTACGGCGGCGTCGGGCTTGGGTATCTGCTTGGGATTGAGCCGATACTCGGCGCGATAGGCTTCGCGCTGGCTTCGGCGTTCGGCGTGGGGGTGCTAAAGCGGCGCGGAGGCGCACGGGCAGATGTGCTTATTGGCCTATTCTGGTCTGTAGGAATGGCGCTTGGGATATTCTTCGTCGCGCTGATGCCCGGTTACCCGCCGGACATGAGCTCGTACCTGTTTGGCAACATACTAGCCGTCACGCGCGCGGACCTGTGGCTTATCGCGAGCATTACCGCGGTGGTGCTGATTGTTGTATTCGTACTATTCGACAGCTGGAAAGCCTATCTTTTCGACGACGAGTTTGCGTGGATAATCGGCCAGCCGACGGTGTTTTTTGAGTATTTGCTTCTTTCAATAATCGCGCTTTCGGTGGTCGCGCTGATCCGTGTTGTCGGCATAATACTTGCGCTTGCGATGCTCACTGCGCCCGCAGCGACCGCTTCGCTTTTTACAAAAGGACTTGGCACGCGTATGGTCGTATCCGCGGCGCTCAGCACGCTTTTCTGCTGGGCAGGGTTAGCGGTCTCGTATTATACTGGCGTTTCGTCCGGCGCGGCGATTGTAACCCTTTCGGGCGCGGTATGCCTTTTGTCGTACGGCGTGCGCGCGCTAGCCGCAAGGCAGATTCAAAAGCATGCGGCAAAGACGCATGCTGGCGGGGAGGTGGCGGGAAAATGAAAAGCCGCGCCGAGCTTGCCGAACTTCTCCGGTCGCATGGGTTGAAGTGTACCAGGAGCCGGGAGGCGGTACTCGGCTATCTTGAGTCGGCTGGCCAGCCCGCCGACGCCGAGCGGATATACGCCGAGCTTCGCGCTATGGGGATAGCAGTAAACCTTTCGACGGTCTACCGCACGCTTGAGTCGCTCTGCGGCGTGGGGCTTGCGAAAAAAGTGGTGCTCGAAAACGAAGGGCGGGCGCTGTTCGAGTTCTGCGACAGCGCGCACCGGCATTATCTTGTTTGCATATGCTGCAAAAAAATAATCCCCATCACCTTTTGCCCGCTCGGCGAGTACGAGCAGCAGCTTGAGCAAAGGACGGGTTATGAGATCACAGGGCACAAGCTAGACGTTTACGGATATTGCCCGCAGTGTAAAAAAATAAGCCGCGCATAATGCGCAGCTAAAATTATGGCGAAAAAATGCCGGCACAAAAACATGCCGGCGAAGTTTTCGGGTGGGCTTAACATATATTTAGTTGGTGCCGATGACCGGGGTCGAACCGGTACGGTTTTACCCAACGGTTTTTGAGACCGTCGCGTCTGCCTATTCCGCCACATCGGCACGTCTTGTCGACTGGATACAATTATATCACAACCCCGCGCGTTTTTCAAGCGTAATTTTAAAATTTAAGTTGGTGGTTCCAAACATATATTAAGACCCCGCTCTGCGTGCCGGGCTTTTGCCGATGTTGACAATGCCGGGCGGGCGTGTTATAATCATTTACATGAAAAATGAAGCTCTGCCGGATTTTTATGACGCCGCGCGCAAGATAGCGGAGGAAGCGGGCGTGCTCTGCGGGCGCCCGATTCCGATTTCCGAGTGCCGGATAATCGCGCCGCATAAGCTGGACGAACCCAGCTTTACCCCGCGCAGCATAATGATGCTTGCCGCGCCATACTACACAAAGGCGGCGGCGGGCGGCGCGCAGTGCCGGCGTACCATATCGCTTTACGCCGTGCCGCGCGATTACCATATTTTTTATGCCGAGCTGTTTGCGGAGTTCCGGGAGCGGCTCGAGCCGCTTTACCCCGACGTGAAATTCAAGTGCTTTGCCGACAGCTCCCCGATAGGCGAGGTGGCGGCTGCATCAAAGTCCGGGCTCGGCATGGTCGGCGAAAGCGGGCTGCTTATAACAAGGCGTTACGGCTCTTTTGTTTTTTTGGGCGAGATTATCACGGACATAGAAGTAAGTGAGCCGGGCAAAACATACGAGGTGGAGCGCTGTGACGGCTGCGGGCGGTGCAAGGCGGCTTGCCCTTGCGAGTGCACCGACAGCGACGACAAGCGCGAGAGGTGCCTTTCGGCGCTTACGCAGTCAAAAAAGGGGCTTAGCGAAAATGCGCTGCGACTGATGCGCGAGAAGGGGACTGTTTGGGGCTGTGACGAGTGCCAGCTCGTCTGCCCATATAACGAGGCCCCCGAAGAAACCCCGATAGAATGGTTTCGGCGCGATTTGATACTATCGCCCAGCGAGACCGAGCTTTCGGCGATGACCGAGGAGGAGTTTAGAGCTCGCGCTTTCTCGTGGCGCGGCAGAGCTGTTATAAGCCGCAACATAAAAGCGGTAGAAAGCGGCGAAAACTAACCTTGACGCGGTATTCGTGATACCGCGTTTATTATACCCCAAAAGCGCAGCCAATTTGACATGGCGGCGGGCATTTTTACTTTTTATTATACTGTAAAACGCGAAAATAACCGGATGGGCTGTAAGATAGATGGCTAAAAAGACCGCAGCTTACGACAACCAAAGCATAACCGCCTTAAAGGGCCCGGACCGCGTGCGCAAGCGCCCCGCGGTCATTTTCGGCTCGGACGGGCTTGAGGGATGCGAGCACTCGGTGTTCGAAATCCTATCAAACTCGGTCGACGAGGCGCGTCAGGGCTACGGCGACACTATTGAAATAAGGGTATTTGCCGACCACAGCATAGAGATAACCGACTGGGGGCGCGGCGTCCCGCTCGGATGGAACGAGAAAGAGGGCCGTTACAACTGGGAGCTCATTTACTGCGAGCTTTACGCCGGCGGGAAATACAACAACAATGCCGAGGGAGCGTCGTATGAGTTTTCGCTCGGCTTAAACGGCCTTGGCGCCTGCGCGACGCAGTATAGCTCCGAGTATTTTGAGGTAACATCTTTCGACGGCGAATACAAATACGAGGTAAGCTTTAGGAAAGGCCGTCCGATAGGCACCGATGGGAAGCCAGTAGTGCTCGAGGCAAACCCCCCGCGGGAGGTGCTCGACCGTATTTTGCGCGTCTCCCCGCTCACGAAAGGCGAGCGGCGGACTGGCACAATCCAGCGCTGGAAGCCCGATATTGAGGTTTTTACTGCGATTGACATCCCGCTCGATTATTACCTCGAGCTGCTCAAAAAGCAGGCTGTCGTAAACGCAGGGCTGACGTTTAGGCTCTTTTGGCAGTCCGAGCCTGGGAGCGATAAGTTTGAGGAATACACCTTCCTTTATAAAAACGGCATAGTCGACTATGTCGCGGAGCTTGCGGGCGAGGACGCGCTGACCGAGCCGGTGTTCTGGAAGACTGAGACCGTCGGCCGCGACCGCCCGGACAAGGAGGATTATAAGCTCAAAGTCGAGTGCGCGTTCTGCTGCTCGAATACCGTAAACGTCATCGAGTATTACCACAACTCGAGCTTTCTCGAGCATGGCGGCTCGCCCGACCGCGCGGTTCGCAGCGCTTTTGTCGCCGAGATCGACAGGTGGCTCAAAGCCAACGGCAAGTACAACAAAAACGAGTCGAAAATCACGTTTGCAGACGTGCAGGACTGCCTTGTGCTTGTTACAAACAGCCACTCAACTCAGACGTCTTACGCCAACCAGACCAAAAAGGCGATTACAAACAAATTTATCGCCGAGGCAATGACGTCGTTCCTCCGCCAGAACCTCGAGGTATATTTCGCCGAAAACCCCGAAGCAGCGGAGAAATTCTGCACACAGGCGCTCATAAACAAGCGCAGCCGCGAGCGTGCGGAGTCGGCTAGGATCGACCTGAAAAAGAAGCTCTCGGGCTCGATGGACATCGCAAACCGCGTCGAGCGTTTTGTCGGCTGCCGCTCGAAGGACCCCGAAAAGCGCGAGATTTACATCGTCGAGGGCAACTCGGCGCTGACCTCTGTTAAGCTCGCGCGCGACGCCGAGTACCAGGCGATAATCCCGGTGCGCGGCAAAACGCTAAACTGCCTTAAGGCGTCGTACGATAAGATTTTCAAAAATGACGTAATAGTCGACCTGCTGAAAGTTATCGGCTGCGGCGTCGAGCTCAAAGGCAAGGTAAAAGGAGATTTTGTCGAGTTCGACCCGAAGAATTTGCGCTGGAGCAAAATCATAATATGTACCGACGCCGACAAAGACGGCTACCAAATCCGTACGCTGTTGCTAACGATGTTCTACCGACTGCTCCCCTCGCTTATAAAGATGGGGAAGGTGTTTATCGCCGAGACGCCGCTTTATGAGATTACCTGCCGCGGTAAAACATATTTTGCTTATACCGACGAGGAAAAGCAAAAAATTATAGAGTCGTTCGGCAAGGGCGCAAAATATACCGTGCAGCGCTCGAAGGGCCTTGGCGAAAACGAGCCGGAAATGATGCGGCTGACGGCTATGGACCCGGCAACGCGCAGGCTGATTGCCGTAAAGCCTGCCGACGAGCGCGAGACTTTCGAGGTCTTCGATACGATGCTCGGCGACAACCTCGAAGCGCGTAAAAAATACATCGCCGAACACGGCAGGGAGTATCTGTCAGATATCGACATCGACGAGGGATAAAAATGCATATAAAGCTTGAGTTTTATAGCATTTGGCATAAAGCGGGTGATTTTGTTATGCGCGGCGTGAGAGAGCCATGAGCCAGCTGTCCCGCGCGGTGATAAGCCGGCTGCCGCGCTATTACCGCTGCCTGCGCATACTGATTAACAACGGCGTTTTGCGCGTCTCTTCTGAGGAGCTGGCGGGCCTGGTGGGGCTTTCGGCTTCGCAGGTGAGGGGCGACCTTGCGGCGCTAGGCGACCTTGGCCAGCAGGGCTACGGCTACAGCGTAAAGACGCTCTACGCCGAAATAGCCTCGCGGCTCGGCGCCGGCGACGGATTTGAGGCGGTAGTTTTCGGCGCGACGCCTATGGGTCTTGCGGTCGCGGCAAGCCCGGCCCTTTCGCGGCGCGGCGTGCGCGTCACGGCGGTGCTGCACACAAAGCCGGTGGATATCGCCACCTGCGGTGACCCGCCCAAAACGGTATGCTGCGGTGTCGTTTTGCCAGACTGCTGCGGGGTATACCCAATCACCGAGCTTGGCAAAATCAAAAGCCGCGACATTGCCGTGCTTGCCTGCGACGACGAGGAGGTGCCGGAGCTTTATAGGCTCATCGCCGACCACGGCTTTGCCGGCGTGTGGAACCTTACCGAACTAGAGCTTCGCGGGTCCGCCAAACTTCTGGTTGTGAACGCAAGGGTTGGCGACTCGCTAATGCTTTTGACATATGGACTTCACTCGGGCGATTGGGAGTAAGCCCGAGCGCCGATTGCCGCGCGCGGCTTGCGCCGGCATTTTGCGCCGCGCGGCAAAAAATATACCGCTCCCCTAGGGAGTTTTGATTTGCCATGAACATTTCCGATATATCTATCGACTGCAGCGGCGGGGCTATAACGCTTCCCGCGCGTGCGACCGAGCTTGATGGCGAGCGGCTGCGCGTGCTCGTCAGGCTTGCCGGAGACGAGCGGCTGCGTAACCGTTATTCTGAGTATGCCGATGAGGCTGCGGGCGAGCTTGGCATCGAGCGGGAGGAGCTCGACCGCTATGTGACCGAGCTTGCAGCCGGCGGTTTTATCGCCTGCTCGGTCAGGTTCGGCGAGCCGGATAAAAAGCCCGTCTCACGTGGTGCCGCAAAAAGCAAAACTGCGCTGGGAAGGTACGAGCTGCCTACCTATTCAGGCGAGGAGCTTGCCGAGCTGCTCGAGCGCGACGGCGGGAAATACGGGCAGCTGGTCGATGAGTGCCAGCGCGTGCTCGGGCGCATATTTACCGGGTCGGAGGTGTCGAAAATAGTCGCGCTTTGCGACGCGCTAGGGCTCGAGCCTGAGTTCGTGCTGCTCGTCTGCGCCTACTGCGCCGGCAAGGGCAAAAACTCGGTGCGCTACGCCGAGCGGACCGCCTGCCTGCTCGTCGAGGAAGGCATAGACGACGCTGCGAAGCTCAGCGAATACATAAAACGTAAGGAACGCTACAGCTCAATCGAATACCAGCTCCGAGAGATGCTCGGGTTCGGCGAGCGCGCACCGACAAAACGGGAATCGGAGTACTTCCGACGCTGGATAGAGGAATGGGGCTTCGGCATCGAAATACTCGCGCACGCGTATGAGATAACCGTCAAATACACAGACCGCGCTGCGCTGCCTTATATGGATAAAATACTTGCCGGCTGGCACGGAAAAGGGTATACTACGATTGATGAAGTGCTCGCCGCCGAGGAGCGGTTCAGGGCTGAAAAGGCCGCCTCGCCGGACAGCCCGCCGCCGAGTTTCGATACCGACGAGTTTTTCGAGCTTGCGCTGCGCCGCAGCTATGAGCTGATGGGCAATAGTTCCAAAATCGTTGGCAAAAATCAGGGCGATGGCGAGCAATAACGCCACTTTAGGTGCCGAGCTATGAGCTATAATAGGGAAAACTACATAAGGCTGAAAAAGCAGTTTGAAGAGCGTTCGGCGGCGGCAGAGCGTGCCGCCGAGATGCGCCGCGCCGAGCTTCATGCGGCGATCCCCGAGCTGAAGGGCATGGACGACGCGCAGGCCCAGATCGGGCTGCGTATGTTTAAGCTTGCGATGGAGCTTTCGGGCGAGGAGCTCGAGGAGGCGATCAAAAAGCTGCAGTATGAGACCGAGCAGCTTGCAGCCGACCGCTCGGCGCTGCTTTTGGCGCACGGTTATCCCCCCGATTACGACAAAGTCAAATACGAATGCCCGACATGCATGGATACCGGCTTTGTCGGCACTAAAATGTGCTCGTGTTTCAGGCGCGCACTAGTGTTCGCAGGCTATGAAAGCTCGGGCATAGCGGAGCTTATCCGCACGCAGTCGTTTGAAACGTTTGACCCGTCGTGCCAGCGTGCAGACCCGAAGTCATACGAGCTTGCAAATCTTAATCTCTCGTTTTGCAGAAACTATGCCGAAACGTTCGACCCGGCGACGTCCCCTAATCTCCTTCTGATAGGCGCGACAGGGCTTGGTAAAACGCACCTTTCGACGGCTATCGCCAAAACGGTGATAGAGCGCGGGTTTGATGTCGTCTATGACACAGCGCAGAACGTGCTCGCGGATTTCGAGTACGAGCGGTTCGGCCGCCATGGCGAGCCGGAAGCCGGCGAGCCGCCGCGCACCTCGAAGTATTTCGAGTGCGAGCTGCTCATCATCGACGACCTCGGTACGGAGGTGGCGAACCAGTTTACGGTATCGTGCCTTTATAACATAATAAACACGCGGGTAAACAAGCATCTGCCGACGATAATAAACACCAACCTCGGGCGGGAGGATCTGCGCCGCCGCTATGCCGACCGGATAACCTCGCGGCTGTTCGGGGAATTTCGCCCCCTGCTTTTCACGGGCACCGATGTCCGCACGCTGAAGCTCTCCTCAAACGGCTGATTCGTCCGAGTTTACGAAAAACGAAGGCAAAAGCATGTGTTTTTGTCGGAAAATGAAAGATTCTTTAATTTTCTATTGCAATCTCGGCAATAATATGATATATTTAACCTGTTGTTTTAATAATTTAACAGGTTAAAAGGAGCCTTCGAGAATGAAAAGGATAATAGCGGCGCTGCTTTTTCTTTTAATGTGCTTATCATGCATTGCCATGCTCCCGTCCTGCTCGAAGAAAACTGCAGGAAAGCTCCGCGTCGGCATGGAGTGCGGATACCCGCCTTTTAACTGGACGCAGACCGACAGTTTAAATGGCGCTGTGCCGATAGCTGGCGACGTCACTTATGCGGGCGGCTACGACGTCGAGATAGCGAAGCGGATAGCCGAAGGGCTCGGCATGGAGCTTGAGATTGTGAAAATCGACTGGGATTCGCTGCTCGTCGCGCTTGAGACCGACGTTATAGACCTCATAATCGCGGGCATGTCGCCCACAGAGGAACGCAAGAAAAATATCGACTTCTCCGAGCCGTATTACAAATCGCAGCTCGTGATGATAGTTAAAAAAGGCAGCAAATACGAGAGCGCAAAGTCGCTTGAAGATTTCGCGGGCGCAACTGTGGTCGGCCAGATGGGCACCGTCCACGACGAGGTTATAGACCAGATTCCCAATGTCGTACATAAAGACGCCATGGCCGACTTTGCCGCCATGCGCATGGCGCTCCAGTCGGGCATCATTGACGCATATGTAGCCGAAAAGCCCGAGGCGCTTTCAATCGAAAAGGCTGGGCTCGACTTTGTGTGCGTTGAATTTGAGGAAGGCAAAGGCTTTGAGGTCACTGAAGACCAGATAGCAATCGCCGTCGGAATAAAGAAGGGCAACGAAGAGCGCCTTGCGAAAATCAACGAGATTCTCTCGGGGATTTCCGAGGAAGAGCGCATCCAGCTGATGGCAAACGCCGTTGCAAACCAGCCACAAGGCTAAAACTCACCGCGCGGCGCACCCGGTGCGCTGCGCGCTTAGTTTCTGCGGGATATAAAAATGAGCTCTTTACAGTTTGTAATAAAAGTCATCACCGAGTATTGGCCGTACCTTTTGCGCGGTGTCGGTTACACGATGCTGCTTTCGGTAAGCGGCACTGTCGTGGGGTTTTTAATCGGGCTGCTTGTGGGTATAGTGCGCACCATCCCAATGCCGGACCGCAAAAACGCGCTGTGGTGGCTGCTTAAAGTCGTAAACGCCATAATCGGTGCGTATGTCGAGGTTTTCCGCTGCACGCCGATGATAGTGCAGGCGATGGTCATATACTACGGCATCGCGATGGTCACCGGCATCGAGGTGGACAGGCTGCTCGCCGGCTTTATAATAATTTCAATAAACACCGGCGCATATATGGCAGAGATTGTGCGCGGCGGCATATTGGCTATCGACCAAGGCCAGTTTGAAGCGGCACACGCGATTGGTATGACGCACTGGCAGACGATGGTGCATATAATCATCCCCCAAGCCGTGCGGAACATATTGCCGGCGACCGGCAACGAGTTTGTCATAAACATCAAAGACTCGTCGGTTCTGATGGTTATAACCGTCACAGAGCTGTTCTATTACGGCAAAATCATAATAGCGCTCAACTACCGTGCGTTTGAGACTTATCTCGTAATAGCGGGAATCTATTTCATTTTGACATACTCGATCACGCGCATTTTGAGGTTTATAGAGCGTAAGCTTGACGGTCCGAAACATTACGACATACTGCACAGCGGGACGTCGGCAGAAGCGGTAGTCGAAGCTGTGGCGCTGGAGGCGAAAAATGCTAAGCGATGAAGTCATTGTAGAGGTTCGTCACCTCTCAAAATCGTTCGGTAACAACGTTGTGCTGCGCGACATAAATTTCGCTGTGCACCGCGGAGAGGTCGTTTGTATAATCGGCGCGAGCGGCTCGGGCAAGTCGACGCTGCTGCGCTGCATAAACCTCCTTGAGAAGCCCGACGGCGGCGAAATCCTATACAAAGGGCAAAATATACTCGACGGCAAGTTCAACACCGTTCAGTACCGCTCGCGGCTCGGCATGGTGTTCCAGCAGTTCAACCTGTTCAACAACCACAGCGTCCTGCGCAACTGCACGATAGGGCAAATTGTCGTCGCAAAGCGACCGAAGGAAGAGGCTGAAAGGATTGCGCTCGAGTACCTTGAAAAAGTCGGCATGAGCGCGTATGTAAATGCCAAGCCCAAGCAGCTTTCGGGCGGCCAAAAACAGCGCGTCGCAATTGCCCGCGCGCTGTCGATGCTGCCGGACGCGTTGCTTTTCGACGAGCCGACCTCTGCGCTCGACCCGGAGATGGTCGGCGAGGTGCTGGTCGTCATGCGCGACCTTGCGAGGTCCGGCATGACAATGGTGGTCGTCACGCACGAGATGCAGTTCGCGCGCGAGGTCGCCGACAGAGTGGTGTTTATGGACCAGGGCGTAATTGTGGAAGAAGGCCCGCCGGAGATTATTTTCGAGCGGCCCAGAATGGAGAGGACACGTATGTTCCTGCGCCGCACGCTTGCGTCATAAAAACCGTAAAAAATAGCCCTGCTGGGTTTTCCCCGGCAGGGCTTTTTGTTTATGTCAAACCTTCAAATATTGGCTCAAGCGCGCGGTAGCAGCGCTCGAAAACGGGCTTTAGCTGGTCGTAAATTTTAGCTGTCTCCTCGTTAGGGCAGGTTACAGACTCAATTTTAATAAACTTTTTCGCCGCGGAGAAATCCGGCAAGACACCGGCGCCTACCCCGCCTGCTACAGCCGCGCCAGCCGAGGTAGCCTCGCCGGTCACTACAGGCTTTTTGACGGGAAGCCGGAAGACGTCGGCGAGGATTTGGCGCCACAAAGCTGAACGCGCGCCGCCACCGACTATCACAAGGCTGCGGATATTGCAGCTGGCGCGACGCATCGACGAGAGCACGATTTCAAGGTTTAGCGCGACGCCCTCCATCACAGCACGCAGCATCTCGGCACGCGTGTGGGCATAGGTCAGCCCGACAAACGCGCCGCGAGCCTTCGGGTTCCAGCGAGGGCTGCGCTCGCCGAGCAGGTGGGGCAAAAAAATTAGCCCTTTTGCGCCCGGCGGGACAGTGGCGGCAAGCTCGTTTTCAAGGTTAAAGACCGCCTGAATGTCGCCGGGATGCTCTGCTAAAAGATCGGGTGAGAGGGTTTGCGTCGCCCACCGGTATGACCCGCCGCCGCACTGCATCGCCCCGCAGGGCATATACATGCCGGGCACAAGGTGCGGCCAACTGACGCTGCACATCTGTTCGTCGTCGAGCGGCGTACTTGTCGCCACCGAAAGCCAAGATGAGGTTCCAAGGCATAAGTTCGCCTCGCCTTCCTCCACGCAGCCTGTGCCGACCGCGGCACAAGGCCCGTCACCGCCACCGCATACTACCGGAGTGCCGGGGCAAAGCCCGGTTTCGGCTGCCGCCTTGAAGGTCACCTCGCCCGCTATATCAATAGAGCGCAGCGCCTCTGGGAATTTTTCGCCGTCAAGCCCGCACATATCGATAAGGTTTTCGGACCAGCGGCGCGCGCGAAGATTCCACACGCCGGTCCCGGAGGCGTCGGAATAATCGGTGACAAAGCGCTCTGTGAGCCGGTAAATTATGTAGTCCTTCGCGCAGAGGACCTTATGCGTGTGCGCGTAAATATCAGGTTCGTGGCTTTTTAGCCACATGAGCTTAAGCGCCGAGTAAGCCGACGAAAGCCGGTGGCCGGTGAGCCGGAAGTATTCGCGTGGGCTGATTTTTTCAGCTAGCGCCGCCTCTTCAGCCGTCGCGCGCATATCAGCCCAAATCATCGCCGGGCGCAGAGGCGCGCCGGACTTGTCGACGCAGACGCAGCCCATCATTTGGCCCGAGAACGAGACCGCCGCGATGTCGCGCGGGGATATGCCGAGCGCGCCGGCATCGGCAATCAGCGCGCGCGTGGTGTCCTTAACGGCACGCCACCAGTCTTCGGGGTTTTGCTCGGCAAACCCGCCCGGGCGCGAGTAGAGCGGGTACTCTGCCAGCTTTGAGGAGACAAGGTTTCCTTCGGTGTCGTAAAGCACGGCTTTGTTCGCCGAGGTGCCGATGTCGTGAGCAAGAAGGTATTTCATTTTGTCTGCCTTTTTAAGCTATATAAAAAGTTTTACAAGATTTCTCGCATTGAGCAATATAATAAGCGTCCCGACCGCTATCATCATTTTCTTTTCAGGGATTTTCTTGCACATTATGGCGGCGAGCGGCGCTGCGACAACGCCCCCGAGCGCAAGCCCAAGTATGACCTTCCAATAGTCGCCGATTCCAAGGAATATCGAGAATGTCAGCGACTGCACCACAGTGACGAAAAACTCGGCGGTGTTGACGGAGCCGATCGTATAGCGCGGCGGATGGCCGGACGCCACCATAGTGGAGGTGACAATCGGCCCCCAGCCCCCGCCGCCGATAGCGTCGAGAAACCCGCCCAAAAGCCCTACTGGGATTAGCTTGCTGCCGGTGAGAAGGTTGCCCTTCACGCTTTTAAACGCCCGGACAAGTACGACGACGCCCATAACAAACAAATAGATGTTGACAAACGGCGAGATCACGTCGCCCGGCACGTTGACTAGCAGGTACGCGCCGAGCGCGCCACCGATTACGCCGGGGATAACGAGCCGGCGGAAAATAGCCCAGTCAACGTTTTTCGCTTTCCAGTGCGAAATTCCGGACACGAACGATGTGAAAATCTCGGCGGTATGTACGCCAGCGCTTGCAGCTTTGGGCGAAACCCCCGCAGCAACGAGAAAAGTAGTAGAGCTCACGCCGTAAGCCATGCCGAGCGAGCCGTCGATAATCTGCGCGAGGAATCCCACAAGCGTATAAATCGCAATTTGGACGAATGTTTCCATTCCAAAACCTCCATGCAAACATCGCATGGAAGAATGATACCATTATTAAAAAAATTAATCAATACCATAAGAAAAATTAATAAGAAAATTTTCGTCGCTCGGCACAAACCCATTTTTAGCGCTATTTGTTAACTTATAATAACATAGCGAAAATACTTGTGTCAACGCAGCCGAGCTGATTTTGTGGCGGAGCCTGTGTGGTTATGAAAAAGAATGGGGGAAACTTATAAAGTTTCCCCCATTGTTTATTAATCTATTTTGTCTGCGCTTCTGCAATTATTTCGCTTATGCGCTTTTTCGAGAGAGCGAGCATTTCTTTAGCCGCTTCCATCGAGTCGGCTTCGGCGATTATCCTAAACCCGCCGTGCCGCTTTGGTATCATGCGCACGCGGGAGGCGAATGCCATAGTTTTCGTCGTGCCAGTCTCCGGCGTGCCGACCTGGGTTACATTATACTCCATGCAGACCCCGTCGCCCGCAGGCATGCCGAACTTGCGCATGACAAGCGTCTTATAGACGAAATCGGTGTCAAAATCGCCGGTCACAAGGTAAAAATGCGGGATTTTGTCGCATACGGCTTTAAGCCCGGACTTTTTGGAGACAGAGCAGAGCTTGACGGACGCAAACAGCGCGTCAAACTGATAGCGCTGCTTGCCGGCAATCACGCGCGCGCCATATTCGCTGTCGTCGGTAGGCTGCGAGGAATAGCGCAGCGCCACAGCGCCGCTTTTTTCCGCAAGCTCGTCGAGCACTTTCGGTGCGGAGCAGGGCAGGGCGACCGTTTGCCCTTTTGATTTGGAAAGCTCGTCGCAGTATAAAAGCGCCATCACATGCCAGCCGTCTAGCTCGCAGCTGTAGCGTTTGGTGCGCTCAAAAGCCGATATCGAAAGTCCATCCGGCGCTATAGTCAGCTTCAAAAACTCTTCCGCCGCCGGATGCTCCTCGCCGACGCAGGCGACAGACGCGCCCGCAGAGCGCAGCACATCCGCAAGCAGAGAGATTGCCGGCACCGTGTCGCATTTTTTCTCGTCGGGCGTCGCGAGCCGGACAACTAAACCTTCAAGCGGCTTTTTCGACCCAAAAGGCTCAAGCAGCCCAGCGAGCGCCGCTCGGTAAAGCTCGCGCGCGCCGGTGACGGTTTTCACCTGCGCCGTGCTTGCCGCCGGGTCAGGCTTGCGGTTTTGCCCGGCAAGCGCCGCGATGAACGCGCGCTCGCATGTGCGCGGCGGGCAAAGACCGGTGGAGTCGTACATCGAGATAAACAGCCCGCCGTCGGATTGCTCCTCAAGCAGCAGCATCAGCGGCACCGCGAATCGCTCGGCGGCAAACGAAGCCAGCGCGCGGAATCCTATGCCGAAATCCCAGACGTCGCTGCCCTGTTCGGTAGCGCCAATCGCAAGAAGGCTCGCATAACGCGCAAGCACAGGGCTGTCCGACGCCCTCATTATGCCGACCGGCTTTCCTGCAGCCGGCGCGGCTTGCATCACTGAGCCTGCCGCAGCCGAGGCAGCTTCGCCAAGCCGCAATAGCAGCCCCGTCTCGCAGGCGTCTTTAGTGAGCTGTATCCCGCCTTCGGCAAGGAGCTCCGCGCCACCGGACGAGAAAACAGGCTGCCCCTCGACTACATTCTGACCCGCCTCGACCTTTTTGCCGGCTGGGAGCCTTACCTGGGAGCCAAGCGTCGCGCGGTCGCCGATGACGCAGCCTTCGCCGACGACGCAGCCGGGCGCAATCCGCACGCCGCGCCCAATAGTGACGCCGGAGCAGATGATCGAGCCGTCGATAACCGAGCCGCTCGATACCGTCACGCCGTCGAAGATAATGCTGCGGCGTACCGTCGCGCCGCCGAGCGAGCAGTTTTGGCCTACGATGTTCCCGTCGCGCGAGAGTTTGCCCTCAAGCTCGGCGTACCTCATGCTGCAACTATAGTAAGCGTCAAGATCTCCGATGTCGCACCAGTAGCCCGAATCAGTAAAGCTATAAAGCTTCATGCCCGATGCGAGCATCTGCGGGAACACCTCGCGGCCAAAGTCACGCGCGGTGTCGGGCGGGATAAGGTCGAGCACCTTGCGCGAAAGCACATAAATGCCGGTATTAGCGGCGTCCGAGTAGGCTTGGGTGAGCGAGGGCTTTTCGACAAACTGCGTGATTCGCCCGTCATCGTCGGTGATAACCACGCCGTACTCGAGCGGCGAAGGCACGCTGACCGTCACGATAGTCGCGTCCGCGCCTTTGACGCGGTGGAAATTGAGCGCCGCGACAAGGTCGGTCTCGCACGCAGCGTCGCCGCTGATGACTATGAACTCGTCGGCACCGCCCTCATCGAGGAACGGCTGGGTGTTTTTAACGCCGCCAGCCGTGCCGAGCGGTTTTTCCTCCCTAAAGTAGGTAAGCCTGACGCCCGCATATTGCTCGCCGCAGGCCTCCTCAAGCATTTCGGCAAGGTACCCGGTAGTAATAGCCGCGTCTTTTATCCCGTGCCGGGCAAGCAGCTCGATAATGCGGAATATAACCGGCTTGCCCGCGACGGGTACGAGCGGCTTGGGTAGCGTGTCGGTTAGCGGCCGTAGCCTTGTGCCGGCACCGCCGGCCATGATAACCGCACGCACGCCGGCATTATCGCCGGCATTGTGGCTAGATAAACTCATCTTTTAACGATTCCTCCAGCTGTTGCCTTGCCGCCGTGAATATGGCGGCGTTTTGAATGGAATAATATAAGCGAAATAATTTGACAGGGGAACATGTTTATGGTAATGAAAGGCTGCCAGAAGCGTATCATTGTCATGAAGAATACCGGCTCTAATATTTTTGATGAGGCGTATTTTATACTAAAGGACAGCGCCCTGCGCTCGCCAGGAATATCCGAGCACGATATGGTCGGGGAGGCGGCTAGGATCATTGCCGAAAATATGATTGTCCCGGAGAGCGATAGGCCCATTGCAAAGCGCCATTGCGGCGAACCTGAGCTTCATATTTTGCTCCGCTGGTATGTTGCGGGAGTTATCACAGCGGCACTGGTATGTGTAGCAATCGTATTGTTTTTATAGCGCGCTGTTGCATATAAAGAGGGGGATCGCCGAGCGGTCCCCCGACTTGTTTTCGGCTATAAAATGGGCTTATCTTTTTTTAGCGCTTCGGCGTCGGTTATCTTAAGGTAGGTTTTCCCACCCGGGATCCCGGGCTGGGGGTTTTCGTCGATTGGGAACGTGGTGCCAAACCCGGGCAGTTTTATATCGCCCTGCGGAGGCCTGCGCGGAGGGAAGTCAAAGTTTTGCGTAGGCTGCGCCGGCTTATCTTCGCAGTTTTTCTCGGCGTTGCCGGGCATGCCGCCGGTATTGCCCTCGCCGACGGGGCCGCCTGGCGTACGCTCGGAGGGATAATGAGGGACATTGCCGGCAGGTGTGTTAGGCTTATCGCCAAGCCTGCCTGCATCCATGCGGTTAGAGGTGTCGCCGTTTCTACGGCTAGCGTCGGCTTGGTTTGAAGTGTCGCCATTCCTGCGGCTGGCGCCTGCCTGGTTTTGACCGCGGTTTTGCTGGTTTGTGCTGTTGCGGGCTTCGTTTCGGTTTTGCTCGCCGCCGTTTGCGTTATCTTTGGTGCCCACGATAGGATTTGTATCGTCACCCGTCACATTAAATGCCCTTGCCGACTCATAAGGCAGGCCGATGCTGTCTTCTTTTGTGCGGTGGTTCTTTTTATTTCTATCAACTTTTTTGGGCATATATAATTTTCTCCTTTCGGCCTTTACAACCTTTTTCGGCCCGATATGCCTGCAAAGGTTATTTTGCACGCCGAGTTGCCTTATTATTCACGCCCTGCTGTCGTGGGCCGTTGGGTGCGATTAACACTGTATTCAAAATATTCACAAACTATAGCTTGTATGGCGGCATAAGGCGTGGTATAATATATCCTGACGATTTTGTGCGTATTGGTTTCGGCATAAGTCTGGCGCGCCGGAGCCGCGGCGCTGAACGCCTTTGCGACCGCGGAACGCGCCTTTGACAATTGATGCACGCTGAGAGCCCGGTCCAAAAAGAGTGATGGATCAGGTTTTGTTTTCATGCGCAAAAAAGTGTAGTAGAGAATACATAATATAAGAACGGAAAGGGTTTACGGAAAGGAACATTTAATGGCGAAAAGACAGAGTAATGGAAACGTGTCTGCGGGCTCGAAGCTGAAAGTAATGGTGCTCGGCGGGCTCAACGAGGTAGGCAAGAACATAACGGTACTCGAGTATGAAAACGACATCATCGTCGTCGACTGCGGGCTTGGCTTCCCGGACGATGACATGCTCGGTGTCGATCTCGTTATACCTGATATATCGTACCTTGAGAAAAACAAAGAAAAAATCCGCGGGATTGTCCTTACGCATGGGCACGAAGACCACATCGGCGCGCTGCCGTATGTGCTGCAAGAGATATCGCCGCCTGTCTATGGCACAAGGCTGACGATCGGGATACTAAAAAACAAGCTCCAGGAGCATTCGTATAAAGAAAAGCCCAAGCTGCACAGCGTGAAGGCTGGCGACAAGATAAAGCTAGGATGCTTTACAGTTGAGTTCATCCATGTGAACCACTCGATCGCCGACGCATGCGCGCTTGCTATCACCACGCCGGTAGGAACGGTGGTGTATTCGGGCGACTTTAAGCTCGACCTTACGCCTATAGACGGCGAGATAATGGACATAACCCGGCTGGGCGAGCTAGGCAAGCAGGGAGTGCTTCTGCTAATGCTCGAGTCGACGAACGCCGAGCGGCCGGGCTACACGCCCTCGGAGCGCACGGTCGGCCAGTCGCTCGACAATATCTTTTTGCGCAACAGCGACAAGCGCATAATAATAACCACGTTCTCGTCGAACGTGCACCGCGTGCAGCAGATAATTGACATGAGCCACGCCTACGGGCGCAAGGTCGCGATTACCGGACGCTCGATGCTAAATGTTGTGAGCGCTGCGGTAGAGCTCGGGTACATGCGCGTGCCCGAAGGGACGCTTATTGACATCAGCGAGATAAAGCGCTTCCCGCCCGAGCGCATAACGATTGTATCGACCGGTTCGCAAGGCGAGCCGATGTCGGCGCTTTACCGAATGGCGATATCAAGCCACGACAAAGTCGAGCTTGGCCCGAAGGACCTTGTAGTCATCAGCGCCCATGCCATACCCGGCAACGAGAAGCTGGTTGGCAGGATAATAAACGATATCTTAAAGTGCGGCGCTTCTGTTTACCGCGACCCGTCGGTGGAGGTGCATGTCTCAGGTCACGCCTGCCAGGAAGAGCTAAAGCTTATGATAGCGCTTACAAGGCCGAAGTTCTTCATGCCAATACACGGCGAGTACAGGCACCTTGTAAAGAACAAAGAGATAGCCCAGAGCATGGGCATCGAGGACAGGCGGATTTTCGTTTCGGACATCGGTAAAGTGCTTGAGCTTGACGGAGAAAATGCACGCTTTGTAGGCACTGTGCCTGCCGGAAGGGTGCTGGTCGACGGTTACGGCGTGGGCGATGTGGGCAACATAGTGCTGCGCGACCGCAAGCACCTGTCCCAGGACGGTCTTATAGTTGTGGTCGCGACTGTCGACACCGACGATTTGACGCTTATCTCGGGGCCCGATATTGTCTCGCGCGGGTTTGTGTATGTGCGCGAGTCTGAAGATCTAATAGAGCAGATAAGGGTAATTGCCCGCGACGCGCTAGAAGATTGCCTTGATAACAATATCACTGATTGGTCACAGCTAAAAAGCAAAGTCAAAGACGATTTGTCGAAGTTCCTATACGCCAAAACGCATCGCAAACCGATGATTTTGCCAGTTGTGATGAATGTGTAATAATTTTGGGGGAGACTTTTTTAAAAAGTTTCCCCCAAGCCCCCTTCAATAACTTTAAACAATAAAAAATCCGCCTTTGCCCAACTAGGCAAAGGCGGGTTTTTGTTTTTTATGGATTGGTAAGTGCTATCGCTTTACAGTATTAGCGATGCGATTTCCGCGGGCGTTGCGCCCAAAATGTAGTCCGACACGTCGGAAAGCGCCCGTAGTAGCTCGCCATAGTCGAGCCGAACGCCGCGCAGCCGCTCGCATAGCTCGGACACGTCGCGCACGCCGAAAAAGTCGCCGCGGATTTTTATTTCGGTAATTATTCCGCCGTCGGAGTCGAGGCCTATCTCAACAGTGCCGAACTCAAAATATTTCTTGCGCGTGACCGAGTACTGTTTCGAGCTGCCGAATGTGTACTCCCAAGTAGAGTATTTTTCTTCGGCGAGCCTTCTTATCGCCGCCTCGTCTTCGGAGGTAAGCGTGACTCGCTCGCCCGGCACCCGGCTGAGCATGTACTCCATAAACTGCTCGGCGCCCATGCCTTTATGTTTGGGCGCGAGGAAATCGGCTATGTTAGCAACGCGCGACCGCACGCTTTTAATGCCTTTAGCTTTGATTTTTTCGGGGTCGACGTTCAGTGCGCCGGCGAGCTTTGCCATATCGGCAGAGTAGAGAAGAGTTCCGTGGTGCATGACACGATCCACTCCGCCCGCCGCAAAAGCCGCGGGTCGCACGCACTGTGCGTTGCCGGAGATTTTGCGGGCTTCGCCGCCGACTCGCACCACGATGTCGTTGCGGCCCAAGCGCTCGGCAGGCACGCCGAGCCCGCGCAGCGCCTCCACCACCGGGCGTGTAAATCGGTCGAAATCGAGGGCGTTTTCCCCCTCACGCGCCACGATATAAGTAAAATTCACGTTGCCGAGGTCGTGGAATACCGCGCCGCCGCCGGTCAGCCTGCGGACGACTTTTATGTTATGCTCGCGTATAAACTCGAGGTTGAGCTCGGCATAAGCGTTTTGATTTTTACCGATAATGACAGACGGCTCGTTGCGCCAAAGCATGAAAAGCTCGCCTGGGACATTGTCAAGCAGGTATTCTTCGGCGGCGAGGTTGAAATACGGATCGGTGTGGTTGTTTATTATAATCTTCATAGCCATTACCGAAAAAGGCGGCGGGCGCCGCCTTTATATTGGAATTAACGGGGGGTTGCCTAACCCCGCGCATGCTGGGTAAACTATGGGGGATTAAACCCCGCGGCGCAGCCTCTCTGTTTTTGCGACGTCGGTAAAGTCGTGCGTTGGCACATGGCCTTCGAGAGGCAGAATCCGCTCGTGGATGCAGTCGATAATCGCTTCGGGGTAGGGGAAGAAGTATTCTTCATACTCGTGCGCCGGCGTTATCCAGTTGCGGCTGCCGAGCGCCACGGGCGGCGCGTCGAGGTAGTCGAACGCGAGATCCGCGATGTTTGCCGCCATGTCCTTCATCACCGAGTTGCGCTCGCAAGCGTCGCCGACGATGAGAATTCTGCCGGTCTTTTTGACCGACTCGATTACTTTCGTATAATCGAACGGCACAATCGAGCGCGCGTCGATAACCTCAGCCGAGATGTTATATTTCTCCTTGAGCATATCAGCGGCTTTAAGCACGCGGTAAAGCGCCGCGCCGATTGAGAGGATCGTGATGTCCTTGCCCGGACGCTTTATGTCGGGCTCGCCGATCTTAATTTCATAGTAGCCCTCCGGCACGCCGCCGGGGAGAAACTCTTCGCCTAGGTCGTATATGCGTTGCGACTCGAAGAATATCACCGGGTCGGTGCCGTTCAGCGCCGCTGTCATAAGGCCTTTAGCGTCGGCCGGCGTGGCGGGGAAGACAACTTTCAGGCCTGGGATATGCGCGACTAGCGCGGTCCAGTCCTGCGAGTGCTGGGCGCCGTATTTAGAGCCGACCGAAACGCGCAGCACGACCGGCATTTTCAGTATGCCCGCCGACATTGCCTGCCATTTTGCCAGCTGGTTGAAAATCTCGTCGCCCGCGCAGCCCATAAAGTCGGCGTACATGAGCTCGACGATTACCCTGCCGCCGCACATCGCATATCCGACCGCAGAGCCGACAATCGCAGCCTCGGATATAGGCGCATTGAAGAAACGGTGGTAGGGGACAGCTTCGGTCATCTTCTTGTAAACGCCGAACGCGCCGCCCCAGTCGCGGTTGTCCTCGCCATAGATAATAAGCGTCGGGTCCTCGTAGAGCTTGTCTATAACCGGCTCGAATATTCCGTCGCGTATGTTGTAAAGCTTCATCTTCGGCACCGGCTTGCCATCCTTGTCTAAGGCAGACCGTACCTTGTTTTTGATCTCCTTGACGCGCGGCACCTCGTCCTTCGGCATGAGCATATCAGGCTTGCGCGTGGTGTCGAAGCTCGGGACTTTCTGGTTCGAGAACATGAGGTTCGCTATAGCGTCGGGTTCTTTATCAAGGTCCATGCGCGGCGAGATTTCGTCGTTTGTAGCAAGCCTCATGATCTCCTCGGTGCGGCGCACTATCATTTCGTCGATCGCATCAAACTCGTCTTCGGTTGCGATGCTGCCCTCGACGAGCTTTTTGCGAAACGCCGCGATCGGGTCTGCGGCGATCCACGCGTCAATCTCTTCCTGAGAGCGGTAAGACGACGAGTCGGAGGGGCTGTGGCCGGAGACCCTGTAGGTGACGATGTCGAGCAGCGCCGGGCCTTTGCCCTCTAGCAAAATCTGCTTTTTGCGCGACACCGCGTCGATGACCGCGAGCGGGTCGTAGCCGTTGACGCGCTCGGAGTGCATCTGCGTCGGCGTAAAGCCCGCGCCGAGCCGTGCAGCGTAGCCATAGCCGGCTGTCTCTCCCCAGGTCTGACCGCCCATGCCGTATATGTTGTTGAAAATGTTAAACAGTATCGGCAGGCCTTTATCGGAGTACTTGCCGTCCATGCCCCAGAGCTTTGTGAACTGGTCCATCGAGGCGAAGTTCATAGCCTCGAGCACCGAGCCGCGTCCGAGCGCGCCGTCGCCGATATTCGCGATGACAATGCCGGGCTTCCCGTTGCAGCGCTTATATAGCGCCGCGCCGACCGCGATCGGGGCGGAGCCGCCGACAATGGCGTTGTTCGGCATCAGCCCGAACGGGATAAAAAAGCAGTGCATCGAACCGCCGAGCCCGAGGTTAAAGCCCGTGCTGCGCGCGAAAACCTCAGCCAGCGCGCCGTAGAGCAGGAAGTTTTGCGCAAGCTTCTTTATATTATCGGCGGGCATATGCTTTTCAACAATAGAGAGAATCCTGCCGCCGAGGAAGTTTTTCATTATGTCGTAAAGCTCGTTTTCCGGGAGCTTGTGGATGGCAACAAGCCCTCTTGCGATAATCTCTCCGTGGCTGCGGTGCGAGCCGAACGAAAGGTCGTTAATGTCAAGCGGGAACGCCTGCCCGACTGCCGAGGCTTCCTGACCGATCGAAAGGTGCGCGGGGCCGGGGTAATTATACTCGATGCCGCCATAAGCGCCCTTGGTTTTGACTTCGTTGAGCATGTGCTCAAACTCGCGTATCGTACGCATGTCGTGGTAGATACGCATAAAGTCGTCTTTGGTGTAATTCTTTTTTTCTTCCTCGAGCGTCTTATTATATTGGCAGACAGGTATATCGGTAAATCTTATAACGTCGGGCCGAAATGCCTGCTCCGGATAAATCGGTTGACTCTTAGGCATTGTGGTTATCTCCTGTCAATTAGATTTTTCGCTTAGACCATAAACATGGCTTCGCGGATTACCTCGCCGACTGTCGGGTGAGGGAATACGAGCTGTTTTATTTGTTCTACTCGCATCTCGAGGTCGACCATCATCGCCGCTCCGTATATAATTTCGGAGGCGTAGCTGCCAATCATATGCACCCCGAGCACCCGGCGGTGCCCGCTGTCGACGACAAGCTTTAATATGCCGTCGCCGCTTTCATTTTCTGATACATAGCGGCCGCTGTATTTGAGGGTGACCGTAACGGACTTTACGTCAAACCCTTTCGCCTTAGCGCTTTCTTCGGTTTCGCCGACAGTGGCTACTTCGGGATTTGTATAAATGACCGCCGGAATTGCGCCGTAATTTACAATATCCCGCTTTCCGAGCATATTGTTTACCGCTACCTCGCCTTCGCGGTACGCGGTGTGCGCGAGCATCGATTTGCCGTTGACGTCGCCGGCAGCATACACACCCGAGACGCTCGTGCGGCAGTACTCGTCGGTAACAATTGCGCCGCGCTCGGTTAAAACGCCGATGTTTTCAAGTCCGATACCCTCGGTCGCCGGGCGCCTTCCGACGGAAACAAGCACCGCGTCGGCGGGAATAGTCTCAGTTTTATCGCCTGCCTCATATGTGACGCTGCCTTCGCCTAACTTTGTCACTTTCGCGGAAAGCAGGAAAGTGACGCCTTTTTTAATATAATTCTTTTGCAATATTTGTGAAATCTCACGGTCGGTCGCGCCGGCGATATGGTCGAGCATCTCTATAACCGTCACTTTCGAGCCGACCGAGCAGAAATACGACGCCACCTCAAGCCCGATGACCCCTCCGCCAATGACGACGAGTCGCTCGGGCACCATGCGCAAATCGAGTATCTCGCGGTTTGTCATAGCAAAGCCGGTCGCCATCGCATCGCGCAGGCCTTGTATCGGCGGGACAAATGCGGTCGAGCCGGTGCATATGAGCAGTTTTTTGCCCGTGTACTCTTCTTCGCCGGCTTTGAGGGTAAAGCCCTCTTTAGAGCGGCCTACTATTGTGGCGTATTCCGCCACCACGTCCACGCCCGCCTTTTTGAGCCTTGAGGCAACACCGGAAACTAGCATATTCACAACTCGGTCTTTGCGGCTCACAACAGCCTCATGATTAATTGCCGCGCCGGAAAACTTTACCCCATACTCTTCCGAGTGCTTTGCGTAGTCGTAAATTTTCGCCGAGTGAAGCAGCGTCTTTGTCGGTATGCAGCCCTCGTTAAGGCAGACGCCGCCTAGCGCCCTGCCTTCAAAAAGGAGCGTCTTCATTCCAGCGTGAGCAGCGCGTTCGGCGGCGTTGTAGCCGGCGGGGCCGCCGCCTAAAATTATTAGATCGTACATCTCGCTATCCTTCTTTGCATTTATATAGCGTTGCGGCTTATGCCCGTATAGTTACTTTGCCAAAAGCAAATCGAAGTTTTCGAGGTTTGTACAAAGGTCGCGCAAGAACCGCGCCGCGGGCGCACCGTCGAGCGCTCTGTGGTCGAATGTGAGCGAAAGCCCCATTGCGGGGTAGAAAACGTCTTTTCCGTCCACTTCCTTCACGCGGCGGGTAATGTTGCAAACGCCGAGTATGCCGGTCTGCGGGGGGTTTATAACCGGCGTGAAGCTCTCGATGCCGAGCGCGCCGAGGTTAGTCACTGTAAACGATGCGCCGCGGAGAAGGTCCGGCGATATCGAGCCTTTCTGCGCCGCCGAAATGAGCTCTTTGGCTTTAGCCGAAAGCTCGGCGAGCGATAGCTTCTCCGCTCCGAAAAGCGTCGGGACTAAAAGCCCCCTCTCGGTATCGACCGCGATGCCGAGGTTGACGCTCGTAAACTGGCGTATCACGCCTTCCTCTTCTAGATAATGCGCGTTTAGGTCGGGATGAGAGAGGATTGTGCGTGAGACTGCGAAGAGTATCATATCGTTGAGCGTGATATTTGGCAGCCCAAGCGTTTCGGCGCGTTCTTTGAGCGTGGCGCGTATCGCGAGCAGCTTTGTCGCATCGAACGAGGCGTTCAGCGTCAGCTGTGCCATTGTCGAAAGGGATGCGTGCATCGATTTCGCAATCACGCGGCGCACTGCCGAAATATTGACGTCCCGGTACTCGGCTTCGTTTGCCGACGCGGGAGCCGCAGGCTGCGGCACTTCTTGATGCGTTACAGCGTGCTCGGGAATCGGGGCAAGCGCAGCCTTCGCCGCTGCAGCCATTGTAAGCCCGAGGTCGAGCAGCCTTTGGACGTCGCGCTCAATAACCCTGCCGTTTGGGCCGGTAGGGATCACCTGCGAAAGGTCTGCGCCGGTCTTTTCAGCAAGCCGCCTTGCGCGCGGAGAGATTTTAAGGCTTGCAACGTCAACTGCTGTTCCTTCCGAGGGGGCAACAGTTTGCGCCGCCGGAGCCTCGAGGGGCTGCACTGCTGTGGGAGCGTTTTCTTCCTTTGGCACCTCATTTGCGCCATGCTCGGCAAGCAGCGTCGATATATCTTCGCCCGGCTCGCCAATAATGCAGACCGGCGAAAGAACCGGTACGATGTCGCCCTCGTCGGCTAGTATCTCAAGCAGCGTTCCTTCTATTTTCGCGACCTCTTCGAAGGACGCCTTGTCGGTTTCATAAGTAAAAAGCACGTCTCCGATTTCAACCCGGTCGCCTTTTTTCTTTTTCCACTCGGTAATAATGCAGGACTCGACGCTCTGTCCCTGCCGCGGCATGATAACTAATGTAGCCATGGTTATTCCCCCAATTTGTGCTGCTGGGCACCGAGATGCCCTTTTATGTCGCTATTTTAACTTTTACACCGGCGGCTTCGCATTGGCGCATGATGTCGTCAGGTAGCGGAGCGTCGGTGATGATTGTGTCAAGATCCTCGATGCCGCAGAATGTATAAGGTAGGCTTTTGTCGAGCTTGGAGGTGTCCATCAGCGCGATAACCCGCCTTGCCTTTTGCACGACGAGCTTTTTAAGCTCGCATTCCGAATAGTTGCCGCAGGTAAGGCCGGTTTTGCTAGACATGCCCGACGGTACGATGAATGCGATGTCTATGTTAATGGAGTCGAGGAACTCCATCGCGGGCGTGCCCGATATGGATATGTTGTCGCGGTTGACCATGCCGCCGACGAGATTTATAATCGGCAGCGACTTATTCAAAAGCTCGAGCGCGATGTTCGGCCCGGTGGTGGTTATAGTCAGCCGCTCGTCGGGCAATAGCTGAGCCATGCGCAGCATCGTCGTGCCCGAATCGAAGAACATCGAGCGCCCCACCTCGAGCATCGATATCGCGCAGCGCGCGATTTTGTCTTTAGCTTCGGTATTTTCATTCAGGCGCTGCTTGAAGCTGTCTTCCATCGAGGTGGTGAGGAACTTCATCGAGCGCGCGCCGCCGCGCACCTTGATAGCCTCGCCTATTTTTTCAAAATACTCGATGTCGCGCCGCAAGGTCATGCTGGACACGTCGGGAAAGGCCTTTTCAAGCTCACGCAGCGAAACGAACGGCTTTGATTGCAAAAGCTCTCTTATTGCTGCCCTTCTTAAAGTATTCATATCGCCTTCTTCAATTGCACGCCAAAATGCCTTGGCATGGAATTCCTTTCTGATACTTGATTGTGTGAGCTGTGATTTGAAATCTTAAATTCGAAAATGTTAATATTCACAATTGTGCTGTCATTATATCACGCGTGATAACATGTGTCAATGAGGTTTACAATTTTTTAACTAAAAAATAAAAATAAAAATCGGGGCTTTTCGCTCCGATTTTATCGATAAATATTTATATTTTTAGCGTTGTTCCATTTTGTTAAAATAAAGTTATTTTTAACAATATTTATATAAAATTCACGTCCGGCGTCATGCTACGCATCCTCAAGGAGCATGTCGCCGACTTTAAAAACGTCGCCGGCACCCATTGTTATGACGGTGTCGCCAGGTGCGATATTTTTACGCAAAAACCCTGCGATTTCGGCAAAATCGCCAAGATAAAGCGCACCTTTGGTGTGCTCGGCGAGCTGGCGGGAGGATACCCCCCATTTGTTTTCCTCGCGAGCGGCGTAGATGTCGGCGAAAATCACGCGGTCGTCCTCGCGCAGAACGTCGAAAGCCGCGCAGAACTCGTCGAAAAGCCCCGCCGTACGCGAGTAGGTATGGGGCTGATATATCACCCAAATCCTGCCCGGCGCGAGTTTAAGCGCCGCGTCGAGCGAGGCGCGGATTTCGGTCGGGTGATGGGCATAGTCGTCGTATAGCTCGGCGCCCGATGAGAGTTTGCCCCGGTACTCAAAGCGCCGCTTCGCTCCCTTGAATGTGGCGAGCGCGGAGGCGATTTTCTCAGGCGGGATGCCGTATGCCCTCGCTACTGCAGTGGAGGCAAGCGAGTTATAAATGTTGTGCCTGCCGGGCACCGCAAGCTCAACCCTCATAAGCTCCTTGCCGTGCTCGAGAACGGTGAACCGCGGCGCGCCGTAGTCAAACGTTATGTCTTTTGCGGTATAATCGGCATCCGGCGAGTCAAGCCCATATGTTATAAGCCTGCCGGCGTAGTTTTTTATTGCCCGACGGACGTTCTCGCTGTCGATGTTGACTACTGCGCTGCCGGCGCAGGACAAAAACTTGGAAAACGAGCGGATGATGTGCTCTAAACCCGTGAAATAGTCGACATGGTCGAGCTCGATGTTGAGCGCTACGGCGGTTGTGGGCAAAAACGACAAAAACGAGTCGGTGTACTCGTCTGCCTCGAAAATGAAATACTCATCGCCGCCAAGCCGGTACGCGCCTCCAAGCTCGACACTCTCAGCGCCGCTGACGACCGTCGGGTCGGTCCCCGCCTCTATGAAAATATGCGATAACATCGAGGTGCAGGTGCTTTTGCCATGCATTCCGGAAACGCCGACCCTGTGTTTGTAGCCCGACATCAGAGCGCCAAGGAACTCAGCGCGGCGGATCAGCGGGATGCCCTGACGCTGGGCGTCGATCCATTCCTCGTTATCGGGGTGTATAGCAGAGGTATAGACCGCAAGCTCGGCGCCGTAAAACTCGCCGGTATGCTCAAACCGCACCTTTATCCCGCGCTCTTGTAGCTTGTCAGTGATGGCAGTGCGCGAGCGGTCGTATCCGCTGACGACGGCGCCTCGGTCGGCGCAGATAAGCGCGAGCGCATGCATGCTTATCCCGCCGATACCGATGAAGAATATGTGGCGCCCCGGCGCGATGTACGAAAGGATTTCGCTGTCGGTCATTTCAGTCATTTTCGCATCTCCAAAATTGTTGCTTGCATTTTTTAGACAATAGTATTGCAAAATTTATTATAATTGTATAAAATATGGTACAAATATTTACTTTTTATTGAATTGTCCTTCACAATATTATATTATAATTTTCTTAATCGCGCAAAACAAATCATATGGAGGCAATTAAAATGCAAATTACCGACATTAAAGTGCGTAAAATCTTCGACGACGATAGCCCCATGAAAGCGATCGTATCGATTACGCTCGACAATCAGCTTGCACTGCATGACATTAAGGTAATCCATGCGCGGGAAAAAATGTTTATTGTCATGCCGAGCAGGAAAAACCCCGACAACACATATCGCGACATAGTCCATCCGCTGAACTCGGCGTTCCGTGCTGAGCTTGAGACCGCGATAATCTCGGCATATAAGAAGGAGCTTGAGCTGAGAAAGCAAGCTCAGGCTGAACAACCTGCCGAAACCCAAGCTGCCGGCAACGCGGAGCCTGCGAGCGAGCAGCCCGCCGAAACCGCCAGCGCGGCGCAATAAATAAGCCGATATTTAAAAGCTGGCTGCGTATTTAATTTTGCAGCTTAATATAAACGGGCAAGCGGCAGCAGTATGTAAAAAGCCGCCAGTAATACTGTTGCACGCCGCAGAAACATATCCTGCCCGGCGCGGGATATAAAGCGCACAATGCCTTTGGCGGAAAGACAACTAAAGCATGGCACTTGAAAGTCAAGGAGCTATAAAGCCGCGACAGTGTGCCTTTTGTCCATAATTGCTTTTTCGCGCCAAACGCCGCTCTGCCATGCCAAAAGCGGGGCTTGCCGTACGGCGCGGGGCCGTAGGTTTGCCCGCCATTAATGCGGTTAAAGGTTGCCTATAGCTAAAATGTACCAAACGCGCCTTGGCTATACGCTTTGTGCATGGCTTCCGGCGCTGAGCGCTTGCGGTGTGAAAGAAATGCCACGGTTAACCTTTCCGGTTGAAGCCGTACGGGCGCGCTTTGCCAAAACGGCAGATGCTTATGCAAAAGCTATTACGGCGCCGCCGAGGTCCTCAAGCGGGCTGCGGCAAAGCGATACAAGCTTTATCCCGTGAGCGCCGGCAAAGTCCGAAAGAAGCAAAAAATGCTTATACGCGGTTATCTCGCCGAAGAACCCGCAAATCTTTTGACCTGTTGCGGAGTCGCCATCCAGCATAACTCCGCACCCGCCGATAAAGCCGTCGTAGCGGAGCTCGCCGCACGGCGGCTTTATTTTTTCGCCCTCAGTGCCGTATGCTCGAAGAATGATACCGTCCGGCGGCAAAAGAAGCACGCTGATCCCTTTTTCGCTTAGCGCGCGCGCCATGCCCGGGTCTGCAGTCGCCGCCGCGCGCTCGCCAAGCGCGAGTACAGAGCAGCGCGCATAGCCCTGTTTTACGCCTACATGCTCGGTATATGCTGCTTTTATAACTTTCGACACAGCGTCAAGCCGCCCAAAAAGCGTGCCGCCTATCGCGAGCGCGTTAAAGAGCACGTCCTGCGGGTAATTTTGCCCCACCGGCTCGTCGGTCAGCGCAAACTCAAGGCCAGTGCTAAGAAAAAGCTTTTGATTTTCGCGAAAATACTCGGCGTGCACAAGCAGCCTTCCGTCGGGCAGTGGGAACATTATCGAGTCGGGATGACAGCAGACATACCGCCCAAGCCTCCTAAAAGAAGGCAAGCGTATCACGATGTAACCTAGCGCCGCAAGCGACGCTTCGATTTCACCGGATACGCTTTGATTGACGAATATAAACTTTTTCACCGCAGTTCCCATACCGGATGCGATCGATCTTTTGCCTTCTCTTAACACCGCTTAGACGGCTCTGGAGATTTTGCCGGATCTTAGGCAGCGGGTGCAAATTTTGACCTTTTTGTTCGTGCCGTTTATATTAGCGCGCACTGTGCGGATGTTCGGTTTCCACATTCTGCCTGTTTTGCGGTTCGAGTGAGACACGTTATGACCGAACGAAGCGCTCTTACCGCAAATCTCACACTTTGCCATTATTTTCCCTCCGCTTTACATTCTATAGTCGCAGTCTGAATTAACCATTGCATTATAACATAAAAAGATCCCAAATGCAAGCCTTTTTAATAATAATTTTAATAATAATTTTTAGATTTGACAAATTCCAACGATATTTTGTGTTGACAAGGCAGTTATATTATGGTATTATTGTCAATACTATATGCGTGAAATTTTCTAAATTTTTTATGATATAAATTAATGGGGGTGATAACTTAATGCCGCGTGGAAGAAAACCGAAAAATTTGATTCGGACGCCTGAAGAAATCGATGCGGAAATTACTGCTGTTACCGCTGAGATTGCAGGGCTGAGAAAAAAACTCTCTGCGCTGAAAAAGGAGCGGGCAAACGCGCTCGCCGCAAAAGAACAGGAGCAGCTTAAACTGCTTGGTGAAAAGATCCGCGAGAGTGGAAAAACTATCGAGGAATGGCTTAAACAATTTGATTAAAATAGTGCGGCGGGCGGTGCGCCACAGCGTGCTGCTCGCTTTTACTATATAATAAAAATATGCCAATTTTACGACTTGATTTTACTCGCAAAATCCATAAAAACCCGAGTTAATTTAGAGAAAAAACGCAGCTATTTATGGAGGTTTAAGCGGGCATAATAAAGGAAAAAATATGCATAATAAATTAAAATTCGAGGTTTTTTAGACAATATAACCGCGGCGAAAATCGCCACGGTTTTTATGTTTTTATAAGTATAAGCGGCACGCGCATCTCGGCGTCGGTCAGCCCGGCGTGCGCCGCACGAAGCACATCTTCGGTACGCTCGCGGACTTCGATTGCGACAGAGCCTGTAGCAGCGGCGGTAAAGTCGCCTAGAAGCTCATTTGCGCGCGGATGGGGCGTGCCCGGGCCGAAAAGCCCGGCTTGCAACGCTTCCTCGCGGGAAAAGAGCACAAAGCAGTCGCCGAATGCTGAATTAAACTCCCGCACGAACTCGCGCTCGTGCCCCGGTAAAACGGCAAAAGCCATAGCGCGCGGCTCCATCCACGGCGTGCGCGCAAGGCAGCGGGTGACGCCCGGGTACTCGGGCAGAAAGCGCCAGGTTACATCAATTATACCGTGGTCGGCGGTGACAATCAAAAGGGTGTCCGAGAGCTTGCCGCAGAGCCGATCAAGTTCTTTTTCTATTTCTTTTATATGGCGTTTTACCGCGCCGTGCGAGGTGCCAAGTATATGCATGTCTTCGTCTGGCTGCGGCCAGTAAGCATACACGAACTTTTTGCCGGCTTCCGCGCAAAATTGCTCTATACTTTCGCAAATCTCGCGGACGCTGACTGTCGCGGGTTCGGCGAACGGCGAAATAATTTTTGCATTTGCTTTACCGGCAGATTTAATTTTGTCGGCTAGCCGCTCGTATGGCAAATACCAGCGCGCCACATGGTAGTCGGCAGCGGGTACCCCGCCCGAGCCGGACAAAGTATTTGGGAATATGCTGACGTTCGCGCCAATCTCCTCAAAATAAAGGCTCCAGCCCAGCCAGCCGTGCTCAATAGGCGCAAGCCCGGACTCGACGGTTATAGTCGCCGCGGTGGTGGTGGGCGGGAAGACCGACGAGATTTCAGCCGCGACATGCCTTCGCAAAAGCGAGCTAGGCGGAAGATAGCGCCCGAGTATCTCGGTGCCAAGCCCGTCGAAAAGCATTAGCACAACGTTTTTATAGCCGCGCGCCAGCTCGGCGTCGAGCATCGGTAGGGACGCATGCGAAGTTTTTACACCGAAGTTCGCAGATATTGAGGCGATAACCGAAAGAAGGCTGCGGCTATAGTCGGGGTAGCAAATACTCATTCGGCATCTCCTGTGATAAATTCATCCGGCAGCTTATCCAAGCGCAACGTCGAGGACCATCATAAGCGTAAAGCCAAGCGCGACGCCGATTGTCGCGATATTGCTGTGCTCGGCTGACTGCGCTTCGGGTATAAGCTCCTCAACGACAACGTAAATCATCGCGCCAGCGGCGAAAGCGAGCAGGAAAGGCAAAAGCGGTACTACAAACGAGGTTAAAAGTATGGTCAAAAACGCCGCGACAGGCTCGACGACGCCTGAGATAAACCCGTATTTGAACGCTTTACCTTTCGAGATGCCGCTGCCGACTAGGGGCATTGAGATAATCGCGCCTTCGGGGAAGTTTTGCAGCGCTATGCCTATTGACAAAACAATCGCGCTTGCGGCCGATATTTCAGCCTTTCCGCTGAGCATGCCCGCAAACGCGACGCCGACTGCCATCCCTTCGGGGATGTTGTGCAGCGTCACGGCGAGCACAAGCATTATCGAGCGGCTGATTTTCGAGGACTTGACGCCTTCGGGCGTATCGGTGTCAATGTGCAGGTGCGGGATGTATGTGTCTAAAATCAAAAGGAACAGCATGCCCGCTAAAAAACCGGTCGCCGCAGGCAGCCAAGCCGGGGCGCTGCTGTCTTCGACCATCTCGAGCGCGGGTATTAAAAGCGACCAAACCGACGCGGCGATCATGACGCCCGAGGCAAAGCCGAGCAGCGCGCCGCGCAGCCTCTCACTCATTTCTTTTTTAAGAAAAAACACCATGCCCGCGCCTAACGTGGTGCCAAGAAGCGGAATCAAAATGCTTATGATTGTTACCGTAATATCGCTCATAACCTACCCAAAACGCGTTTTTTTAAGTATTTTAGCATCAGAAGGTAATATTGTCAATCTTAAACATATGGGGCAAAGGGACATATCATGAAAAAGAAAAGGAGGTTTTGTTATGCAGCAAACATATCCTTTCGAAGCCCTTCCTTTGCCCTATGAGATAGGCGCGCTTGAGCCTTACATAAGCGGAGAAACGCTCGAGGTTCACCACGGCAGGCTTTACAATGCCTATGTAGACAACCTCAACAAGCTTTTATCCGATCGGCCCGAGCTGCAAAATTTGACGCTAGAGGAGCTTTTGCGCCGGTCGGTCAGGATGCCGAAAAGCGTGGGCGTCCCTCTAGGGCGCTATGCGGGCGGCACTTATAACCATGTTATGTACTTTTACGGCATGGCGCCCGAAAGCAGCTACCGCCCGCCGCAGGGCGAGCTTGCGCGTGCGATTGACGCGTTTTTTGGGTCGTTTGACGGATTTGTGCGCGAGTTTACCGAAGCGGCGCGCGCTGTTTTCGGGTCAGGTTATACCTGGCTTGCCGCAGGCAGGAGGGGTCTGACGATTATAAACCTGCCGAACCAGGAAAACCCGCTAATGACAGGCTTATATCCCCTTATGTGCATCGACCTTTGGGAGCACGCGTATTTCCTCGACTACAAAAACGACCGCGCGGGTTACATAGATAACTGGTGGAAACTTGTAAATTGGGAGTATGCGGAGGGAAAGTACGAGGAATACGCATCTGCCCGCCGCCGCAGCTAAAAGTATAATATATCTAAAGCTTTCGGATTTTAATCTAAAAAACTATATGCAAATACCCGGCTCGATATTTGAGCCGGGTATTTTTTAGGAGGTATGAGCTATTAAAACTCTTTGTACATTTCCTTCTTCGCACCGCAGACCGGGCACTTGTCGGGCGCCTCGTCAAGGACGGTGTGGCCGCAGACCGGGCAAATGTATACGGCTTTCATCTGCATGTCTTTGCCTTCCTTGACGCTTTCTTTCGCCTTGGAGAAGAGATCGGCATGGATCTTCTCAGCCTCAAGCGCAAAGTGGAAGGAACGCTTGGCGCCGTCTTCCTTCTGGAAATCCGCAGCTTTCAGGTATACGGGGTACATCTGCTCGACTTCATGCAGCTCCCCGTTGATTGCGCCCTGCAGGTTGTCGACGGTCTTGGCATCGCCGAAAATCGCACCAGCAGTGACTGTCGCGTCGCCGATATCTTTGCCGAGTTCCCTGAAGTGGTTGTTCGCATGGACGTATTCTGCATAGGCGATTCCTTCAAAAAGCCTGCCTACATTGGGGAAGCCTTCTTTTTTCGCCACCGTGGCCCAGTAAAGGTACCTCATGTGAGCCATGCTTTCCCCGCCATATGCGGAGCGTAAAAAGTCGGCTGTCATAGCGTTTTTAACTGCCATTATTCGCGACCTCCTTATGCTTTAGTTTGTAAAAAGCCAGGCCCCAAATAGCCCGCCTTAAACTTAAAATACAATTTAATTTTTCCCTTCAAGAAGAAATTATACTTTATAATTTTATCAGATTTGATTACTACATTATTAATTTTTTCCAACAAATCCTTGCTTGGAGCCGGGCTGCTTAATTTTATTAAATCGCTTTACTTTATGAAAAAATTATGCTATAATACATTTTAAGCAACAGGCTAGAATGTTTTGCCGACTTCGGCTATACGGGGGTGATTTTAATGAGCGAAAAAATCCGGGACGAAAACACCGATTTTCTTTTTCGCGCTATCCTGACGCTTGAGAACATTGAAGAGTGCTATAAATTCTTTGAAGACCTTTGCACGGTTTCGGAAATCAAAGAGATGTCAAAAAGGCTCAAGGCAGCGAAAATGCTGCGGGAAAACTATATCTATACGGATATAGCTCAGGAGACGGGGCTTTCAACGGCGACTATAAGCCGCGTCAACCGATGCCTAAAATACGGCAGCGACGGCTATATAATGGTGCTCGAGCGCCTTGAGAGGGAGCGCCGGCGCCAGTGAGCGCAAAAAGCCGCCCTCGACCCGCGGGGCAGTATACAGTTCTCGCTTCGTATTACGACGCGTTGAATGCCGGCGCGGATTACAAAGCGATAGCAAAGTTTTGCGACGCCGCGGTTAAAAAGTGGGGGCTGCCAGAAAGTAAGCTTGCGGTCGACCTTGCATGCGGCACGGGAAGCGTCGCGCTTGAGCTATCCGCGCTGGGCTACGATATGATAGGCATCGACCGTTCCGAACAGATGCTGGCAGCCGCCGCTTCAAAAGCCCCGCCGTCCGGCGCGAATATACTCTGGCTGCAACAGGATATGGCGGAGTTTGAGCTGTACGGCACGGTCGGGCTGATAGTTTCCGCGCTCGACAGCATAAATTACCTCACAGAGCCATACAAGCTTGAGCGCTGCTTTAAGCTTGTGCACAACTACCTTGACCCCGGCGGGCTGTTTGTTTTCGACGTTAACACAAAATATAAGTTTGAAAAGGTATATGCCTGCCGCGACTTTGTGCTTGAATCCGACGGAGTTCTTTGCGCTTGGCGCAGCGAGTACAGCCCAAGGTCGGGCATTTGCAAGTTTTACCTGTCAATTTTCACCGATGAGGGCGGAGGGCTTTGGCGCAGGCAAGACGAGGTTCAGACCGAAAGATACTGGAGCGGCCGAAAGCTGCGCGCTATGCTTGCCGATGCGGGGTTTGAGCTGTGCGCGGTGGTCGACGGCTATAATCCCGAGGCGTTGGAAGGCGCCCCCGCGGACAAGCTGCCGCTTCTTTCTATATCGGATTGCGATGAACGGCACTGCTATGTTGCGCGCGCCGTAAAATAAGACGCCGCGCCGTGTGCTGCCGTGCCAGACTCCGGCGGCACACGGCTTTTGCGCAAAGCTATGCCGCGAGCCTTGCTGCGTGGCGCTATAAGGCGCAACGCGGACTGCAAAAAGCCAATCGATGCTAAGTCCCCGAAAGCGAAAAATAGGCCAAAATCGCAGGCGGGCTGACAATGGGGCATAAGCAAAAATAATGGCGGCAAAGGGGTTTTCGCAGCTACAAAGGTCGGTTTTTTCTGCGCGGCAGATGCATAAACTGGATTTGCAAAAAACCTGAAAAAAGGTGTTGACAAACAAAAAGAGTTGTGTTATAATATACCACGTCGCAGGGCGGACGTCCACCGGCAAAGTGAGCGGGTAAAAACCGCGGAAGAGCCGGAGATGCGATCCGGTAGTTTGGGGGAGCATAGCTCAGCTGGGAGAGCATCTGCCTTACAAGCAGAGGGTCATAGGTTCGAGTCCTGTTGTTCCCACCACGGACGGATGGATGCTGCGGACACGTTCCGCAGCACACTGCCCAAATTTATTGAAAGTTCTTTGGCCCGGTAGTTCAGTCGGTTAGAACGCTAGCCTGTCACGCTAGAGGTCGTGGGTTCGAGCCCCATCCGGGTCGCCAAAAACCTCACCGGCAAAGATGCGACAGCCGGTTATATGCCTCTGTAGCTCAGTTGGTAGAGCAGGGGACTGAAAATCCCCGTGTCGTTGGTTCAATTCCGACCGGAGGCACCACTTTTCCTGCAAACAATTATAGTTTAATATATATAATTTCAGCCTGCGGATTTAGCTCATCTGGTAGAGCGCGACCTTGCCAAGGTCGAGGTAGCGGGTTCGAGCCCCGTAATCCGCTCCAGATATTGCGGCTGTATTATCCACAGCCGCAATATTGCTTTACGCCGAGTATATAACTAAAATTATATAGAAAACCTAAATACTATTGAAGAACCCCTAACAAGCCTCTTAGGTAAGCCGCTTGGGCGTGCGGATTTAGCTAGTCTGGTAGAGCGCGACCTTGCCAAGGTCGAGGTAGCGGGTTCGAGCCCCGTAATCCGCTCCAAATTCGCGGCTTAGTATGAAAGCTGCGCATGCGGCGTAAATATTAAGCTAAAATTAGGCGACATAGCCAAGCGGTAAGGCAGAGGTCTGCAAAACCTTTATTCCCCGGTTCGATTCCGGGTGTCGCCTCCAGAAAAAGCACTCGCACCGAGTGCTTTTATTTTTTGCGCTTATTTCCCGGGCAATATTTCTTCAGTTTTAGCCTAGCCTCTGCGCCGTGAGTGTGCATTTTTTATATCACTGCCACGCCGAGAAATTGGCATAAAAGCGCAAATGAGCGGGAAATATATAACAAACTGTTGGCTTTTTGTGCATGCCCGGAAAAATATGGGCTTTATGTTGTAGGGCGGGCGGCGATATGGTATAATATTCATATACGCAAAGCAAACGGAGGTAGAAATAGGAATATGCCCAAAATACAAAATATTGTGGCGCGCGAGATTCTCGACTCGCGCGGGAATCCTACCGTTGAAGTTGACGTTAAGCTTGACGACGGAGCATGGGGGCGCGCGGCTGTGCCTTCTGGCGCGTCGACCGGATCGCGCGAGGCGCTTGAGCTGCGAGATGGCGGCAGCCGCTACCTTGGCAAAGGCGTTATGAAAGCTGTCGAGAATGTAAATAAGAAAATCGCTCCCGAGCTTGTGGGCCACGACGTGTTCGACCAGCGCGGCATCGACGGCGCGATGATGACACTCGACGGCACGCGCGACAAGTCTAACCTCGGCGCAAACGCAATTTTAGGCGTGTCGCTCGCAGTCGCTCACGCCGCGGCAAACAGCCTCGAGATACCGCTTTACAGGTATATCGGCGGCCCGAATGCGAGAGTATTGCCCGTGCCGCTGATGAATATCCTAAACGGTGGCAAGCATGCCGACAACAGCGTCGACATTCAGGAGTTCATGATAATGCCCGTCGGCGCGGAGAGCTTCTGCGAGGCGCTGCGCGTATGCGCGGAGGTTTACCATACGCTCAAGTCCGTCATCCATAAGAGGGGCATGAGCACCGGCGTCGGCGACGAGGGCGGCTTTGCGCCCGACCTTGCGACGAACGAGGACGCGCTGCGCCTTATAATGGAGGCGATCGAGAAAGCGGGCTACAAGCCCGGCGAAGATGTGGCAATCGCGCTTGATATTGCGTCAAGTGAGCTTTACGACGAAAAGGAAGGCAATTACGTCTTCGCCGGCGAGAAAGTCACCCGCACGAGCGGTGATATGATAAGCATGTATGCCGACTGGCTCGAAAAGTACCCGATCGTTTCGATCGAGGACGGGCTTGCCGAAAGCGACTGGGACGGCTGGGCTGAGCTGACAAAGAGCCTAGGCGCCAAAGTGCAGCTTGTCGGCGACGACCTGTTCGTCACCAACCCCGCTATATTGAAGGAAGGCATAGAGAAGGGCGTCGGCAACTCCGTGCTGGTAAAGGTCAACCAGATAGGCACGCTTACCGAAACGCTTGAGACCGTCGAGCTGGCGCATAAAAACAGCTACACCGCCGTGCTCTCGCACCGCTCGGGCGAAACCGAGGACACGACAATCTCGCACCTTGCGGTGGCGCTTAACGCCGGCATGATAAAGACCGGTGCGCCGTGCCGCAGCGAGCGCGTGGCAAAATACAACGAGCTTCTGCGTATCGAGGAGTCGCTCGGCAAGAGCGCCCTCTACCTCGGGCACAAGGCGCTAAAGCAGCGTAGGGCATAAAATAAAAAGCGCGGCTTGGGCAAGCACCGCTCAGCCGCGCTTTTTGTTGGGGAAACCCCTTTAAAAAACTTTTAGACAAATAGGGATAAACCTTTTACGCTTACTCCGAGAAAAGCGGCGTCGACAGATACCGCTCGCCAGTGTCGGGTAGAATCGCGACAATCATTTTGCCCTCCGACTCGGGCCGCTTTGCTATCACTAACGCCGCCCACAGCGCGGCGCCCGACGAGATGCCGACCAACACGCCCTCGTTACGGGCAAGCTCACGAGCCGTGGCAAAAGCATCCTCTGCGGCGACGGTAATTATCTCGTCATAAATCGATGTATTAAGTACGCTCGGGACAAACCCCGCGCCGATGCCCTGGATTTTGTGCGGGCCGCTTTTGCCGCCAGAAAGCACGGGCGAGTCCGCGGGCTCGACGGCAACGACTTTCACCGAAGGCTTTTGCGACTTTAGGTATCCGCCAGCCCCGGTAATCGTTCCGCCGGTGCCGACGCCCGCCACGAGCACGTCGACCTCCCCGTCCGTCTGCCGCCATATCTCAGGACCGGTAGTCTTTCTGTGGATTTCCGGGTTGGCGGGGTTGTCGAACTGACCAGGTATAAACGCGCCGGGGATGGCTTTCGCTAGCTCCTCAGCCTTCTCGATTGCGCCGCTCATGCCGCGCGAGCCGTCGGTTAAAACCAGCTCCGCGCCGTATGCGGCAAGGAGCTTGCGCCGCTCGACGCTCATAGTCTCGGGCATCGTTAAGATGACCCTGTAGCCTTTAGAAGCGGCGACAGCTGCAAGGCCTATGCCGGTGTTGCCGCTTGTCGGCTCGATAATGACCGAGCCGGGGCGGAGCAGCCCCCGCTTTTCGGCGTCCTCGATCATCGCGGCGGCGATGCGGTCCTTAACGCTGCCCGCCGGGTTAAAATACTCAAGTTTGGCGACGACGCGCGAGCGAAGCCCCATTTTTTCGGCAAGCCTCGCAAGCTCTATCATAGGCGTGCCGCCGATAAGCTCCGTAAAGCTCTTTTTAATATCCGCCATTTTTGTGCGCCTTCTTTCGCAGCTATATTGAGTAGTCGATAACGTCGGGATGCGCCTGCTGCACGAGGTCGGCGAGCGTCACCGAGTCGACATAGTCGGTAATAACTTTATAAAGCCCCTCCCAGAACTTTATTGTCGGGCAATACGCGTACCGCTCGCATTGGTTGGGCACGGTTTCCATGCACGCAACGGGCACAAGGCTGCCCTCAATTTCGCGTAGGATTTCCCCGACAGTATACTCCTCAGGCTTGCGCGCGAGCATATACCCGCCCTGCGGGCCTCGGCTGCTCAAAAGCAGCCCCGAACGCATAAGGCTTGAGACAATCTGCTCAAGATATTTTATAGATATATTTTGGCGCTCAGATATTTCTTTCAGCGAAATCCACTCGCCGTTGTTGTGCTCGGCGAGGTCGACCATCATGCGAAGCGCGTAGCGCCCCTTTGTCGAGATTTTCATTTTTGCACCTCCGATTAAAGCATATTATACTATATGAATTCTATGGTTACAAGTGCAAAACAAAATATTGTAGCCCAGCCGCAGCAGCTGTGCTTGTAATTTCGTAAAATATTGACATAAACTTAAAAATGTACTAAAATTATGGGACTATACTTTCAGCTAGGAAGGGAAGCTATGACACTGCCTGAAATCCTGCTTATTGCGATTGGCCTTGCGGCCGACGCGTTCGCCGTCGCTGTGTGCAAGGGGATGGCGAAAGGGAAATACGAGCCTGGCTACGCTTCAGCCGTTGGGTTATATTTTGGGGGATTTCAGGCGCTTATGCCGACGTTAGGCTATTTTGCCGGCGCGGCAATTGCGTCTTATATAACCTCGTTTGACCATTGGATAGCGTTCGGGCTGCTTTTGGTTATAGGCATAAACATGATTCGCGAGTCGATGGGCGGCGAAGGCTGCGAGCGCACGGCTGCGGACATTGGCCCGAAGGCCATGCTACCGCTCGCGGTCGCCACAAGCATAGACGCCGCCGCCGTGGGAGTGAGCTTCGCGTTCCTCAAGGTAAAAATCCTTCCCGCAGCGCTTATAATAGGCGTGGTCACATTTGTTAGCTCAAACTTCGCGGTATGGCTTGGCACAAAAAGCTCGGATAGGCTCAAGCAGTACTCGACGCTTATCGGCGGGATTGTGCTAATAGGGATTGGGCTTAAAATTCTCATAGAAGGGCTGATAGGTTGAGACCGGGCGCGAATATTGCAAAGCTGTTGCATAGGGCTGTGATTTTGGCTTCAATGGCTGCTGTTATGGCGTTTATAACTTCATGCGCAAAAAAGCAGCCGGCAGCGGCAGGCGAGCCTTATACCTACGACTTTTTCGCTGCCGACACATTTATAAACCTTAAAGTATACGGCGTAGACGACCCCGAGGCGCTCTGCAAAAAGGTCGAGCAGCAAACCGCCGAGCTTGAGCGGGTGTTCTCCCGCCATATAGAGGGCTCGGAAGTGTCAAAAATCAACGCCGCGCCCGAAGGCGAGTATAAAGTTTCCGACGAGCTTGCGGCGGTGCTCGACGCGGCGCTTGAGCTCGCTAAAGCGACGGGTGGCGCATACGACCCGACCATCGCGCCGCTGGTCTCGCTTTGGAATATCGGTAGCGGCAATGAACGCGTCCCGCCGCAGCCGGAAATTGACGCGGCGAGGGCGAAAGTGAGATATGAAAACCTAGCGCTCGATGGCAACACCTTGATTAAGCTGAAAAGCTACGCTGAGCTTGACCTTGGCGGCTCGGGCAAAGGCTATATGCTCGGCAAAGCAATCGAGACTATGGCTGCTGCCGGCGGCTATGGCGTCGTCTCATACGGCGGGAACGTCGGGGTATACGGCAAAAAGCCGTCGGGCGACCCATGGCGGATAGGCATAAAACACCCGCGCAAAGAATCCGCCACGCTCGGGTATGTGGAGGTTGAGTCTGGCTTCGTCGCAGTTTCGGGAGACTACGAGCGCTACTTTATCGCCGAGGACGGCACCCGCTACTGCCATATCCTTGACCCCGCTACCGGCTGGCCGGCGCGAAACGGCGTCATATGCGTCGCTGTTTGGACAGAAAACGCCGTGAGGGGCGATATCCTCTCCACCGCGCTTTTTGTTATGGGCGAGAGCGAAGGGCTGCGCTTCTGCGAGGAAAACGGCATAGCCGCGCTGTTTATGACCGAGAGCGGCATATCCCAAAGCCCCGAGATGGAGAAAATATTTAGGAAAGCAAGCTAAATTACCCCTATGATACAAAATATGTCCAGTAAACCCCTAAAAGCGCTTATACTCAAAACCCTAAAAATCACCGCGATGGTCGCCTTCGCCGTCGCTTTTGTCGTGCTGACGGTAATCCTCGCGCCGAAAATCTTAACGCTGCAGGACCCGGCGGTACGCGAGTCGGTGCGCGCTAAAGTCGATGCGGCGGGCATGAAGGGCGTCGTCGCGGTGTTTTTATTGCAGGTAATACAGGTGGTAATCGCCTTTGTCCCCGGCGAGCCGGTAGAGCTGCTTTGTGGCTTCCTTTACGGCACGTTCGGCGGACTATTGTTGTGCCTTGTCGGCATTGCTGCGGGTACCGCGCTCGTTTTCACTTTTGCGCGCTTTTTTGGCAGAAGGTACATAGGCGCGTTCGTCGACTCGGACAAGTACAAAAAGCTTGCCTTTTTGCGCAATCCGGTGCGCCGCGACGCGATGTTCTTCCTACTGTTCCTAATACCCGGGACGCCGAAGGACGTGCTGACTTACTTTGCGCCGCTGACTAAAATCCCTCTTGCGAGGTTTATGGCGATAAGCTGCATGGGGCGCATACCGTCGCTTATTTCGTCGACCTTCATAGGCTCAAATATAAAAGAAGGCAACTTCCTTTTCTCCGCTCTGGTATTCGTCATCTTCGGCGCGCTCGGGCTTGTTGGGATTGTAATATACAACCGGGTGATAGAAAAATACCGGAAAAGGAAACCGGCGGACCGGGGAAAGCCGCCGGCCGCGGACAATGTCCCAAAATGATAAAAAAGCGCCCTTTGGGCGTTTTTTTGTGCCGATTTTGGGGGCGCGCTAGGGATTTTACTTCCGAATTGATAAAAAAGTATATACAAATCGGGCAAGATGTGTTATAATATCAAGGAATATATATTTTTTAGCAATGAAGAGCTTTTAGGAGCGGCTGTGGAAGAAGAAAGCGAAAAAAGGGAAGACTTAGTAATCGGCCGGAACGCGGTGCTCGAGCTGCTGAAAACCGGCCGCGAGATAGACAAGCTCTACGTCAAGCGCGGCGACCGGGTAGGCTCGATTAAAGCGATAGTAGCCATCGCAATGAGCCGCGGAATACCTGTGATAGAGGTGGACAGCGGCCGGCTTGACAAAATAACCGGCGGCACAAACCACCAAGGCGTCGCGGTTCTGACTCCGGTGGTTGGTTATGCTTCGCTTGAGGATATTTTCACGCGCGCTGACACGCGCAGCGAAAAGCCTTTTATAGTCATCGCTGACGGGATTGAGGACCCGCACAACCTCGGAGCGCTGATACGCTCAGCAGAAGGTGCCGGCGCGCACGGCGTGATAATCGGGAAACGGCACGCGGTGGGGCTGACCGGCACGGTCGGAAAAGCTTCCGCGGGCGCGGTTCAGCATATCCCAATTGTAAAGGTAACAAACATTGCGCAGACGATAGACGAGCTGAAAGAGCGCGGGATATGGATTTTCGCGGCCGAGCCCGGCGGCGTGCCGTATTATAAAGCCGACATGCGCGGCGCGGCGGCATTCGTGTTCGGCAGCGAGGGCGCGGGAATCTCGCGGCTAGTGCTCGAGAAAAGCGATTTTCGCGTTTCGATCCCGATGTACGGCAAAGTAACGTCGCTCAACGTGTCTGCCGCAGCTGCGGTGATACTCTGCGAAGCCGCAAGGCAAAACAGGGATATGTAAGCCATTCGAGCGAATAAGGAATCATTAGCCCCGCGAGGGCTAAAAATAAACGCAATTTTAATACGAAAGGAACGCGTGTCGGCGCGGAATTTGCCCAAAGTCCGCGCTCCGCGTATTTGTCCGCAGGATGAATACATCAAACGGCGATAAAAGCAGAGAAAGCGGTGCAAAACAGGTTTCCGCAAAGGCGCTTTTGCATAAGCTGAACGCTGAGCTTTGCGTCGCTAAAATGCAGCTTGAGGAGCTCGGCGGCTCAAAAGACGCGCCCGCACGCGCCGGTAAGTCATCGCAGGCAAGTTACGGCGCGCCCGCCGAATCTCGCGCTGCTCGCGCCGAATCGAGCATAGGCTATGAGGCGAGCGAAGGTGGCGCGCCCGCGCGCGAGAACCCCGGCAGGATAGTCTACCGGTTCAGGAAAGTCAGCCGGAAGGCGCTACAGAATTTACCGGGCAAGGGCACCTATGTAAGCGCGGGCAAAAAGGGCAAAGGTTTGGGCGAGCCCGAGCGCGACGAGGAGCCTACAAAGCTGATTGAAAAAGTCGACGCAGCCGCGGGCGAGGGCGAAATAGACGTCGAGGCGCTGATGAAAAAGTACCTTTCAAAGGAGGAGTACGAAAAGTACCTTGCGCGCCACGGCGGCACAATGCCGCCCAGCACGTCAGAATTTGAAGAGGCCCGCTCCGAGGAGCCGGCTCCTCCGGAGAAACCGGGCGAGCTGCCTCCGCACGAAAAAAAGCAGCTTGAAGCGGAAACCAAAAGCCTCATGGAAAATGAGGCGGGCGAAGACGACGATATTAAAAAGCGCATACGCGAGGCTGAGGAATATGTCCGCAGCATAACCGACAAGCCGCCGGCGCGCGAAACCGACGAAGCCGGCAAAGCGGAGCTCGACGAAACCGACGTGAACCTTATGATCGCGTTCGGTATGGAGGACGAGCTTGCAAACACGATTGGAATAGATAAAGTTAGCGAGATTGAGGCCAACCTCACGCGCGAGATTGAGCAGTTTTCCGACGCCGAAAAGCCGGCAAAGCGCAAAGCGGGCAGGGATTCGGATTTCGAGTTTACCTCAGCCGAACAAGCGAAAGAAATTTTCCGCCGCTACAAATCCGAATACCGCAGGCTGATGCTGCGGTTTTTGTGTTGCGCCATTATACTGGTAGCATCGTTTTTTTACGAAAATATTGGGATTTTCGGGTCAAAGCTCCCCACGGCGCTTTCGTCCGCAATTTATCCGGTAACGCATATAATGTTTGACCTTCAGCTTGTGGCGCTTGCTGGAGCGCTTGTGTGGCGAGAGTATGGCAGGGGTGCGCGCTCGCTGTTTACGATGAAGCCCACCCCATCGTCGGTGCTTTGGGCTGTTTTGACGTTTACGGCTATTTACGATATCGCGATGTGCTTTGTAGGGTTGCAGCACGACGGGGTAAGGCTTTATGGCTTCCCGGCGGTGCTATGCGTCTTCCTTTCGCTGCTTGCGGAATACCACAATCTGCGGCGAGAGATTTTCAGCTTCAACGTGGTTGCGTCAAAGCGCGTCAAATACGCCATAGACAAAATACCGCCCGAGCAGGCGGAGCTTGAAACCGAGGCGTTTGGCGAGTTTATGCCAGAGTCGCCATCGGTGTTCAGGATAAGCCGGACGAACTTTGTCGACGGGTTTTACCGCCGCACGCGCGGCTACTCGAAGAATAAGAGCGTCATCGGCGCCATAATCCCTCTTGTCGTTATAGTTTCGGCAATATTCTTTGTCGCCGGCTACTACGTCACGCGGGATGTGGCGGACTCGCTTGAGATTGCATTTTTGACCTTTATGCTCTGCATGCCCGCGTCTGCGTTTGTGCTTTACAGCTACCCGATGTTCAGGGCGTCCGCCTCCGCGTTTGAAACCGAAAGCGCGATTGTCGGCGAGTTGTCGGTAGACGAGTATACCGCTGCGAGCGCGATTTCGTTCGACGATAAGGACGTCTTCCCGCCGACGGGCGTCAAGGTGCGAAGCGTCAAGGTATATGGCACAAACCGCATCGACCAGGTGATATACATCGCGGCGAGCGTCTTTTCCCATGTTGGCGGCTCGCTGTCCGACGTTTTGGATATCGCGACGATTGACCTCGGCCACTCCGACGATGTCGAAATCCTCGACGTCGAAGCCGACGGGCTTGAAGCGACCGTCGAGGGCCAGCATATATACCTCGGCCGCGCGTCGTACCTCAGGCGCAACAGCTTCGTGCCGCTTCGCGACGCCGATGACGACGAAATTGAAGCCGGCGGCGAGCTTTGCATCATGTATATGACAATCGGCGACGAGGTCGCGGCGAAATTCTACGTCCAGTACCATATCGACCCGGACTTTGAGTTCATACTCAAGCAGCTATATAGCGCCGGCGTCTGCGTGGGTATCAAAACCTGCGACCCGAACATAGATGACCGCATGATGGGCATGCGGGTAAAGATAGAAAAGTATCCCGTAAAGGTACTAAAGTGCATGCCTTCAGCCGATGGCAATGAGCCGAAGCCCCGCGTCGACAGCGGCGTGGTTTCAAAAAGCTCGGTCAAGGCGCTGCTTCACGCCTTCACGCTTTGCGATAAGGTCCAGCACGTGACCAAAACCGGTATTGTCATAAAGCTGTTTGCAGTGCTTGTTGGCATAATCCTGTCGGCGTTCCTTTTGGCGCTCGGCCAGTCAGGCGGCGTTATTTCCCTTTACGTCGCGCTGTTCCAGATTTTCTGGATCTTGCCGACGGTGATAATATCAAAGCTTTTTATTAATTAACTATACAAGATGGAGAAACACAATGAGCGAAAAACTCTCGGAAAAGTACCTCACATTCGGCGAATCGAAAAAATACCTGTCTGAGGAGCATGTAAGGCTACTTATCGACACATTTGACAAGGTATACAAAGACATCTGCGACTTTTTCAACGGCGGCGAGATTCGCCCGGTAGAGTATGTCATAGACCCAGACTATGACGGAGTGGCTTACACAACCTGGAGAAAGGTCGTGCTCAACCCCCGGTGGCTCGAGCAGCACCCGTGGGACATTGACTGCATGACCCACGAGCTTATCCACGTCGCCCAAAACTATAAGGGAGTGGAGTGCCCGTTCTGGGTTTGCGAAGGGCTTGCCGACTACGGCAGGGCTAAATTCGGCATTTACAATAAAGAAGGCGGCTGGGCGCTCCCGAAATACAGCGATAAGCAGAAATATACTGACGGCTATCGCGTCACTGCCGCGTTTTTCCTCTGGATAGAGGAAAACATCGACCCGACGCTTCCAAAAGACCTCAACGATACCGTAAAAGCCGGCAAATATTCCGACGATTATTTTAAAAACAAAACCGGCTATACTATAGATGAGCTTTGGCAGAAATACGCCGAAGCAAGCAAAGCCAAAGAAAGCGCAAGTACATAATCCAAAAAAGAAAGGGCAATCGCATGTATCCAAGCTCGCTTCTGCGCTCGGTTGAAAAACCGGGCCGCTATACGGGCGGCGAGTATGGACAGGTCATAAAGCAAAAGGACGGGGTGGTGGCACGCGTTGCGTTCTGCTTCCCCGACATTTATGAGATAGGAATGTCCAACCTCGGCGTCCGCATACTTTACGGCTTGCTCAACGAAATGGAAGACGTATGGTGCGAGCGCGCCTTCGCTCCGTGGGTAGATATGGAAGCCGAAATGCGAAAAAGGGGAATAAGGCTTTCCACCCTCGAGAGCGGCGACGAGCTTAGTGTGTTTGATTTTGTCGCGTTCACGCTCCAGTATGAGCTTTCGTATACAAATGTTTTAAACATGCTCAACCTTGCCGGGCTGCCGCTTACCTCGGCCGAGAGGGGCGACTTTGCGCTCGGCAGTACCCCTATTGTTATCGGGGGCGGGCCTTGCGCATATAACGCCGAGCCGGTTGCCGACTTTTTCGATCTTCTCCTCATCGGCGAGGGCGAAGAGGCATTGCCAGAGCTTGTGCGGCTTTATATCGACATGAAAAAATCCGGTGCGAAAAAGTCGGAATTCCTCCGCGAGGCGGCAAAACTCGAGGGCTGGTATGTCCCGTCGCTTTATGAGGTGGAGTATAACGCCGACGGCACAATAGCGGCGGTTACTCCAAAAGAGGGCGCGCCCGCAAAAATAAAAAAACGCATTGTAACCGACCTCGACAAGGCATATTTCCCCGAAAAATTTGTCATGCCCTATATTGAGACGGTGCATGACAGGATTATGCTCGAGGTTTTCCGCGGCTGCATCCGTGGCTGCAGGTTCTGCCAAGCGGGCATGATTTACCGCCCGGTGCGCGAAAAGTCGCCAGAGTTACTTGACAAACAGGCGCGAAAGCTGTTTGAAAACACCGGCTATAATGAAATCTCGCTTTCGTCGCTGTCGATTTCCGACTATACTTGCCTGCGCGAGCTGACAGAGCAGCTGCTTTCATGGACCGAGGCGCACAAAATAAACCTTTCGCTGCCTTCGTTGCGCGCCGACAGCTTCAACGACGAGCTTATGGCGCGCATCTCGAGCGTGCGCTCGTCGGGCCTAACATTCGCGCCCGAGGCAGGTACGCCCCGCCTGCGCGACGCCATAAACAAAAACATCACCGAAGAAGAAATACTTTCGGCGTGCCGCACGGCGTTCGCAGCCGGCAAAAACTCGGTCAAGCTCTACTTTATGATAGGGCTGCCGACCGAAACCTATGAGGACCTCGACGGCATTGCGGAGCTTACGCAAAAGGCGGTGGACGAGTATTACCGCACTCCCGGCAGACCCAAAGGCCGCGACGTGACGGTCACAATTAGCGTCGCGAGCTTTGTGCCGAAGCCTTTTACGCCTTTTCAGTGGTGCGCTCAGGACACAATCGATACCTTGCGTGAAAAGCAGGCATACCTCGCCGAAAAGCTCAAGCATAACCGCAAGGTGCGCTACAATTGGCATGAGGCAAAAGTCAGCTTTCTTGAGGCTGTCTTCGCCCGCGGTAACCGCCGGCTTTCAAAAGCGCTCATAGAGGCTAACCGCCGAGGCGTGCGCTTTGACAGCTGGGACGAGCTTTTTGACTACGAAGCATGGATGGATATTTTCAAAACCGTAGGCATCGACACCGCATTTTATGCTAACCGCGAGATTGGCAAAGACGAAGTAATGCCTTGGGACATCTTTGATATTGGAGTTTCGAAATCTTTCCTCCGCCGCGAGTACGAGCGCGCGATGCGCTCGGAGCCTTCGAAAAACTGCCGCGAGGGCTGCCTTGGCTGCGGAGCAAATAGGCTGGGAGGTGAGCGTACTTGCTGCCCAAGGTTATAAGGATAAGGTTTGCAAAGCGTGGCAGACTCAAGTTCATCTCCCACCTTGACCTCTGCCGCACGCTGCAGTCGGCAATGATACGCGCCGGGCTGCCGCTATGGTATACGGAGGGATTTAACCCCCACCCGCGCATAGCTGTCGCGCTCCCGCTGCCGGTTGGCTGCGAGAGCGAGTGCGAGCTGCTCGATGTCCGGGTAACCGAACTGCCCAACCTCGAGCTAACCGTAAAAAAACTAAATGAAGCTACAGTGCCTGAGCTTGAGATACTTGAAGCCTATGAGCCGGTCACGAAATTTTCGGACATAGGCTTTGCCCAGTATGAGATAACGCTCGAGTTGCCTTTTAGCGAGGACCTAGCGGAACTATTTTCCGGCCCGGTTATAGTGGCAAAACACACCAAGAGGGGCGACGTAGACACCGATATATTCCCAATGGTAAAGAGCATCAGCTTTGCCCCGAAAGGCAGCGGGACGTTCTGCCGCGCCCTGCTTTTCGCTTCGCCCGAAAGCTATTTGAACCCTGAGTATATAGTCAGAGCAATTGAAAAGCAGAGAGGGCTTGACCAATACGCATTTGAGTATTCAGTTTGCCGCACCGGAATTTTAGACAAATCGGGAAAAAATTTTAGATGATTGTGCGCATTGTACAGCATCGCACGCCTTTATTTGTACATCATCGACAAATTTGAAAAACGGTGTTGACAACTGGGGAGAGTTGTGGTATACTATGCAAGTCGCCGCGAGGGAGCGGGAAGGAAAAAGCGGAAGAAGAGGGCGAGGCGCCCAAAGCTGAAGCGAGAGAGTTTCGAGCGGCGAACCACTCGGTCATTGAAA
>Ga0134099_1000170_pt1 | contig 84261 bp, 67 predicted proteins | sample 10_taG_2_FD_105482 | JGI IMG/M metagenome (GOLD analysis project Ga0134099, IMG submission 105482) | Switchgrass degrading microbial communities from high solid loading bioreactors in New Hampshire, USA - 10_41_5_180_A2 metaG | ecosystem: Engineered > Bioreactor > Semi-continuous > Anaerobic >...
ATGGTATAATAGTCATGAGACTTGAACGCTCCTTTCTGGGAGGTAATGTGTGTTTGGCAATTTCCATTATACCAGAGGCGTTTCAGGTCTCATTTTTATTATTAAGTTAACAGACCAAATAATGCTAACGGGAGGTAAAATAATGGCGATTTCATGCGGGAATAACAGCAACAGCTGCAATCTGAGCCTTGCACAGCACCTTTCCGAATTCATCGGTAAAACCGTAACCATATTCACAACCAGCGGCGGAGTATCCGGATGCGGCTTTACCGGATGCATACTTTCTGTAAACTCATGCTTTGTCAGGCTTCTTACCGAGCTTGGATCCGCCCCGCCAAGCCCTGTCACGGATACCGGCTGCGAATCTGAAACAAGAGCCAAGGGCCTGTTTGACAATCTTGGAGGCACCGGAGTTGGAAACAGCAAAAACAGCCCAAAACTGGGAACAATATGTGATATACCAATTGACAAGATTGCAGCGTTTTGCCATAATTCGGTCTAGCCGGTTAAAGATAAATCATAAGTGCAAGTAAAAGGGTCTGTGCAGCCATTATGAGACAGCCGCTTATCAGACCCTGTTCTTTTAAGCTTTCATATACACAATATGAAAGCTTGGTTTACTTGTTTATTCTTACAAATTTCTTTTTCCCGATTTTTATAACATCGGAATTAATGAGCACCATGTTCAAATCATCATCGCCGATTATTTCACCATTAATCCGGACCCCGCTCTGCTTCACCAGGCGTATAAACTCGCTTTTGCTGCTTACCATGCCCATGGCAATAAGCCGGGGGATTGCATCGTATAAAGTATCCCTGTCCTCGTCCACAAGCAGGACCGGTATGTCATCGGGAATGGATTTCCTGCTGAAAGCGGCGTCATAATAAGCCATTGCCTTTTCGACTTCCTCCGGGGTATGGTACAGTGATGTAATTATTTTAGCCAGCCTGTACTTGACATCCCTCGGATTGGCGCCATCCACCAGCTCTTTTTTTATCTTTCCGATCTCGTCCGGATGCTCGTCGGTTGCCAGTTCGTAGTATTTTATTATCAGATCATCGGGAACCTCCATGACTTTCTTGAACATTACCTCGGAAGGCTCATTTACCCCGATGTAGTTGCCCAGGCTCTTGCTCATCTTCTCCTTGCCGTCCAGCCCTTCCAATATGGGCATGAAAATCGCTGTCTGCTGCTCCTGTCCCCTGGCCTTCTGCAGAGTCCTGCCCATAAGTATATTGAAGGTCTGGTCCGTTCCGCCAAGCTCTATGTCGGCATTCAGTTCAATTGAGTCCTGCGCTTGCATTAACGGGTAAAAGAATTCATGAAGTCCTATAGGCACCTCGTTTTCGTACCTGTTTTTGAAGTCATCCCTCTCCAGCATCCTTGCCACCGTGGTTACCGCCGCAAGCTTCATAACCTCTTCAAATGTCATCCCGGACAGCCACTCGCTGTTAAACCTGACCACGGTTTTCTCCTTATCCAGTATCTTAAAAATCTGTTCGCAGTATGTCCTTGCATTTTCCTTCACCTGTTCATCCGAAAGGGCCGCCCTTCCCTTTGTTCTTCCCGTCGGATCGCCAATCCTGCCTGTAAAATCCCCGATGACAATGATTATGGTATGCCCCAGGTCCTGGATTTGCTTCAGTTTCCTTAGAACCACCGCATGTCCAAGATGGATATCCGGTGCGGAAGGATCCAATCCAAGCTTGACATTCAATGGCCTGCCCAGTTTATAAGATCTCTCCAGCTTGAGCAGCAGCTCATCCTCGTTTACACACTGCTGAACTCCCTTTAAAATGATTTTCAACTGTTCCTTTGGCTCAATCATGCCTATTCCTCCCCAAAATTTATTTTGTGATTATCATGGCGGTTAATATCAAAAAATGTATTAAAAAACTCCCGTCCTTATTCAAAAGGACGGGAGTTAATCCCGTGTTACCACCTAATATTCACAGGCAACTCACATTGCCTGCCTCACAGAGTACGGCTTCCGCGATACCCTTGCACATGTTAACGGTGTGCTCTCCGTCGCAGCCTACTCACCATGCGTTTTCGGTGCGCGACTCCAAGATGTATTCACATTTTCTATTCATGAGCCTCTCATCAACCGGCATCTTTCTGTATGAAATCAAAAATGCTACTCTTTCTTTTCACAGTCTTTATACAGTCCTATAATTGTTGCTGTATATAGTACCAATATGACTGTTAAAAGTCAAGGGCAATTTTCACTTATTATAGATCTTTCTTCGGATTTCATCTATATTCTTGTCAAAATCAATTTCCAGCACGGACATACCGTTAATTTTAACATTGTTATACGAGCCCTCCACAGGAATGCGCAACTCCTGCATATCATACTTTGCATAGGATGGAAGCTTAAGTATCATTGCAAATATTTCCTTTTTGGTCATGTTGGTGGTTATGCTCGGCAATATGGCATCAGCAAACGATCCCATTTCAAGAAGGCTCATATTCTTAACCCTTTTAAATATTTCCTCCAGGACCCTGCGCTGCCTTTTGGTCCTGTCAAAATCCGAATTGCCCACCTTTCGAAGCCTGACATAGCTTAAAGCCTGTTTGCCGTTCAGCAATTGAAGCCCCGACCCTTTAAGCTTGTCCGAATCCTTCTCTTCCCTGTTTAAAATATTCATATACCCGATGCTACCGTTCATCGCCTCCATTTCCTTTTCAGTTAATTCAATCTCAATACCTCCCAATGTGTCTATGGCACTAATAAATGTATAAAAATCAGCCTTTAAATACTTGTCCACCTCAATCCCAAAGTTATATTTTATTGTATTCATAAGAAGTTCCGCGCCGCCAAAGGCATAAGCCGCGTTGATCCTGTTGTTTCCCTTGCCGGGAATATAAAGGTAAATATCCCTCATGATTGATGTAAGGGTTATCTTTTTGCTTTTTTTGTCAAGCGAAACCAATATCATCGCGTCGGAACGGCCCCTGCTGTTTTTCTCCCTTTCATCACTTCCGATAAGAAGTATATTCTCTATGTTATCATTTTTTATGACCGAGGCCTGCTTAAATACCGGCTGCGCTTCCTTTGCCTCATCAGGTTTGCCGGCCTGGTCCCGATTCCCCATGGCGGCTTTGGGAGCACCGCTGATATATTCATCCGGTTCGGTTCCGTCGGCATATTCTCCTTCTTCCGTACCCGCATGTTCACCGGCTCCGGGGGTCCCATCACCTTCCGTAAAATTAATACCAGCCGTATTGGCCTGTTCTTCCCAATCATTCGTTTCATAATAGCTTTCACCGGCGTATGATATGCCGTCCTGCGAATTGCCGGGCTCGTCCAAATCGTAATTAATCTTGTTTAAATATGAATTAATAATAAGAAAGCCTGCAAAGCAGAGGCATATGATGCCTGCCGCAATGAAGCCAGGTATCAGCAGCAGTATTCTTTTTATTCTTGGTTTCTTTTCCGGCCGCATATTCATATCCATAATCCGTCTTTATAATGTGCTCACATTTATACGAGCAGGCCATCAGGCTTATTGTTATTTATTAAGTATATTCACCCCGGCCGGAGATTATGCCATAACATGGCCATATTTAAAAATATTTGTACTAAATTACAAAAAACCCCCTAGTTTTCAGCGGCTATAAATGTTATTATAAATAAAGATATAGTTGTCGAATTTTAACGGCAATTATCTTAAGGAATATACACACAGAAAAAAATAGGATGGGAGAAACTCGGGAGGTAAAACAATGAAAAATGATGTATTGCTGCGGTTTAATGTAAACCGGACAAACAAGTTTATTGTTTCGATTACAGCATTGATATCCACTCTGCTGACGATTCAAGCTTTTATTTCTTCAGGTGTTTCATACGGCTTGAATGTGCTGATTGCAACCTTTTCTCCTGTAATTATCGGTTTGATAGTATCATCCATAAACTTCAAATTCCGCAAGCTTGACAGCGTCTGTCCCGTTATATTGACCATATCCATCAGTGTGTCCGCAGCCATCCTCGGCCTTATACAGGACGGAACAAGCCCGCTTGCCATTTTCCTTGTACATATCGGTTCCGTTGTTATGATCTGCATGTACTTCAGGGTCAAGCTCTTCCTGGCCCATGCAGTATTGCTTAATGTTGTCCTGATTGTATTTTATTTAATAAATCCCCGCAGCATACTGGGACCCCAGTATTCCGCTTCCATGTTCATCCGGGTAATGGTCTGCATGAATCTCATTATGCTGATTTTCCTGTTTTTGACCAAATGGGGCCATGAGTATATCATTACCGGTTATGCCAAGGAGCAGAGCGCCAATGAGCTGCTTAACCAGCTTGAGGCGACCTTAAAGGAAATCGACCATAATACCACAATCCTGGATAACAGCATTGACCAGTCGTTTGAGCTTATCAAGCACATCAGGGAAATGAGCGACCAGACCAGGAATGCCGTTGATGAAATGACCAAGGGTATAAATGAAAACGCCGCAAGCACCGAAAAAATCGTCAACAGCGCCAACGACGCCACAACAATGCTCTCAAAGACCAAGGAGCTGTCCAATGAAACAAAGGAATATTCCATACGCATGCAGTCCGTAATTAAAGAAAACTCCGACGGCATCAGCCTGATGGTTAACCAGATGGATACCATAGATAACGCGGTCGGCACGGCCCTGTCCAATATAACGGGGCTCATGGAAGGAATGGAAAAAATCAATTCGTTCCTGGCAAACATTACTGCCATAGCAAACCAGACAAACTTACTGGCGCTTAATGCATCCATAGAGGCCGCCCGTGCCGGCGAACTGGGAAAAGGATTCACCGTTGTTGCGTCGGAAATCGGAAAGCTTGCCGAAATGAGCAATAAGACCGTCAAAGATATAAATGTTATTATTGAGGAGATAAATAATGCCACCAACCTGACCCTGGAAAAGGTCACAAACGGCAAGGATGCCGTCAAGGCCGGCAACAAGATAATAAGCGATGTTAAGGATGCCTTTGATAATCTCGAAAAATCAATTGAGGCAATAGCCGACAGAATCGACAAGGAGGACACAATGATAACGCATATTTCGTCCGAATTCGATTCAATTATGGAACAGCTTGAGAACATATCCGCCGTTTCAGAAGAACATGCCGCTTCCACCGAGGAAGTATTGGCCGCAATCGAGACCCAGTACGACCTGGTTTCAAAGGTCACCAACGAGATGTCCGCCATCAGCAATCAAAGCAACAGCCTCAGAAGCATGCTGGGTAAAAAATAATCCGTGTCTGATTTTGTAAATAATTATTTATTGATAATTTGATAAAACCATGTATAATATTTAAAATGTAGGATTAATTACCTACAAAATTTGCCTTGTAGGTGTACATATATGGACAATTTTCCCGTTATCTATCCGAAATGGCGGCAAAAGCTGTACTATGCGGCTTTACTGATAGCATGCGTTACGCTGGCGCTTGAATTAATCGTGTCATATCTTATATACACCTATCTTCCGGGGATGATTACCTTGCCTTTTCCAGGTTATTTTTTAAGGTACATAGTCATCCCTTCAGCGTTTTGCTTTCTTTTCGTCATTATAGGCAAGGCACTGGATACAAGCAAAAGAATTCCCGATAACGTAAAAAAGTATATGTCCATCCTTGTCATTACCATGCAGATTTTTACCATTGCTTATATACATAACGCCTTTTCCTTTACAAATATACTGTTCATCATACCCATTCTTCTTACGCTTATTTACAGCGACAAGCTGCTTACAAATACAATAACCATTGTTTCCATCATGCTGATGCTGATAATATTTGCCGCCAGGTCCGCCGGCAGCCAGACAAATTATATATTGGATGATATCAAAATATTCATAAGCTTGATTCTAGTTGCCGGGTGCTCCGTTATAACAAATCTCCTGACCGATATTGAAAAGGATAAAAGCAAAATCATAAAAGACGGCATTTTCAGGCAGCTTCAGCTTGAAGAGCTTATAAAATGCGACCCGTTAACCGGTTTATATAATATCTCCAGTTTTTACAATACATTGGACAAGGCAATCAAGAAAAATAAAATGCCCTTGTGCATAGCGGTCGTTGATATTGACAATTTCAAGCTGGTAAATGACACCTGGGGCCATGACAAGGCCAACGAGGTGCTTATATACATTGCCGCACAGCTGCAGTATTGCTGCGGCATATATGGACATGTCTTCAGATATGGCGGTGAAGAATTCGCCATAGTCTTTTCCAATACTGCTCCTGCGGAAGCCAAGGCCATGCTGGAAACAGCCCAGAGGAATATTTATAATCACGATTTCGGCTGTGAGCCACAGCTTAAGATCACCTTCAGCTGCGGCATAGCCGCTTATCCGTCCTCCGATTACAATGCCCACGAGTTCTTCCAGTTGGCTGACAAGATCATGTACCAGGCCAAATTCTCAGGAAAGAACAAGATTCTTATCGGAACTCCCTCCAACTGCGCTTTGGAAAATTAACGCTGTCATGAATTATATAAATTATCAGTGAAAATATTGGGTAATTCGCCACTTGTAAAACGTTTAACTGATATGTATAATTAATTATATAGTTAAAAAGTTGGACGAAGGTGAAGCAATATGGCGAATTTGAAAGATATAGCGGCACGGGCTAATGTATCCGTTGCAACAGTATCCAAGGTACTTAACGGGTTGGGCGGTTCCAGTCCGGAAACAACAGAGCTTATACTATCCATTGCCAAAGAGCTTAACTACAGGCCCAATCTTATCGCCCGCAACCTAAAAAAGCAAAAAAGCAAATCCATCGGCATTATAACCGAGGATATCACGGTATTTAATACTCCGCCTATAGTAGACGGTATCGGTGCATACTGCGATGAAAAAGGATATCATTATTTTCAGGAAAACCTGCGCCTTAACCGACTTGGAATTGATCCCATCCTTGACAAGGACGAATATGAAAAGAAGGTTAATGAAGCCGTTGACTTCATGATGTCAATGCAGGTTAACGGTCTTATATATATAGGCAGTCACAGCCATAAGGTTCTTTCAATACCGGCGACAAAGGACACTCATTTCGTATGCGCCTATTGCAGCAGCTCCGATTCTTCCGTTATCTCCGTATTATATGACGACAAGAAGGCCGGCTATGATGTTGCCAAGTACCTGATTGATGCCGGTCACAGGTCCATCGGTGTCATTACCGGCCCGGCCGGCAGCATTCATACCGTAAACCGGCTGGCGGGCTTCCAGGAGGCATTGTATGATGCAGGAATCCCATATAATCCGAGACTGACCGTACAAGGCGACTGGCAAAGGGATTCAGGCTATGTACTGACCGAGCAGCTCCTTAAGCATGACATTACGGCCATCGTATCCCAGAACGATCTTATGGCCATCGGAATCATAGACTACTGCAACAAGAACAACATTGTTATCGGCCGTGACCTGGCACTGATCGGATTCGATAACAGGGAAGTCAGTACCGTATGCCGTCCCACCCTTACAACGGTGGCGCTGCCGTTATATGAAATCGGCCAGACTGCCGCTGAAATCCTTATAAACAAGATAGAAGGTAAACACGTCGATCAATCCGGTGACATATTGCTTAACTGTACCATAATAGAACGGGAGTCTACCATGAAGCTGTAAGCAGTATCAAAACGGATAAATCATAATTAACCTAATCCGCCTTAAAATGCAATGAAACAGCCACCATACGGTGGCTGTTCCTGTAATCCGCTGCGGGTAACCGTATGCACGCATCCTCTCCTTATAAACACCCCCGGCACAACATTCATATTGTAAATATTTTAATATTGCCTGCCAGGTCTTCCGCGTTCCTTCCCAGCTCTTCCGCTGATTTCTTAAGCCTGTATGCCATTTCAAGCTGCTTTTCAACCGTCCTTTGCATCTCCGTCGTGGCGGATGCGGTCTCTTCAAGGGTCGCGGTTATGCTGGCCATGGAGTCCATGGTTATGTTCTTCTTCTTTTCCATTATTCTTACGCTATCGACAATCTGCCCGAACTTCTCCGCAAGCTCGTCTACGTTCCTGCTGATGCTCTTGTATGCCTTTATGCTCTCGGCCAGCGCATCCTTCTGCCTGAATATGCTTTCCTCGGCGGTTATCGCGTTCTTTGTCGTTATTACGGTCTGTTTCTGGATATCGGTCGCTATCTTGTTGATTTCATGGGCCGATGTGGAGCTAATATTGGCAAGCTTTCTAATCTCCTGCGCCACCACTTCAAAGCCCTTTCCGGCACCGCCCGCTCTTGCCGCTTCTATGGAAGCATTAAGAGACAGGAGCTTGGTCTTTTCCGCAATATCATTTATGGTATTGACGATTTCAGATATGTAATTCAAATTCTTTTCAAGATTTTGAATATCCCTCACGACAGTCCTGGTCATTTCATTGGTTATATTCGAGGTCTCGCTCAGAGTATTTATTATATCCATGCTGTAGTTGGCCATTTCCTGGGTATGCTTGACCAGGGCTTCAATCATTTCGGTATTTTTATATGTAATGGTGATCTGCTCTCCCAACTCGCTCATCTGGATTGAGCAATTGGATGCCTGTTCCGCCTGGTCATTTACGCCTGTATCAATATCCTTTACGGCTTCATTGATTCCCTGGACGGACTCGACGATATTATCGGACTGTATATTAATATCGCCGGCCGATGCGGCAACCTCGGTGCTTACATTTCCTGCCTTTCGGATCAGCCCGCTCATGCTGTCAACCATCGAATTGATGGCTTCTCCCAGGTACTTGAACTCATCCTCGCTCTTTATATCGATTTTTTCTGTCAGGTTGCCCTTTGAAACGCTCTGCAGGACCCTGTTTACATTGAAAATTGATCCGCTGATTCCCTTTGATATAAACAGCGCGCATATTATTGAAGCTGCAGCGGATACGGCGGCCAAGGTTCCTGTAATCAGCCTTACAACATTTGCAGTAGACAGGATCTCCGCCTTTGGAATCATGGCAAATACGGTTGACCCGCTCTCCGTAATGCCAGAATATACAAATAGATATTTTTGCCCCATGTAATCTATATATTCATACCCTTTGATTCTTCCGTTCCCATCCCGTCCGCTTAACCGGACATTAAGATCGGAAAATCTGAATTCATCGGTATTGCTTCCAACAATAATCTCATTGCCGTCCGCGGCAACAAATCCGACTATGCTGCCGTCGGGCAGCTCATTCTTTGATATGGTTTCTTCTATAAAGCTTCTGGAAATATCTATCATTACCAGGCCAAGCTTCTCACCGTTTGTATTATAGAAATAGCTTACATAAGCCAATCCCAGATCCCGCGGAATCTTGAACATGCTGGTCTCCACCAGGTCGTAAAAATCATCGTGATTTCCAATCCATGCTTCATTCAGGCCGGAATCAATAAATGCCTTAATGGAACCCACATTCCTTATGCCAGCATAGGAGGTTGTTATCTTCCCCATTGTGGATGTCCATGTTCCCCTGTCCCCGGTGACATACGCCTCGGATATGAATTTGCTGGTAAGCTGAAGCTGCACGATGGAATCCGTTATCGTTCTTTCAGCATTTATTCTGTCGGAAACCGAATTGTCATATTTTCCTGCATAGTATTCAATAAGGCTGCGGTCCAGCACGAAATCCCTTGCGGACGATTTCTGCGTGTTAAATACTATTGATAAATAGTCCCCCATAAAATCCAGGGTATTCATGGTGGATGTTTCACTGCTCTCTATGATTGACCTGGAAAAACTGCTGTATGAAACGCTTCCAAGCACCACTATAAGTATGACCGATATGAGGAAGGCACCGATGATTTTAAACCTTATACTCTTATACGGCTTAACCCTTTTGTTAATTCCCCCATCATTCCATTTTATTATCTTCATTAGGATATCCCTCATAAGCATTATTGTGGGCATGCCTAGTTCTTCATGCCCGTCATTACGATACCTTCTACGAAATATTTCTGGCCTATAATGTAAAATATTACGCCGGGCGCAAACGACATGCATGTCGCGGCCATTGTCTTCGACCAGTCAGCTTTAAGAGCGCCCCTGAAATTAGTAAGCCCTATCGCAATCGTGGTCTTTTCCTTCGAGTTGATGTAAACCGTCTGCTGGAGCAGGTCGTTCCACAGGCCTATGAATATGAGCAGTGCCACAACAATCATTGCCGGCTTGATTGCGGGTATGATAATGTTGGTCAGTATCCTGAATTTTCCTGCGCCGTCTATCGTGGCGGCTTCGTCCAGTTCACGGGGAATTGTCATTATGAACTGGCGTATCAGGAAAATGCTGAATGCACCGCCGCCGGTAAAATACGGCAGTATGATTGGAAGATAGCTGTCAACAATCTTAAGCCCGTTGGTCCACATGATATAAAGGGGTATCAGCGTGACCATGTTCGGAAGAAGCATGGAACCTACGCAAAGCGAAAATATGAATTTCTTGCCCCTGAAACGCAGCCGCGCAAATGCGTATCCGCATAATGTCGCCGTCATCGTTCCGCCTATTACGGAAGGCACAATAATTGTCATGGTATTCTTAAAGTATTTCCAGAATTCAAACACCTTCAATGTCTCGACATAGTTTGAAATTCTGAACTTGTTCGGTATGAATATCGGCGGGTATTTGTATATCTCGGCATTGGACATTAAGGATGTCCTGAAAATCCAGTAAATCGGAAAAACCACCAAAAATGCCATGAAAACAACAACTATAAAGGTTATTACGGATGCTATTCTTTCCTTGCGCTTGCGGCTCTTAAAAATGCTTTTTTCCCCGCGTTTCATATTTAGTCGCCTCCCTCATAGAAAATCCAGGCCTTTGATGTGGCAAACAGAATGCCCGTAAATATCGCAATTATTATAAAGAATATAAATGATATCGCGCAGGCATATCCCATCTGGTTGCTTTTAAACGCATACCGGTACATCAGGTATGTCATGAACATTGATGAATTGCCGGGACCGCCGTCAGTCAAGGACAATGCAGGCACCACTATCTGCATGTTGGTTATCAGGCTCATCAACAAGTTATAGAAAATTATAGGCGTCATGCAGGGTACCGTAATGTGCCTGAAGCGCTGCCATGAGTTAGCCCCGTCAATTTCAGCCGCTTCATGATATATCTGGGGAACATTCTGCAGTCCTGCCAGGAAAATAACAATCAGATTCCCGGCCAGCCAAACGGATATGAGAGCCAGCGAGGGTACGACCAGTTTTGAGTTTGCGATAAACTGGACCCTTTTTAAGCCCACCTTGGTCAGAAGATAGTTAAACAGTCCGAAGTTGGTTTCATACAGCCATGACCAGCCTATGTAGACCGCTGTTGCAGGCAGGACGTAGGGTACATAGAATATCGCCCTGAAAAAACCCCTGGCCGGTATTTTCCTGTTAAGGAGCATGGCTATAAAAAGGGAATAAATCATGCTTCCCGCCACTGCCAGTAATGAAAAATAAATAGTGACTATGATTGAATCCTTAAAGAAATGGTCCCTGGTAAAGAGCTTCACATAGTTATAAAAGCCGACAAATTTGGGGGAAGATATTCCCTTCCATTCAAAAAAGCTTATAGTAAACACTCCCAATAAAGGCAGGTATGTAATGAAAGTCAATCCCAAGAACGCAGGAATAAGATACAGGTATGCGGTTCTTTCTTCCCTGATACTCATACGCGAACGGCGCCGCTTTGTCTTGTTAACCAATCTGCTCATAATTATACCTCTAAGTTTTTATTATAGGTGGCCACATTTTTCTGCTGGGTGTGAAAAGTGTGACCACCTATCGGAGCTAAACATCAAGTATCATTACGATTATTTGCCTTCAAATGCATCTCTCAGTACATCCATGTTGCCCGTAATGGCTTTTTCAACTGTGGTACCTCCGGTCCAAACCTCACCGAGAACAGATCCGAGTACCGCATAGAAATTGTCGATATTGTCTGTGTAGTACCATGAAGCCTGCTTTGTATATCCAAGAGCATAATCAATAACAGCGGATTTATACTCATCATAAGGCGGGAATGCCTCGTTCTCAACCCACTTGCGTGTCAGCTCTTCATTTGTGTAGTACTCCTCGAATATCGGCATCCATGTACCGGTTTCAATGAGAGCCCAGGAGTTCTCAATACTGTTGTACCATCTTAACCATTCCTTGGCTTCTTCCGGATGCTTGGTCTGGGAGAATACAACCGTAGGTCCTCCTGTACATATTGTAACTTTTTCCTTCATGTAAGGCAATACGGCAACGCCATAGTTGAGGCCTTCTTTCTTGGCGGTGTTCAAGCATGTACCGATATTCCACTGTCCGTTTGTTGCCATTGCAACCTTGCCGGTTATAATTGTACGAGGAATGCCGTCGTCGGTGGTGCCTGTTGACAGGGGGGCAACCTTGTCCACCAGGTACAGGTCGGCAACCTTCTGGATGGCTTCTATGGTTGCAGGATTATCGATGATCAGTTCTTTTCCGTCTTCGGAGAAGTAGCCGCCGCCATTGCTGAGAGCCCATACCTCAAGCTGCCATGTAAGGTTCTCAACGCTGCAGCCATACTGAACAATGTTGTCAGGATCAAATCCGGCCTCGGTGGCGTTCTTTCCGTTGGCATCAAGGGTCAGGAGCTTGGCGGTATGTACGAATTCATCCCATGTCCATGCATTGGCAGCATCGGCCGGAGGATAAGGAATGCCTGCTGCGTCAAACATGTCCCTGTTGTAGAACAGGAGAAGAATTTCGTTGGCTGACGAATAAGCCACCACCTTGCCGTCATATTTGAATGCAAGGCAATCCAGGACTTCCTGTCCTGCAAACATGTCGCTGACATCCAGGAACATGCCTTCCTTTGCATACGGTATAACTGCCGTCTCCATCATCATTCCGGTATCGGGCAGCTCATTTGCCGTGGCCATGGAGTTGAGCTTTGTCAGGTAGTTTTCCCAAGGGATGGCTATTACTTCAACTTCGATCCTGTCCTGGGACGCGTTAAACTTGTCAGCCACAGCCTGGGTATTGGCCTGCTCATCCTGACCACCCCAGATTGAGAATGTAAGCTTTACCTTCTCTCCCGTCTTAGTGTCTCCACTCTTTTTCCCCGAATCCTTATCCTGTTGTGATGTTGTTTTGTCCCCATCAGAAGTCGTGCTGTCTTTGCTGCATGCCATTGCGCCGAAAACCATGGCAACAACCAGCAGTAAGACCATTACTTTCTTCAATACTTTCATGTTTTTCCCTCTCCTTTTTTATTATTTTATATTTCATTTACACGGCAACAACCGTTGCGTATAAACAAGAGCTACTTAATATATTCCTTAATCCATACCAGCATTTCGCCGTGCTTCCTGTTCCCCCAATACGGGTATGGAATCAAGGTCAATACTTTATCCTCATGCTTAACATCCATATCCGAGTAGAGCATATCCTCGCTCCAATCGTCCTGTCTTGCTTTCTTCCCTATACACTTGATTACCGTGGCGCCGCCAAGCAGGTCGTTGTCATAATATTCCACAAGCTCAGAGGAAGTATCGATATAATATGCCGGAAGGTTCGGTTCATTATCGGTTTCCTCCATGCAGTATACAACCGGCCCCTTCATGACCGCCACCTTGCCTATGTCTTCCCTTACCCTGGGATTTGCCCTGACGATGCGGGGTTTCAAATCAAACTCCAACTCAATAATCTTATCCGACAGGTCCAACTCCAGTACGCAGTATCCCTTATCGGTCTTTATGCTTTCCATCTCCTCTCCGTCAACATAGAGCCCGTATTTTTTTATATAGTCTGGTATCCTGACATACAGCTTCCCCCTTATAGAAGCCTCACACCTTGTGTCTATCCTCACATGCCCGTCATAAGGGAAACTTGTCCGGATGCCGATATTAACCCTTTTACCGTCGATGACAAGATGTGTCCTGTTTGATATGAACAGGTTGATCCAGATACTGCTGTTCTTGTGCATGTAAATATACTCACCTAATGATGCCAGCGTACGGGCGATATTGGGCGGGCAGCACGCTACTCCGAACCATTTCTGGCGGACCGGCTTTACATGCTCCTTGGAGGTCTTCGGTATGCAGTTGTCAGGCCAAACCTCCAGCGGATTTACGTAAAAGAAGCTTTTCCCGTCCATTCCCAGACCGGCAAGAACGTTATTGTACAAGGCCTTCTCCACGATGTCATAATACTTGCTTTCACCGGTAATCTGGGCCATTCTTCTGCCGAATAAGGCCAAACCTATTGACGCGCAGGTCTCAGAGTAATTGCAGTTGTTGGGCAGGTCATAATCCGTTGTAAATCTCTCAAGAATTCCCGAGCTTCCGATGCCTCCGGTAATATACATTCTCCTTTGGACCATGTTGTTCCATAGCTTTCTGCATACATCGAGCAGCTCGTTATCATCGTACTCGGCAGCTATATCCGCCATGGCGCTGTACATATAAACCGCTCTTACCGCATGGCCTTCCGCTGTCACCTGTTCCCTTACGGGAATATGTGACTGCGAATATATCGGGTCATATTCATTAAGTTCATTGAATATCTGCCTATACTTCGGTCCCTTCATTTCTTCAATGAAGTAATTAGGCTTCTGCCCTCTTCTGTCTATAAATAGCCTGGCCTGATCAAGATACCGCCTGTCACCGGTTGCCTCGTAAAGCTTTATCAGCCCTATCTCGACCTCCTGGTGTCCCGGATATCCCCTGCCGTTTTTTTCCTCGGAAAACTCACCACATATAAGATCAGCGAACCTTCTGGCTATGTCCAGAAGCTTTCTTTTCCCAGTCGCCTTGTAATATGCCACGGCTGCCTCCATAAGATGTCCCGCGCAGTATAGCTCATGGCCTTCCCTCAGGTTAGTGAACCTGTATTCCAATCCGTTAATCGTATAATATGTATTCAGGTAACCGTCTTCCTGTTGTGCTTCTCCAATCAGGTCGATTAATTCGTCAACAGTCTTCTCAAGCTCTTCGTCAGGCTGTGCGGCCAAGGAGAAAGCCACCGCCTCTATCCACTTCATCAAATCAGAATCCTGAAAGACAACCCCGCTGTATTCGCCTTCCAATCTTCCCGCGGCAATTTTAAAATTCCTGATGCAGTGACTTTTTCTGTCTTCCATCTTGTCATTGAGAATGCTCCATTGATATGGTATGATGCTTTCCTTCACGAGATCGACATACCTGTTCCAAAAAGCATCCCTGATAATAGTATTCTTCAGTGGTATTAACTCCAATTTATCCATACTGTCTCCATAATCCATTAATATGTTTATAGCACGAATTTATGTTAATCGTTTAACTTGTCGATAACATATTATAACAGATTTTATTTTTTTGCAATACCTAATTTATAAAAATATAAATATTTTTTAGTTTAAAATCATATTTAGTACTATTTGATACTTATATTTATATGTAAATTTCCATTAATTTGCATTTAATTGGTATATTTATATAAATTTTATGATATAAAATATCGTTTAACATATGCATTATTACTCATTATGCATGTTTATTTTATAATAATTTTATAAAGTATGGTTTTTTAAACAAAATAAAACTGATGAATTCTATCAATATTGTAGAATTCATCAGTTAAATACATTAAATGGTTGTTTCTTTATGTATTACTTCTTTTTTCTGGCTAATATAATGCTCTGAAGCACTATGAAGAAACACAGCATTGCGGCGCGGGTTATCTGCGGCCACCAAGGATCCTGGCTTCCAATGGCTGTTACTATAAACAACGCGATACCGCTTGCCAGAACACCGAATAAGGTTCCTATGATATTCCCAACACCGCCGGTAAGAAGTGTTCCACCTATTATTGATGAAGCAATGGCGTCCATTTCAAGTCCCGTGGCTTGCTGAACCGAGCCTGAGCGGGTATGGAACAGGTACAGGAAACCTCCGATGCCTGCCAGCAAACCGCAGATCAGGTGGGCAAGAAATCTTGTCTTCTTCACATTTATTCCGAGCATAAGTGCACTCTGGGCATTTCCTCCCACCGCATAAAACTTCCGCCCAAGGCTGGTCTTTTTCAGCAGCCAATACATGACAATCACAATAATTATGGCCACCACCACTCCATATTCAAGCTTCGACTGTATAAAAACTCCCCTCTTATTGTAATCCCCCAGGAATGGAATCTGGATTCTCGATCCTGAAAGCTTTTCAAAGCCCTCGTTATGTACCTGTATCTGGTTTACCTCTATAAGCGCCACCAGTCCTCTTCCAAGGAACATGCCGGCAAGGGTAACAATGAAGGGCTGCATTTCCATATATGCGATTAAGAAACCCTGGAACGCGCCGAAAACGAGCCCGATAGCCAGGGCAAGCAGAAGCGAACTGTAAAAGTTGAATCCGTAATTATTGAGGCATACAATACAGGATGTACATATCAGCGCTGTCACACCGCCTACGGATATGTCAATGCTTCCCGTAATCATCACAACAGTAAGCCCGCATGCTATGACAATCAGCGCGGCATTTTCATTCAACAGGTTAAAGAACATCTGGATCTTGTTAAATCCCTTATCTCCAAGGAATATTATAGCCAGTGCATATATTGCGACAAACATTATTATTGTTATGGCAAGAAGAAATGTAGTATCCGAAGGAGATTCCTTGCGTTTAAACATCTTATGCACTCTCCTTTCCGCCGCCTAATGCCGGTTTTGCCGCCTGAGTCTTTCGTCCAAACAGCCTTTTTACGGCCGGAGTCTGGATGGCTACCAGGACGATGATGATTACAGCCTTAAAAACCGGTATTGCATTCGTATTTACATTAAGCGTGGTAAGCATGGATGTCAGGGTCTGTATGGTATATGCTCCTACAATGGAACCGGGCAGGTTCAGGGATCCTCCTCCCAGGGAATTGCCTCCAAGGGCAACCGCAAGAATGGCATCCATTTCAATACCGGGAACAATTGTATACGGATTAACGGTCTGTACCCGGCTTGCCTGGATAAACCCTGCAATACCGACACAGAGTCCCATAATGACGTAAGACATGAATTTTATCCTGGACGGCTCAATGCCGTTAAGCCTTGAGGATTTGTCATTAATGCCTACGGCGCGGGTATATAATCCAAGGTTTGTTTTCTTCATGGCAATGCACGTGATTATTATTACGGCTGCGGTGATGAGTATTGGCGTTGGTATTGGAAATCCGGGAAAGAAGTTGCCATAGTAGCTGAAGCTTGCCACGGCTTTGGGCTTAAGGCCTCCCATTGCCATGGAGCCTAATGAGCGCCCTGCCGTAAACAGTATAAGCGTTGCCACCATGGGCTGGATATTAAACCTCGAAACCAATATGCCGTTGAATGCCCCACAGAGCATTCCGGCCAGGCAGCCTAGTATGAAAGCCACAATAACCGGTGCCTTCAACTCTGTCGGCTGGGTCTCATTTCCGCATAATACCCTCATAACAACTCCGCCGACAATAGCGATTGTGGATCCGACACTGATGTCCTGTCCTCTTGAACAGGCAGTTACAAAGGACATGCCTATGGCAAGAATGACAAGCTCCGTCGAATTATTCAGGATATTTATTATATTGCCTATAAGGACGGGATTGCCGTTTATGTCCTTTCCAAGCCCGATTTTTAAAAATCCCGGTTTGATGAATATGTTTATCAGAAACAGGAATATAAGAAATACTATGGGAATGAACAGCCTGTGCCTGATAACCGGTTTGATATGCTTCATCAAATCATTTCCGGCTTTCTCATTCTTCTTTGTCATTTTGATCACTCACCCCCGCTATTGTATACATGATTTTATCCTGTGTCATATCCTCACCCTCCAGCTCGCCTACCACATAAAGGTCCCGCATGACTATCAGCCTTGAGCAGGTACGAAGCATTTCTTCTATTTCCGAGGAAATGAACGTGATGCTCATGCCTTCTGAAGCCAGCTTCAGAACCAGCTTCTGTATCTCAACCTTTGTACCGATATCAATTCCGCGGGTGGGTTCGTCAAGAATCAGATATTCAGGGTGAGTGAGCAGCCAGCGCGCAAGTATTACCTTCTGCTGGTTTCCGCCTGACAGAGAGTTTACCGATGTATCAAGCGACGCAGTTTTTATGCCGAGCATTTTAACATATTCATCAGCAAAAGCCTCTGCCTGGGCTTTTGTAAAGGGTCTGAAAAACCCTCTCATGGCCTGTAAGGCAAGAATGATGTTTTCCCGTACCGACAAATCGCCTATTATGCCGTCTCTTTTCCTGTCCTCGGACAGGTATCCAATTCCCTTTTTCATGGCCTTTATCGGTGATGTTACGGCCACTTCCTCCCCTTTTATGCGAAGCTTTCCCTTAGTGACCCTGTCGGCGCCAAAAATAGCCCGGACACATTCGCTCCTGCCCGAGCCAAGCAACCCGGCAAAGCCTGTAACCTCACCTTTATATGCCTTGAAGTTAAACGGTTTTATTCCGGAGACGCTGGAAAGGCCTTCAGCTTCTATTACAGGTTCTTTGTTCTCATCCTTTATGCCTTTCGCTTCATTATGTATGGCGGCAAGGTCTCCGAGCTCTTTGCCCATCATTTTAGCAACCAGTTCAACCCGGGGTATTTCCGACACCTGATACTCTCCTACCAGTTCCCCACCGCGAAGTATTGTTACCTTGTCACATATCTCATACATCTGGTCGAGGAAATGTGTAACAAATATGATTCCGACCCCTCTCTCTTTCAAGTCCCTCATAAGGCCAAAAAGCCTGGCAACCTCCTGTTCATCCAGGGATGATGTCGGCTCGTCAAGGATCAGTATCTTGCATTCCATATCCACCGCCCGGGCTATTGCCACCATCTGCTGGACCGCTATGGAGCAGTTGGACAGCTGCTGCGTGGGCTTGGCCGGTATCTTCAGGTTCTTCAATATTTCTGCCGCCCTGTTGTTGGTTTCTCTCCAGTTTACAAGGAGCTTATCGGTCCTGCCGATAAACAGGTTCTCGGCAACCGTAAGGTTCGGGCACAGGGTTATCTCCTGGTACACGGTGCTTATTCCCAACTTGTGTGCTTCCTGGGGCGACCGTATATTTACAGGCTTGCTGTGTCCCTTTATATATATGTTTCCGGAGTCCTTTGCATGCACCCCGGTAAGAACCTTTATCAAGGTTGACTTGCCGGCACCGTTTTCACCCATAAGGGCATGAATTTCGCCCTCACGCAAGGTAAAATCAACGTTATGCAATGCACGGACCCCGGGGAAATATTTACTTATGCCCTTCATGGTCAGCAATACTTCCTGCATAGTCTTCCCTAACCCCCATTCCGTAATGATAATGCTCCAGATTTTATCAGAGAATGCGCGGTGCTGGTTTCCTGCGCCGCGCATCCCGATATACCTTATAACAGAGGCCTTCGAGCCGAAGCAATTATCATACTAATAGCTGCGTGCGTCAATCATTTCTCTTGTAATGGTATCACAATCAAATACTTCTTCTTCTACATATACGTTCTTTTCAATCTTTTCACCGGCTTCAAGCTGTTTTATCAGCTTTACGATACGCGGTCCGTGAAGAGGATTGCATTCAACATCCAGGTTGAATTCGCCTGCAAGAACCTTTTCAAGAGCCCATTTATTCGCATCAAATGCTATAACCTTTACATCCCCGTTCTTGCCGTAAGTGATACCTGCCGCGCTCATTGCGTCACATGCGCCGCGGGCCATATTGTCGTTCTCCGCATAAATTACGTTAAACTCCGTACCGGATGCTATAAGGTCGGCAACAGCCTGTTTTGCCAGGTTCTCGTCCCATCCTTTCATGTTCTGGTTAAAGACGATTTCCCATCCGTTGGCTGCGGCGCCTTCCTCGATGGCCTTGGAACGGCCAAGCTGTGCGGATGAGCCGGTATCGCCGCCAAGTACTACGATCTTGTAGGAAGGAAGATTCTGTTTCTTAAGCCAATCTACTGCCTTCTTGCCCTCGGCTTCAAAGTCGGAGCAAACCATTGCGGTATAAAGGTCTTCCGGCAAATCCAGCTTACGGTCGGCCATAATGAAAGGTATTCCTGCTTCCTTTGCCGCCTTGGCTACATCTTCCCAGCCTGCCGATTGCAGTCCGAGAACAACCAAGTAGTCAACCTCTTCCTGGATAAGCTGCTGTGCCTGTGAAATCTGTTTTGCATGGTCACCTTCACCAAATACCATTTTTGTCTCAAAGCCTGCTTCTTCAAATGCCTTATTGATTGAGTTTGTGTTGGCTGTACGCCAGTCAGATTCGTTAGCGTTAGTCTGTACAACCCCTACAGTGATTTTCTTGTCCTCTTTGCCGGTAGTTTTGCTTTTTTTGCCGCATGCGGCCAAAGAAAGCACAAGCATCAATACGAGTACTGCAGAAAACAACTTCTTCATACCTTTTCCTCCCATCATAAAAATTGAATATACTTGTTAACAGTCCAAGTATATTCAATCATTAGTAACGGGAATACGGAAATTATTACTAACTTGGTTTTCTTTTTTACCGAATCATTTTATTTATATGGGAAATGTTAAATATTTTACGATTATTGTTTGATTATTTCCGGTTTTTAGTAAGTTCGTCCTATGCGGTCCTTGCTTGCGTTTTCAGCCTCAAAAACCTGCCCTTCGACATAAGTTATCCGCGGAACCTTCTCCCCCCGTTCCAAACGGGTGATTATATCCGCAATAGGCGGCCCCTGCAGGGGATTGCATTCGATATCCACATTGATGTATCCCGCCTCCATCATGTCAAAGGCTTTTGATACGGCATCAAAGGAGATGACGATTATATCCCCGTTGACCCCGCAGGTCCGTCCGGCCTCATGAATGGCCTCGATAGCCCCGAAGGTCATGTCGTCATTCTGGGAAACCAGTACATCAATGTCCTCATGCTCCTTAAGGAATTTTTTCATAACCTCCTTGCCTTTGGCTTTTGTAAATTCGCCGCTTTCCTTTGCTATTATTTTCCAGTTTTTGTTGCGGGCAGCAATATCCTCAAAGCCCTTTGACCGGCCCAGTTGCGCGGTTGAGTTTATTGTTCCTTCGAGAACGACGATATTCACCGTTTCCTCTTCTTCCCCATCAGATACGATGTCTTCCGCTGCGATGTCAGCATTGTCGCCAGTTTCTTCAGGTACATCCCAATCATCATCCGGGGTGCCGCTGTTTTTTGCTTTTTCCTTTAGGTGCTTTTCAAGCCAAAGCCCCGCCTTGACACCCTCTTCGTATTTGTCCGTGCCGACCCAGGCCACATACAGGCTTTCGTCCTCGGTATCAATCATCCGGTCCACAATAACAACGGGAATACCTGCTTCCTTGGCTTCCGTAAGCACCGTATCCCATCCGGTTTCCGTTACCGGGGCAATTACTATGTAATCAACTTCCTGGAATATAAAGCTTCTTACATCCTTAATCTGGTTTTCCTGCTTCTGTCTTCCGTTAGCGAATATCAATGAGAAGCCGTTTTCTTTGGTGAGGGCATTCTGGATGGATTTTGTGTTGGCGGTTCTCCAGTCGGATTCCGAGCCAAGCTGTGAGAAGCCGACAATAATCAGGTCTGAATCCATGTCGTCGTTATTCTCCATGTCAAGGGTTTGAATATTCTTCAAGGGATTCAGGGTACAGCCCGGATGGACCGACAGGCAGATTATTATAAGCAAAATAACAAATAAATACTTTTTATTCATAACCCACCTCAATTCCCATGTTCTCAATCAGCTTTGCCGGGAATGCAATCATTATATCCGTTCCTTCCCCTTTTTTGCTGTTAATGGTTAGGCCGTAGTCGTTTCCGAAATTCAGCTTTATCCGCTTGTTGACATTGGCAAGTCCAAACCCGGTGCTCTGCCTGCTGCCCGGCATCTCAATTTCCTTTCTCAGGGCCGCGAGCTCCTCCTCGTCCATTCCCACACCGTTGTCAATGACATGGAAATAAATGATTCCGTCCCTCATCTCGCCGTTTACCGTTATCTTTCCCTTGGCCCTCTGCTTCTTTATGCCGTGATAGAGGGAATTTTCGATGATCGGCTGCAGGGTGAGCTTAAGTATCTGGTAAGGATACAGCTCTTCAGGTATGTTGATCTCATAGGTCAGGATATCCTTGTATCTTGACTGCTGAATCTGCAGGTAGCTTTTTATATGTATCTCCTCTTCCCTGATGGAGATATAATCCTTTCCCTTGCTTACGACAATCCTGAAGAATTCGGATAAGGCCACCACCATGTCTATTGCTTCCCTGTTCTTCTCAACCTCTATGAGCCAGATAATCGTATCCAGAGTGTTATAAAGAAAATCCGGGTTTATCTGGGTCTGGAGAAGCTTTGATTCCATGTATCTGAGGTTTTCCTGTTCCATCTTTATTCTTTTAACCTGCTGTTCCAGCTTTATGGTCATGTCGTTAAACCTTTCGGACAGTACAGCCAACTCATCCCTGTTGCTGCAGGTGGTCCTGGTGGTAAAATCCCCCTGCGCAACCAGGGCAGTCTTGCTGCACAGCATTCTTATCGGCCTGGTTATGCTGTCGGTTACCCGGATATTCACAAGAACGGAGGCAATGAGGATCGAGATTAATGCCGCAATCATCGTGAATATTACATTTCCGACCTGCTCGTCAAGGCTCTGCCTGATTGCCTCAAGATTCTGGGTCTCGTAATATATGTAATACTGGATCTCCTCCTGGAACAATTCGGTCAGTATGTAGATATCGGATTCAAGCATTGCGATGTTCTTCTCATAGTTTCCCGATTCCTTGAGATTCTCCCTTATCTCGTTAATCCTGTCCTCCAGCGTGTCCAGGTTCAGCAGGATGCGTTTGATCCAGTCCAGGCTGTCCCTGCTGAAGGTTATCTCCCGAAGCTTCGTGAAGTTCTCCTTGGCATCCCTGATCAGGGTGTACGGATTAATAAGATCGCTGTTTTCATCAATCTCATCAAAGGTTACCGCTTCGACGACAATCTTATACATGCTTTCATCCATTTCTTCCTTGAAATTAAGGTTGTAATTGTTCGCGGCGGTAATCCTCCTAACTATGGCATCATACGCGGTACTGTAGTTATGCAGGGCCATAATCTGGTAAACCGCAAGTATTATCATCGGGATGATGATTACAGCAGACACCGTGAACAGCTTGAACCTTACCGGGTATTTAATTTGCTTTTTGCTTCCGTTATTGCTCATTCTTCACCTTTTCCCATTAATCTGTATTCAGAGGGGGTACAATTCTGTGTCTTCTTGAATATGTAACTGAAATAATGTGAATCCTGGTATCCTACCAGATATCCTATCTCGGTTATCTTATACGAGGAGCATCTCAGGTAATCCTTGGCCTTTTCCATTCGGATATTTGTCAGGTATTCGATAAAGGTCATCCCCGTTTCCTGGTTAAACAGCGTGCTGAAGTAATTGGGGCTGACATTCACCGCTTTCGCCACCTTATCCAGCGACAGGTCGCTCATTGCGTAGTTTTGATGCATGTAGTCCTTCGCCTGCTCAATCAGTGCGGCATACCTTTTAAAGCTGCACCGGTTCCTGATGTCTATTGCTTTCTTAAGGAATGTCTTATAGAATTTGATACAGTCATTTATATTGACTATCTGCTCAGCGGCACTGCTCATATCACCGAGGAAGCTATCCGTTCTTTCCTTTGGATAGCTCTGGTCATTGAGGAACTTCAGCACTGCCGAATAGACATCCATTATCAGGTATTGCCTGAACAGGGTGGAATTCATTGCCCTGGTGTCAAAGCCCTCGAAATAACTGTCTATAAATTCGTCTAAATCATTTATGGTGCCTCTCTTCAGGAAATCCTCAAGAAGCTTCCTGTCAAGCTTCTCAAGGTTCATTTCGCTTACATTAATCCTGCTTCCTATTTGCGCCTTGATTTCGTGGACATCGTTATAAGACAAAAATTGATCTGTGATGTCAAAGTACCTGAGGGAAAAGGCACTGTTCGCGTCACGGTAGGACTGGTATAAATCCCGGACACGATGAACGGTTCTTCCGATACCCCCGAAATAATGTACTTTATTATCACAGATCCCAATTAAAATTTCACACAGCTCTTTGACCAGTTTTTCAATATGTGCTTCATCCTCACCCAGCAGGATGAAGGCCCAGCCGTCCAGATCACGCTCAAACATCCTTATATCCGGATGCTTTCCCAAGATCTCCGTCATTCTTGTTTCGCAGCGGACTATTTCATTCGAATACTCATGCATGTCCTCCTGCATCCTGAACTGGAAAAGCATTATGCAATACGCTCCGGCCACCATGCTGATGCCCAGTTCCTTTTCCTTCTCGATTATCTGCTGGAGGGACATACGTCTGCTTACCAGGGCATTGAAGAATTCCTTTCTCTTCTCACCCTGCTTCTGATATACCAGCATTTGATACTGCTCCAGGATTTGCTTCTCACGGCGTTCCTTCTCAATTTCCGCAGCGGCATTCTTTACCGCGGCAAGGAGCTTGGTCGATGTAATAGGCTTTAATAGGTATTCATTGACGCCAATGTCAATAGCCTGCTGGGCATAGCCGAAATCCCCGTAACCGCTTACAATAATAATCTTGAGCTGTGGCATGTCCTTTCTCAGTAATTTGCACAGCTCAAGACCATCCATAAAGGGCATTCTTATGTCTGTAATCAGGATATCCGGCTGCTCCTTGATAATAAGAGGATATGCCAGTTCTCCGTCGCTTTCGTCACCGACAATAATAAACCCTTCGTCTTCCCATTGAATTTTGCTCTTGATACCCTCGCGGATAGTGATTTCATCCTCAACCAAAAAAACCTTGTACATACTTGCTCCCCTCAAATAATATGACAGTTTCCGGTATCAAGATTATGATATCACATTATTCTTGTTTTTGGTATATTTTTATTATTTACCTTTCCATTGCCATAATTTCCTGCAGGTTCTTAAGAAGCTGCTCATCCCTGAAGGTTCCCAATAGCCTGTTGTAATGGCCATTGGCATCCCAAAGCATGGGGCACATTCCCATCTCGTACGCCGTCCTTGCCACCGCCGTAATGTAGTTCCTTACGCTGTCCGGGTCCTTGTTTGTCTTTGTCGCGCCATACTCCCCTATAATGACCGGATAGCCCTTGTCCATGAAATGTACCTTCATTTTCTCAAAGTCGTCCCTGATTCTCTGATAATCATCTTCATCGGTTCCCCATGTATATTCGGACTTGCCCCAATCGGCATCCTCCTCAAGTATTGTGAAGGTTGACGGGGTGTAGTAGTGAACCGATATCATCAGCCTGCCGGCCGGATCCTCGGGCATCTTAAACGCCGGATCGATGGTCAGGTCAATATCCGTTGCATATCCGGCAATCAGCAAATGACGAAATTCGTTGTTTCCGCCGGAACCGCGGACTATATCAACAAACTTCTGGTTAACGCTGTTTAATATGTCATATGCCCTGATTTTGTCTTCTTCCTTGTAGTTCCACGCGTAGCGGTTCCAGATATCGTCGAAATGCCCTTCCTCGTTCATGGATTCGAATATCAGGTAGTCGGGGTAGTTTCTGAAGCGCTCACAAATCTGCTCCCATATCCTTGTATACTTCTTCATCGTTTCGTCATATTCGGTTGAGAAGTTAAGAATCCAGCCGCCGTCCCAGTGGATATTCAAAACTACATACAGCCCGCTGTCCAGGGCATAATTAACCACTTCTTCGACGCGGTCCATCCAAAGGACGGATATGGTATAGTTCTCCTGCATCATGTTTGACCAGGCCACCGGAATCCTGACACTGCGGAAGCCCATTTCCTTCAGCTTTTCAAACATGTATCTTGCGGTTATCGGGCTTCCCCATGCGGTTTCATGGGCGCTTACTCCACCGGAGATCCAGTCGCCGCAGGCATCGAAGGTATTGCCCAGGTTCCAGCCAAGGCCCATATCCAGTACGACCTCATACGATGTCATATCCCTCATTGTACCAGGTTCCGGCCAATAATGGTTTTCAACCGGAGCAGGCCGTCCGGTACCATCGCCCGCTTCGCCGTCCGGATTGTTTGTATCACCGGTCTCCCGGCCGCTTGGGCCGCCCTCTTCGTCACCATCGGTTTTGCTGTCTCTGGTACCGGACTCTTCGGTTACAGGCTCATTTTCTTCCCTGCCGCCTTCCTTAGCCTCTTTCTCGCCTGAACAACCTGCCGCAAGAAGCATGACCAGGACCAATGTGGCCAATAATATAAAACATTTTTTAAATCGCATAATATCCTCCATGTGAAATGCTGAAAAACTCTCATTATGACAAGAGTGAAATGTACAGCATACATTTCACTCTTATCAAATTTATTATAAAAACATTTGTTGCAAAAGCTTATTTCTTGCCGCTTATAACCTCATCAACAATTGCCTGGCCAGCAGCCAGATATTCATTAGCAGCCTGTGTTACTGATTTTTCTTTCTCGTTTATAATGCTGTCAATAACATTCTTTAAGCCAGGATATGAAGGCGATGCGTCAATTACGGCATTCTGACCCATATAGTATGCCAGCTCAACAAGCTCTTCCGAACCGTATTTTTCTATATCAAGCTGTCTCTGCTCTTCCTGCTGTTCCTCCCATGCTTCAATGGACTCGGGAACCCTTACATATTCAAGCCATACACCGGCAAGCTCGGGATTCTTGGAACTGCCTGCAAGGCCGCATACCGTTGAGTCATAGTAGTCCGCCATTTCTGCCGTGGCTGATGGTCCCTTCGGGAACGGTACAAATCCGAGATTGTCACCGATATTCTCTCTCAGGTTGTCAATCTCCCAGTATCCCCAATAGTTAAATGCGGTTGAACCGGAGATTAAATTGCTCTGAGGATCCTTTCCTTCTTCCCAAGGCTTCCACACATAATCGGACTGTTTCAGTCTCTTATAGTATTCAAGGGCTTCAATAAACTCGGGTGCGGTTACATTGAACTTGCCGTCGACAACAAAGTCGCTTCCGTTGGTATATACGAACTGTGTAACATCCATCCACGCATCGAATCCCCAAACGTCTATTTGTCCGTCTCCGTCCAAATCCTGTGTTACATCTTCCATGAGCTCGAACCACTTATCCCATGTCCATTCGCCGTTCATGAACAGCTCGTACGGATCTTCCAATCCGGCGTTTTCAATCAGGTCCTTTCTGTAATACAGCTTGTGAGACCTGGGACCGGAATCAACTATTGCATAAATCTTGCCGTCAACAGTGAAATACTCCTGGATCTTTTCAACCTGTGGAGAATAAGTTGTAAAAGCAGGTCTGCTGAAATCAACATAATCTGAAACAGGAAGTATGATCTTCTTGTTGACATAATTAGGAATCGCCTCGGGACCGAAGAATGCGATGTCCGGACCGGTTCCTGCAGATACGCTGGATACCAGCTTCTCCTGGTAACCATCCCAGGCAACAACTACCCAATCCATTTTTGCGCCTGTCAGTTCTTCGAATGAAGCCCAGGCTTCTTTCTCGCTTTCGCTCATGTCCCACCAAGTCCAGACTGTCAATGTCTGGCCTTTGAACTTATCCCTGTAAACTTCATAGTCAGCCCTTACCGCGAATTCACTATCACCGGGTACCTCGGTGCCCGCCGAATCACCGCCTTCGTTAGTGCCGCTTCCGCCATTGTCTGTAACTTTGCCGGTGTCTTTGCCTCCGCTGCCATTTGAGCTTTCTTTGCTGCCGCAGGCGGATAAGGCACCGATCAGCATTACTATCGTCAGTAATAACGCAAGGAATTTCTTCATCTAATCATCCTCCCTTTATATTTTTATTGATTGTTATATTTGAATAGTTACTGCATTGCACAGGATTTTCTTTTTGCACTGCAGTACCCTATTTTCAAACCGCTTGCAAACTATCCGACAATACCGCTTCTGTCCAGGTTCTCTACAAAAAACTTCTGTCCCAAAGCATACAGTATGATCAGAGGGAATATCGCCAGGGCAATGCCCGCGTACTTGGTGGGTATGATATATGTCAGGTCGGAAATCTGCGAGCTCTGCGTAATCATACCAACAATGTTCACCATCTTTAAGGATAACGGGTATTTCTTCATGTTCGTGAGGAACATTGTCGGACCGAACGTATCGTTCCAGTGCCATACGAACGAAAACAGGGCCACTGAAACTATTACGGGCACGGCATTCGGGAACATGATCTTAAGATATGCTCCCACAGGTGTGCAGCCGTCCACATAAGCCGCATCCTCCAGTTCCTTCGGCATGCCCCTGTAGAACTGCCTGAACAGGTAGATAAACAGTCCGCTTCTTAATCCGCTTCCGAAGATTGCAGGAAAAATAAACGGGAAGTATGTGTCCGTAAAGTTCATCCGTTTTATTCCCAGCAGCTTAAGCAGGCCAAATATATCAAATTCCTTGTACATCATAATCTGCGGGATTACAATTACCTGCTGCGGTATAATCAATGTCAGCAGGACCAATGAAAATATGAGCTTGCTTTCCTTGAATTTCAGCTTGGCAAACCCGTATCCGATAAATGAGCAGCTTATGACCTGCAGCAGCATGGGCAAGCCCGCAATCACCAGGCTGTTTCTGAAGCCTTCCCAGTACCCCATCGCATTGTATGCATCCTTGTAGGTCTGGATGGTAGGCTCTTTAGGAACCCATATGGTTGTGGGGTCAAACATGTCGGCTTCGCTCTTAATACTGGTGGTAAATATGTATATGACAGGATACAGGAGTATGAATATCAGGCCTATGAACAATATGGTCCTTAACAGCTTGTAATAGCCCCTGTGCAGCCTGACCTTAATGCTTATCTTGTTAAACCTCATCTTTGGCTTCATTAATTTAGGTTTCTTTCTTAATCCCAAAATTGCCGGCATCATTCCACCTCCTTTAGTCGTTCATATAGAATACGATCTTAGACATGAAGAATGTTATTATGCCCGCTATGGCCAGGATAACAGTAAAGTATATGAACGACATTGCCGCGCTGAAGCCATAGTCAACATTCTTGTATATTACGGTGTAAATATATTCCAGTGTTTTATTGCTGCTGTCCGTGAATGAGTCAATCAGCGTATAAACGATATTAACCAGCATAATCGGTGAAATCATCGGGAATGTAATTTTCCAGAACGACTCCCATGCCGTAGCCCCTTCAACGCTTGCGCATTCATATAAGGATTTCGATATGGACTGTAGTCCCGCAAGGAATATTACTATCTGCACTCCTGATTTCCATATAATTACATATACTTTGTCAATAATCAGCGCCAGCAGGTCCGACAATCCCTGGCCCATTCGCAGGCTGCTGAAGGTCTGCTGGAAATTGATTGCCTGCAGCATGGGCATACCGCCCGAGGCTCCTCCCGTGGAACCTCCGCTCATATTGGTGGCTATGTCCGCGCCTATTAAAGCCAGCAGTGCGCCGGATGTAATAATAACCGGCATGAAGAATATGCACCTTACCAATGTTCTTCCCTTAAACGGCTGGTTAAGCAGCACGGCCATGAACAGGCTGAATATGATAATAAGGGGGACTTCCACCGCGGTGGTACGCATCGTATCAATAAATGTCGGAATAAATTCCGCATCCTGTGTCAAGGCTTTCTTGAAGTTGGCCAATCCGATATAATGCAGCTCCATATTGGCCGGGGTAACATCGTTGAACGAATACCTGAAGGTCTGGACGAAGGGTATCATCAGGAACAGTAAGAACCCTATTACCCACGGATAGACGAACAGCCTTCCCCACAGCGCTCTTTTTCTGCTCAATGAAAAGCTTCTTCTCTTTTTCAAAATTTACCCCCCTCCACTATCATAAAGTCCATGGCATTAACAGTAATCTTGTCATCAATTACATAATTGTAATCATTGTAATTTACAATCGTACTGATGCCTCCTTCGTATTTTGTAACATATACATTGTCAGCCAGCTTGTAATGATCAACCATCCGCTTGTTATAAATGCTGTCATAAGCAATGGATATCTTCCTGTACATATCGGATGCCTCATCTATCCAATCCTTATAGCATGCACTCAGTATATAATTGATCTTTGAATTCTTAAGCGTGGATGATTCCTCATAAATACCGATGTAATGGATGTTTGCGCCGTATTCTATCGACTTGAGCAGGTCATACCTTCGGTTGCTGCTATAGTTCATTGCCTTTCCGGAATAATTGACATATCCGTGTATTACCATCTGGTAGAACGGAACATACTCGGAGGTTATCTGGCTGTTGCTGCCATAAAGCGGAATATTGACCAAATGCGTGGCCGTACCCAGTACATAATCATTTCCGCTGGTAAACATGACATTTTTTATACTGCCTGGAATATCCAGCGCCTGCTGGATGTAGTCCTTCGCTTCATCCCTCATTATGCTGTTGTTCTTGTTGTAATCGGAATATATGGTAGACCCCACATCCTCAAACGCGATACTGTCTGCCGACAGCTTCAGCAAATCGGCTATGAAGTTCTTGAAAACCTTTATGTAGTATGCCGGAGAGGTCAGGTACCGGGTTCCTTCGCCCTTAAGCAGGTTGCCGGTTATGGTGCTGTAGTTGAATACCTGCAGCACCGCATTGCTTATCGTTCTTACCGCATACTTGTTTATCTTGAATCCGTTGCCGGAATTATATACCTGGATAAGCTCTCCCGAAAGGAACAGGTTGACGCTGTTATTCTTGCAGAAGTTGATGAGCTTCTTAAGTCCGCTCTTTCCGCCCAGCTTCCCCGCAGGCTTTATATTCTCGGTCCACTGGTCGAGGTATCCGTTCTTGTTGTAACCGACATACCTTATGTTGATGTTTTCAACACCACGATTCTGCAGGGATGTGATAATTGTCTGGGCCTGCTTGAAAGTTGTAAGGGGCACGTTCATGGTTACGGGAAATCCCAGGAACGATTTTCTCATTTTTACGGAACCAATTAGTGTCAAATCCAGCGCAGCCTGCTTGGTGACACTCTTCTTCAAACCCTTGTTTTCAACAAGGTAATCCTGGTAGATTCTTGCCATATCGGAGTAGTCGGACCTGTCCTTAGGCAGCAGATAGTACGATACCGCAATATCCTTGCTTACAGCCTCCGACCACCTGGGATAGGTCGTTTCCAGCCCTACATTGTTCTTAATGGCTATTTCATTTCTTTCCCTGTATGAAATCGTGCAGTAATTGCGGAACCTGTTGTACATGAATCCCGCGACACCGGTCGTGATCGACGCCCTGGCATCGGGATGTTCAATTATCGCAAATGCGCCCTTATCTTTATTCTTCACGCCATAAACCGGAAGCATATAGTTTTCTTCCACCAGCCGGCTTGCCGGGATGCTCGTACCGTAGTCCCTTCCGTAAACGGGCTTGGTTACATGCCTGTAAAGGCCGTAATTATCGGTGAATCTAACCAGCATTCCGCTTCCGTCGGGAACCAGCAGGTATCCGTCCTCACCCTTCGTACCGGTAAAGAAGAACGGAAGAATACTAATATTTGATATGATGCTGTCCTTGGTTTCTTCTATCATGGACACGGGTATTACAACCCTAAAGCCCTCATTAGTAAGATGGAACTCAATGGTTATGTTGATGCCCACGTTCTTCAGGTTGTAGGTTATTGAAATGCCGTCATCCAGGGCTTTATATGAGAATTGCTTCTTTTTGACACCCTGGGTATAGGAATTTACGACAACCAGGTTGTCACTCTTGCCGTATACCTCAAGCATCAGGTGGGATGCAATGTTTTCACGAACCGAACCCTTTGACATCGAATCCGACGCCCAATCCTCAGGGAATGTAGTCCACTCGGTATTTGACATCCTGTCAAAGAACTTAATGTTGGCGGTTTCCTTATTAAAATACATATTGAACCTGACATTCGAGGCTATCAGCTCGTACCCGTCCTTATCGGCTGCTCTAACGGTATCCTTGCGCAGAAATACCGAAACGACAGCCAGGATACACATTATGAATATTATTATTTTACCCTTGCATTTATCTGCCATTTGGTCTTCTCCTTTCAGGCCGCATCACAACCGATACTTGAACTCTGCATAAATTGTATTGATGAATATTATCAGTTGCTGGAACGTGCTTAAGAATATGATGAATATCAATACAACCGCGACAAATCCTATCAGTGTAAACAAAGCTATCAGGATTGTTTTCTTTAATGTATACTCGTGTATTACCATATTTCCCAGCAGGATCAGTATCAGGCTCCAGTAAAACATGCCGTTCATGAATACCGAGTAAAACATGCTTTCATCCAGTGTAAGAAAACGGCTTATGATTATTCCGGGAATAACGGATATAATCATCGGAGTCATGCCGTATATGGTTGCTATCCATATTTCCTTCATTGTGCCCTTGCCGTCCAACAGGGTGCTGAGTGCCCAGTTAAGCACCGACCACATTATGAGCGGAAGCACTATGGACACAACATCCATTAAAACGTTCCGTTCCTCAGGATTAACGTAGTTAAACAAAAATCCCGATGTTTGGTTGCTTATTGTAATCAGCAGGCAATACAACACCAGAAGCAGATTGGCTGCCGCAAACGTATTCTTCCTGCGGTGCTTGACTTCCCAGAAGCATTCGAAAGGGTGGAATATAACATGAAGTGAATATAACATTGTCCTTAACGTATCCTTCACTTTGATTCCCCCTTTCTTCTGAAGTTATAGCCCTCAATAATTTCCTTTATATAAATGCCCTTCTTGTGAAGCCACCAGAACAAAACCCTTACGGCTATTATCACCAGTACAATAACAGCAACAATCAGCGGGAAATGCTCTCTCATTATCTGTGTCCTGTATTCGCCCATGGCTTTGGAGTAATCCCGGTACGCATAGGCAAGCTTGAAGTTTTTCATGGCTTCCTTATATCTGCCCATCTTAAACAGCGCCTTGCCTATTCCCTTGTAAGCCAGGTCATAGTTTGAGTTCATCTTTATTACATCCTGCCATGGCTCAAGGGACTCCTCGTAGCTTCCGTCTATATATAATCTGTTTGCCAACAGCACCTTTTCTCCAAATTCGCTTGCCTTAAATACCGTTAGGTCGTTGTTTCGGTCGTCCAGAACATAAACCTTGTTGTCCTTGATTTCCAATGCGGACGGGCTTTGGAACAATCCCTTGCCCAACCCTCTGCCGCCAAACTGGAACAACAGGTCGCCGAAGCTGTTGTATACATAAACCCTGCAGCTGGTTCTGTCAAGGCCCAGTACATTGTCATCCTTATCAACAGCCAAATCTACGAACTGGGGCTTTGTCTCGGTCCATTCGGTCGTGACCTCGCCGTACGAGTTACCGGTCCTTCCGTCATGGCGCATTATGTTGTCGCCCTTGGAATTTAAGCGCTTTATGGCATCATCCATGACATTCAGGGTTGTAGTCATTAAGAACCCCGCATTATCCACAATGACATTCGAGTATTCGGTAGGCAGGAAGATCATTCTCTTTTCCCGCTGCTCTTTGGTAAGTATCTTACGGAGCGCCAGCTCGAAGAAATTCGGTTTTACCACGTTGCTGCCGAAGAAGCGGATGAATTCCCCGTCCTGGCCTATCTGAATCAGGCCTTCTATGGCACCGAATGCCACAACGAATATACGCTCCGAATCATCCACCGCAACCTTCTGCGGCTTGTAATCCTCGGTCGTCGAGAGTCCGCGGTAATCCGGTTTATCCAAAACCCTGACCAGGTTGAATTCTGAATCAAATTTTAGGATTCTGCCGTTTTGGGTATCGGCCACGTAAATGTTCCCTTCCTTTGTAATAAACATTCCTTCAGGCTGATTAAACGTATCCTTCTGACCTCCGTTATTGAAGCTGTCTATAACGGCAATAAGCTCCAGGTTCTCATTCAGCTTGAGTATCCTGCTGTTGCCCGTATCAACGATATATAGGTTGCCCTCCGGATCAAAATCCAGATCCTTCGGGGCATTCAGCGCGGTTGTGCCAAGATCAGCTCCCACATATACATCTTCAGGTATGAACCCGTTTAACGACGGTACTCCCTGCATACGTGCCGTATATGTATAGCTTTTATAAGGTTCGGCTGCATACGCGGTACGGGGAAGCGATAAAAGCAAAATCAGCAAACATACTATAACCGGTATACTTTTTTTTCTATTAATCCTTATCAAGCTTCTTCCTCCCTTTACAACTTAATAACCGACAACCCGGTGCATATATGGTTATCCCTTCATACCGGAAGATTTCATTGTCTCTATAACATTACTCTGGGTAATGATGAAGATAATAATTGGCGGAAGCATGATCAGCAGCGAGTTTGCCGCACCCGCTCCCATCCTTGCGATTGTTCCCTGCTGTATGTAGGACATGGCCTGCGGCAATGTCTTTAAGCTTTCCGTCTGGATATACAGGGAGGGTGAACCGATATCTCCCCATGAATCCTTAAATGACAGCAGGATCAATGTCAGCCATCCCGGCTTGACACAAGGCATAACAACATTCCATACAATCCTGAACTCGCTGGCCCCGTCAATCCGCGCAGATTCCAGGGTCTCGTCAATAATCATCTGCTCCATGAACTGCTTGAGCAGGTACAAACCCAGGCTGCTTGCCATCATAGGCAAAACCAGCGCCAAATATGTATCGAGTATTTTCATCTTTGACATTATGATAAATCTCGGTACTCCCGTTACATACCCGGAAAACATGAGGGAAAACACAATCATGTTGAATATGAATTTTCCCCCGGGGAATGAATGCTTCGCAAACGCATAGGCCGCCATGGCCACTATGAAAACATGCCCGGCAGTACCCAATACGCTGACCATTATCGAGTTAAACAGGTACCTGCTGTACGGTATGTAGGAGCTGCTCATGGTGGCAAACAGGTCCTTCATGTTTTTCAATGTCGGGTTCTTTACAAAAAACTTGGGAGGATACAAGAACAACTCGTTTATTGGCTTAAATGCGGTCGTTATTGTGTATATCAGCGGAAGAGCCATGAAAATTGCGATAATGCCCATAAATATGACTATAATGGCATTTCCCCATGCAGATCTGTAGCTTCTTCTTCCTACATCTTCCCGCATCCCTTTTTTGCTGAAGGGCAGTCTCCCCGTTCTAATCATAGCTTTACTCATATCTACTCTCCTTACCGCTTCATTCAGGTTTAACCGCTTTTCTTATTACGCTGTTTGTAACCGTGGTTATCAGGAACAGAATCACGGCTACGGTTGACGCATATCCCATCTCATACCTGATTGTTCCGTAGTCCATCATGTGCAGACCGATGGTGTGAGCAGAATATAACGGGCTAGGAAATCCTGCAAGCTGCTGGCATATGTCACTGACGGCAAAGGATGCCGTTACCTGCATAACCGCACCGAATATAAGCTGGGGCTTCATGCTGGGCAGGGTTATGTAATAAAGCTCCTGCCACCGGTTGCGGATTCCGTCCATTGCTCCGGCTTCATACAGGGTACGGTCAACACCCTGGAGACCTCCCATGAATGCCAGGAAGCTGGTTCCCAGGCTCAGCCACAGCTGTACAACCATTATGACCTTCAGATTTATGTTCGCATCCTGCAACCACAGGATGGGTTCGTTTATGAATCCCCAGTCCATCAGAAATGAGTTCAGCAACCCGTATGCGTCACCGCCAAAGATGTACTTCCAAATCAGGAACACGTTTCCCGATATTGACGGCGCATAAAAGATCAGGGTTACCCATGCCCTGAGCTTCGGTCTCAACTCATTAATGAGCCATGCGAATATCAGGCACGCAAAATAGCTTATCGGGCCTGTAATAAGTGCGAATATGAATGTATTCTTAACCGCTATCAGGAATACGCTGTCATCCAGCAGGAGCTGTATGTAATTCGACCAGCCGATAAAGGTCGGTTTTTCAATAATGTTGTATTCCGTAAAGCTCAGCACGATTGACACGATTACAGGCAGCACGGTAAATATGAAAAACAATATGACATAAGGAGCGATAAGTGCATAGCACACCCTCTTACGTTTCATTTCCTTAAGAACCGGCTTAAGGTTAAACCTATCAGATAACGTTTTTTTCATCGCATTCACAGGTCGACTCATTCCCTTCTCTGCTTTTTATTTGCTTAAGAGCTCCTCACGCTTCTTCTCAATTTCCTTGTTAATTTCTATTACATACTTCTCAATGGTCTCTCTCGGATGCGCTCCTTTTATAACCACCTCGTTAAATGCGTTGTTTATATGCCTGCTGACGAAGTAGCTTCCCGGAATATACGGGATTTCATCCAGATACGACCACTGCTCCATAAGCATCTCGTAGTCTTCCTGGGGCCAATCCAGGTATTTGACCGCTTCAATGGTCGCGGTGTTGTATCTTGCCGCCGTTCCAAGTACGGCTTCAATCTCCTTGCCGTATTTGGCCTGTATGTCGACACTCACCCACCATTTAAGGAACTCCCATGCTTCGTCCACCTTATCCGATGAGTTGAATATAATGGATGCCGTACCGTTTCCGGCAACAGACCTGTCAATGGTGCCGTCCTCCCTCACCGTTCCCGGTACCAGGAACATCTTCCATAAGCCCTTAATCTGGGGGGCCGCAACCATCAGTTGGTTATAGAAGGTATAATCGGCAAGCCCGATGGGCATCTCACCGGTACGGAATCTGTTGAAGAAATCATAATAAACATCTATTCCGTATTGGGTATATAGGTTGGTCCACATCTTGAATGCTTCAATTCCTTCCGGGGAATCCAGCATTACCTTTGTAAGGTCATCGTTGTAATACTGGCTGCCGCTTTGAAGGATCAGGGTGTCGTAAGGGCCGCCGGGAGCATACTGCAGGTTGTTTTCCTGCAGGATTCCTATAACCTTGTACAGTTCATCCCATGTCTGCGGAATATCCAGTCCCAGGTTTGACATTATATCCGTGCGGACAAAAAGCATCGGGAATGTGGCCGTGGTAGGCAGTCCGAATACCTTGTCCCCGTAGGAATAAGGCACGAACGCGGATTCCACAAACAGCCTGCGCACCTCTTCAAAGCCTTCCAGCTTGCTAAGATCCACCAAGGCATTCCTTATGCCATAGTCCATGGGTATATATCTTGAAATGTTCAGCGCCACATCCGGTCCCGTATTCGATGCCGCCGAGAACAGCATTATATTTTCATTGTTAATCAGGCTTAGATTAACGCCTATGCCGGTCCGGGGCGTAAACTCCTCATCAATCAAAGCCTTAAGGGTATTTGCCTGGTCCCTGTTCATCATTGCCCAGACGGTTATGGTCTTATCCGTATCATAGACGTTTCCAAGTGTGTCATAATCCACGAAGAATGAAGTTATGAAGCTTATTATATGGAAAGCTATCCTTTCAAAAAAATTCATTGTAGCTTTAGGAAGCTTCGCGTCCTTGGATGCGACTACTATATAGTCCAGGTCCAAAGGCTTCTCACGGACTGACAGCAGCCATGTGGAAAGGTTGGATATGTTATCCCTGAAATTCTTGAGTCTTCTTGGTATTGTATCCGGTTCATCAATCATATCCTTGATCTGGAAAGTCAGCTGCTCCAGGATGCTGGATTCGTTCAGATTGTCCTTGGATATCAGCTTGAGCTCTTCAATCTTTTCCTTAAGGACTTCATAATTTTCTTCCAATATCGAAAGCATGTCGGGAATCTTCTTTTCAAGCTGGTAATCCCTGTAATAGTCCGGCGATGTACCCGTAAGCATTACTATTCTTGTATACAGGCTGTACAAATCTATGACAACCTGGTTGGTATCCCTTACAATATCCGAAACGGAGCCCATAACTATCTCAAGCTTTATTTCATGGTCCCCTTTTGTAAGGTAGAACAGGTACGGCTCTTTACCGTCACCGACAGTCTTCATCTGCCAGTCGGTATCGTAAAAGAACTCAACCCGGTTCATTTCCGCAAAATATTGCTCCCCATCTATGTACAATGCCCTTGTTACCGGAACACCTACCGAATAATTCTGGCGGGCTTTAAAGGCAAGCTTGTAATACCCGTCCTCGGGAACGGATATAGTCCAGCTGAGCCATTGTCCGCTGGTTTTCCAGTTGCTTCCTCCAATGGTATTAAGCTTTATCTTGTCATATTCAAAGGGTTCTGTTTTTGAGCTGGAACGATCAAACACGGGAAACAGGGTTGCGTCGGATTTTAAGTATGTATCCTCCGCCTGTACGATTTGAATATAAGAATCATCGACATCCGGACTTACATTGTATCCAGCACTTACTTCATCATAGCTTGGCAGTTCTTTCTGATTAAAAATGCGAATTGATGCAATGACCATGGGCTCCTTTATACCTTCGAGCCTGATTGACTGAATACCTTTATCAAAATAGAAACACAATGGATCGGCAAACAACCTCTCGGAATCTCTTAATACGAACTTTATCCAGCCCGGTCTTTCCTCCTGGCTGGGTCTTATGTCATGGCCCTGATTGTCCTGCCTGATATCCGTCTTGTCTGCGAACATCCTGGTAAATGAAATAAGCCTTGCTTCATTAAACGGAATTTCCCCGTTTATATACAGCCTTCTCTCAATATAAGATCTTCTGCCTTCGACGGGATAATATGTAATCTCAATATTATAAAGGCCTGCTTCTTCTATGTTAAATTTCCATTCGACAAATCCTTCTTCCGCAGTCCGGATTAGGTTTCCTTCAATGCCTTCAAAGCTGGACAGGGTAAAGCTGTCACCGTCAAGAATGGAGTAATCTCCTCCCTCAATCACTACCTCCCTGTCCGGTCTTGGAGTGTCCTTATGCTTCTCCAGGTATGCTTCATAGCCGTTTTCCTTCAGTGTGTACTCAAAAACCAGCTTCTGAAACTTTGATTCGGTTGTAAGGGGTACTATGACCTCCTCAACCTCACCGGTCTTGCCTGCTTCATCGGCCTGATCCGTCTGCTCCGTCTGTTCGGCTTCTTCAAGCTCGTCAGCCTCGGCAGCGTAAGAGGGATAAACGAATGAAGTAATTATAAAACTGACCAGAATAATCAATGCTATGGTTCTCTTCATATTTACCGGTTCCTTTCCCCCGAATCTGTTATATGTACTCTTTTTTCACATTTAAAGTATATTAATTGTTCATTACATAAACAATTAAAAAATCCGATATAAAAAACTAAAAAATCCGGTATGTAAAATACCGGATGTAAAAGTATATAGAGCGTACTAAATGACATGTTCTTATAAATTGTAAGATTATGAATAACGCAGGAGGTGGTTATAAATCGGTTTTTCCAATCGACTTTTTATATTCCAGCGGAGTGCAGCCGTTTATTTTTTTGAAGTATGAGAAAAACAGGTTGCTGTTTTTGTAGCCAACCCTCTCGGCAACTTCCGATATTTTTACATTCTGCTTAAGCAGCTCCTGGGCTTTTTCAATCCTCTTGCGGTTTAAGTATGAATTGAAGTTCTCACCCAGTTCTTCTTTTATCATTTTTCCTATATGGCTGCAGCTGTAATGCATAAGCTCCGCAAGCTTTTCGATTTTAAGGTCTTGATCCAGGTTCCTATCAATATAGTCGATAATTTTTCCGATGGGTGTATCCTGGACTAACCCGGATATCTTTTCAGCAAGCGTCAGTATGTTGAATTTTATAAAACCGTGCAGCTCCTGCAGGCTGTTCATCCTCGTAAACTGCGAAAGCATGTCGGTCTCCCCGAAAGCTTCCCTGTTCAGCTCGGGAAACCGGTTTAAAACCAGCATATGAATATCCTTGTAAAGGTTATAATATGACAGTTTAATATATTCTTCATTGCTCCGATTCAGGATAAAGTATGTCCTGAATTCATCAAGCAGCAAACCGATGGCATTTGTATCATTCGTAAACATCGCGTCGAACAGGTCCGCAGCCTTGATTTTCTTCGCCGTAACACCATCTTCGGTTTTGCCAAGCCCTGCGGATTTTGCCATGACTATCTGCTTGTATCCGTACAAAAACCGGTTCTGCATGTATTTCTTTATTGTCGAATAAGCGCCTGCAATCCCTTCCAGCGAATAAACCGCGTCTCCGACATACATATACGGTGTCATGCCGTACTTCCCCGCAATAAACCTCTGCATGACCGATACCGCCCTGAAGGCCTTGGATTCGTTTTCTTCATCAAATAGGATGCCGATGCTGCCATCCAGCTTAAAGACCAGGGCGCAGCCGTACCGCTTATTTACCACCGTTCCCATATCAAGGGATGTGTAATCATTTTGAAGCGCATATCCTTCCGTATCCTCCGACTGTATAACAACCAGCCTGTAACTTCGCCAATCAAGGCTGAGAGAATCAAACTGGCGGGTTTTAATTCCTTCAATTATATCCCTGTCCCCGTGGACTAGCCTTTCCAGCAGCTTTTCATTTGTAAGGCTGTGGCTCCTCTTTTCTTTCCGGATGATTTCGGCAATGATTCTTAGCTTATCCTCCAGTTCCTTTTCCTCAAGTGGCTTAATAAGGTAATAGCACACATCCAGTTCGATGCTCTTTTTTGCATACTCAAAATCGGCATATGCCGTAAGGAATATTATCTTGCAGTTGATATTATCCCTTTTCAGCAGCTCCACCAGTTCAAGGCCGGTCATGTCAGGCATCATGATATCTACGATGGCCAGCTCGGCCTTATTGTCGACTATGGCTTTGTAGCCGTTTATGCCGTTATCAGCCGTTCCGACAATTACATAGCCCAGTCCGCTCCAGTCAATAATAGCGCTCAACCCTTCGCGGATCAACGGCTCGTCGTCAATTATAACGGTGCGTATCATTCTTCTCTTCCTTTCGGCAAGCATTAGGTAATAACCGGTTATTCAATAAATAACGGAAGCTTAACAGTTACCTTTGTATAAGAGTTCTGCACGCTGTCTATTTCAATGCCGTATTTTTCACCATAGAACAACCGTGTACGGTGATGTATGTTCGTCAGCCCGATATGGGTGCCGCCTATCTCATCCAAATGGTTAAGTTTTTCATGGATTTCATCCAGTTTTTCCTTTGATATGCCGTACCCGTTGTCATATACAATAATCTTGAAATACTCGTCATCCGTCTCGAAGTATACCTTTATCTCCATATCCTTGTTGGTCTTTTCGAATCCATGGATGACCGCATTCTCAACTATCGGCTGAATCAGCATCGGAAGTATCATGTAATTTGACGGCATGTTTTCCTTGTCAATGCTGTATTTCAGCCGTTCACCGAAACGGAACTTCTGTATCTCAAAATAATTCTCTATATTTTCAATCTCCCTGACCAAATCAACCTCCGCCGTTTTGATTTCAAGATTATACCTCATCAGCCTGCTTAGGCACTTTACGATATCCGCCAAATCCCTGTCGCCGTTTAAGAACGCTTTCATACGGATTGTTTCCAGGGTATTGATCAGAAAATGGGGATTGATCTGGTTGGCAAGCAGTTTGAATTTTATTTCTTCATTCTTTAATGCTATCTCATTTTTCTGGTTAGTTACATCATAAACCTGTTTTATCAGATTTGTCAAACTTTGCGACATTGTGTCGAGATCATGGAATAGATTGTCGAACTCGATTATGTCTTCATTGTCAACCTTTATGTAATTAAAGTTGCCCCTGGCAACATTGTGCATATACTGTTTAATCAGCATGAATTTACGGAGTATGCTGCGCGAAAACAGTGTAAGGCTGGTAAACGATAGAATTATAGACACGATTATTACTACAGAGCTTATGAGTATTGCGTTAAGAACGATTCTGGAATATTGCCTGTTATTGATGAATGTTACTATTTTAAAATAGGAATTGCCTTCTTCGGGAATAAACGCCGTAACCACGGCATTTTCAAAATTACCCTTCCTGTAGTTGTATATTCCGCTTCCCATGTCATATATTTCTTCCAGGTCTGCTTCCTGAAGGGTTTTATGTACATAGGATGATACATTGGATGACATAATAAATCCATTGTCGTCCACGAAAATGCTGCTGTATTCATTCCGCCGGATGATGGAATTTATTTTTTCTATATTCATCTGGATACAGATGACATGAACATCCCTGCTTATGCCGCCCCTTTTCAGAAGCGCGGAAAGGTACAATGAACCGTCCGCATGGAAGAAATATGTGCTTCCGTTTCTTTTCAAGGTCTCCTGGAACCATTCCTTGGTCTGCAGGTCCTCGGTGGTTTTCTTGACAAACCGGCTGTTAAGTATTGTTTGGTTACTCGTAAATACCTGTATGTCAACTATGTCATCCGGGTAATAATCCAGGGTGTTTTGAAACTCGTAGTAGTCCTTAAACGGCAGGGTTGTCCTGTACGACATGTAAAAATAACTCAGCTTGTCATACAGGGCCTTGTCCGCCTTGAACTTGTTCATGGCATTGGTCGCTATGCGCAGTGTGCTGTTGATGTCATCATATGCCCTGTTATTGCTGATGACAACTTCCGACGTGCTTTTTTCCCGGCTAAGCTGCATGATGAAATATGTAAGTACAAAGCCGAGAATGAGCAAAGGGATTATTATTGACAGCAAATACATGCGCATCAGTTTTGATTTTAATGTCTTTTGTTCCTTCTTCACGACTAATACCTTTCTCTTAAAGGGATAATTTATAATTATCTATATATAGGATATCATAAAACAGGATTAATCAGCCATACCAGTTATTTGCCAGAATTTTATCCTAATTTGCTGTATGTAAGCTTGGTGATAAAATAATCCCGGATTCCTTCCGTAACGTATATCCTCAAATCCTTATCAACCAGCACCGCTTCCGCTCCCTTGTAATGAGCCAGGCAGCCAAGCCCCTTTTCAATACCTCCGGTAAATATGGCGGTCGATAAGGCATCCGCCGTTAATGCATTGTCATGTATAACGGTAACGCTTATAAGGCCGGAATCAACAGGATACCCGGTTATGGGGCTTAATATATGATGCCTGCGGATGCCGTCCCGATCTATGAAATACCGTTCATAATCACCGGAGGTAACCACCGATTTGCCTGTTACCGTAACCGCTCCGATCAGGCTGTTTAATTCTCTCGGATGCCGGATTCCCACCCGCCACGAATGCCCGTTCGGGTTATTGCCCAGGGTTGATACATTTCCTCCGATGCTGACAAATGCCGATGCAATCCCGTTCTCTTCAAGCAGCTTCATGCACCTGTCGCCGGCGTAGCCTTTCCCGATACCTCCCAGATCAATGGCCTGTCCAGGTCTATTTAAGGCGGCGGTGCCCTTGTCCGTATCAATGATTATATCACGATAGTTTACATAGCTTAAGGTATTGCGGATATCGACTTCATCAGGCGCGCAATGCGACTTTTTGACATTCCATAAATCCACCAGGGGCGCAATTGTTATATCAAATAACCCCCCGGTTATTACGCTTAACCTGACGGCTTCGGATAATATTCCGCATGTTTCCGGGCTGATTTTAACGCATGATTTCCCGGCCGCCTGATTGATTCTGCTTATATCGCTGTTATATATGAACCGGCTCAGCAGCTTCTCCAGCCGCTTTAGCTCGGATTTTACCTTTCTGTATGCGCATCCCGCCCCTTGACCGTGTATGCGCATCGATACGGCCGTATCCATGCATGTTATTGACTTTTGAATATCAGGGCATTGCAAAAGCTGTCATCCTTCCTTATATTATAAACCGCCCGTTATGCGGGACAGTCCGAAAGGCCGAGCATTATAAGTTCGGTCATGTAGTATAAAAGCTGCGGGAAATACTCCGGCCCGATTTCTTCCTTGTGGGTGTCAATATTTATTATCGCCGCAAAAATCATCATAATTATCCTGCTGTCGATGTCCCTGCGTATTTTCCCTTCATCCTGCCATTTCTTAATAAGCCCGTGAAAATTATTAAATATAAAATCCGCCACCTGGCTGCCGTTTTCTTCCATGTAAAGCTGCTCAATTTTTGAAAAAACAGCCCTGTTGTTCCATTCGTTAAGAATAGGATTGGATCTCATTCCTTCAGCGTTCATGGACAGCATCTGCCTTACGATTTCCAGCGGGCTTTTTGTAAGATCCACGGACTCCATGCATTTTCTCTTAAGCTTGATATTCTCGTCCATGAATATGTCCATGAACAACTTTTCCTTGGACGGATAATATATATAGAACGTGCCCACGGCTATTCCCGCTTTTTTTGTTATGTCAGAGACGCTTGTATTCCTGAATCCGTTTTTACTGAATAACTCTTTGGCACAATTGTATATGAGGCTTTTTTTATCTTCCATATCTATTCTCCATTATGTAAAATTATGGATTAGGTGTTATGCTGACAGGGCTATTCAGTATATCCTGTCAGGTCCACCCCTTCATGCTCAAGCAGCATGACCTTAAGATGAATTCCTCCGCCGTAACCGGTAAGCTTTTTATTCGCTCCCACCACGCGATGACAGGGAATAATAATGGATATCGGATTGTTTCCCACCGCACCGCCTATTGCCTGTGCGGACATCTTTTCCTTCCCCATGAGCCTTGCGGCTTCCTTTGCCAGGCTGCCGTATGTGACCACCTCGCCATAGGGTATGTTAAGAAGGAGCTTCCATACCAGCTGCCTGAACCCGCTTCCTTCCGGCGCGAGCGATAATCCCGACACATCCGGTTTTTTGCCGGCAAAATAATCATCCACCCATCTTGCGGCTTTAAGAAGTACCGGATGGCTGTCCATCCTCACCATTTTTTCATGCAGAGAATCCAGCCCATTATCAGGTCTTCTGATCCACAAGCCGGTAATACTGTTTTCATTACATGAAATTAATATGTCTCCCAGGGGGGATTCACAATAAGAATAGTACATAATAATCCTCCGATAAAATCTTTAAAACGGTTTTATTATTGTTATTCAATGAACTTAACAATATCGCCGGTTATATTAATAATATCGTTAATCGGAATCCTGGTTCCGTCCCGCATGATTATAATACGGCTGTTATAGTCTATTTTCCTTGCGGTGCCGTGAACGGACACATATGCGCCGCCAGGCTTTGTTTCGTCACGCTTAAAATATGTGACGGTAATCTCAGGCTCATTGCCTATCTGCTCCTTAAGTATGTCCAGCTTTTTATCAAGCCTGGCCTTAATATATTCGTCAAGCTCAATCCTATCATCCGTAAGCCTTGCCGTTTCCTCTATCGTCTCGTCATATCCGGTCAATGCCGCAAACGGCATAAACTGTGCCGCCCGGTTCTGAATGGGCATCCTGGGGCGTATGGGTTCCGGCCGTGGCAGATTTATAATGTCATCATACGGGCCTTTACTCATGCCTTATGCCCTCCTATCTGCCTGTTCCTTTCCTTTGCGGTCGCGCCCTCCTGCAGGTTCATACCCTTAAGAATGGCATCCTTGCCGTACTTCTTCTTAATGTCAAGAACCGCCTTCTGTATCTTCTTCTCACGCTGAAGGAATTCCTCTTCCTTTTTAGCCTTATGTTCATCGGCATTTTCGGCAAAAAGGCTCAGCTGCTCATAAGAAGGCTCCTTTTCAACCGATGATTCATAGACAACATTGTTTGCCGCAACGGTTATTCTTCTTATATACAAGTTTTTGTCCACTATGCGGTCATACAGCTTCATGACGGCATCCACTATAATCTTCGTGGAAGATGTCAGCCGGCTGAGGTTGATGGATCCATGGGCATGCTTCGGTATGGAACGCCCATACCGGTCGGTTGTAACCTCGCCCTTGTACTTGCTTTTTATCCCGGGATCGCTGAGATTGCATACGTCATATCCGATGGTCAGGACCATCTGGTCCGTAAGCAGCCCTTTGTCAACCAGGTCAAGGACAAGCATGTCCGTCATCTCACGGACAACCAGCTTCGCTTTCTCGAAGTCATACGGGCTGTACAGCACCTGCCCGGAGCTTATGCTGTTTGTGCCCGGCTTGTAAGACTTTATATCGGCCATGGTGCAGGGCTCCCATCCCCAGGCATGGTCAATCAGAAGCTCCGCATTAACTCCGAACAGCTTGTATAAAAGGGCTTGATTGAAATAATCATCAGGTTTTCCCAAAGAGCATCTTGCCACATCACCCATGGTGAACATGCCGTATTCCTCAAGCTTCCTGGCATATCCTCTTCCGATACGCCAAAAATCCGTCATCGGCCGGTGTGTCCAAAGAATTCGGCGGTACTCCATTTCATCAAGCTCCGCAATTCTAACACCGTCCTTGTCCGGCTCGGTATGCTTTGCCACTATGTCCATGGCGACCTTCGCAAGATAAAGGTTAGTCCCTATTCCTGCCGTGGCGGTAATCCCGGTCGCTTCCAGGACATCCTGCAGCATCTTCTTGATAAGCTCCCTTGCCGAAAGCTTGTATGTCTTAAGATACTGTGTGAGATCCATGAAAACCTCGTCTATGGAATACACATGGATGTCTTCCGGGGCTATATACCTTAAGTAAATATTATATATGCTCGCGCTGTAATCCATATAGTATGCCATTCTCGGAGGCGCGACTATATAATCCAAGGCCAGCTCCGGACGCTTCTTTAACTCCATATCATCAAAGGATGATCCGGCAAACGTATTATTTGGGGCATGCCTTGCCCGTTCGGCATTTACCTCCTTAACCCTTTGGACAACTTCGAAAAGCCTTGGTCTTCCAGGAATACCATAGGCTTTTAGGGGCGGTGATACCGCCAGGCATATTGTCTTTTCGGTCCGGCTCGCGTCCGCAACCACAAGATTGGTGGTCATGGGATCAAGGCCGCGCTCGACACACTCGACTGAGGCATAGAATGATTTCAGATCAATCGCCGCGTATATGTGATTATCTTTTTTCATAACACATGCCCCCCGGTTTAAGTAATATAATTATTATAATATACAGGTTCTTCTACGGCTGCGCCTTCATAAGCGCGTCTTCCAGCGCCTTAAGATGTGATTTCGAGGTTACCGTGGCTCCGCTTATAACATCGACATCAAGTGTTTCGGATTGGATGGCATTTTTCAAAAACTCGTCTATATACTGCCCTTTCATCTTAACAGGCTTACCGTTGCCGTCAACAGCGCCTTTCAATATCCTGACATCCTTAACCTCACCGCCTGATACGGTTATTTCGACCATTACATCTCTCAGGTGTGATTTTGTGCCTTTATACTCACCGACATAAGTTCCGTTCTTTAAATTATTAAAATCAACGTCCGAAAAGGTCAGCTCCATTATTTCCCTCCTTCCCGGACCGTCCGCGATTAATCCAATAATAACAACCGCTCCAAGGACTGCTGCAATGATGGCAAATATCATAATTATTTTCCCCTTTCTGTTATGAGTTTTCATATAAGTAATCATACTCCCCTTCCCATTGCCATGCTGCAAATCAAATACATTCCGATTAGTGAATGAATTTAATTCTGTTCATTCATAATAGTATATAATACGCTATATGTCAAGAGAATATTTATTGAATTTTACATTTTAAATCGCCAATGAAGGAAAGCCCTTCATCGGCGATTTTGTAACATTTATAAGACTATATCGGTATGATTATAATGTAGAGAACATGATGCCTTTACAGTCTTTCAAATACAGGCATGTATTCAATCGGTGCGGCCACCCTGACCGTGCATCCTCCATTATAGGTCTCACCGGTTGATGTCAGTTTCCATGTACCCTTCGGCAGATAGACCTCTCGCTCGAACTGATTTAACTTAAGAATCGGGGCAACCAGGTACTTGTCGCCAAACATGTACTGATCCTGAAGCTCCCAGCATTTCGGATCATCCGGGAACTCGTAGAACATGGCGCGCATGAGGGGTGAACCGTTTGTATGGGCTTCTTCATACAGCTTCTTGATGTAATCCTTCATTGAGATACGGATGTCATAGTATTTTCTCATTATCTTGTAGTTGTCTTCTCCGTAGCTCCACAGCTCATTAGGCTGGCCGGTCTTCTGGAATCCGCCGCCCCAGTCCCTGTCATCCAGCGGAGGAATGTTGTACGGTCCGCGGTCGCCATGCATGCGGAAAACAGCCGAATAAACGGCAAACTGATACCAGCGTATCAGAAGCTGCTGGAAATCGGGATCCTTCACATCATCGGTCATAAATCCGCCGATATCCGTGGTCCACCATGGAATGCCCGCAAGACCCATGTTGATGCCGCATTGGATCTGGTCCGCAAATGCTTCAAAGGTGCTGGGTACATCGCCCGACCATACCACGTTGCCGTATTTCTGGGATCCGGCCCATGCACAGCGGAGCAGGTTTACAACAGGACCTTTGCCCTGCTTAACCATATTGTCATAGAAGATGCGGCTGTACATCTGCGGGTAAATATTGCTCATTTCCAATGCCGGTCCGTCACAATAACGGTAGTTGTCAAAATCATATACACAGTAATCCGGCTCTGAATTGTCCAACCAGAAAGCGTCTATACCGTAATCATAATAATTCTTTTTGCAGACCTCCCAGACATAATCCCTTGTCTCGGGATTGAAGGGATCTATCTCCACACAGTCACCCATGTAATCGTAAGTCTGTGCCGCTCCGCGCTCCGTCTTTATCAGCAGCCCTCTTTCCATCATCGGTCCGAAGTTCTCGCTTCTGCGGTCAACAGAAGGCCATACCGATACAATAACCTTGATTCCCATGGAGTGAAGCTCATCCACCATGGCCTTGGGATCCGGCCAGTATTTCTCGTCAAATTTCCAGTCACCCTGTACGGTCCAGTGGAAGAAGTCAATGACAATCATGTCAATCTTTATGCCCTCTTCCTTGTATTTGCGAGCGACGGACAGGACTTCCTCCTGGGTTCTGTAGCGGAGCTTGCACTGCCATAAGCCCATAAGATCCTCAGGGAACATGTCCGCACGGCCTGTAACGGCAGTATAATTATAAAGAATCTCCTTCGGAGTATCCGCCGCGGTTATCCAGTAGTCCATATCCTTGGTGGATTGCGCTATCCATTCGGTATAGTTCTTGCCGAATGTCACGCGGCCTACCGCGGGATTGTTCCACAAGAATCCATACCCGAGGGATGATACCGCAAACGGAACGGATATCTGGGAATTGCGCTGCGCAAGCTCAAGCACGCATCCCTTGTGGTCCATAAATGGCTGCTGGTACTGCCCCATACCGAAAATCTTCTCGCCTTCATTGCTCTCAAACTTCAGGTTCAGGGTATAATTATTGCTCCCGATGATACCCCTCCATTCACGGTTGACAATCTTAAGGCAGCGGCTTTCCTTAGATATGGTTCCGCCATAGCTGCGGTAATACTCCCGCAGTATCAGTTTGTCATCCTTAAAGAATGAAATGACTCCAGCAAAGTTAACCACTGCTTTGATGCGTCCGTTTGTAATGGTTGCCATCGGGACCTTGATAAATCTGTCGCCTGTGTAGAAGTCTTCTTCTCCTATCTCAACCTTTGTGTCACACTTGGGTACAGGTTCGGTCAAAGCCCACGGCCTATCGGTAAATTTTCTCCTCATTGTGGCGCGGACACGGAAAGAATCCTTGCCCCAAGCCTCAATCCTGCCTGTTTCGCCCCTGTTGTAAAACACCAGGGCTCCATTGTCATTGACAAATCTCATATTCTTCCTCCTTGCGTAAGTATTCTTATGATTAGTTTATATAATATAATTATGTATACTTATTTTATACGTCCTGCTTGTCCTTCATTTTTAGGAAAAGACACCGGCTATCCCGCCTAATTGCTCCCGCTTCCATGAACCATCTTCATCTTTGCGTTCATTATAACATATTTCCGGGAATTTGTAAGTCCAAAAAACTTATTATTCAGGAAGATACTTTATTACATCGTACTGCGATACAAGAACCGACCACATCTGCTGGAAATATATCATTATATTCCAAATACTCGCACCCGCCATGCACTTTCCTGCAGCAAGGTGAAGCATGGTGTTGATGGTTCTTGCATCAATAAACCATACAATATGGTCTTTTTGATTCAACGGATATGTATTTCTATACATAAAGAACGGCGTCATGGAATTCTCGTCAAACCGGATGACGGCTCCGACATCATAGGCCAATGAAACGGCGGAGCTCAATGCCATGCAGCGGATTGAGGTATCGCTGCTGTAAGGAAGCTCCCAGTCGTAGGAAAGCAGCGGAATTTCAATATATATACTCTCCGACGGTATCGTGGGAATCAGGTAGTCAAAAAGCTCATCCGAGATGCTCACCGAAGTTATAGGCCTTGGCGGCCCTTGAAAGCCTGCCCTGAGCTCCCTGATAAATATTACCCCGTCAACCATATTTCTTACATCTGAATAATCAATTCTGCGAAACGATACATCACTATTGGAAAATGCAAAGCCAGGGTTGACCGTTGTAAACAGCAGGTAACCTTCGCTGCGGATCCTGTTCGACAGCTTTCTCAGCAGCTCAAAATACAGGGTCTGGTTCGACTCGCTTAAAGCACTTACGAAGAAGTTAACTCCATAATACCCGGACGTACGCAGCCTGTTTATTATATTATCTATAAAACGTTCCTGATAGCTTTGATTTATCAGGAGGTTGAAAACCGCCTCAACATCCATTTCACCCGAGGGGGACACTGCCGTAACACCCATAATCGGTATCGCGGCATATGATAAAGCCTGATTGATTATATCCGTATCATCATAGGATGATAAAAGGTTTCCTTCATCTATTATTTTATAATTCACTATAAAAAGATAAGTAAGGTACGGCAGGGTTTTGGCAAGAGTGCCGCTGTTTATAAAGGGATAGGCATATCCTGCTACGACGGTTTTTCCTATCGTATTGTAGCTGATAACCAGCTCCTCACCCGGCATGATATAATCCCTGTCGGAAAGAAAAGGATTATTCCTGTAAAGCTGCATAAGAGAGATATTGTATCTTTGAGCAATTCCGGAAAGCGTATCTCCCTCCTCCACCAAGTGGGTCTTGTAAGGATAAGTAATAACCAGGGCCTGGCCTTCCACCAATTCATTTGGATTTGCCAGCCCATTATCCTGTACCAGCCGAAAGACGGTTACTCCGAATTTATCAGCAATGGAACCTATGGTATCCCCCCGTTGGACAACATATATAACCATGATTTCCTTCTTATCAACCTTTTTGATACCAATTATATGCCTGCAAACACCAATTTATTTTTCATTTTGCCATGGCGCCGATGAAACACCCAGCCCTTTCTCTATATAGGCAATCTTGTTATACAACTCTATGAAAAGCAGATTTACAAGCTCCATCGAATATATTTTCGGCAATGCCGTCTTAATTTCGGAGCTGTCTTTTGCTTCATTTATTGTTATGGCATTTATAAGTGTCCCTCCTACGCAAAACATGGCCAGTTTTATATCTTAACTGCATTATATGAGTAAATGCTCCCATTTCAATTTAAATACTTTAAATGTCAAAAAAAATTACTCATATTTTTTATACATGAGTAATTTTTTCGCATATTATTGGCCTATCTCCTTACCCTTACCTCAGCCACGGAGCAAGCCGGAAGCTTAACTGAAAGTATGCCGTTCTTTAATTCCGCCTGGTAATCTTCTATGACAACCTTGTCCGGAGCATCAAAGTCATTGTAGGCATGGGCATCATTTGTAAGAATCCTGGCGCCGACTCCCTTCGCGTCAAAATTGCAAATACTGCAGCATATCTCCGCCCCTTCATCGATTGAACAGTTGGCAAGTGTGATTGTCATAATATTATCTTTTATCGATGCCGAGCTTGAAATCATAGGTGTATTCATACCTTCCGCCATATTCACATTTTCACAGAAGCAATAGACAGCCTCGCCCCCCTGATGCTCCTTATAAAGATCAAATACATGGTATGTAGGTGTCTTGACCATTTTCTCGTTTTCAGTCAGGATAAGCGCCTGAAGAACATTAACAGCCTGTGCCAGGTTGGCCATAACCACCCTTTTGCTGTGCCTGTTGAAAATGTTCAGTGATATTGCCGCAGCTATCGCATCCCTCATAGTATTTTGCTGAAACAGTAAGCCATGATTGCCGCTTTTTTCGGATTCGTGCCAGCATCCCCACTCGTCAACAACCAGCTTTATCTTGTTGTAAGGGTCATAATGGTTCATGATGGCCGTATGCCTGTGTATCAATTCATCCAGGAAATAAGCGCATGCTATTGTCTTATAATACATTTTATCATCGAATTCGGCTGCCGGCTCTTCCTTGGGCCATACAGGCATGATATAGTAATGCAGCGCAATTCCATTGACATGGGATGCGTCAAGGTTCTTCATCATCACTTCCATCCAATTATAATCAGCCGAGCTTGGCCCGCAGGCAATTTTGAAAAGCTCGTTTCCGGAAAAATTCTTGCAGAAGCATTGATAACGCCTGTATTCATCGGCATAATATTCCGGTCTCATATTTCCGCCGCTGCCCCAGTTCTCATTTCCGATCCCCAGGTACTTAAGCCGCCATGGCTTTTCCCGTCCGTTTTCCTTTCGCCAGTTGGCCATGGGCGAATCGCCGTCGAACGTCATATACTCAACCCACTCCGCCAATTCACGGACCGTTCCGCTGCCGACATTTCCTGTTATATACGGCTGACATCCTATCAGCTCACATAACTCCATGAACTCATGTGTCCCAAAGGAATTGTCCTCTGTTATGCCTCCCCAGCAGGTATTTAATGCCGGTTTCCTTTTCGATTTTTCACCGACACCCTTCTTCCAGTCATACTCGTCGGCAAAGCTTCCGCCGGGCCAGCGAAGCAGCGGCATGCGTATCTGCCTGAAAGCCTCAACAATATCGGAACGTATTCCGTTTATATTAGGGATTGCCGAGTTCTCGCCGACATAAATGCCATCATAAATGCACCGTCCCAGGTGTTCGGCAAAATGGCCGTAAATCTCCGGATGAATGTACGCTGTTTTATCTTTAGCATTTATGAGCATTGAAATCTTTCTCATATCATAACCTCCTCGGATTATATTACATATCCTTATTATATAAACTCATCATCCGGCTTGAAATGACATATTGTATTCTCAAACTGACAAATCCTATGAAATTTAACAATGCAATTACATATACTTGACAAATTACGCTTGTTTATTCATCATTTTATTATACTGACAAATTTTATGATGAAATGATGGTAACATGATAAGGCTAAAAACCATGGGGATAAACATAAAACATTTGGGAGAATTCTGCATAGACCGTCCGAACGGTTCGGGTGATTACCTGCTGATTATTTTTAAAACCGACGCCCTGCTGTATCTTGACGGGGAGGAAAGGATGGCGCCGGCGGACAGTGCCATTATATTCGGCAAAGGCACAAAACAGTATTACCGCAGCATATGCGGCAATTATGTAAATCACTTTCTTCATTTTGACATCGATGATGATTATGACTTGGCCGGAATAACCACAAACAGCCTTCTGATACCGGCAAGCATGGCGGAAACAGAAGACATCCTGTCGGTATTAAGCCGTGAGCATTTTTCCGCATCTCCTAACAAGGAACGCTTCATTGATATATTAATGCGCTTTATTCTCTTAAAAGTCTGCGAAACGAAGGCCGGCCTTTATTCCATGCCAACATCTGCAAACAGCGAGTCCCTTAACATGCTGAGAGCGGAAATGTACAGCAACGCCGGGAAGTTTAAGTCAGTAGCAGATATGGCGGAAAGAATCAATGTCAGCCCATCATATCTGCATCAATTATATAAAGATCAGTTTGGCATAAGCTGTTATGACGACTTGTTGTCAGCCAAAATAAAAACGGCGCAGTATTACCTTGGAAACAGTACACTGTCGGTTAAGGAAATCTCTTCCATATGCGGATATGACAACAGTGTATGCTTCATGCGCCGTTTTAAGGACAGGGTCGGTCTCACGCCAAGTGAATACAGAAAAATGGTTGCGCTAAGGACTTAATCCCTGCCATATTAATTCTTATTGTCAAGAATCTCCCGGATCTTCTCCACCAGCTTTTCCGCCGCCTTTGTATGGGTTTTCTCGGTGGGATGCCAGTCGGCCACATATCCGTCCCTTTCGTTTTGCACATCGAATTTCAATGTATATATATTGGTATCCCCTGTCTCAGCCGTATAATTATCGACAGCGCGTTTAACCGCAGGATATAGCTCGTCTCCCATTATTCCCAGGGAGCATAATATAGCGGCATCGGGATTATAACCGCGTACTTTCTTGATAAACCCGGTATACTCCCGGGCAAATACTTCCTGCCTGTCGGCATTTCCCTTGGTATAGCTGCTGTCATTGGTTCCAAGGTTGATAACTATTAGATCCGGCTGTCTCTTTGTAAAATCCCACTTTATATCCTGGGGCTTTATGTCTGCAAATCCGCCGTATGAAAATCCCAGGGTATCATAATATGGCGGAATTATCTGCTCAGGCACAGGATTATCGTCATTGGTATACCCGGATATTATGCCATATCCGCTTATGGACACCATGCTGTAATCGGCATCGAGGGCTTCGGCCGTTTTATAGGCGTAAGCACGGGTTACATCCTCGGTCTTCGTGGAGAAATGATGGTCTTTGTCCTCGTCATCCACACCGTATCCGCAGGTTATCGAATCGCCAATGAACTCTATGAATAAATCCTTGTCCTTAGTGGGCTCAATTTTACCCTCTTCAACATCAATTGAAGCGATTCCGAAGGTTGACATGGCGCACTCGGACAGCTTGACAATCCTTACAACAGCTTCAACAGGCTCGCTTTCATCAACAACCACATACTCGCTTTTCCACCTGGAAACCATATCGTCAACAACACGCTCTCCATTAACGTAAATGGCAAGACGCGCATGATTATCGAAATTTCTTGTAATGCTTACGGTATCCCCTACAATATTAACCGTGCACTTCCTGCCCGTGAATTTAAACTCGGCACCGGTGCCGGAAAACGCGCACCAAAGGACTCCGTTCTCCGAAAGGTATGTACGCCCCAATTGCTTTACCGTATTGCTGTCAGCCGTATAACTCTTATTCATATCCATAATTAACTCCTCATCTTCATTATTCTCATTATCTTTATCAATGCTTCCGTCAGCATTTTTACCAGCTTTTTCATCAGGCGTTCCGGGTTCATATCCGGTCCCGATCTTACCGGAAGCAGGCCCGGACGCTTCATCCCGAACATTCCGCCCGCAGGCAGCTAAAAACATGCCTAATATAAAAATGGCGCATCCCAAAATTAATCGCTTCATACTTACACTCCTATGGGGGATTGCTTTTCCATTCGTTATTGTATATCTTTAGGATAATAATTTCAATAATAAAAATATTAGGTGACATAATATAGTTGAATTTTTAACAATCATGGTATATTATATCAAAAAGGACATCTCGCTAACAAATGATAACGAAAGGAGACATGCATATGGAGCTTTTGGAGCTGGATTTGGTTTTTGAGAAATTGATAAAGAAACAAGCAAAATATGAATCCAATCTCCTGGGTTTGAATCTTTTAATCTCCAGACTTCAAAGACAGTATTCTGCCAATCAGACTCCTGAAGAACTTGAAAGATGCATTGGCGAAATGAAAGCTTTCTTTGATAAATTTAATGCCATTCTAAAATCTGATATTGAGGCTTTAAGAAGCTTGTAGGAGGTATTGTTATGTTTGTAGATCTAAATCAAGCAATAGATTTAATTAATCAAGGCAAAATACTGCACATAGCAGCTGATGAATCCTTATTGGACAAACTGCCGAAGGGCAAATGGATTGCCGGTACGACCCCCTATTTTATAACAGAACAAGGCGGTATCACCATTAAGGATAAATTATTTGTGAATGAATTATCCTGTGCCGAAGATTATAAAATCATGGTTTACGATAAAAGCGACATTCTGGATTTACCGAAGGACGCATTTTCTAACGGCATGACAATCCTTGTTATCCCCTTTGCCAGTGAAGTTGCGGTTTACTATGCCAAGGAAGCGCCGTATTCCAGCAACCTGTTAATGAACCCGACTATCGGATGGATTTCGGGATATGACCTTTCAACCGACTCATGCGCTAAGGTATATGACGGGTCCACCGGACAATCATACAGCAATAAGGCTGTCGCACTTCATATATGCCTTCCGAAAAACCAAATGGCTTCAATCGGAATAGTTAATATCTTCAGCATTGACGAAAATGACACTATAATAGAATTCCCGGAAGATGCATTGTCGGTTAAAAAATGCCTGGTAAACGGCAAGGAAGTTCTTCTGGCGGACTACATAGCCGAGAACAATATCGATACCCGCCTGCCGTTAGTTGCGAATTACAACAGTGTATTGGTTAATGTTTCGATTAAATCCGTATCAAAGGAAAACCATACGGTCGATTTTTATGCACCGGTATTTTCGGGCAAGGAATACCGCTTCGCGCGCCCCGTCAGCGATTATGTTGAAAGCTTTAACAATAATTTGCATAAGTTTAAGGATGTTAAGCCCGTATTCTCCTGCAACTGCATTCTGAATTACCTGTATGGTGAGCTTGACGGCATGGCAACTCCGCCGTTTGCGGGACCGGTAACCTTCGGAGAGGTTGCATATCAGCTTCTTAACCAGACACTGGTTTATGCCGAGATAATTAACAGTTAAATATAAAATATAACGTTCAATCCAAAAATAAGAAGGGGGGCTGTATAAAACAGCCCCCTTAATAATTCCTTTAATTAATATTTTCCGAACTCCTTATCATCCAGCAGGATCTGGGGTTTATTTTTCGACCCTTCCGTTTGCTTGGGCTTTGAACTGCCCTTCTCCGTCTTTTTCTGCGGTTTGACATCCGTTTCCTTCTTGCCCTGCATCCTATCCCTCTTGTCAATCATTTCTTCAATAGCGCTCAGGATGTCGGGGTTCATTCTGTCAGTATTCAGCAATCCTGTACCCAGATCTTCCCTGAGCCTGAACTTGTTGACCATATCCTTAAGGATTTCGGCCTGGCTGGACAGCTCTTCGCTGGCAGACGCAGTCTCCTCCGCTGTTGCGGAGTTGGTCTGTACAACCTGGGATACCTGCTCTACAGCCTGATTGACTTGTGAAATTGCAGTTGCCTGTTCGTTGGACGCATAAGAAATCTGGCTTACTAGCTCGGCTGCCTTCGTGATGCTCTCCACTATCTCATATAAGCCCTGGGCCGTGTTATTGGCAATCTTCGTGCCTATTCCGACCTTTTCAATCGAGCCCTCAATCATAGCCGTGGTTTCCTTGGCTGCATTTGCGCTTCTCTGGGCCAGGTTCCTGACCTCCTCGGCAACAACGGCGAAGCCCTTGCCATATTGTCCTGCCCGTGCCGCCTCTACCGCTGCGTTAAGAGCCAGGATATTGGTCTGGAATGCTATGTCGTCTATAACCTTGATAATCTTTGATATATTTGTCGATGCCTCGTTGATGTCGTGCATTGCTTGCAGCATTTCCTTCATCTGCTCATTACCCTTGATGGCGCTGTTCTTGGCAGCCAGGCTTAACTCGTCCGCCTGGGTTGCGTTTGCGGCATTCTGCTTAACCTGCGCCGCCATCTGGGCAATGGTTGCCGTAACTTCTTCAATAGAGCTTGCCTGCTCTTCCGAGCCCTGCGACAGGGTCTGGCTTGCGGCTGAAATCTGTCCCGCTCCGACAGCCACTTGTTCCGCCGCAGAATTGATATCTCTCATTGCCCTGTTCAAGGAACCGATTATCCTGTTCAACGAATCGGATATTACCGCAAAGTCTCCTCTGAATTCACTTACATGCTCGATATCCAGGTCATTTTGAGCGATCCTGAGCAGGTTATTGCTTATTTCACTTATAACATTCTTCAATGTTGATACGGTCTCGTTAACGGATTCTGTAAGTACCGCGAAATCTCCCTTGAAAATGCTTCCATGCTTCTCAATTCTCATATGCTTATCTCCGGGAGCAATAAGCACCTGGCCTTGCCGGACAATATCACCCGTCTCTGCCTCTTTTACACTAAGGGCGGTATAATTATTAAGCCTTTGTGCGTACATTCTCGTAAATACCGGCGGCATATGCTGGACAATAACAATTCCGGGCAAATCCTTGGGCAGTGCCCTGAGTATTGCCAGTATAGCTTCCGTTCCGCCTGTTGAGGCACCGATTGCTATTAGCTTATGCCTGAATCCCGGCTTAACATTGTTGACCGCAACTGCCTTTGCCGGCTGTTTCCATTGGGACAGGTTTGCCATGGAGGCAATTTTTATTTTTATTATCAGCTCATTTATATAGTTGTCGACGTTCATGCCGGTTCTCATATCGGGCTTTGCGACAAAGTCAACCGCTCCTGCATTCAGGGCGTCAAAAACTATATTACTTACCGAGCTTATAACGATAACCGGTATCGGATACTGGGGCATAAGCTTCCTCAGAAACTCTATCCCGTTCATCCTTGGCATTTCCACATCAAGAGTCATGACATCGGGCTCATGCTCAATTATCTTGTCACGGGCATCATACGGGTCCACCGCCGTTGCCACCACCTCAATATCCGGGTCGGAAGAAATTCCTCTCGTCAGGAATTCTCTATATAAAGCCGAGTCATCAACTATCAGAACTCTTATTTTTTTCTTTAGCTTCATATATGCTTATTCCTTTCTGTATATTGTAGGCTTCACATACCTGAACTTCGTTTCTTCCCTGTTAAGGGATTCGGAATGTCCTATGAACAGGTATCCACCCGGTTCCATGAAGTCGTAAAACTTGTCTACAAGCTCTTTCTTTTTAGCCGCGTCAAAATATATCATTACATTTCTGCAGAAAATAACGTGAAATTTCTTTTTGAACGGGAACACTTCATTCATCAGGTTAAACGACCTGAATATAACCTCATTCTTAATCCTATCGCTTACAACCACCTTTTCATCATCGACCACGTCAAAATACTTGTTTTTCCAGTGCGGTGGAACCGTGGCGATGTCTTTATTACTGTATTCGCCCTTTTTTGCCGTGTCAAGTACCTTTTGGGAAATATCGGTGGCTAGTATCCTCGTATCCCATAACGGTTTTTCACTGCCGAAGAACTCCTGGAGTACCATAGCTATGGTGTATGCTTCCGCCCCGTTAGAACACCCAGCGCTCCAAATGCGCAGATCCTTGCTTTTTACCGTATTAACAAGATAAGGAAGCACCTTGTCTCTTAAAAAATTAAAATGCTCGGGCTCCCTCATGAAAAAAGTATGATTTGTCGTTATCCTATTAATCAGAGTTATTAACGCATTTCCTGTTTTATCGGAAAACACATAATCCAGGTATTCTGAAAAGCTCCTGAAGTTATTCTGCATCAGGACACTCTGAAGCCTTCCGACTACAAGGGCTTTTTTATGCTCGCCTAATTTAATGCCATAGTTCCTGTACATGTAATCCGTTAGTTTTGCGTATTCCTCATCAGATATCGTAATCATGCAAACCTCACATATTTATCATTTGTATCTACATTAATAATATCACTCATGCCGGCTTTAATCTATGCTTACGCGTCAATAACATCAATGTCGTAAAACGCATTGACAATCATCCATAGCTGTGGATTAAACTGCATGATGTTCCAGACTGAAATCCCGTTCATCCCGAATTCATTAACCAGGTTCAGATACTCAATAATGCTTCTGGCATCCCTGAACCGTACAATATATTCCCTGTCCGTTATGAACTGAAAATATGCGGTCTTTGATATATCATCATAATAAATCACGGCATTCATGCTCTTTGCCAGGTCCACCGCAGAACTGCTTGAGATTGCAAGTCCCCTTGACACCCCCAGGATAAAGGGCAACTCCCACATATATCCGAGAATCGGAATGCCCAGGAACATCTTCTCCGGCGGAAAGTTTTGAGCCATATCCCTTACATAGTCTTTTATTTTGTCAAAAGATATTATTCCTGTGGGGATACCAATATAATTGCCCCATTCATATGTCATCAGAAACAGCCCGTCAATATACTGAACAAGCCTTGAATAATCAATGCCTTCATATATAATTCCGGTCATTATTTCAAACGTGTTCAGGCTGAGGGTGTTAAACACGATGTTAAATCCCGCTTCTTTCACCATATTTGACAGCCTGGTCATGAACCTGACATAATCATTGCGGTTCTGCGGACGGATATATGATACGTTAAAATTAATACCGTAATAACCCTTTGCCCTTAACACGTTTATAATGTTATATATAAGCTGATTCTGGATTTCCTCATTTATCAGAACCCGCTGAAGGAAAATGCTCTCGCTGTCCCGTCCAATATCCTGCGGGCTTATCATCATAATAGGCAGCACCTGGTAGTCCTTGGCCTTGCTTAACACTTCCATATCGTCAATATCATTCAGTTCACCCTCGTCGGTAAAGAAATAGCTGTATAACGTAATGTATGTCAGATATGGCAGTGTCTTAATCAGGACGTCTTCACTAATATACGGATAGGCATAGCCGTATGTAAGAATATTGCCCGTCTTTTCATTCTCGAAGCTTATAACAATCTCCTCTCCCGGATAGATGTAATCACTGCCGGAAAGGTATGGATTGTTTCTGAACAGCTGCCTTACGGTAATGCCATATGCCCTGGCTATGGAAGACAATGTGTCTCCTTCCCGAACTACATGGGTTTCTCTCGGAACCAAAATAACAAGGGCTCTTCCTTCCGCCAGGCTATCCGGGTCCTGGATATCATTGTCAAGGACCAGTCTTTCTGCCGACACGCCGTATCGCGCGGCTATATCATATGCCGTCTCCCCCTGCTGCACAACATGAATAACCATAAAAACACCATTATATCAGTTTAGTAATATTATATGATATGTGCCGGAAAACTTATGTTTCCCTCTGGTATGTCATCCGGGCTTTTTTGCCCTGACAAGGAGAAAATCGGGCTTATGTATGTATTTTTTGTATGAGGGATTTTGCTCCATGAAATCCTTGTCAGGAACAGGCTCAAGCATCTTTTCAATAATGAATCCTGCACCTGATAATGAGTTTACTGTACCGGAAAATGTACGGTGATACTTTATGACTCCGTCAACAATCCATGATACCGTTCTTCTGCCCTTAATGGAATATGTGGTCAGGTTTTTCTACCACATAATTAGCCGCCAGTGGATTAGCCCTAAGCTTCTTATAGCCGTCAAAAAACTCCTGGTTGTCATATATATTATGTTCCCCCATTGCTCTTCTCCTTTCATATTAACTGCCTTATCATAACTCTAAACATACATTATAATCCATTGAATCGAAACCCGTTATTTTGTATAATTTATGTGAGAAAATACTTATGGGAGGTATTAATATGTCAGCTTGCAGCAATACGACACCATGCCCCTGTACATACACTTCCTGTTCACGCCATGGAAGATGCTGTTCGTGCGTTGCATATCACCGCAGAAGCGGGGAAGTTCCTGGATGCTTCTTTTCCAGGGAGGAAGAAAAAACATACGACCGTTCCATAGAAAACCTGTACAGGGATTATACCAGATCATAATAAAAAACCCTTACAGGGTTTTTTATGTACCTTACGTGCTTTTTTGCCTCAATAAGGCTTATTGATATGCCTTTATTTGTTCGAGCATATAATTCGTATATTCCAGTGCAAGAAGCTCATCAAGCGATATGCTCTTGCCGTTTTGATACTCCTCCAAGGCGGCGGATATAATTGCCAGGTATTTTTCAGGAACATTTATAAGGCCCCACTCTCCGCCCTCCTTCTTGGACAGGATAAGATTGTCCTTTACATAGGCCAGTACCCTGCACAAGTTAAGGATTATGTAGGTTGGATTATCAATAATATCGGTCCTTGCTTCTTTAATATCATTCCAAATGCTGTCCGTATAATACTCTTTACTTACCGGCGAAAAAACATCTTTAATATCCTTCCCGTAAAGCTTCTTCCCCCTGTGAAGAATAACGGCAAAGTGCGCCGCCAGATCCTTGTCCTTTCCCTTCATCTTCTTAACATAATCATCCGGGTCTTGCCGGTACCAATCCAGATGCGCAGCAGAAAAATGCAGCTCAAACGGAGTCGGATATATAAACGGGCTGCATACAGCCTCTTTCACAATGCTAAGCTCAATTCCCTTTGCCGGAGCCATTTCATTAAGCTCCACCGTCATGTCCATATACTTCCTTTTCGTTTCATCGGTAAGATCATTTTTCACAACAATAATAAGGTCTATATCACTCTTATTCTCATTAAAGCATCCCATGGCGGCGGAACCGTGCAGGTATATGCCTGTAAGGTTGTCTCCTAGAATGCTTTTATTCTCCTTTATAAATAAATCCAATAATAATGGGACGCTCGCTTGAAATCTATTTTTCATATTCCATGCCATACTACATACCTTGCCATTTTTCATCAATTCAAGTCATTTAAATATCTTGCTAAACTATAAGGAATAATTTGATTCATTTCTGTGTCAATATATGCCTTTTCTTTATGCATATACTCAACAATTTCTTTAGATTTTTGGTCTTTGAATTTCAATGCAACTGTTTCAAGCACACTAAGCTCTTCTGATGAAAAATCTGAGATTAAAATATCTCTTTTAGGGTAAATCCTATAACAAATATCATTGTTATAGAACTCCTCTTCAACTTTAACTGTGGGCAAATGAATTAACTCATCATATCCTATTGGCAAAGCACCTAATGGCATATGCTGATATACCAGTCCCGTCATAGAATATCCATGCCATATAAAGATATGTAATCGCCCCTTTTTCAAAAAGCATATAAAACAGCATTCCGAACCTGCTTCAGCTGTTCATCTGTAATACTGTGCCTGCGCCTCAAACATTTTTGCATATATTCCATCAGGAATATTTACAAGCTCGTCGTGGCTGCCGTATTCGGCTATCCTTCCGTCTGCGAATACCGCAATCCTGTCGCAGAATCTGCAGCTTGAAAGCCTGTGCGATATGTACAATGCTGTCTTGTTTCCAACCAGTGTATGAAAATGCCTGTAAATCTCATATTCGGCAATGGGGTCCAGTGCTGCCGTTGGTTCGTCAAGTATTATGACAGGAGCATCCTTGTTTAATGCCCGGGCAATGGCTATCTTTTGCTGTTCGCCGCCTGAAGGCTCGATGCCATCCTCTTCGAATATCTTGAAAAGCGTTGTGTCGATACCCTTGCCGAGCTTTCCCACCATATCCTCCAGCCCTACAAGCCGGATTATTTCGTCCACCTTTTCCTTCTCCTCATCGGTTCTTTGCCGCGGGTCCTTATGAAGTATGTTTTCTCCGATTGTGAACCGAAGCAGCTGGAAATCCTGGAATACCGGCGCAAACTGCTTCATATATTCCTGGTAATCATATTCCCTGATATCCTTGCCGTCCATCAGGATCTGGCCGGAGGTGGGGTCGTAAAGGCGGCATAAAAGCTTTATAAATGTAGTCTTTCCCGCTCCGTTTAATCCTACTATTGAAAGCTTTTCACCCGGTTCGATGGTAATGTTGATATCTTCAAGCACTTTCCTGTCGGTGCCCGGATAAGCAAAGCTTACGTTGCGGAACTCTATCATGTGCAGGCCTGCCTGAACTTTATCGGTATTCTTTTCAATTGCTTCCGGGTATTCCATAAACAATACATATTCATAAGCGTAATTGCACCGCCGTATAATATCCTGCACATTCCATACGAGGCCGTTCATGGTTGAATCAAGGGCATTGGCCGATTCGATCATTTGGGTGAATATTCCTATGGAAAAAACTTTTCGTACAGCCAGAATTCCCAGGTACAGGTATGTCATAATGGTTGTTACGGCTCTTGCTATTGAGCCGGCAACCCTGTATCTATATACACTGTCCGCCTGCCATTTCCATGTCGCATTGTTATCCTCGCTGTAGCTTACCCATTTGTCAACAAGCATATCCCTGGCATCGTACAAGCGCACGTCCTTACCGTAACGAAAATCAACAATGTTCCACCCAAAATAACCAAACAGGCGGTTTATCTTGGCCAGTCGCTTATATGCGGCAAAATCCACTGCGTTGCATTTTGAGGTAATAAACCCGTTGAATGCTACATAACCGGATATAATAAGAATCAGCCAGGGTGCATTCACGGCAATCAACGTGATAAAACCTGTAATCTTAAAAACATTCCCCACAAACATAAATGCCTGCTCCGCAATACCGTATGCCCCGCCGGAATACCACGTCATGCCTGTCTTTGCCTTTTCCAGCTGATCCAAGGCCTTTTTATCCTCTGTAAGCTGGAAATCCAGGGCCATTGAATGCCTGGCAATCTGCATGGAAAAATAATTATCCAGGCGTTCCTGGTATTTTCTCAGTTTATATAAAACCATTTCCAGCAATGCGGACAGTATGAACTCTCCGGCTACAAGTATTGCGGCATACATAACCAGCTTGCGGATATTCCTGTCGGTGACAAGCTCATCCACAAGCAGGGGTGAAACATAAAGGCCCAAAAATGGCTGTAATATCTCGATTAATGTCTTTAGCACCTGCAGGATGAAAAACAACGGATACTTTTTGGCCGCTGTCGGAAATAGCGTTTTTATGACAGGAAGTATTTTTTTATAAGACTTTATATCTTTTTTCATTGCGCTTCACCTTCCTGTCTCTGATAGTATTGGGCCTGTATCTCAAACATATGGGCATATTCGCCGCGCATTTTCATTAATTCATCGTGGCTTCCGTATTCTATCATTTCACCGTCCTTAAACATGGCTATCTTATCGCAGAACCTGGTGGAAGCAAGCCGGTGTGATATGTACACCGCCGATTTATTGCCAATCATGCTGTCAAAACTTTCATAAAGCCTCTGCTCGGCAATGGCATCCAGTGCGGACGTAGGCTCATCCAGAACCACAATCCGAGCCCCCTTATACAAAGCCCGGGCCAATGCCAGCTTCTGTTTTTCACCGCCCGAGAAATCAACACCGTCCTCGTCAACCACCTTAAGCACCTCGGTCATTACTCCGTTTGGCAGGGAGTCTATACGCTCCTTTAGCCCCGCTTCCACCGCGCAGGAATAAGCCCTGTCTGCATCTGTTTTTTCTTTTGCTTTCATGGATATATTCTGTGCAATCGGAAACGCAAGCACCTCTACATCCTGGAATACCGGCGCAAAAAGCTTATAATACTTTTCCCTGTCAAATCTTCGGATGTCTATTCCGTTTAATGTGATGTACCCTTCGGTTGGGTCGTACAGGCGCAGAAGCAGCTTGATCATGGTTGTCTTCCCCGCGCCGTTCAAACCCACCACGGCCAGTTTTTCTCCGGGCCGTATCGTCAGGTTCAGGTTTTTCAGCGCATCCTTCTCGGCTTCAAGGTAGCGGTAGCTTACATTATGAAACTCAATGGTATACTCCGATGTTTCGGGCAGTTCGACCGTTTCCTCCTTATCCTCCAGGTCGAGCTCCATAAATGAACGGAAATCATCAACCTCCAGCGAAGCCCTCTGAAAGTCCCCAAACTTGTGGAGGAATTCTATCATGCTTCGTGAAAACGCCATGGCCAATGCCAGGTACAATGTAAAGCTGCCGATTGACATTCCTTTTTTAAATATGGCAAAAAACAGGGCCGCATAAATAAAGCCCCTGCTGGTCATAAATACCAGGTGCAGGATAATCCCATGCCTGAACCACAAGCCATAATGGCAATCCAGTTTCTCCCATCTTTTTTCATATATCTGCTGCTGTTTGCCCATGAGATAATCACTCAAATGGTACAAACGGATTTCCTTGGCATAGTCAAAGTCCTGCGTTACCCGTTCCATGTAATAGACCTGTCTCCAGGTTGTCGCAAGCTTGTCCCAAACCTCCTCCTTGTCTGTACGAATGCATTTCTTATGGTAAATATACTGGACCACCGCCAATCCGACAAGGATAAAAATCAATCTCCAATCCAGGACTGTAACCGATACGGCGGTAACAGCCAGGGTGACCAGGTTTATTCCCAGGGAATACATGATATGCATCATGCCCTCCACCCCGTTGTTGTTTGAATTGGTAGCGGATGTCGCCCTCTGGTGCACATCGAGAACATCGGGCCTTTCCAGCATCTGATAATTAATCCTGAGAGCCCTGTCCACACGTTCCGTGATAAGCTGCATGCGGACATAAATATAACGGTACCAGGTTTTATTCCGCGAATATGTACTTCCAAACTGGATAAGCCCCGCGGCAGCGCCGCCTGCCAGAACTATAAAAAGAATTTGCCTTATGCTCTCCTCTATTTCCTTGTCCGTCTGGATCACATCAATAACGTACTTCCCGATAATACCCCAATAATATGTAAGGATTGATTCACATACAAGTCCGACTAACGCAATCACCAATACGGACGGGCAGTATCGCATGCATTTCTTTAGAATATAAACCGCATTATTCCACAGCCCAAACTCGCGGTGAAGCGGGTTATCCTTTCTGTCCTTATACTCCGCCAATGCAAAAAGCCCCCTATCCGGCAAAAATATACATAAGCTAAATTAATTGTACAATTCTTTGTTTTAATGTCAATATAATAAAAACAGGTGAGAAAAACCTTCTCACCTGTTTGCACTTATCTTTATTTTACTAAAACGGTCATTACTCCGTCCTCAATGCGACAACCGGGTCTTTCTTTGCGGCACTGCGGGACGGGATTATTCCGGCAATCAGTGTCAGCAATATGCTAATCATAATAAGCACAGCAGCTGTCTGCAACGGCAGAACCGCTCTCAGGCTTCGAAGCCCTGTCAGGTGGTTTAATATCAGGTTAATCGGTATGCACAGCAGATAAGTGATTACAACACCGATCATACCCGACGAAAATCCGATAATTACGGTTTCTGCGCTGAACATGCTGGACACATTTCTCTTTGATGCACCGATGGCACGCAGTATGCCAATCTCCTTCGTGCGCTCCTGTACCGAAATCAGCGTTATGACACCAATCATAATTGATGAAACAACCAGAGATACCGCTACAAATGCTATCAATACATAGGTAATGGCGTTAATAATCGTCGTAATCGATGACATCATCAGCCCAACATAATCGGTATAGGTTATTTCCTTCAGGTCGTCAACGCTCTTGTTGTACTCCGCGATAGCGTCTTTAATAACGTCCTTGTCTGCAAATGTGGAGGCATACAGGTTGATGGCCGAAGGGCTGTTCATGTCCACACAGCCAAGCTTAATCAAGTTGTCTTCATAGGTAGAATCCGAAAACTCAAGGACCTCGTCATAATACTTTGCGCACATTTCGTCCGTATACCGGGTTACGTCCATGTCCAGCGCCGCAGCCATCTGCTCGTTTGACATGCCGCGCAGCTGCTCACCGACCTGCGCGGCGTACTGGGCATTATACTGCTCAACCAATGCCTGCGAGAACATTCCGTATAACTCTTCATCGCTCATGGAAGCAAGGTACCCTGCTATGGATGCCTCATCCATCCCGGTCTGCTCCACTATTTTCGGAATCATGGCGGCTTCCATGTCCGCCCTTGTCATGCTTGCCATGGTGCCGGACACAAACTGCTCCACCGCTTCGTCGGATGGTATGCTCATTATTTTCATATAAGCAGCCGCTTTGCCGGCAACATCAAGCGCCGCGATATATTCCCTGAACTCTTCCACCTTTTCCTCAACAGTTACCTTATCATCCTTGTCCTTGAAGGGCAGCCCGGTAAATATATCCAGGTTCGGGTTTTCCTGCTGTGCCTTTACAGCATCAGACTGGTAAGCCTTCTCTATAATATATTCAGTGAGCTTGCTTGTATATCCGATAAATCCCCTGTTGGAAGCGGCAATCGCATTCTCGCTTGGCTTTGCAATACCAACCACGTGAAGCTTCAGCGCATTGTCATACAGGTATTTCAAGCCGGTATCAGTGTTTCGAAGATCCGTATAGGTGCCTGTTTTTTCATCATAGGTATAGCAGTCTGAGCTTAAAATCGTGCGGAAATCCCTGCTGCATATTTCTTCATAGGTCCATTTTTGCACCTCGTAATCAATGGTCTTTTTATCAACCACCGCATCCATAAGCTTCTTGATTTCTTCTTCCGACTTAAGGCCCAGCGCATATAGGGTCATATCGTCAATTTCGTTATTTTCATCAACAAAAAGTATTATCTCATCATAGCTGACCGGCCATCTTCCGTAGATTACGTCGTATTGCTTCTCAATTACTTCATTAACCGGTTTTCCGCTGTCGCCGGGAATCAGTTCCTTCCACAGGGACATGGCCATCATCCCCGAAGTGTTTCCCATGACTGACCGTTCACGCAAGGCAAGCATGGAGGACATGTCTACACCGAAATATCTCTTCATAAGCTCCAGTGTCATTGCTTCCGTATCGGAACGGATTATTGTGCCGTCAACATTTTTTGTGTAAATCAGGAGGTCCAAATCATAGCTGTACTGTACCCCTGCCAGCGCCGTGCTCAACTCGCTGTTTATATCCGATTTTTCCTTTTCTATATACTCTTTGAATGCCTTTAAGTCGTTTTCACGGGTCTCAAGAGAATTCATCGAGTTCATCATTTCATACAGCATTGCCTTCTGGTAAATGGCATCATCCTCATGTTCGGAAACCGAATGAGCCTTTCCCATAAACGTTGAAAGCATGGAGGACACATCCACATCCTGAGCCTCAATGGTCAATGGATAGGATGCGAGGGTTTCTTCCTGTACATAATCTATACATGCTGTTGTACCGTGGGATACCGCATAAATCAGCGCAATACCGATGATGCCAATGGAACCCGCGAAGCTGGTTAACAGCGTCCTTCCCTTTTTTGTTATCAGGTTTCTCAATGACAATCCGAAGGATGTTACAAGAGACATCGAGGGTTTCTTCTTTTTACGGTTAATGCTCGCCCTCTCCTGTGCCTTGACGGTTTCCTTCATTATTTCGTCTTCACTAAGCGGCATGGTATCGCTTATTATCCTGCCGTCGAGCATTTTTACGATCCGCGTTGAGTATCTCTCGGCAAGGTCAGGGTTATGCGTTACCATGACCACAAGGCGGTCCCTGGCGATCTCCTTCAGTATATCCATAACCTGAATACTGGTTTCCGTATCAAGCGCGCCCGTAGGCTCGTCAGCCAGGATAATATCGGGATTATTAACAATGGCACGGGCTATGGCAACCCTCTGCATCTGACCGCCTGAAAGCTGTGCCGGCTTTTTCCTGATCTGGTCGGCAAGCCCTACCATTTCCAGTGCTTCCTTTGCGCGCCTGCGCCGTTCCTTCTTGGATACCCCTGACAGCGTAAGTGATAACTCGACATTGGATAACACCGTCTGATGCGGTATCAGGTTATAGGTTTGAAATACGAAGCCAACCGAATGGTTGCGGTAGGTATCCCAATCCCTGTCCTTATATTCTCTTGTTGACCTTCCGTTAATAACCATGTCTCCGGAAGTGTAATGGTCCAAACCTCCTATAATGTTCAGCAAAGTTGTTTTGCCGCAGCCTGAAGGGCCCAGGATACATACAAATTCGCTGTCACGGAATTTGAGGTCTATTCCTTTTAAAGCCTCAACATCTTCCCCGCCGGTATGGTATATTTTCGTTATATTTTTTAGTTCAAGCATATATGATTCCTCCTTAATTTCCTGCTTTCCGTTCTATCCCAGCCCTATTAATCCAGTTCAATTGCCCCTGTATATAGCTGATAGTATCTTCCGCCCAAGGCGAGAAGCTCGTCATGGGTGCCCTGTTCTATTATTTCACCATGCTCCAATACCATGATCCTGTCGGCATTGCGCACGGTGGACAGTCTGTGTGCAATTACAAATGTGGTTCGGTTTTTCATCAGCCGGTCCATCCCCTTTTCAATGTATTTCTCAGTCCTTGTATCGACCGAGCTGGTGGCTTCGTCCAGTATCAGAATGGGCGCTTTTGATATCGCGGCCCTCGCAATATTAAGAAGCTGCCGTTCACCCTGGCTCAGATTAGCCCCGTCACCGTCCAGAACGGTGTCATAACCCTGGGGCAGCCTTTCGATGAACGAATGGGCACAGGCAATCTTCGCCGCCGCAATAACCTCTTCATCTGTCGCATCAAGGCGTCCGTACCGGATGTTTTCCTTAACCGTTCCGGAGAACAAATGGGTATCCTGTAGTACCATGGCGATATTGCTTCTTAATGAATCCTTTTTAATATCCTTTATGTTGATACCGTCAATCAGGATTTCACCCTCTTCTATTTCGTAGAACCTGTTAATCAGGTTTGTTATGGTTGTCTTTCCTGCGCCTGTTGATCCTACGAAGGCTATCTTCTGGCCGGGTTTCGCCGTTACGCTGATGTTCTTTAGAACCGTCTTGCCCGGAACATAGGCAAAAGTCACGTTATTAAGCACAACTTCACCCTTAATCGGCTGTGTGCCTTCCGCACAGTTTTCTTCCGAACAGATTTCAACCGCGTTCGGTGCATCCTGTGCCTCAGGGGGCTCATCCATAACTTCAAATACCCTTTCAGCACCGGCCAAAGCCGCGTAAATCGTGTTCATCTGGAGCGAAAGCTCGCTGATTGGCCTTGCAAACTGTCTTGAATAGTTCGTAAATATGGTAAGGCCGCCTATATCGAAATTCGCGGTCAGGCACAATATACCGCCTATTGTCGCAGTCAGCGCGTAGCTTACCTGGCTTAGATTGCCCATGACAGGTCCCATGATTCCGCCGAAGAACTGGGCCTTCATCTGCTCCTTGCGCAGTTCGTCGCTTAAGAATTCGAACTCATCCATTGCCGTTTCTTCATGGCAGAATACCTTTATTACCTTCTGACCTGTAACCGTTTCCTCAATGTATCCGTTAACCGCGCCAAGAACCTTCTGCTGGCTTGCAAAATATCTCCTGCTCAGCTTTCCGATCATGCCTCCGACATAAAACAATAAAGGCACCGTTGTGATAGTAACTATCGCAAGCACCCAGTTGGTAATAAACATAAGCGTAATGGTACCTATAACGGTAATTATGCCTGAGAAAATCTGTGTCATTGTGTGATTCAGCATTTCACCGACTGCGTCAAGGTCATTGGTAAAGCGGCTCATGATATCCCCATGGGTATGGGTGTCATGATATTTAAGCGGAAGCTTTTGAATCCTGCGGAACAGATCTTCCCTTATCTTAACCAGCGCGTTTTGCGAGACACCTATCATTATTCTCTGCTGCAGGTATGTGCATAAAACACCAACCAGGTATATGCATGCCATGATAATCAAACCTGCAGCCAGGTATCTAGCCTTCTCCAGCGCCGTCCGGTCCTCATACACCAGGTTGTTTATCAAAGGCCTCAGAATGTAGCTTCCTGCCAGGTTTGCCAGTGTTCCGCCCAGGACACATGCGAAAACAAACATTACCTTAATCTTGCCTTTCCCTATATAGGAAAGAAGCCTGTTGATTGTCGCCGATACATTCTTGGGTTTGCCAAAAGCCATCATGCCGCGGGGTCCCGGGCCGCCGCCCCTCGGCCTTCCCGGCCCTCCCGGACCATTCATAACATTTATATTCCCATATCTTCGCAGCAATATTTCTTTTCTTTCTTCACTTATCCTGCCCATTATGCCGTCACCTTCCTGTCCGTCTGCGAGTAGTAAATCTCCGCATAAGCCTCACAGCTGTTCAACAATTCATTATGGGTTCCAATTCCGACAATTTTTCCGTCATCAAGCACAACTATCTTGTCTGCCTCGATTACCGAAGATATTCTCTGCGCAATGATGATTTTCGTCGTATCCTTCAGTACATTATTAAAGCTTTCCCGAATCCTTGCCTCGGTGGCCGTGTCTACCGCGCTGGTACTGTCATCAAGAATCAGGATCTTCGGTTTCTTAAGCAGAGCTCTTGCAATGCAAAGTCTTTGCTTCTGCCCGCCGGATACATTTACACCGCCCTGTCCAAGCTCCGTATTGTATCCATCGGGAAATGAGGTGATAAATCCGTGAGCCTGCGCGCTTTCAGCCCATTTATATACCTCTTCGTCATCGGCTTCCTCGTCTCCCCATTTGAGATTTTCCATAATCGTACCTGAAAACAGGACGTTTTTCTGTAGCACGATTCCGACACCGTTTCTAAGGTTTTTAAGCGAATAGTCCTTCACATTCACATCGTCCACGAGAACTTCACCCTGGTCAACATCATAGAGCCTTGGTATAAGCTGCACAAGACTTGATTTGCCGCTTCCGGTCGATCCGATTATGCCTACCGTTTCACCCGGATTTATAACAAGGTTGATATTTTCCAGTACCCATTTTTCATTATTCTTATAATATTTGAAGCAAACGTCCTTAAACTCGATTTTTCCCTGGTTGACCGTAATATCCTTATGTTGAGCCATGTCATCTGTAAGATCAATATCCGTATTAATAACCTCATTGATACGCTTTGCGGATGCAAGGGACCTGGAACCGTTCAGGATAATAAATGAAACCATTATAAGCGACATCAATATCTGGACCACATAGTTGACAAACGCCGTCAGCTCACCGGATGTCATTCCGCCCGTGATTACCTGGTTCCCGCCAAACCATACAACCGCAAGAGTTGTTATATTCATGGCAATGGTCATGACAGGCATGGCAAATATGACGACCTTCATGGCCCTTAATGCATTTTCCTTCAGATCCAGGTTGGCTTTCCTGAACTTCTCTTCCTCAAACCGCTCCCTGACAAATGATTTCACAACCCTTATGTTTGTCAGGTTTTCCTGCGTGGTGGTATTCAGTGCGTCCAGCTTCTTTTGCATCACAGAAAACCTTGGAAATGCGATTCTCATAATTGAGAAGATTGCTAAGGCCAGCAAAGGTATCACGACCAGGATAACAGATGCAAGCCTCCGGTTCATGGTAAATGCCATAATAAGCGCGCCTATGAGCATTCCAGGCGCCCTTAAGGCCATCCTCATCAGCATTTGAATCATGTTCTGTATCTGCGTTATATCATTTGTTAACCTCGTAATAAGGGAACCGGTATGGTATTGGTCTATGTTATAAAAGGAAAAATCCTGTATTTTCTTATAAAGGTCCTTTCTTAAGTCGTTGGCGAATCCGCTTGATGCCTTGATTGCAAAATAAGCTCCTCCCACACCGCCGGCCATCATAATCAGAGCAGTGATAACCATGGTAATGCCCATTGCGATTATAAAGGGAATGCCTTTTTCATCAACGACGCCCTTATCGATAATGTTGCTTAACAGCCGGGGCATGACAACTTCACCGATAACCTCCACAATCATCAAAATTGGCCCTATTATAAATGCAGATAAATATGGTTTGATATATTTCCAATACCGTCTCATAAATTATGCCCTTTCTTTTTCCAGTTTGATTTCGTTTTCCATGTTGGTCAGGTTGGAATCAAGCCTTTTCAGCAAACAATACAGGGCATGCCTGTCTTCCTCCGAAAACCCCTTGAAAAGCTTTCTTTCAATCATTTCAAATATCTGCTTGCTTTGCTCCACAACCTTGTTACCCTTTTCGGTTATTGTTATTTTATTGAGCCTGTTGTCTTCCTCATCCACTTCCTTGCTGATATACCCGCCGCTTTCCAGCTTCTTAAGGGCCACCGCCACCGTTGCCGCAGAAATGTCCATCTGCCTTGCTATATCGTTCTGCGAAGCATTCGGATTGCGTGATATTTCCATCAGCAGGCGATGCTGTCCCTGGTAGACACCGGTCTCATCCAGATAATTCAGCATTATCCTTCTATGCTTTACCGCAATATTAATCATTTGATACGCAATATCCTTATATGTTATCTCTTTAATGCAATCGTCAGCCATTATACCAGTTTCACCTCCCGGGGTAAAATAAATATCGTTAGCTTGCTAATGATTAGCTAGCTAACGTTTTATTTATAGCATGATATATTATTAATGTCAACAGAGAAATTATTATTTATATATTTAGCGGAAATGAAATATTTATAAACTCTCATCCATTCACCCGTTTTGCAATAAATACAGGCTTTTTCATCCGCAGCATCCTAACAATCTTGTCTGCCGACTCGTAATCATATTTTCGTACTTCTTCTATATATGATTCCAGGTTTACATAATTGTCTATATGTCTTCCAAAGAGAATTGATTCCATTTGATTTCTGATATGATGGGCATTTTCCAGGCTTTTCTCATCCCGGACCGTATTTATGAGCCACAGGGTATCCACGAGACTATCCAGAACCTCATCTTTAGTAAAGGGCTTGCTGCATATGCTCACTTCCGTACCATGCGTTTCCTCATGCCACTCCCGGTTGTCCAGAGCCGCCTTTACAATCTCTTTTGAATGCCCGATATGGCACCTGCTTCCCTCGCATGTCCTGCAGTAGTCAAGCCCGAGACAGATATGGTTAAGGTCATCCTGCATATGCATATAGTAGTCGTGCAGCAGCTTCGATTTCTTGATGCACCCGGATTGAATGCCTGCCCGCTTTCTTATAAGGAGAGACCGCACCATGAAGAATACGATCAAAGCCAATAATCCAAGGAACGGAACCACATAATACACCTTTAGGTATACTGCAGGCACCGTCTGATACAGCTTCTGAATACCGAAGAACATGAATATGGAAGCAGCCAGCAGCTTTATACCCAATTCAGGTATCTTGTCACCAAGCTTCTTGCCTACAAATATGCCCAGAGCTCCTGTGGCTATCATGCCTGATACGGTTCCCGCAGGAACCATTACAGGGTATTTTGCGTCCGCTGCCAGTGTGATTGCGGTTAATTGTGTCTTATCCCCCAGTTCCCCGAGAAAGAACGCGATGGCTACGGTTATTGTCGGTCCCAGGTTTGTTTTCGACTCTTCCTCTTCTTCCTCATCATCAGACTTTAAGGTCCACAGGGCAAATCCAACGAATGCGGCTCCTGCAATCATCTGTATGGTATTAACCGGCACCACCTGGGACAGGAGATTTCCCAGAATAACGGCTAGCCCGTGATTAAGAAATGCTCCAAGCCCTATACCCAGCAGCACTTTTTTACCGGAAACCGTGTGGCAAACGCCAGGGCCAATATCTGGGTCTTGTCCCCCATTTCCGCAACAAAGATGAACAGAAATGCCTTAACCATCTCAAGTATCATGTCAATTCTCCTTTTTTCCGTTTGTTTACAGTATTCCCATATTAGCAAATCTCATATAAAAAAGACCTTTAGATTACCAGATATACCGATAATCTAAAAGTCTCGCTCACTTTAACATACATTAAAGCCGATAAGACCAGGATTTCTCCAGCATGTTGATCTTATCTTGGTTTCCCAAAGCTACTCCCTTTTAGAGATGAACCTATATTATCAAAATGATTAAATTTTGTCAATCCTTATATAAACATGGGGTCAACTGCAGACTTATAAAATGGCATATCCCGCCTTGTTCTAATTTAAAACCTTATTGTCCTCGGTTCTTCGGTAAATGAATAGAAGGTGGCAGTTGCGTCTTTAAAGTACAGGACCTCAGTATTGTCATCAGAGCCACTTTTCACCGTCATATGCACATAATTCGGCTTTCGGGTTTACCTGCAGCTGCTTGGATACATCCTTAACCTTTCCGGTCTGGATATAAAGCCTGTCTTCAAAAATGCATACCCATATACTTATTCATTAATAATATCCTCAAGATACTCAACTATATCCTTTGCCTTTGGCGGACAGCCCTTGACGCATCTTTCAAACCCAGATGTGCATGAACCGATGCCTATCCCGTCATATCGCCCGTTCTTATAATTCTGCCCGATATAAAGCTTGTCCTTAAGCTTGCCAAGCAGCCTCTTTTCATCCAGCCTTTCCAGCGCATAAATAAGGCTTCCGTAACAGGCTGAGCAGGCACTGTCTTCCGTTACATATCCGGATAATTGCTTAACTCTCCTTGTCGGTGCTATTCTTCTGACTCCGGCATCCTTATTCAGTTCAGCAATATCGGCACTGTCCAGGTCAGCTGACCCTACGCCAATTTTTTCAGCAATTGATATATACGGAACCTCCTCAATGGAAAAGCCAAGCAGCTGCGCGGCATAAGCGTCTACAAGCACAGGGTCTTTTCCTGCGATTATCCTGTTCATTTGAACCGGATTGCCGCCTTCCTCAAAGTTTAAGTCCCCATTCATGCCGTCAACAATTATAAGGTCCTGCTTTATGAGCCTGTTTAAATATGCTATCGGTTTATGCAGCCCAAGAACATGGAATTGCCTCTTCTCGGAATTTGGTATGCAGCCCTTCATGTTCTTTAAGGCACAGGTTATATTGGTCTGGCAGTGGCCTTTCAAGACGGGGATGTTTATCAGGTAGTCCACCTTCATAACATAATCGCAGATGTTTATTCTTAAGCCGTTGACAGGATATTCACTGTACTTGTCCTTCTGCAGGTCAATAAGAGGAACATCGTATTTTCTCGATATTTCCTCATAACCGCATACCTTGAAGGCCTCCGCCGTCCTTCCGCCTATCCATGAGCCCTCCATGATGACAATGTTGTTACGCCCTTTGGACTTCAAATATTCTATGAGCCCCTCCACAATCTCAGGCGTGGTTGTCGCTCCCGAGCTTGAAGGCTTTGCTAAGACAAGGTTGGGCTTGATTCCGACAAGCGCGTTCCTATCTATTTCTTTCTCCGGTCTTATGGCTTCAAGCAGTGAAAGCACCATTTGCTTGGGATTGTCCCCGTAAATAATCTTAATCCAATTCTTATTGATCATACCTGCCGCTCCTTATATCTGATTTATAAACATCATTAAGCTTGATAAATACTTATTGGTATTGTATCCGCGCCATGGTACGGGCATTTCATAATCGCCTGGCATGCTGCCCTTATTTAATATTTCGATGGTTATTTTTATAGGATTTATATAGGAAATAAAATAAATATGGAAGCAATGGCTTGTGATATGGTAAAATATTCTTAATTTATTATCATATTAATTAGCTTCGATGACTATAAAGTGTTAACGATATTATCAATCAGGAAAATATAAAGCAAGTACAAAGTAAACATACAAAGAAAGCGAGGAATCCATATGTCAAGACCATCAATCAGATTTGCTTCAGTCACCCTTGATTGCCCTGACCAGGAAGCGCTGGCCGATTTCTATGCAGCCCTTCTTGGATGGGAAAAGCGCCGTTTTGATGAAGAATGGCTTGCAGTTCTTTCACCCGACGAGAAAATATGCCTTCTGTTTCAGCAAATAAGCGATTATGTTCCACCGGTATGGCCGAACGAGCCCGGCAAGCAGCAGCAAATGACACACCTGGACTTCGCCGCTTCTTCAAGAGACAGGGAATCCGTGATAAAGCACGCCCTGGATTGCGGCGCAAGGCTCTCACCGGTTCAGTATTCCGACTTCTATACCGTATTCTTTGATCCGGTAGGCCATCCCTTCTGCATCAGCTTTTTTGACTGATTGTATTATTGGCTACCTCAAAATCTTCTCCATCGTTTTTCCTTTTGCCAACTCGTCAATAAGCTTGTCAAGCCACCGGATCCTCTGCATCAGCGGATCCTCAATCTGCTCAACCCGAACTCCGCAGATTACACCCGTAATTTTCTGTGCATTTGGGTTAATCTGCGGCGCTTCTGCAAAGAATGTATCGAAATCCACTTCCCTGTCAAGCTGCTCCTGCAGGGTCTTTCTGTCATAACCGGTCAGCCAGCAGATAATTTCATCAACTTCTTCCTTTGTCCTGCCTTTCTTCTCCGCTTTTTGAACATACATGGGATAAACCTTCGAAAAGGCCATTTTAAATATTCTCTCATTCATGGTTTTCTCTCCTTACTATAAATATCAGGCTAATTTCACGATTTACACTGATACTTCCACTTAAACAGCCTTGTTGTTCCGTTTGTCAAAATATTCATTGTCCATGCAATCATAGCCGTGTATTTCCATTATTGCCGTCTGAAGCTTTATATGATAAACAGCTGTTATCTCAATTATACATGTTCTTTTATTCAATGTCCAAATATAAGTATTTTGTAATAATACTGCTGACATCCCTTTTGGTCCATTGAAAAAAAAATTGGTTTTTACTATAATAATTAATATACCAAAGCACATTTGAAGGCCCATTTATACTAAGCCGGTAATAAACATATGATAATTAATTATACCGTATTCTAGTGAGGGTGATGTGTGCATATGAATCTCCTTGTAACCCTGGACTCGAATTATATCAGGCCGCTTAAGGTAATGCTGTATTCCCTGTTCATAAATAACCCGTCCGGGCATTTCGATGTTTATATTATGCATTCCAGCATCAGCGACAATGATATAAAGGACTTGGAGGGATTTGTAAGCAATTACAGGCAAAATCTGTTTGTAATTAAAATTGACAACAGTTATTTTCAAAATGCCCCTGTAATTCTCCATTACACCAAAGAAATGTATTACCGGCTCCTGGCATATAAATTCCTGCCAAAGAAGCTGGATCGAATCCTTTACCTTGATCCCGATATCCTGGTCATAAATCCTATTAATGAGCTATATGAAACCGAGCTTGACGGATACCTGTATGCAGCGGCCTATCATAATGTCATCGCTGTTAAGGAAATAAACCGTATCCGGTTGTATCCTTACAAAATAAATGCATACTTTAACTCCGGCGTTTTGCTTATGAACCTTGAGCTTCAGAGAAAGCATATTGATGAGGACAAAATTTACGCATTTATCGAGAATAACCGTTCAAAGCTCATCCTGCCGGACCAGGACGTCATCAACACTCTTTACTCAAAGCAAATAAAATGCCTGGACGAAAAATTGTATAATTATGATACGAGATTTTACAAATACTATAAAATGACGACCAACAACACCTGCGACATGGATTTTATAATGAAAAATACTGTCATTCTTCATTTCTGCGGCAAGAAAAAGCCATGGCGCAGCGGTTACAGCGGCAAGTTCTATTCATTATACAAGCACTATGAAATTAAGGCATTAGCTTGACAATTCCATGCAGCTATGTTAATATTTTCTAAAGCATAGGGGAGTAGTTCGCACGATGTGTGCACTCCGGATCAACATCATGGCGATGCCGGCTGCCTCGTCTGGTTCGGAGAATACCGCCCACCCGAGCGGATATGAACGAGACTTATGCGCGTGAGTAACGCGCTGGGTCTCTTTTTTTAGCCCTGCGTGATGTCCAAAATCATTACCAAAAGGAGAGATTGATTTGAAACACTATTTCATGTCTAAGGACGATGCACTCAAGGAAGTCGGCAGCAGCCAAAACGGATTATCCTCTGCCGAAGCAGGCCAAAGACTTTCAAAGTACGGACCCAACCGTATTGAAGAAGGCAAAAAGACCACGATATTTAACAGAATCATTGCCCAGGTTTCGGACCCGATGGTACTAATACTGATTGCCGCGGCAATTATCTCCGGAGTTACCGCTTACCTTTCAGATGAGTCTTTGTCCGATGTATTTATTATCCTCTTCGTCGTAGTGCTCAATACCACGCTTGGCGTAATACAGGAAAGCAAGGCGGAAGCGGCAATTGAAGCATTGAAAGAAATGGCGGCCGCCACTTCGAAGGTTATGCGCGACGGCCGTATTGTTAACATTAAGAGCGAAGAACTCGTTATCGGTGACATCGTGCTTCTTGAAGCCGGGGACGCCGTTCCGGCCGACGGCCGGATTATCAGCTGCGCAAGCCTTAAGGTTGAAGAGGCGGCTCTGACCGGTGAATCTGTTCCGGTCGATAAAACCGATGCCGTCCTTGATGTCAGGGAAGGCGACATACCGCTTGGAGACAGGGTAAACATGGTTTACATGGGCAGCTCTGCCGTATACGGACGTGCCATGATGGTGGTCACGGCAACAGGCATGAATACCGAAATGGGTAAAATAGCCCATGCAATCTCCGTTGCGCAGGAAGGCGAAACACCCTTGCAGAAAAAGCTTGCCCAACTCAGCCGCGTTCTTACCGTTCTAGTACTGGGCATCTGTGTAATCATGTTTGGTGTCAGCATTCTGCGTTATTTTCTCTCCGCTCCTGTTCCCGGTACGGATCTTGTTGATACGATGCTTGGTTCGTTCATGCTGGCTGTAAGCCTGGCAGTCGCAGCGATACCGGAAGGCCTTGTCGCCGTCGTTACAATCGTGCTTTCTATCGGTGTGACGAAAATGTCAAAGCAAAATGCGATTATCCGCAAACTGACAGCCGTCGAAACCCTTGGCTGCACCCAGGTAATATGCTCAGACAAAACCGGAACTCTTACACAGAATAAAATGACGGTCATAGAGTATTCCGGTGATGATGAAAGGCTTCTTGCAGCATCACTGGCTTTATGTACAGACTCCGAGCTGAACGAAGAAGGCCAGGCAGAAGGAGATCCTACGCAGGCTGCTGTAGTTAATTACGCATATAAAATCGGGCTTCCAAAATACGAGCTTTCAAAAAAATATCCCCGTATCGCGGAAATACCCTTCGATTCTGCACGCAAGCTGATGACCACCCTTCATAAGAAGCCGGAAGGCGGGTTTATACAACACACCACTGGTGCTCCCGATGTCGTTATTTCAAAATGCATGTACTACCTCGAGAATGGCAAAACACTTCCCGTAACCGACGAAAAACGTGAGTATTTCCTATCGGAAAACAAGCGTCTTGCCGGCAAGGCGCTCCGTGTCCTTGCCGCGGGGTACCGTGAATGGGATACACAACCGGAATCCCTGTCTCCCGAAGATGAGAATAACCTTATATTCCTGGGTCTGGTCGGAATGATGGACCCTGTCCGTGAGGAAGTTCCTGCTGCCATTGAACAATGCAGGTCTGCCGGTATCCGTCCCGTTATGATTACCGGTGACCATAGGGATACAGCAGCCGCTATTGCAATGCAGCTTGGTATTATCAATGATCAATCCCAGGCCATCACAGGAGCCATGCTAGACGAGATGAGTGACGAGGACTTCATAAGCAATGTAGAGCATTATGGTGTTTATGCCCGTGTAAAGCCCGAACATAAATCAAGGATAGTCAACGCATGGCGCAGCCGAGGATATGTCACGGCCATGACGGGTGACGGAGTAAACGATGCCCCTTCGATTAAGAATGCCGATATCGGCATCGGAATGGGCATTACCGGTACCGATGTAACCAAGAACGTTGCCGATATGATACTTGCGGATGACAACTTCGCAACTATAGTATCCGCAGTCGAAGAAGGCCGCCGCATATATGACAACATCCGAAAGGCAATACAGTTTCTGCTGTCATCAAACCTATCGGAGGTTATAAGCATTTTCTTTGCTACAATACTAGGATTTACGATACTCAAACCGGCCCATATTCTCTTCATAAACCTGATAACCGACTCTTTGCCCGCCCTGGCTCTCGGTGTTGAAAAAGGAGAACCGGATATAATGAAGCGCAAGCCTCGTGACCCGAAGGAAGGCATCTTCTCCGGCGGCGTCGGAGTCAATGTCTTCTACCAGGGGGTAATGGTCGCTGTTCTTACCCTCGCGGCTTATTTCATCGGTGAACGGATCGAGAACGGCGCATGGAGGATTGTAAACAGCAACGATGGTATGACCATGGCATTCCTTACAATGTCAATGGCGGAAATATTCCACTCCTACAACATGCGCTCGCAGTACAAGACCATCTTCAGCGTGAAGAATCATAACTTCTACCTGTTTGGTTCTATGCTGATGTCATTCATCCTGACCGCCGCGGTCATCTACGTTCCGTTTCTGCGTGACGCTTTCGGCTTTACTTCCATAAGCTTTGCCGAATACTTAACAGCCATAGCTCTGGCCGTCCTGGTAATACCCATTGTTGAGCTGGTTAAATTAATACAGCGAAAGTTTAAAAAGTCTAATACATTATAGAATTAATAATAGAGTCCGGATGTGCATATTGCACAGCCGGACTATTCTATTGCTTCTGCCATGGCTTGATACCGCATAACTCAAGTATTTCCATAATGACAGGCTCTTTTCCTTTTATGTAACTGTCAATATCATGCGGGTATTTCTTTGCCATTTCAATCTTTATATTGCTGTATTTTTCACGGTATTCGGGGCTGTTTCTGAGAAAATCCCTTAATGCCAGGTGCTGCCTTAATTCCGGATTGTCCTGATGGCAAACATATAGATGATGCTTCATAAGATGTGCTTTTTCATCTTCGTTATAGCCAAAGGCTTCCCTGCCTGTAACCCCTAAGTCTCCCTCATGGAAATACCCGATGGAAGCAAGCTTATCTGTTATAACAGGCAGCTTTCCATCACAAATAACTATATCGATGTCAATGATAGGCTTCGCCCACAAGCCCATAACGGAAGTACTTCCTACATGCTCGATGGAGATAACATCATCACCTATTGCAGGCAATAATTCTTCTTTTATCCTCTCAAACTCCTTAGCCCATATAGGATTATATGGTTCTACAATTATTGTCCTCATTATGTACCCCTTATAAAAGGCAAATTATGTTGATTATCCATTCATATTCCTTTTATGCTTATTATAAAATTCTTTAAGCGATTCCTTTGTTGCGCAGTCCAGGTAATGCCAGCGGACACCCTGTATTGCGCCTTCCAGTGCCGAAAGCCGCATTAGACAGGCTGAAGGATCACGCTGAAGTATACGGAGCCATGCTTCACGGCTGCCCACGTTTCTTAATTCTTCTTCGGTTGCTATACCGACATCATTCAGCTGCTTTTCCAGCTCTGTCCCAATATTAGGCAGTTTTGTCAATTCTCCCATTTATTTTACCTCCATATCAGCCGGGATTTTATCATATGCAACCTATTCGGTATTATAATTATTTGTTTTCCATGATGGCTTTCATTGGCTCACCCCAAGCGCCTGCCATGGTGCCGTCCCATCTGAAATACGTCTGACGAATTGATTGTACAGGTCGTATAATATTCATCCGCCGCTCAATACTTAATGATTCATCACTTACATAATCATCAACAAGGACATTCCTTATTTTGCAGAAGAATACCTCTCCTTCATCAAACACGACAGACCGGTCAACTTCCAACTCATATACCCATGGACTTTTTGAAAGAATCGGAACATTCAGAACCCGGCCTCTCTCAAACTCGACATCAACCTTCATCTTATCTTCGTTATAACCTTCGATATTTCCAAAGTAATCCGCAATCGGGAGTATTTCCTCTGTTACAAGATTTGCCGAAAACACTTTCGCTGCATGGATGCGGTCTTTAGTCAGCTTCTCTCCACCTATACATGCCATTACTCCCATTTCCTTGTCAAGATAATAGCTGAACCAGCAAAAAAGCCCGAAATTCGGTGTTCCGTCTTCTTTATACGTTCCATATACAAATAAAGTCTGAGGGCAAAAATGGTTGCAAACCGGTATGGACTTTTTCATTACGCATACCCCTCCTAAATAACTATGCTCCGAAATATAAATAATGGCATATTTCAAATTTATGCCATTATTATAACATATGTTTTCTTGCAGAACACGTGTTCTATTGTAACCATTTTTGCCTGGTACAAATTATTATGAAACCCTATTTGTTAATAGATTCCATTATCTCAACCGCTTTGACTTCCTTTTCATACGCCGATTCCAATAAAGAAGCAATCCTTGCCCTGACCTCAGGCTGTGTCGCGTCTTCATTTCTCTTAATGACAAATGCCTCCATCCAGGAGTTGTACACATCCCTGTACAGCCGTGACAGCTCAGGCATATTGTATTTTTCAAAATACTTGCAGGCGTATTCTTTCAGTGCTCCGTATGTGCCAAGAAAATATTCGGCATTCCAGGACGCGGCAATATCAGGGTTTTCTTTAAATATCCTTATTAGCGCAGGATAAGCGTCAAGCCCTTTTGCATTGTCGCACCATTCCTCGCCTTTCAGGTGGCTAACCGCCAGTTTCATTGTATCCTGCAGGATATCCTCTTTTGATTTGCCTGTGCAGCCGGTTACGGTCAGAACCGAAAGAATCGGAAGTTCACGCTTTCCCAATACATTATAAGGCATTTCCGGCCTTTCCATGGTTATTGCCAGAGTGTAAAGCACCTGCCTGTCGTCGTCATAGCCCGTAATAAGCCCCCATTCCGGAACACCGATATCCCATGATACGGCGGGTATTCCCCTGTCAATGGATGCCTTGATTATTTTTATAGCTTCAAGCCGTCGTTCTTCTTCAATATCTTCCTGTTCCCAGTAACGTCCCACATAATCACAAGTCAGGCCGCCGTTTTCCACCCAGGGCTTCTGGGATTCAAAATCCCAGATACTCGTTGCCGAAGGGCAAAGGTCCGGGCTTACCCACATCCGGAATGCAAATCCGCTGGCAGCAACAATGTCCTCGGCATATTCCGGCCACGGGCTGTTCTTTACCGCACAAGCCAATGATTTTGCAAATGAAAACAGGTAACCTGTTGAATCCTGTATGCCTTCCCACGTAATATCAAGCTGTTTTTTCATTCTTCTCCCTCCTTTAATGGTATGGTAGTGTCAAGTCTGACACCCCGTTTTTCTTTCAAAACCTTTATTTTTTCATGGGTTACAAAGTTTTTAAATAAAATAACAATGACCCCCTGTTTTCGAGTATAATTGGAGTTACGACACA